>OBXC01000017.1_pt1 | contig 185365 bp, 150 predicted proteins | sample 1538111 | NCBI WGS metagenome assembly OBXC01 (sample SAMEA2580137, study PRJEB22360) | human gut metagenome | biome: human gut; feature: human-associated habitat; material: faeces | place: Denmark | collected 2008/2010
ACGTTGTTTGCCTTCTCTCCACCCGGGCGGCTCCCCGCCGCAACGGCCCCGCGGCGGATTGCCCCGCCTGCCGCGGCGACCACCTCGAACAGATCATCGCCCACGGATGCGGCACACGCCCCACCCGGTACAACCGCGTCGGGCTGCTCCACAACGGCAACAACGCCTTCACGGCACTGATCGCCTCGCTGCAACGGGCCACGCGCTCGATCCACATGGAGTACTACATCATCCGCGACGACCGCATCGGGCACACCATCGCCGAAATACTGATCCGCAAAGCCCGCGCGGGGCTCGAGGTGCGGGTGATCTACGATGCCATCGGCTCGTGGCGCCTGAGCCGCAAGACACTGCGCCGCATGCACGACGCGGGGGTCGAGACTGCGGCTTTCGAACCGGTTCGCTTCCCGTGGTTCACCACGCGCGTCACGCACCGCAACCACCGCAAGATAGTGGTCACCGACGGCAAGGTCGCCTACCTGGGCGGCATAAACATCGCCAAATACTACCTCGACGGGGATTACATGGGCAAATGGCGCGACGAACACCTGCGCGTGGAGGGCGACGCCGTGGCCGACCTGCAACGGCTCTTCATCGCCGACTGGGCGCGTGTACGCGGCGAATACCTCGACAGCCGCCGCTACATCGCCCCGCACGGCATCCGGCGGCGGCTGCCGATCCAGCTGGCCTGGGCCGAGGAGGGGCCCTCGCGGCTGACCATCGCCGACGCCTTTGCCTCGGCCATCGTCCGGGCGCACCGCACCGTACGCATCTCCTCGCCCTATTTCCTGCCCCCTGCCATGTTGCTCGACGCGCTCCGGCTGGCAGCGCGCGGCGGGGTGCGGGTACAGGTGATGATCCCCTCGTGCAGCGACTCGCCGTTCACCGACCTGATTTCCGACTCCTACATCGGCGACCTGCTCGACGCCGGGGTCGAACTCTACCGCTACGACAACGGCTTCCTGCACGCCAAGCTGCTGATCGTCGACGAGGATACCGCCTCGGTCGGCACGGCGAACATGGATTACCGCAGCCTGCTGGACAACCTCGAAGTCACGGCTTTCATCCGCGACCGGAGCGTCGTGCGGGCACTCTCGGCCACCTACGACGACGACCTGGCCTCGTGCCGCCGGATCGCGCGGGAAACATGGCGGCCCGCGGCGTGGCGGCGCACATTGGGCGACGCGCTGCGGCTGGTCTCGCCCCTGATGTAGCGCAAGCCGCGGATCGGCATTTCCGCACCGGGCCCGGCGCGCCGTTCCCCTGATTTCCGTAATTTTTCCCTCTCGCCGCCTGTCTGCCCCCACCGCCGGGCAGAGGCTCCCCTCCGTCCGCCACCGGCGCCGGAAGCACCTCCGGCCACGGATTCGGATGCCGCCGTGCGGCATCCCGGGAGGCCCGCGGGCCTCCCGCCCGGGCGAGAGCGGGAAATACGGCGCGGCACCTTATTGTTACGCACAATAATTTTTTTTGGAAATCGTTAATTTATGCGTAACTTTGCGCGATAAAGCGCCGTAAAAGATTTATCAATGAAGCAGACTTTTTTATACGCCGTGTGCGGGGTGATTCTGGTCACCGCATTTAGCGGATGCGCAGGCATCAACTCCCTGCTCAAAAGCGGACAACCCGAACTGATTTACAGCAAGGCGCTGGAGTACTACCAGAAAGAGAAGTGGTCGCGTGCCTCGACGCTCTTCGAGGGCGTCCAGCACTACTACATCGGCACGCCGCGCGAAGACAGCGTCTCGTTCTTCAACGCCCGCTGCAAGTTCAAGAACCGCGACTATGACACCGCCTCGGCCCTGTTCGACGATTTCCGCCGCAAGTTCGGCCGCAGCGCCTTCATCGAAGACGCCGAAGGCATGTACGCACTCTGCTTCTACTACCTCTCGCCCGGCCCCTCGCGCGACCAGACGATGACCGGGCAGGCACTGATCGCCATCAACGAGTTCATGTCGCGCTACCCTCACAGCGACCGCGTCGAGGATTTCAAGCAGATCAACGGCGAACTGACGCAGCGCCTGCACGACAAGTCCTACCTGAACGCATACACCTACTATAAGATAGGCCGCTACAAATCGGCCATCGTATCGCTGAAAAATGCGCTCAAACAATTCCCGGACAGCAATCACCGCGAAGAGATCATGTACATGATCGTGGACGCCAGCTACCGCTTCGCCAACAACTCGATCGCCAACAAGCAGACCGACCGCTATCTCTCGATGCTCGACTCCTACCTCTCGTTCAAGGAGGAGTTCCCCGAATCGAAATACACCAAGGAGGTCGACCGCATGGCCAAGCACGCACGGGACTACCTCGACCGCAACAAGAAGGACGAAGACAAAGACAACAACATATAACAATGGAAATCAAGAAGAACATCCCCAACAACACCATCACGCGCAAGCTGGTGGATCTGGACAAGGAAACGGGCAACATCTACGAAACGGTGAACATCATCGCCCGCCGTGCCAACCAGATCTCGACCGAACTGAAGACCGAGCTCAGCCGCAAGCTCGCCGACTTCTCTTCGCCGACGGACACCATGGAGGAGACCTTCGAGAACCGCGAGCAGATCGAAATCTCGCGCTACTACGAACGCCTGCCCAAGCCTGCGATCATCGCCACCGAGGAGTTCCTCGACGGCGAACTCTTCTACAAAGAGAACAAAGAGGCCAAGGAGTCCTAACGATACCGCCATGAATTTGCAGGGAGGTGGCATACAGGGCCCCGGCGCAGGCACTGCCTGTCCGGCCGAAGGATTGGCCGGACGGCACATACTGCTGGGCATCACGGGAAGCATAGCGGCCTACAAGGCGGCTGTGCTCTGTCGTTTATTGAGGACGGCGGGCGCCGAGGTGCGTGTCGTGATGACCCCGCTGGCCAAGCAGTTCATCACCCCGCTGACGATGGCCACGCTCTCCAGGAACCCGATCCTCGTGGAGTTCTTCGACCCCGAGAACGGGGCCTGGAATTCCCATGTCTCGCTCGGCGAGTGGGCAGACTGCTACCTGATCGCCCCCGCCACGGCCAATACGCTGGCCAAAATGGCATGCGGCATCGCCGACAACCTGCTGCTGACGACCTACCTCTCGGCCCGCTGCCCGGTGGTCGTCGCCCCCGCCATGGATCTGGACATGTACGCCCACCCCACGACCCAGGAGAACCTGCGCCGGCTGGCCGGACACGGCGTGCGGATCGCCGAACCCGCCGAAGGGGAGCTCGCCAGCGGGCTCACGGGCAAGGGACGCATGGCCGAACCTGCGGAAATCGCCGCTTATGTCGGCACCCTCCTCGCCGCGGAAAACCCCGAAAAAAAAAAGCACCTGTCCGGTAAACGCTTCGTCGTAACGGCAGGCGCCACGATCGAAGCCATCGACCCCGTGCGGTTCATCTCGAACCACTCGTCGGGCAAAATGGGCTACGCCATCGCCGGAGCGCTGGCCGCGCGCGGTGCGCAGGTGACCCTCGTCACGGGGCGCACGTCGCTGCCGACACCTCCGGGCGTGGAGCGCGTGGACGTGCTCTCTGCCGCCGAGATGTACGACGCCGCGACCGGGGCTTTCGACGGCGCCGACGGCGCTGTCATGTGCGCCGCCGTGGCGGACTATACGCCCGACGCGGTTTCGCAGACCAAGCTCAAGAAGGGCGAGGGCGAAATGCACATCACCCTGCGCCGTACGCGCGACATCGCCGCAGAGCTGGGAGCCGCCAAAGGCGGCCGCCTGCTGGTCGGCTTTGCCCTCGAAACACACGACGAACAGGCCAACGCCGAGGCAAAGCTCGCGCGAAAGAACTTCGATTTCATCGTCCTCAACTCGCTGCGCGACGCCGGCGCGGGATTTCGCGGCGACACCAACAAGGTGACCTTCATCGACCGCAACGGCCGCGAGCCACTGCCCCTGATGCCGAAGAGCGAAGTAGCCGGACGTATCGTCGACAAAATCGAATCACTGTTAAAATAAAGACCGCCATGTTACGCCGTCTGTCGGTTGAGAACTACGTGCTTATCGACAAGCTCGAAATGGAGCTGGATCCCCACCTGAACATCATCACGGGTGAAACGGGAGCCGGCAAATCCATCCTGCTCGGTGCCCTCGGCCTGCTGCTGGGCGCCAAGAACGACGGCTCGGCCATGAAGGACGCCGCACGCAACTGCGTGGTCGAAGGCACCTTCGACCTCTCGGGGCGCGACATGGAGGCTTTCTTCGCCGGGAACGACCTCGACTATGCGCCGGAGACTACCGTAACGCGCATGATAACCCCGACCGGCAAGAGCCGCGCCTTCATCAACGACCTCCCGGTGCAACTGGCCCAGCTGCGCGAATTCGGCACCCGCCTGATCGACATCCACTCGCAACATCAGAACCTGATCCTCTCCTCGGAAGAGTTCCGCACCTCGGCGCTCGACACCGTGGCCGGGAACGGGGAGCTGCTCGCACAATATGCCGCGCAGTACACGCGGCTTACGGAACTGCGGCGCCGGCTCGCCGCCCTGCGCGAAGCCGCCGCCGGCGGACGCCGCGACGAGGAGTGGCTCCGCTTCCAGAGCGAAGAACTCACGGCTGCCAACCTGCGCGAAGGGGAACAGGCCGCCATCGAGGAAGAACTGGCCGTACTGGAGAACGCCGACCGCATCGGCGAGGTGCTCACTACGCTCCGCAACGCCCTCGATGCCGACGAAACCGGGGTGCTCACGCTCCTGAAAAATTCCGAGAACGACCTGACACGCATCCGCGAACATTTCCCCGCGGCCGGGGAATACGCCGCACGCCTGCACTCCGTACTCGAGGAGCTGAAGGACATCGACAACGCCGTAGCCGCCGACAGCGAACGCCTCGACGCCGACCCCGAACGGCTGGCCAAACTCGCCGCACGCCTCGACGCCCTCTACGCCCTGCAACAAAAGCACCGCGTCGCCTCCGAAGCGGAGCTGATCGCAGCCCGCGACCGCTATGCCGCACAGCTCGCCGCCATCGTACACGGCGACGAAGAGATCGCAGCGGCTGAAAAAGAACTGGACGCAGCCGCACAGAAGGCCGGCTCGCTGGCCGACAGGCTGCACAAGGCACGCGCAAAAGCCGCCCCGGCCTTCGAAAAACAGATACTGGCGACGCTCGTGCAGCTGGGCATGCCCGAAACCGTATTCCGAGTGGCGCTCACCCCGCTCCCCGACCTCGGGCGCACGGGAGGCGACGGCGTGGCATTCCTCTTCTCGGCCAACCGCAACGCGACGCCCCAGAGTGTCGAGCGTATCGCTTCGGGCGGTGAGCTCTCGCGTGTCATGCTGGCGCTCAAGGCCCTGCTTGCCCGGCGGATGCAGTTGCCGACGGTCATCTTCGACGAGATCGACACGGGCGTCTCCGGGCGCATCGCCGACGCCATGGGCGAGATCATCGAATCACTCTCCGCGACGTTGCAGGTCGTGGACATCACCCACCTGCCGCAGGTGGCGTCGAAAGGCGCAGCCCATTTCGTGGTCTACAAACGCGACGGGCGCACCGACATCACGCGCCTGACGGACGAGGAGCGCATCACCGAGATCGCCAAGATGCTCTCCGGCAGCCGCATCACCGATGCCGCCATAGCCCAGGCACGCATTCTGCTGGGCAAATAACCGCACACGCAACTACCCGCCGGCCAGAACGAACCTTTTGTCCGGCGCACTTTATGAACTCCGTATATTAACCCCGAATTTACCGCACGATGAATGAATTGACGAAGATCGCGGCCGCCAACCAGCAGCGCGCCCGCGAGGTTATCCGCGACTCCGGGCTCGAAGCCGCATGGCGCTCCGTCGGTGCCGAACCCAATCTGGTCGGATCGCTCCGCACAGGACTGCTGATGACGCACCGCGACATCGACTTCCACATCTACTCCTCGCCGCTGCGCCTTGCGGACAGCTTCGCCGCCATGGCGCGCCTGGCCGAAAACAGCCGCATCCGCAGCATCACCTTCAACAACCTGCTCGACGCCCCCGACCAATGCCTCGAATGGCATGCCTGGTATGCCGATGCCGACGACCAGTTATGGCAGATCGACATGATCCACATGCCGAAAGGTTCGGCCTACGACGGCTATTTCGAACGGGTAGCCGACCGCATCGCCGCCGTGCTGACCGACCGGACGCGCGAAACGATCCTCCGGCTCAAATACGAAACCCCGGAGGCGGAGAAGATCATGGGTATCGAATATTACCAGGCCGTACTGCGCGACGGCGTGGGCACCTACGCGGAATTCGAAGCCTGGCGTGCCGCCCACCCCGTGACGGGGATTCTGGAGTGGATGCCCTGACAAAAAATGCGGCCCTGTCCTGCCAAAAGATCGGAACAGGGAACAGGGGCGGCAATGGCGCAGCACACGCCGCCGGTATCGGGCATTCAACACCGTGCATCGGGCAATCCGGCATCCCCGGGGCACGCAGCGCATGACAACAAGCCCGCACATAAAAAAAAGCAACCCCGCAGGGTTGCTTTTTTCAATCGGCGACGGCACCGCAACCCGCCTCGGCCGCTATCGGCACGGGCTCAGTCAGCCCGGTATTTCCTGTTGGTGACGTCGATCGTCCGGGCTTCGAACAGCCCCAGGTCGGCGGCAGGGCAAGCATTCGCAGGGACATTCCTGCCATCGTAAATATCGGCAAAATTATAGCTGCTGTCCGTAGTCAGCCAGTTCCACAGCTCGGGATATACCTCCTTGATATGCATCGATTCGCGCGGATAGTTGAACCAGTCGAACCCGCAGAGGTAGCCGCCTTTCTCGTCGACATATTCCGTCCCCGTGGTGGTGATCACCAGTCCGTAGGGCAATTTGTCCTTGTCGAACGAATCGTTCAGGTAGGCAGTCGACAAGGCATAGAGTTCCACGCCGTTATCCACCTCGATATACCACTCAACGCGCATCGGGCCGTTCCCTTCGATCTTCGACACGTCCCAGTTGCGGATCGTCGACCCCAGGTACTCGCCGACCTTGATATTGACCTTGTCGTAGGTGTTGAGCGTCCCTTCCATCGACTTGAAATACTGCGACCGGCAATCGGCACCGTCGGGGGTGATCAACCCCTTGAAGACACGCTTGCCGCCCTTGTAAACGACACATCCCAGTTTGATGGATTTCGTCGACCCCAACGCCACGGGCTGTACGCCGAACCCGAAGATATTCTGCCGGGTCTGGTACAGCACATGGATGACCAGGTCGTTGTAATCGTAATCCCCGCGCCTGGAGTCCTCGAAACATACGACCTGAAACAACTGCGATTTGTTGCCTGCAAAATTGGGGTATTCATCGCGCGGGACGAACGTCGTCGTCAACCCCTCGTCCGAACGGGTCAGGGTCATCCGCGGCACCCAGATCGTCATGGGGCTTTCGGCCTCGGCCAGCGTCACCCCGTATGCCTTCACTACGGTGATGCAACCTTCTTTCACGGGGACATCGTACGTGCCGGCCGTTTGGTAATGGTCGATGTCGACGTCCACGGGACTGCCGGGACGGACATCGCCTTTCTCAATGCAGGAGGCAGCCAGGAAGGCCAGCATTAAGATGGTAATTTTCTTCATTGTGGGTGTGTTAGATTAATAAAATGGTTCCGCATCTCCCGTTGCACTTCTTCCCCACTCCTGGGAACCGATTATTTTGCTCGGACAAAGTTAGATATTCCCGCCTCAAATACCAAACAAATCAGCCAAAAACGCACTCAATACAGCCCATTTTCATTTTCAAGGCCCGCCTGCCGCACCGGCAGGACCTGAGGCTGTAATTTTCGCATTCGGCCTGCCGGTCATGGCAATGGCCTATCGCATCGACGGCATTTCGGGCTGCCACACACCCGGCCCTCACACCCGGCTCATGGCTCCCGGGCGCATGAGCGACAAAGACGCAGCCGACACTACAAGCCCGGGCAATTCGCCGGGGCACAGATCGGCTCGGCCGGCATATGATAGATGCCGAACCGCAAATGCGCGGACAGGAATAGCCTTGCGGCCAACGGAGCGCCCCCCCGGACGCAACCCCTTTCCGGCCAACTGCCCGCAGCGCCGGAAAATGCCGCTTCGACCGCTTCGCGGCAAAACAAAAACCGGAGCCTCAGCGAAGGCTCCGGTTTTCCATATTGCGAACCGATGATTACATCATGCCGCCCATACCGCCTGCGGGCATCGCAGGCATGGCGGGAGCATCGGATTTCTTCTCCGCCAGCACGCATTCGGTGGTCAGGAACATCGAAGCGATCGAAGCGGCATTCTCCAGCGCAACGCGCGACACCTTCGTCGGGTCGATGATACCGGCCTTCAACAAGTCTTCATACTTGTCGTCGCGGGCGTTGTAACCGAAGGCATCCTTGCCCTCCTTCACCTTGTTGACAACGACCGAACCTTCGCCGCCGGCGTTCTCGACGATCTGGCGCAGCGGCTCCTCGATCGCACGTTTCACGATCTGGATACCGGTCGTCTGGTCTTCGTTGGCACCCTTCATCCCTTCGAGAGCCGCCGTAGCGCGGATGTAAGCCACACCGCCGCCCGGGACGATACCCTCTTCGACAGCGGCACGGGTCGCAGCCAGTGCGTCGTCCACGCGGTCTTTCTTCTCCTTCATCTCGACTTCGGTAGCGGCACCCACATAGAGTACGGCCACACCGCCGGCCAGTTTGGCCAGACGCTCCTGGAGCTTCTCCTTGTCGTAATCCGACGTAGCCTTGTCGATCGAGGAGCGGATCTGAGCCACGCGGGCTGCGATCTCCTCCTTCTTGCCGGCACCGTCGACGATCGTAGTGTTCTCCTTGTTGAGCGTCACCTTGTCGGCCGTACCGAGCATCGTAAGGTCGGTATCCTCCATCTTCATACCCTTGTCGGTCGAGATCACCGTAGCACCCGTCAGGATAGCGATATCCTCGAGCATCTCCTTGCGGCGGTCACCGAAGCCCGGAGCCTTGCAGGCTGCGATCTTCAGCGTACCGCGCAGCTTGTTGACCACGAGCGCCGACAGCGCCTCGCCGTCCACGTCCTCGGCGATGATCAGCAGCGAACGGCCGCTCTGCGCCACCGGCTCGAGCACGCCCATCAGCTCCTTCATCGTCGAAATCTTCTTGTCGGTAATCAGGATGTAAGGCTTCTCGAGCTGTGCCTCCATCTTCTCGGGATCGGTCATGAAGTAAGCCGAGATATAACCGCGGTCGAACTGCATACCCTCTACGACCTCCACATGGGTCTCGGTACCCTTGGCCTCCTCGACGGTGATCACGCCTTCGTTGTTGACCTTGGCCATCGCCTCGGCGATCAGCTTACCGATCGTCTCGTCGTTGTTGGCCGAAATAGTGGCCACCTGCTCGATCTTGTCGAAATCCGAGCCCACCTCCTGGCTCTGCTTGCGCAGGGACTCGACCACTTTGGCCACGGCCTTGTCGATGCCGCGTTTGAGATCCATCGGATTGGCACCGGCCGTCACGTTCTTCAGGCCTACGCCGATGATCGACTGTGCGAGCACCGTGGCGGTCGTCGTACCGTCGCCGGCATCGTCGTTGGTCTTCGAAGCGACCTCGCGTACCATCTGGGCGCCCATGTTGGCGAAAGCGTCTTCGAGCTCCACCTCCTTGGCCACCGTCACACCGTCCTTGGTGATCTGCGGCGCACCGAATTTCTTGTCGATGATCACATTACGGCCTTTGGGGCCCAGCGTCACCTTCACTGCGTTCGACAGCGCATCGACACCCTCCTTGAGCAGTTCGCGCGCCTCAACATTATATTTGATATCTTTTGCCATAACTTTATATTTTATATTCGTTCATAAGCTTATCCCCGGAGTCCCCCATTTCAAGGGGATTTTCAGAGGGAATGTAAAAATTTCGAGGTTAGAACGACCGGTTATCGTCAGATAATCGCCAAAATATCGTTCTGCTTCATGATCAGGTAATCCACGCCGTCGACCTGAATCTCCTGCCCGGCATACTTGCCGTAAAGTACCTGGTCGCCGACCTTGACTTCCATTTTGACCTCCGAAGTACCGGGGCCCACAGCGACTACTTTACCTGCCAGCGGTTTCTCCTTCGCCGTGTCGGGGATGATCAGTCCGCCGGCCGTTTTCTCCTCCGCGGGATTCGGGAGGACGAGTACACGATCCGATAATGGTTTTACATTCATAGCTTTTCAGTTTTTAGTTTATTATTGAATAGTTTGTTGCGCGTTAGCACCCATAGTCCCATCAATAGATGTGCCAACCGTTTTTTGGCAGACGCCAGGTGACAAAGGTACAGTCCGGCCTGCCATTTTGTCACCCGGGAGATTTTCCCGAAGATTTTTCACCGTTTTTTTTTGCACGGACAAAAAAAGTGTATTACATTTGCATCCCGATACGACCGTTCGACGGTCACACGGTGGATGTAGCTCAGTCGGTTAGAGCGTCGGATTGTGGTTCCGAAGGTCGTGGGTTCGAGCCCCATCTTCCACCCGAAAAGGTCTTCTTTCGAAGACCTTTTTTGTTGGCAGACAGCCGCAAATCAGCGCAAACAATCCTGTATATCAACGACATGCGGGATTATTTCGTTTTCAGGCCATTGATAAAACGCTCCGAACAGCTTATCGGACGGGAAATGCAGAAGATCGGCCAAGTGTTCGCCGCGGCAAACTGAACGGCGGTAAATAAGGAACCGGGCATCGGAGCAGTTAATGGCTCCGATGCCCGGTTGCCTATTAAAAATCTACTCCGCACTTTGGCTACAGCAGTTCGGTGCCGCAGGGAAAGACCTGCATGGGGTACGGGTCAGCAACCGTTTTATGCGACAACTATTTTTCCGGCGTTTTATACCCGATGGGGCGGGGCTGCTTGCGGGCCTGCGGGGTTTTGACAGACAGGGCGGCGATTGCCTGATAGATATTGTCCAATTCCCTGCGCATATCTTCCGAAAGGTCGTTTATCGCTTCAGCGTTGTCCTCGTCGATACGTTCGAGCAAAGCCAGTTTCGCGCGGATTTCGGACAGCTCGGCCGTCAGTGTCGTCGTTGTAGTGATGTAGTTGCGCATGGCGACAAAGGCTTTCATAATTGAAATACTGACTTGTATAGCTGGTTTACTGCGCAATACTGCGGACAACATGGCGACACCTTGTTCGGTAAAAGCAAGCGGCAAAGATGATTTCGGACGCTTTGTCCGGGATGTCGTAACAAATTGTGATGAGATATGTTCCCATTCGCTTGCGGAAATACGAAACATAAATTCTTCCGGGAACCGCTCTGCATTACGTTTTACGGCCTGATTCATGGCACTCGTCGTAACCTGATACAGCGCCGCCAGGTCGAAGTCGAGCATCACGCGCTGGCTGCGGATTTCGTAGATTTTATTTTGGATTACAGCAATTTCCATTGTTCGGGTTGTGTGAGGTGGGCGTTTCCGGTTTATCCGGCTTTCTGCCGGGCGTAGTAGTCGATCTGCGCCGTGAAACCCTTTTTCACGGTATCGCAATTCTTTCAATGCTTGTTTTTCAACGTCTTTGCAACCATTTTATCAAAATCCGACACAAAATGCTCGTCCTGTATCGGGCGGAATTTTTCGTATTCGGCCTTTGCGTGGGCCTTTGCGTCGGCACTCGAACGTGTCCCTTTGCCCGTCAAAAGCGTATAGCCATGTAACGAAAGTATTGCATTGACCTGTTCGACCCAGCCCTGCATCGAGATCGGGCGACCGCGTTTTACGCTTAATTCGGCATTATCGAGGCAGATGTTTACCAACTGGTTCAACTCGCTCAATTCTTCGCGGGTCATGTAATTCTTAGCGACATAGGTATCGGAAAGCTGAATTTTCCCGCCCTTGCCCACGTCGCGCCACGTTTTCAGGCCCATGTGTTCTTTGCGGCTGTCTGCGCGGTCGATGATGATTTCGGCGGCGGTCTGGCCGATCACGGCATATTCGAGTTTGTTCTGTATCGAGGAATAGAAGTCGAACGTGATCTGCGCCGTCTTGTCATAGTCGTAACTCTGAGCGAAAATGTCGGTAAGTTTCTGGTAGAACATCCTCTCGGACGCCCGGATTTCCCGGATGCGTTCAAGCAGTTCATCGAAATAGCGTTTGCCAAACACCGTTCCTCCTTGTTTCAATCGTTCATCGTCAAGGGCGAAGCCCTTTATCATAAACTCTTTCAGTACCCCCGTCGCCCATTGCCGGAAGCGTGTCGCCTGCAACGAATTGACCCGGTAGCCAACCGAAATAATCGCATCGAGGTTGTAGCAGTTCGTCAGGTATTTTTTCCCGTCGTCGGCAGTTATTTCCATTTTGGAAACAACTGCTTTTTCGTCAAGTTCGCGGCTGTCGAAGATATTTTTCAGGTGCTTGCTGATTGCAGGGACTTCCACGCCGAAAATTTGAGCCATTCCTTTCTGGGTCGTCCAAATGGTTTCGGCGTCGGCGTCGGCAATTACCTGTATGCTGGTTTTGCCGTCCTCCGAATTGTAAAACAGAAAATTCGTATAGGCTTCAATTTCATTTGCCATAGTAGCGGTTATTTGTTTTTCTGCCGGGCGTAGTAGTCGATCTGCGCCGTGCAGACCCGCTCCACGATGTCGCGCAGGCGTTCGACTTTCGGCAGCAGCGCGTCGATGTCCTCTTTCGTTATTTCAAAATCGGGATTATAGCGGGATTCGACATAAGCCCGTTCCAAAAGTTTGAAAAGTCGTTCTTCCTCCGGCGTGTCGCGTGGAAACGCTTTGAATATTTCGGTCGTAAACCGCTTGCAGCGATTCATCAATTCAGTAAGTCTGTGTTCTTTGGGGCTATATAAAGTAAATACTAATTCTATTATACGCAAAAGATTTTCTGTGGCTTGATGCAAGTTAAATGAAGCCATTTTATAATTCTTCCTATTATAAGAATCAATATTTAAAAGAATGAACTCAATCGCTTTCGGTTTGAAATTGTCATCATAATATTTCTGCGCCCGCTCCTGAATCTCGTCGAAATTCAACTTGCGGCGGCGGGCCAACTTGTATTCACCCGAATCATACAGAATAATTCCCTGTCGTTTTATCTCCGTTTCGAAATAGTGGGCTTTTGAGAGCGCATAGTTGAAGTCGTCTATCCCGTAATTGATAAATTGGGGCTTGGTATGGAAAGGTCTGTTCTTGTGCTGAAAAAAAGCGTCGGCAATTTTGTCATACAGCGAATACTCAATCGCCCCGATTGGCTTGCGCGTCAGGATCAGTATGTCGTAATCGCTCATAAAGTAGGTCGGTACGCCGAACTCGATGCGCTGGTCGTAATCGACATAGGTATTCCGGGCATAACTGCCGTACAGGATAACCATGCCGACATCCTTTATGTTCCGGCGAACCAGATCGACAAGCTGTTTCAGGTCGTTCCGTTTATTTTCGGGTAAGAAGTTGACGCTCTTTTTCATAACTACAAAATTATGAAAAAAGTTGGTAAACCGCTTTGACCTGTCCATATTTTCGCTATATTTGCTTATCATTCCTGCAAATAGTCTGCAAAAGTTTCCCAAAAGGGGTGGCACGAAGCCACTTAAAAGAAACTAAAACAGACGATTATGCGGAATTATCAGAACTCGGCATAGCCGACGGACATAACTATAAAGGGTAAACAACTCTTTATACCATACGCAAACGTGGAAACCTCTTTCGGGAGGGTTTGAAAGTTGGTATAATGGTTGTCAGTCCTTGTTATGTCCCGCATATTTTTTGCGGGGCACGACAGGGGCGCAGGACAGCTACCAACTTTAGGTTTTCCACGACCTGCGTATGGGGCTGACACCGCGCCCCCTTTTTTATGCCTATCCGGGGCGCGGAACCCAGCTTCGAAATTCATCCTACGAATTTATGGAAACCCGTCGCCCCCAAAATACAATAAATTATACGGATTGCACCCGCCCCCTGCTTGGGAGCGGGCGGAATCGGTATATGCGGATTTTGCCGTCTGGCACGGCGGAGCGTCCGTTTTTACGAATCATTCGTCGAAAACTATTATATGTAACATACCCAAAATTGTCAGGCCCATTCGTCGAATTTCATAAGGCAATATTTTGGGTAGGGGGATGGGATCCGTACTCCCTCCCCCGTTTTTCGAATCGTTCGTCGAAAACTATTATATGTAGTTTCAGCCGAGGGTCAACGGAACGCTGCCCCGCCGTACAATCCGGTGCGGCGGAGTTGGCAGCATGTGCCCGGGCTTTTGGGATGCGGCGTTGCCGCGCAAAACAGGAAATCCCGCCTTTCAGCCGCAGCTAATAAATCCTGTCTGAAAGGCCGGCCCTTTATAATCTGGTCTTGCCGTCCTGCTCCCTATGGAAACGGGCAGCCTGTTTGCGCGGCATCTACGGGGCGGGCGGATTCTCCGGCCTGCTCCGGGGGCGGTTTCCGCGTTGAATTCTTCTATTGAGTGAAGTTGCGTCACTGTGTTCAGCGGAACCGCCCCTTTTTTCATGCCGATACCCCCGCATGCGAATCGGCAAAACGGCACACGCATTGATGAACAACGTAAAACTCCATGATGAACGAAAACGACCTCGACTTCGAAAAAGTCCTGCGGGCAATCAATCACCTTTACATGATGCAGGTGTGCATCTGCATCGCCGCCCTGAAAGAGTTGCGCTCGGCGGAGCTGACCGACAAAAACATCATCCTCCGGGCAATTATGCGCGACATGCCCGACTGCGGCATCTGTGCCGATCTCACGGCCGAAGATTACGGCGTCGATTTTTGGGCCGACCGGGCCGAGTATGTGAACGAATCGACGTTCAATCTCTATGTCACGCAGGCCGAGGAGAACGTGCTGTGGAACATCGAGAAAAAAGGCCAAAAACCGGGGCGTCTGGCGGTTCCGCAGCAGCGGATCACCGTGCGGGGCGATGGAATGGGCACAGCCCCGGTTATTCCGCTGGCCTATCTGACGGTGTTGAGTGCCAAATTGGTGGCGATGGCTTTCCCGAACGAGCAGACAGCCGCGGAATTGTCCGACTACGACTACGAGCGGGTGATGATCGTCCTGGGCGAGCGTTTGCAGACGATATTGGAAGATTTGGCCGGGATGCCCGACGGGGATGACGGCGCAAGCCCGGTGTGTTGAGCCGCGCCCGGAAAAAACGGGGCGGCCCCGAAAGACCGCCCCGCCGCTGAAAAGTTGGCGTCACTCCTGTTCGACAGGTTCTTTTTTAACCTCTTCCGGCTCTTTCCGCCGGACGGGCTGTTTTTTCACTTGCAGTTCGCGTTCGAGCAGCTTGTCCACCAGTTTGCGTTTGGCTTGCTGGGCCTCGAGCGGTGTGGGCGGAACGTCCGAAACATCCATTTTCAGATAATCCAGATAACTCTGATACGAAATGCCGAAGATGTAGCATCCGAGCCGCTTCCAGACCCGTTTGTGGCATTTGGCCTTGTATTCGGGCTCGTGATACATCCGGTCAAATTCCTGAACCGCCTTGACCCGCAGGCGCATGTAGTAATTGTTGTAAGACATAAAATAAATAATTTTAGTTATTCGAGCGATATTGCTCACTAAAATTTACGCAATTAATTGCGGTTCAGGTTAAAAGAGAAGTCCCTTAATTCTTCGCGCGTGGAAAGTCTGCAAAACAGGTATTCGGCGGGCAGAAAAGTCCAATGATTATACTTTTTCAGATCCGCCGAGGAAGTTTCCAGACAGATGCGGCCATCGGCGTCCCGGTCGTTGACGATTCCCCACAGCGACGTTCCGCTTTCGCAACCGGGGTCGGTCGCATGGAACAAATAGACATCGCCAATACGAAATTTGCAGGTTTTTATAGTCATATCAGGTTCGTTAGATTTCTATGGCGGCAAAGGTGATAATCATAAAACGAATCTCCAAGCCGTGTAGTAACTGTAACGATATTAAAAGGAGCGAGGGGGTTAAATGAAAAATCCGGATGCGAATTGCATCCGGATTTTTATTATTCGGCCGACCATCTGCGATTGAATTCTTCGGTCAGGCGGACGACCTGCCCAAACAAGAGCGTCAATTCCTGAGTATATTTCTCCAGCCGTGCCAGTAAAGCCACGGCACGGCGGTCGTTGAAATTGGTGTGGATGGCTTTGACGGTCTGGTTGTAGTTGACCCCGACTCCTTTCCCCAAGCTGCGCAGGCAAGAGGCCAAAATTGCGGTCGCCCCGGTGCCCGGACAATAGCTATCAGTGTCCGATCCTCCCAATCCCACAGGCGGGGCAAGCCGTCAAAACGCCGGATATTGAATCCGCATACCCAGAGGCAACTCTAATTCCCGTTTACCAAAACGGCAAACAGCCGAGCATGCAACACAATGGAAAACAGCATGTTAATTTTCAGAACGAGTTAACATACATCTCATTTCAACCCCGGCGGACTTGAATTACACCCGCAATTAGGTAATTTTGTATGAGCACAAAAAACTCCCGGCGGACGAATGCTCCGACGGGATTTGCGGAACTTGCGAAACGAATGAACCTGACCTACCAACCTGCGGAGAAACCGTCGATGCAGCTCATACGCCCTTTCCCGGGGGCGGGACGGATCGTCCCGTCGCCGCCGTGCGTTTTGTCCCCGACCGTCCCGCATCGGGTTCGGGCCGCATCTCCCGCACCGTGGGACACGCCCGGGGAATTCCGGATAAAAACCGCCGCAACCAACGCGTCAACCTATTAAATATATACCCTACTAAAACCAACATTCATGAAAAACTTCTACTGCAAATGCCGGTTACACTTATGGCTCGCCTGCCTGACGGCAGGAATCGGGCTGTCAGCGTGCTCTGACGGCGACGAGGGGGGGGGAATTCGGGATACCAACCCGACAAACCCATCGAACTCGAATCGTTCTATCCTAAAACCGGGCCGATAGCGACCCAGGTAATCATCAAAGGCAAGAACTTCGGCACCGACGCCAAAGCCCTCAATGTCTATTTCAACGAAAAACGCGCAGCCGTAATCTCCTCGACGGGAGACCGCATGCTCGTCCTTGCCCCCAAGCTCCCGGGCGAAGAGTGCGTCATCTCGGTCTCCGTGGGTGAGAACGAGCAGAACAAGGTACAGTTCGACGAACTGTTCGACTACATCATCCAGACCAATGTTTCCACGATCGCCGGGGGCATGAAGGGCACCACCATGCCCGAAGGAACCACCTCGCTGATCGGGTCGTATTTCTCGTCGAAGCCCGAATCGGGAATCGCCGTCGACAAGCACGACAACCTCTACGTCCGCTTCAGCATAGACGACGGAGCCAAGCACCGCGTCTACATGATGAACGAGGAGGCCGGAAATATCAAAGTCCTCAACGATTTCGGCATCCTCGTAACGGGTATCCTCCTGAGCACCGACCTGGCCACAGGCAATGTATATTGGTACCACACCAACATCGGGAACAAGGGATACGGATATTTCGATCCCGTCGCCGACTACGCCAACACGAACATGGGAGACATCAAGTGGGATCACGACCTGTTCTATACCGACGGCAATTTCGCTCCCGTATGGAATGCCATCCAGACTTTCACGATGTGCCCGGCCGACAATAAATTCTACTTCTACACCAACGAGGGCGTCGTGGCCCGCTGGGATCCCGCCACCGGAAAGGGCGAGGATCTCACGCCTCCCGGCCGCTTCATAGACTCCCAAGGAGACATCATGGGCGTCGTCTTCGATCCGCGCGACCCCAACATCGTCTATTTCGCCAACCAGGGCCAGCACTGCATCTACAAGCACGACATCGCCGCTGGCACCATCGAATTGTGGGCCGGGCGGAAAAACACGGCGGGCTATCTGGACGGGCCGCTCGCCGAGGCGCAGTTCAACTACCCCTGCCAGATGTGCGTAGACCCCGAAGGCGAGGCCATCTACGTAACGGACAGGGAGAATCACTGTATCCGTAAGATCACGCTCTCGAACGGCTACGTCTCCACGTTCGCCGGGACGCCCAAATCGTCCGGCTATGTGAACGGCCCTGCCGACGCGGCCAAATTCAACAAACCGGTCGGCCTGGCCATCACCGCGGAAGGCAACCTCTACATCGGCGACAGCGAGAACTATGCCATCCGCCGCATAGCCATCGAATAAGTAGGTTTATTCACCTAACAATCTTAAACAGACATGAAGCGAATTCTATTGATATGCGCCTTCCTGTTCGCCCTCGCGGTGCAGGCAGGTGCCCAGAGCAAACAGCAACAGCAGCAGCCGGTCGAGGTGAACGGACTGGTCGTGGATTCGGACGACGTTCCCATCGTCGGCGCCACGGTCTATATCAAGGACGAGCCGGGCATCGGCTCCATCACCAATTCGGAAGGCCGGTTCAAACTCACCGCCAAACTGTACAATACGCTGGCCGTATCGTTCATGGGGTACGAAACCGCCGAACAGATCATCACTTCGGCGGCCGACGTCAAGATCACCCTCCGGGAAGGCAACCAGATGGAAGAGGTCGTCGTCATCGGTATGGGTACGCAGCGCAAAGTCAGCGTGACGGGCGCCGTGGCGGTGGTCGACACCAAAGACCTCGAACTGCCCGCGACGAATATCGTCAACACGCTCGGCGGCCGCGTCCCGGGCGTGATTTCCATCCAGTCGAGCGGTGAGCCGGGGCGGAACATCTCCGAATTCTGGGTGCGCGGCATCGGCACGTTCGGCGCCAACAGCGGCGCCCTGGTGCTGATCGACGGCCTGGAAGGCAACCTGAGCCAGATCGACCCGGCCGACGTCGAGAGCTTCTCGGTGCTCAAGGACGCCGCCGCAACGGCCGTCTACGGCAGCCGCGGTGCGAACGGCGTGGTGCTCGTGACCACCAAGCGCGGAAAACAGGAGCAGCTCAAAATCACCTTCCGCTCGAACTACACCATCTCCGAGCTGCGCCGCCTGCCCCGCTACGTGGGTGCCACGCAGTATGCCGAAATGGCGAACGAAGCAGCCGTAGCCTCGGGCATGAGCCCGATCTACAACGACACGCAGATGGACATCATCCGCTACGGGCTGGATCCCGACCTCTACCCCGACATCGACTGGCAGGACGTGATCCTCAACCCCACCTCGTTCCAGCACACGCAGTATGTCAGTGCACAGGGCGGCGGCAACATCGCCCGCTATTTCGCCAGCCTGGGCATGTCGCAGGAATCGTCGGCCTACAAGAGCATGGACGACAGCAAATACAACAAGGGCGTCGGCTACGACACCTATAATTTCCGCACCAACATCGACATCAACCTGACCAAGACGACGCAGATCTACCTGGGTGCCATGGGCTTCATGTCGGTGAACAAGCGTCCGAGCATGGGTAAGAAGTACAGCCGCACCGACACGTCGCTCACCGACTGGATCTGGGATTCGCAGTCCAAGACGACCCCGCTGATGTACCCGCTGCGCTATTCGAGCGGCGAGCTGCCCGCCTCGGGTTCGGACAGCGACATCCCGCCCCACGTGCTGCTCAACTACACGGGCAACACCGTGGAGAACAAAAGCCGCACGCTCTTCAACATCGGCATAAAACAGGATTTGTCGATGCTCACCGAAGGGCTGAACATCGAGGCCACCGGTTCGTGGGATTCCCAGTCGCTCTACGGCGAAAGCCGCTACTCCATGCCGGCCCTCTACCTGGCACGCGAGCGCAACCAGAAAGGCGAGCTGATCCTTTCGGAACAGGTCACCGAGGCTTCGGTGCAGTATAACTCCGAGGCATGGAACTGGCGGAAACTCTATTTCGACGCCAAAGTCAACTACGACCGCACCTTCGGAAACCACCGCGTAGGCGGCTTGTTGTTCTACTACCTGGAAAGCACGACCGAATCGGGTGCCGACAGTTCGATGAACGCCATCGCAAGGCGTTACCAGAGCCTCTCGGGGCGCTTCACCTACGGCTTCAAGGATACCTATTTCCTCGACGTGAACTTCGGTCTGAACGGTTCGGAGAACTTCCAGAGCGGCCGGCAGTACGGATTCTTCCCGGCCGTGGCCGTGGGCTGGGTTCCCACGCAGTACGAATTCATGAAGCGGATCAAGTGGATCGGCTTCATGAAGATCCGCGCCTCGTACGGTATGGTGGGTAACGACCGGATTTCCAGCGTGCGCTTCCCCTACCTGACGATCATCGAAGAGAAGACCGACGGCACGCCGTGGGGCGGTTCGGGCGTACTGACCGAGAACCGCGTGGGCGCCGACAACCTGGCGTGGGAGAAAGCCAAGAAATTCGACATCGGTATGGATCTCCACCTCTTCGGCGACCGCTTCACCATGACGGTGGACTATTTCCGCGACCGCCGTGAGGGCATCTTCCAGGAACGCGCCCAGATTCCGGACTACGTGGGCGTCATCAGCATGCCCTACGGGAACGTCGGCAGCATGACCAGCTGGGGCGGCGACGGAAACTTCGAATATTTCCAGCCCCTCGGCAAAAACTTCCACTTCACGCTGCGCGGTAACTTCACGCTCTCGAAGAACAAGATCAACAACTGGGAAGAGGCCACGCAGCCTTATCCCTACCTGAGCAAGACCGGGTTCTCGAACGACGTGCAGCGGGGATTCATCTCCCTGGGACTCTTCAAGGATCAGCAGGACGTGGACATGAGCCCCGAGCAGTTCGGCACGGTACGCCCGGGCGACATCAAGTACAAGGACGTGAACGGCGACGGCGTGATCACCGACGACGACAAGGTGCCCCTGTTCGCCTATTCCGGCATCCCGCAGTTCATGTACGGATTCGGCGCCGAAGTCCGCTACAAGAACTGGACGCTCAACGTCCTGTTCAAAGGTACGGGCAACAACTATTTCCTCTACGGGGACAAGGACGGCTCGAAATTCGACGGTTACATTCCCTTCAACGGCGGATACAAGGGCAACGTACTGGCCCTGGCCTACAATCCGGCCAACCGCTGGACTTCGGCCGACTACTCGGGCAACCGGGCGACCGAGAACCCCAATGCGCGGTTCCCGCGCCTTTCCTACGGCAACAACGCCAACAACACCAAACCCTCGACCTTCTGGAAAGGCAATGCCCGCTATCTGCGCCTGCAGGAACTGAGCCTGAACTACAACCTGCACACGCCGGGACTGCGCAAAGCGCTCGGCCTGCAATCCATCGACTTCCAGATCATGTGCGAGAACCTCGCGGTATGGGACGGCGTGGAGATTTTCGACCCCGAGCAGGCCATGCAGACCGGGCACGCCTACCCGATCCCGCGCCGCTTCTCGCTGCAGATTTACCTGAACTTCTAACCCGAATCTCTCCTAAGAACATAAACTACCATGAAAAAATCATTCATCATACCCCTCGCGCTGGTCGGCCTGCTCACCGCGTCGTGCAACTTCCTGAACGTGGACGACTACTTCGAGGACACCTTCTCCGAAGAGCGTATCTTCGAGAGCCAATACAACATCGAGCGCTATTTCAACGGTGCGGTGAACCAGCTGCCCAAAGAGGGCCGCATCTACTACTGGTGCAGCGTCCCCGGCGCCACCGGGTCTGACGAGGCCGTCAGTTGCGGGACATTCTACAACGGCATCCTGGACGTCTCCTTCCCCGGCACGGAGCTGACCACCGACAAGATCACCTACACCGAGACGGGCGGCTGGGACTGGAATTTCAATGTCTGGCCCAACTGCTACAAGGTCATCCGCAAGGTGAACACCATCCTGCCCCACATCGACGAGGTGCCCGACATGAACGCCTTCGACAAAATGGAGTTCCGTGCACGCGCACGTTTCCTGCGGGCTTATGCCTACTACTGGATACTCCAGAACCAGGGCCCCATGATCCTCGTGGGCGACCAGGTTCTCAACACCAACGAAACGCCCGACTATTACCAGGCCGAGCGCAGCACCTACGACGAATGCGTGGATTACATCTGCTCCGAGCTCGAAGCCGCTGCGGAAAGCCTCGAAACCGAGCAGCCGTTGGATCTCTTCGGCAGCCCGACCAAAGGCGCCGCGCTGGCGCTGGTCGCACGCCTGCGCCTGCAGGCCGCGAGCCCGCTTTTCAACGGCGGAGCCGCCGCACGCCGTTATTTCGGGGCTTTCAAGCGTAAATCCGACGGGGTGCACTACATCTCCCAGACCTACGACGAAAGCAAGTGGGCCGTGGCAGCCGCCGCGGCCAAGCGCGTCATCGACCTGGGCATCTACCGCCTGCATACGGTTCCGGCCGACGAATACACCCTGCCACTGCCCTCGAACGTCCCCTCCGATCCCTTCCCTGCGGGTGCGGGCGGCATCGACCCCTTCCGTTCCTACTCGGAAATGTTCACCGGCGAAACGACGAACGTGACCAACCCGGAGCTGATCTGGGGCACGACGCAGAACATCACCGACCAGCAGGACGTCGTATTCCCGCTCAAGTTGGGCGGCAACAGTTCGATCAGCATCCCGCAACGCATCGTCGACGCCTACCGCATGGCCGACGGCCGCGACATCAACAACGCGAGCGCCGAGTACCCCTACGAGGATCGCCCCTACGACCAGACCTGCGTCACCGCAGCCGACAAGCAGATATCGAAGAACTACACCCTGCCCGGCGGCACCTACAAGGCCTATGACAACCGCGAGCCGCGGTTCTACGCGAGCATCGGTTTTTCGGGCACCCTGTGGCAGATGCAGTCTACGACCTCGGAAGAGATGCGGAACAAGATCGTCGAGTACTACAACGGCGCCAATGCCGGCAAAAACCAGGCGGGCGTAACCAACATCTACAACCTGACGGGATACACCTGCTACAAGTACGTCCACCCGCGCGACGCGCGTACGGGCAGCAACGCCCGCACGGTTCAGAAGACCTTCCCGCTGATCCGCTACGCCGAAATCCTGCTCTCCTACGCCGAGGCGCTGAACAACCTGACGAAGACCCACGAGATCAACGGCCAAAGCTACTCGCGCGACCTGACCGCCATGGCCGAGGCTTTCAACCAAGTGCGTTACCGCGCCGGGCTCCCGGGCGCCGATGCCGGCGAACTGGTGGACGCCACCAATTTCAACGAGCTGATCCGGCGCGAACGCATGGTCGAGTTCCTCCACGAAAACCGCCGCTACTACGACATCTGCCGCTGGGGCATTTTCGAGGAACTGGAACGCGAGCCGCTGACAGGGCTGAACGTCGAAGCCGGGAAATGGGAGGGATTCTACGCCCCGACGGTCATCTCGTACCGTACGATCCGCGAACGGACATTCAAGTCCAAATACATGTTCATGCCGCTGCACCGCAACGAGCTGCGCAAAGTACCGAGCCTGGATCAGAACCCGGGCTGGGAGAAATAGTCAATTCCAAAAAATTCAGAAGATGAAAGCATTCAGCAAAATAACGATACTCGCCGCTGCGGCCGCCTTCCTCTGCTCCTGTGAAATGGAGTATTACAAAGAGGAGCTTTACCGCAAGGAGATATTCATTGTCAGCGGCGAAAACAACATCCTCGGGCAGGAGTTCGAATACGGGGAGAAGGGCTTCCAGGGAGAGCTGGCCATCTATGCCAGCGGCACGACGGGGCTCGACCAGAACGTCACCGTCAAACTCGGGCTGGACTTCGAGGCGATCGGCGAGTACAACAAACGCAATTTCGACACGAAGTTCGAGGAATACGCGATGGAGCTTCCCGCCGAATACTATACGATCGACCCCATGAGCGTCGAGATGGAGGCCGGCAGCTGTTCGGCGAGCCTCCCGATCAACGTCAGGGTCGACGAGCTGCTCCCCGACCAGACCTATTTCATTCCGCTGCGCATCGAGTCCGTATCGGCCTGCATGCCCTCGGCCACCAAGAATTTCGTACTTTTCGAGATCCAGCGCAGGAACGACTACGCCACGACCAAGAGCAGCACCTACTACACCATGACCGGCACCACGCAGACCGGCTGGATCGTCGACAACATCTTCGGCTCGAACACCCGGCGCCAGGCGATCAACTCCTCGAAGCTGGTCATCCCCGTGGGTGAGCGCTCGGTGCGCATCCTCCCGGGCGCCACGGCCGCCAACGACAAGGTGACGACCCGCAACAACAGCCTGCGCGTGACGGTCGACCCCGAATCGTGGGTGAATGTCCCCGTCTACGTCGAAGGCGAAATCACGGACGAGGTCGTACCCATGCAGCGAGTCTCCATAACCCCTTATCTCGACAGCCAGGATGCCATCCGTGTCTCGGCCTCGCCGCTCAACGACTCTACCTACGACCCTGCGACCGGCACATTCTACCTCTACTACCGTTACCAGCTCGCCACCGAAAGCGGGAATATCTGGCACGAAGTACGCGAGACGATGACCCGCTCCCAATACTAATCCTTATCGCAACGAACCATGAAAAGAAATATCATAGCATTCTGCATATTCTGCCTGTGTACGGGCTCCCTGGCCGCGTGCAACGACTTCGACAACCCGGCGATCCCCGACGACGAGGCGCCTGAAGTTACCCCGGCCCCCGTTCCGCCCGCCATCGACCCGTCGTGGAATTTGGTACAGATGCCCGACGAGGGAGGGCAGGATCCCCATGTCTTCGTCTACAAGGACAAGAAATACGATGCCCTCTTCACCCGTACGCTGGGCTGGAACGGCGGTGACGGCGTGCTCACCACGGCACTGCCCGGCGGCCATGTCTTCTGGTCGTTCAACGACAGTTTCTACGGCGTGGTGGACGGCAAGACCCGCGCCCGGGGCAGTTGCAGCTTCCCGCGCAACAGCCTGATGATCCAGAAAGGGGCGACGATCGCCTCCGGGCAGGAGAGCGACAACGACCTGGTGTGGCTGGCCGACTACGTGCAGACGGATAACCCCTCGGGCGAACGCTACTACCAGGCCCGCACCCACATCCGCCATCCGAAAGCCTCCCTCTCCGATGCCGAGATCCAGAAAGGCGAAATCGACCAGGACTACTGCTACTGGGCCGGCGATGCCGTCGTATATGACGACCCCGCGCACGGAAAGATCCTGCAAATGCTCTGGACGGGCGTGGAACCCGGGTCGCTGAAAAACATCGACGGGTGCCTGCGCGAGTACAGCCTCGAAGGCGAGCCGGGCGACGGGCAGTACATGTCGGTGCTCTCGACCGACTACAATTTCAAATCCGACGGCCTGGGTTACGGCTCGACCATGTTCGAAGACACCGAAGGGGGACATATCTACCTCTATACGACCAAACAGGTGAACCTCGTTTCACGCGTGCTGGTGGCCCGCACCGAGACGCTCGACCTGGGCAGCCCGTGGTCGTACTACATCCGCGACCTGAGCGGCGACTACCATTGGCAGAGCTCCGTGCCGAGCAACGAGGAGATGGAACGTTCCTACATCACGGCCGAATCGGGCTCGATGCCGTGGGTCTTCGAAAAAGACGGCGTCTACTACATGTGCATGGAAGCCTTCCCCTTCGGCCGCGACATCTACCTCTTCCGCAGCCAGACGCCTTACGGCCCCTTCACCGACCGGACGCTGCTCTTCACGCTGCCCGCGACGCTCGACAAGCTGGGCAGCCCCTACCACCAGCGCTGGTACATGATCAACCTCCACCCGGCGCTTTCGCGCCAGGGCGAGCTGGTATTCTCGACCAACAGCGACCCGGCCAACTTCTGGGACAATTTCAACCGCGTGGGCAGCGCCGATTTCTACCGGCCCTACTTCTTCCGCGTATATAACTGGGAACACGTTTACGACTCGGACGACGATTCCGGCACGGGAACGGAGGAATAGCGATCCGCGCGCACTCCGTTCCCCCGCCGGAGCGGAGTGCGCACCCTCCCCCGTCCGAAAAAAACGCACGCCATGATGAAACGAATTTTCGCACTCTGCCTTTCGCTGCTCGCCAGCGGCGTCAGCGCACAGGAACGCATCCCGCTCGACAGCCGCAGCGGACATATCCGTTGGGAGGTACGGCCGTCGGAAGGCGACGCCCTGCCCGCCGTCCCGGCCATCGTACCCGGCTGCGTCTTCGCGTCGTACGTTGCGGCCGGCGTGGAAGCAGACCCCAATTTCGGCGACAACGCCTACCGCACGGACAAGAGCCGCTACGACCGCAATTTCCGCTACACGGGGCTCTTCCCAACGCCCCCGGTCGGCGAAGGCCGCACCCTGTGGCTCCGCTTCGAAGGGGTGAACCGCAAGGGTACCGTCCGCCTCAACGGCCATCAGTTGGGGCACCTCGACGGCTTCATGCAGCCGGGGGACTACGACATCACCCGGCTCGTGGCACCCGACGGGGAGAACCGCCTCGAAATCGAGGTCGAATGGGTGGGATACCCCGTGCCCAATTTCCGGAGCCCGACCTATATCTCCAGCGCCGGGTGGGACTGGATGCCCTATGCCCCGGGGTTGCTGAGCGGCATCACCGACGATGTCTACCTGTCTCTCTCGGGCGACGTACGCCTCATCGAACCGTGGGTGCGCACGAAGGTTCCCGACCGCGAACATGCGAAGGTCGAACTCCTTACCGACGTGGAGAACCGCTCTGACAAGGCCTGCGAGGGCGTGCTGCGGGGCGAGATCCGCCCCGGAGGCATCGCCTTCTCGCACCCCGTCCGCCTCGAGGCGGGCGAGCGGCGGACGATCCGGCTCACGGAGCGCGAGGTTCCCGGTCTGGCCGTAGAGCATCCGCAGCTCTGGTGGCCCAACGGCATGGGCGACCCCGCGTTGTACACCTGCCGCCTGGCGTTCGAAACCGACGGGCGGCAATCGGACGCACGGACAGTGACGTTCGGCATCCGCGAATACGGCTACGAGTGGCGCGACGGCATATTCCGCCTGAAGATCAACGGCGAACCGGTCTATGTCAAGGGCGGCAACTGGGGCATGAGCGAATGGCTGCTCCGCTGCCGCGGCGAGGAGTACGACACCCGCGTCGCACTCCACCGGCACATGCATTTCAACATGATCCGCAACTGGATCGGCTCGACGACCGACGAAGAGTTCTACGATGCCTGCGACCGCCACGGCATCATGGTATGGGACGACTTCTGGCTCAACTCGCACCCCAACCTGCCGCACGACTTGGAAGCCTTCCAGCAGAACGCCGTGGAGAAGATCAAGCGGCTGCGCAACCATCCTTCGATCGCCGTCTGGTGCGGCGACAACGAAGGCGTACCGCAGGCCCCGCTCGACGACTGGCTGCGCGGCGACGTCGCCCACTACGACGGCGGCGACCGCCTCTACCAGTCCATATCCAATGCGCAGGGGCTTTCGGGAAGCGGGCCGTGGGCCAATTTCCACCCCGGCTGGTACTTCACCGCCTACCCGATGCCCTACGGTTACAAAGGCCGCCCGGCATGGGGTTTCCGCACCGAAATCGGCACGGCGGTATTCACGACCCTCGAGAGTTTCCGCAAATTCATGCCCGAAGAGTCGTGGTGGCCCCGCAACGACATGTGGGACAAACATTTCTTCGGCAAGTCGGCGGCCAACGCCGCCCCGGACAAATATTTCGAGACCGTGGCCGAGAACTACGGCGAGGCAGACGGGATCGCGGATTTCTGCCGCAAGGCGCAGCTGCTCAACCTGGAGGTCAACAAAGCCATGTACGAAGGCTGGCAGCACCACATGTGGGACGACGCCACGGGCATCATGACCTGGATGAGCCAGCCGGCCTACCCGTCGCTCGTATGGCAGACCTACGACTATTACCTCGACCCGACGGGTGCCTACTGGGGCATACGCAAGGCGTGCGAACCGGTGCATATCCAGTGGAGCCATGCCGACAATTCGGTCAAGGCGGTCAATACGACGCGCGAACCGCTCGAAGCAACGGCCACGGCACGGGTCTACGACCTCGACGGGCGGCTCCTGCCGCAATTCACGCAGCAGCTCAAGGTCTCGCTCGCGGCCAATACGGCCCGCAGCCTGTTCGACCTGAATTTCTCGGAGGGCAACCTGGCCCGCAACCGGCCCGTGAAAGCATCCTCCTCATCGCCCGACGGCGCAGGTGCCGGGGCTCTCACCGACGGCAACGATTCGAGCCGCTGGGCGAGCGAGTACAGCGACGACCAGTGGATCGAGGTCGATTTGGGCGAACGCCGCGCCTTCACCGAAGTCGTGCTCCGCTGGGAGGACGCCCACGCCGCAGCCTACAAGCTGCAACTCTCGGACGACGGCCGCACGTGGCGCGACGTCTATGAAACGCAAGACGCGCAGGGCGGCGAACAGACGATCCCGCTGCCGTTGCAGCAAGCCCGCTATGTCAGGATGCTCGGACTCCGGCGTGCCACGCAATGGGGCTACTCGCTCTACGAAATGGAAGTCTACCGCCGCAACGCGAAAGCGCCGAAACTCTCGCCCGTGCATTTCATCCGGCTGGAGCTCACCGACCGCGACGGGCGCCTGCTCTCGGACAATTTCTACTGGCGTGCGACCCGCCGCGGCGACTACACGGCGCTCAACACGCTCGCCCCTGCCAAGCTGCAGGTACGTTCGCAGCTGACCGCCGCAGGCGGCCGCAAGGTCATCCGCACGACAGTCAGGAACGTCGGACGTTCGGTGGCCTTCGCCGTGCACGTGCAGCCCTACCGCCGATCCGACGGCGAGCGCATCCTGCCCTACGTGGCCGACGACAACTACTTCACGCTCCTGCAGGGCGAAAGCCGGCAGATCGACTTTGAATTCGATGCCGGCCTGCTTCCCGACGACCGCTACACGGTTCGGGCCGAGGCTTACAACCGCTGAAAACGACAGCACAAAATTTCGAACCCATGAAAAGAACCCTGCTATACCTGCTCCTGCTGCCCGGGCTCCTTTCCGGCCCCTGCCTCCTGGCGGCCGGTCCGGCCGGCAATGCCGGGCACGGCGCGAAGCCCTGCCTGCGGCGGCTGACCTGCGAAGGGCTGACCGATCCGCTCGCCATCGACACGGCGACACCCCGCTTCGGGTGGCAGCTCCGCTCCGGGCGCCGGGGCGATGCCCAGCGCAGCTACCGGATCGAGGTTGCCTCGGACAGCCTGCGACTGCTGGCCGGAGACGCCGACTTGTGGGACTCGGGCTGGGTACGGTCGAAGCGTTCGGTGGGAGTCGCCTACGAGGGGCTTCCGCTGACGGCCCGGACGCAATGCTGGTGGCGCGTCACCGCGCGCACCGAAAAGGGCAACCGGGAAGCCGTCTCCCCCGTCGCCCGCTTCGGCATCGGCCTGACCGACCCGGCATCCGTCTCGGGTGAATTCATCGGCTGCGCGAAATCGGGCGCCACGGCCGTGCTCCTGCGCCGGGCATTCACCCTCCCGGCATGCGGAGACGAAGCGTTGCTGCACGTCAATTCGCTGGGATACCACGAAATATGGGTCAACGGCCGCAAAGTCGGCGACGCCTGCCTCGCCCCCGCCCTCTCGCAGCTCGACAAACGCTCGCTGTGGGTGACCTACGATGTCCGTCCCTACCTGCTCGAAGGCGACAACGAGCTGGTGATCTGGCTCGGGCAGGGTTGGTACAAGCGCGGCACGTTCGGACGCTGGCAGCCCGACGAACCCTACACCGAACCGCTTGTGCGGGCACAGCTGGACATAGGCACCGCAAACACCTGGCAGACCGCCTGCCGCACGGACACCGCATGGCGTGCCGCGCTGAGCGGCTACCGCGACACGGGGTCGTGGAACGCCCTCGACTTCGGAGGCGAAGAGATCGACGCCCGGCGCAACCCGCGCTCGATGTCCCCCTCCGACCTGGACGCGCTGGCATGGCAGCCGGTAATCACGGCCCGGAAGCCCGGGCACCGGGCGACGCCGCAAATGGTCGAGCCCGACCGCATCCAGGAGCGGCTGACCGCCCGCATGCTGGACGAGGCGGCACCCGGCGTATGGCGGATCGACTTCGGCAAGGTCGTCACCGGCTGGCTGGAGGCTCATTTCTCGGGGCTTCCGGACGGGGCGCGCGTCGAGATCGAATACAGCGACGAGACGGACGGCGACGGCAACCTCATCGACCAGCGGCAGCGCGACACCTACATCGCCCGCGGCGACGGCCGGGAGCGGTTCTGCAACAAGTTCAACCACCATGCTTTCCGTTACGCCGAGGTGCGCGGACTGGCGCAGAGGCCCCGCCGGGAGGATTTCCGGGCGCTCGCCATCCACACCGACTACCGGCCCGAAGCGACGTTCACTTCGTCGGATAGCGACCTGAACGCCATCCACGACATGATCGCGCACACGCTGCACTGCCTGGCCTACAACGGGTACATGGTCGACTGCCCCCACCTCGAACGCGCCGGATACGGCGGCGACGGTAACTCTTCCACCGAGATCCTGCAAACCCTCTGCGGTGCGGCCCCGCTCTACCGCAACTGGGTGCAGGCATGGGACGACGCCATGCGCCCCGGAGGCAGTCTGCCGCACGTAGCCCCCAACGCCGGGGCGGGAGGCGGCGGCCCCTACTGGTGCGGGTTCATCGTCATGGCCCCCTGGCAAACGTGGCTCAACTACGGCGACCGGACGCTGGTCGACCGCCACTACCCCGCCATGCGGGAATGGATGGGCTATGTCGAACGGTACATGAAAGACGGCTTGCTGACCCGCTGGCCCGACACGCCTTACCGGGACTGGTTCCTCGGCGACTGGCTCGCCCCGCACGGGGTCGACACAGGCAGCGAGGCTTCGGTGTCGCTGGTAAACAACTGCTTTGTCAGCGACTGCTACGCCAGGATGGCACAGATGGCCCGGCTCACGGGGCACGACGACGAGGCGGCCGCATTCGAAGCGCGGCGCGAGGCGCTCAACCGCACGATCCACGCCCGGTTCTACGACCCGGCGACGCACACCTACGCCACCGGCTCGCAGCTCGACATGACCTACCCGATGCTGGTGGGCGCCACGCCCGATTCGCTCCGCGCCGGCGTGGAACAACGGCTTTTCCGATCGACGCACGACGTGATGAAGGATCATATCGGCGGCGGACTGGTCGGCGTACCGGTCATCACCCGCTGGGCGGTCAGATCGCACAACCCCGAATTCATCTACCGGATGCTCAAGCAGCGCGGCTACCCGGGTTACCTGCATATGATCGACCACGGTGCGACGGCCACCTGGGAGTATTGGAGCGGCGAGCGCAGCCGCGTGCACAACTGCTACAACGGCATCGGCACGTGGTTCTACCAGGCCCTCGGCGGCCTGCGCACGGACAGCAGCCACCCCGGCTACGAGCATGTATTCATCGACCCCCAGATTCCCGAAGGGGTCGAGTGGTGCCGGATCAGCAAGGAAACCCCCTATGGCCGGATCGACCTGGGCTGGAAGATCGCGGACGGCGAACTCCGGATCGACGTCACCCTGCCCCCGGGCGTCACGGCCACGGCGATCACACCCGCCGGCGCCTGCCGGGGGCGGCTCGACGGCCGCAGGCTGACCCCGCAATCGCCCGGGACGAAGATCGCAAGCGGCCGCCACCGGCTGGTCTTCGGCCTCGCCCCGCAAAACGAAGAGCAATGACCCCAAAAGCCACGCACGGACGAAAACCAGCCGACAATACGAAAAACCGCCACCGACCCATAAACGAACCCTAAAAACCGCTTTTGCCTATGACGCAATGAACAGACACCGGAATTTCCCCGTTGCACACCGGATCGGCCCGCCGACCCGAAACATCCGATTCAACCGAACACCTAATAAACCCATCATTTTATGAAAAAATACGCAATCATCCTTACCGCCGCGCTCTTCGTGTGCGCATTCTCCGGATGCGACGAAGAGGCAACCCTCCCCTACATCCCGGTCGAAAAGCCGGACGACAACACGCCGCCCGAAGGAGACGACCCCGACACCTATACCGTCGCCTACCGGCTCGACAAGGTGCTGCTGTGCGCGCCCGAGAATCCGAACGGCACCGACATCTACGGCAAACTGGACTATTTCCCTTCGCTGCGCATGACGCTCAACGTGTCGCCGCTCGCAACCACCGTCACGTTCGACAACGGCGACATCCCTTTCGTACCGTTCCCCGAAGCGCTGTCCGAAGGCCCCATCCAGTGTGTGCTGGACAGCAACGTCATCCCCAACGTGCTGCGGGTCAAAGGTTCGGACACGGTCATCGCCACCTTCGACGCGGACGGTTTTACGACCCAGTTCCAACTGGACAGCAAACTCCTGACATACAAATACAAATTCAAGAGACTCTAATACCATCCGACCATGAAAAAACTCAACAGACATAAAATACTCTCCGCGGCGTGCATCGCCGCGCTGCCGCTGCTCGTAGTCGCCTGCCTCGAATTCGACGGCATCATCCAGCCGGGCCGGGCCCTGACCGACTCGGAAATCGAAGTGACGGCCCAGCTCCGGGTCTCGCCGGGCGAAGACGGCTCGGGAAAGGTCGTATTCGCCGTATTGGCCCCCAAGGCATGGAACCTCCGCGACAATGCCACGCTCTATTTGACCACCAAGGACTACAACGCGATCCAGAACCAGCCCGAAGTTGTGAACGAACAACTCACCCTGATGCCCGCCGAGGAAAAAGACCCCAAGAACGGCCTTTCGTGGGCGGACTCCTTCATGAGCGTCATCGGCCGCGGCGGCAACGACCCCCAGACGGCAATGGAGTGGGTCGTATGGCGTTCATCTACCAAATTCATATTCGATGACAAGATCGAAGTGGACGGACAGGAAGTCGAGACGGCCGACGTGCATGCCGACGTCAGGATCAAAATGAAGACCGGCGCCGTTCCCCTGACCTGCGAACTGGGTTACTCGTATTGCTACGACACGTTCGGCCTCAAACGCGACGAACAGCGTTTCGCCGAGGCATTCAAGCCCATCGAAACCTACAACCAGGTGTTTACCACCACGCCCTCGGTATTCCGCTACGGCGACGTCTTCGGCATCACCTTCTCCTACGGGGGCACGGCACTGAAAGACGCCGGGGAGGTATATCTTTGCGGCACGGCAATCCATGACGGCGGGCAGAAGGCCGAGGTCTCGGCCGCAATCCCGCGCAACCGCATGGAACTAATCAGTTCCCGTTTCGAGAAATACCTCTACCCGAAGGATTTCTTCGGTCTTCCGTCCGACGCCGTGATCGAAGAACTCTACTTCTATTTCATCAATGCCGACGGCAGCATCGTCGTCAAGGACGATGAAAACGGCGGGCAGGAGTTCTTCGTCGAACAGTCCGACGAATAACCGCCCGCCCGGGATACCGCCCCTCAGAGACGCGAAGCCTGTGCCGCACCTTGCGACACAGGCTTCGCCCGTTTCCAGCCCTGAAAACGGCGGCGGAATCCCCCGTCCCCACCCCAAACGGCAGCCTTTCCGGGACAAAAAAAATCCCCGGGCGGCGATGCCACCCGGGGAAAATCATGCGGCACGAGCGGCCGCCCGTCGCAAATTACTTGCGGTAAATCTTCGTATAACCGTAGATAGCCTCGTCACCGAGCTCCTCTTCGATGCGCAGCAGCTGGTTGTACTTGGCCATACGATCCGAACGCGATGCCGAACCGGTCTTGATCTGACCCGAGTTGGTTGCCACGGCGATGTCTGCGATCGTCGAATCCTCGGTCTCGCCCGAACGGTGCGACGTAACCGACGTGTAACCTGCACGGTGAGCCATCTCGATGGCGTCGAGCGTCTCGGTCAGCGTACCGATCTGGTTTACCTTGATCAGGATCGAGTTGGCGCAACCGGTCTCGATACCCTTCTTCAGGAAATCTACGTTGGTCACGAACAGGTCGTCGCCCACGAGCTGGCATTTGTCGCCGATCTCGGCGGTCAGCAGCTGCCAACCTTCCCAGTCGTTCTCCGACATACCGTCCTCGATCGAGTCGATGGGGTATTTCGCTACGAGCGACTTGAGGTACTCTACCTGCTCCTTCGAGCTGCGCTTGGCACCCTTCTCGCCTTCGAACTTGGTGTAGTCGTACACGCCGTCGGCGTAGAACTCCGACGAAGCGCAGTCCATGCCGATCGACACATCGCCGCCTTCGCATTTGCGGCCGGGCTTGTAACCGGCCATCTTGATTGCCTCGAGGATCGACTCGATAGCGTCCTCCGTACCGTTCAGCGCGGGAGCGAAACCGCCCTCGTCACCGACCGCCGTCGAAAGGTTGCGCTTGTGGAGCACCTTCTTCAGGTTGTGGAACACCTCGGCGCCCATGCGGATAGCCTCCTTGAACGAGGGGGCACCCACGGGACGGATCATGAACTCCTGGAATGCGATCGGGGCGTCCGAGTGCGAACCGCCGTTGATGATGTTCATCATCGGGACGGGCAGCGTCTTGGCGTTCGCGCCGCCGATATAGCGGTAGAGCGGCATGCCGAAATAGTCGGCAGCGGCACGTGCAACGGCCAGCGACACGCCGAGGATGGCGTTTGCGCCGAGCTTCGACTTGGTAGGCGTACCGTCGAGCGCGATCATGGCCTTGTCGATACCCACCTGGTCGGCTACGTTCATGCCGATGATGGCCGGGGCGATCACCTCGTTGACATTCTTGACGGCGTTCAGTACGCCCTTGCCCAGGTAACGGCCCTTATCGCCGTCGCGGAGCTCGAGCGCTTCGTGCTCGCCCGTCGATGCGCCGCTCGGAACGGCTGCGCGTCCGAATGCACCCGAAACGGTGCGAACTTCGACCTCGATGGTCGGATTGCCTCGCGAGTCGAGGATTTCCCTTGCGTGAATCTCTACAATCTGCATAGTTGTAAACGTTTGAATTTATGGTTTGAAATAATGACTTCCTTTTTTGCACCGCAAAGGTACAAAATAATTGTGAATTGAGGTTTCCTAATTGTTATTTTTTTCACGAACGGCGCCTCGGGTTTCGGGGGAATCCCATAAATTATTATCTTTGTCCCCGAATGCACCCCATATATCTCTAAACAACTATCAATTAATGCGAAAAGTCCTTTCCTTTTCCTTGTTCCTGATGCTGGGACTCGTCATCTCCCAACTCCTCCCGGGGGCGCTCGGTGCAGGATACGCAAGCTTCAAAACCTGCTCCGACACCCTGCTTTACGTCTGCCTGGGGTTCATCATGATCAATGTGGGGCGCGAATTCGAGATCGACAAATCCCGCTGGCGATCCTACACGGCCGACTACTTCATCGCCATGGCCACCGCGGCGCTGCCCTGGATACTCATCGTACTCTACTATATTTTCGTCCTGCTGCCGCCCCCGCTGTGGGGCAGCGCCGCGGCCTGGAAGGAAAACCTGCTGCTGAGCCGTTTCGCAGCCCCGACCTCAGCCGGCATCCTCTTCACGATGCTCGCGGCGCTGAGCCTCAAGCAAAGCTGGATCTACAAAAAGATACAGGTGCTGGCGATTTTCGACGACCTGGACACCATCCTGCTGATGATCCCCCTGCAAATCCTGATGATCGGCCTGCGGTGGCAGATGTTCGCCATCATCGCCATCGTCGTCGTGCTGCTGGCCGCCGGCTGGCGCTGGCAGGCGCGGTGGAACGTACGGCAGGACTGGAAAACCATCCTCGGGCTGGCCGTCGTGGTCTGCGCCCTGACGCAGGCGGTCTACATCGCCACGGCGAAGCTCTACGGCCCCGAAAACAGCATCCACATCGAAGTGCTGCTCCCGGCTTTCGTCGTGGGCATGCTCATGAAACACAAGCACATCGACACACCGACGGAGCAACGCGTCTCCACCGGCATATCGTTCCTCTTCATGCTGCTGGTAGGCCTCAGCATGCCGCTCGTCACGGGCGCCCCGGCCGACACCGCGGCCGCCGCCTCGGTCACGGGATCGCAACCCATGATGCCGTGGGGCACCCTCCTCCTGCATGTCGTGGCGGTATCCGTGCTTTCGAACCTGGGCAAGCTGGTGCCGCTCTTCTTCTACCGCGACCGTAAGGTCAGCGAGCGCCTGGCGCTCTCGATCGGCATGTTCACCCGCGGCGAGGTGGGCGCAGGCGTAATCTTCATCGCCCTCGGATACAGCCTCGGCGGCCCGGCGCTCATCATCTCGGTGCTCACGCTGGTACTGAACCTCATCCTCACGGGCGGCTTCGTGGTCTGGGTCAAGAAACTCGCCCTGCGCAGCTACACCCCCGAACCGGAAGCATAACACGCCCTCCGGGAAGGCTCCCGAAAATACTACGGACTTAAAACAACGACGACTTTGATCGAAATTACAGACACGGCCCTGCAGGCGGCTGCCGCCGAAGGGATGGACGCGTTCCTCCGGGCTTTTACCGACAAATACCGCGAGGCTCTCGGCGGCGACCCCACGGCCGAGACGATCTCCCGGCTCAACGGCGAACAGCATTCGCTGCTGGCCTACCGGATCTTCCGCGACGAAGTGACCGAAGGCGGGTTCTGCCAGCTTATCCAAAACGGTTACGGGGCCTACATCTTCGACAACCCGTTCGCCAGGGTAATGCGCCTGTGGGGCGCGGAACGGTTCTCGAAACTGGTATACGCCGCAAAAAAGATCTACGACGCCCACCGCGAAGACCTCGAAAGGGAGCGCACCGACGAGGAGTTCATGGCCATGTACGAACAGTACGAAGCGTTCGACGAGCTGGAGGAGGAGTTCGGCGAGATGGAAGAGGAGGTGACCGAAACGCTCGCCCGCTATGTAGACGGGCACCCGGAACTGTTCGCCACAATAGTCGGATAGACACCCCCGCAGGCACCGCAGCTATGCCGCGGGCGCCGCACCGCCACATCGCTACATCGCCGCTCCGCTGCACCGCAGCTCCGCCGCAAACGGAAGGCGGCATAGGCGTTTGAGACGCTATTGTCCGATCCTTTTGCAGACATCCACCCACTCCGCACACCGGGAATAGCGTTCCAGCTCCTCGATGGTGAGTTCGATGGCGCTGTTGCTGCTCCCGCATGCCGGGAATACGGTTCCGAATCTCCGTAAGGATTCGTCCAGATAGACCGCTACCCCGTCGTTCACCCCGAACGGGCAGACTCCGCCCACAGCATGGCCGATATGCTCCTCCACCTCCGGCGGGGTCAGCATCCGGGCCTTGGCATGGAATTTCGCCTTGTATTTCGCGTTGTCGATCTTACAGTCGCCGGCCGTCACGATCACGATATACCCCTCCCCGACGCCGAACGACAGGGATTTGGCGATCCGGCCGGGTTCGCACCCCAGTGCCTTCGCCGCCAGCTCGACCGTGGCGCTCGACACGCCGAACTCCAGCACCCTGTCCGCAGCGCCGTATTGTTCCAGATAAGCCCTGACCCGTTCTATTGCCATATGATTCTCCGATTTGCTGTTTTCGTATATCCGTCCGCCCCTGTCCTGCACCCGTCCCGTCAGCGCATCAGCACCGACGAGTCGCCGTAGCTCAGGAAACGGAAATCGTGCGAGAGCGCATAGTCGTAAATGCGCCGCCAGTCTTCGCCCGCGAATGCCGAGACCAGCAGCAGCAGCGTCGACTTCGGCTGGTGGAAATTGGTGATGATGTTGCGCACGATGCGGAACTCGTACCCCAGCGGCGCGATCATGATTTGCGTCGCGGCCTTGATCCGGTCGAGCCCCTTCGCATCCATATAAGCGAGCAGCTCCTCCAGCGCATCGCGCCCCGTGTAATCCGCCGGAATGTCGTACAACTCCCACTGCCCCACGGGGCCCGGGCCGTCGATCGGAACCCCCGTGTGGATACGCCACGCCAGCGCCGGGAGCGACTCGAGCGTCCGCACCGAGGTCGTCCCCACAGCCGTGACCGCGCCCAGCTTGGCGAGCAGCGCCACGACGGTCGCACGCCGCACCTCGAAATGCTCGGTGTGCATCGGATGCTTCGCGGCGTCCTCGTCCTTCACGGGCAGGAACGTCCCCGCCCCGACGTGCAGCGTCACCTCCTCGAATCCGAAGCCGCGCGCCTTCATCCCCTCGATCAGCTCCGGGGTAAAGTGCAGCCCCGCCGTAGGCGCCGCCACCGACCCTTCGAATTTCGAATAGACGGTCTGGTAGCGCGTATAGTCGATCAGCTCGCTCTCGCGGTTCAGGTAGGGCGGAATCGGAATCCGGCCGAGGTACTCGAGCAGCTGTCCGAAGGTCATCGCCGCCGACCATTCGAAACGCACGGTGTGTTCGCGGCCGCGGTTCTCTGCAATCCATGCCCGCAGGTGCTCCGGACGGCCTTCATGCTCGAAATTGATCTCCACGTAGCCCTCCTTCCATTTCTTGAGGTTGCCCACGATGCACGACCATTGGCAGGTTCCCGTGACGGCGAACGCCCGCTCGTAGTCGGCCGGGTCGTGGGGCTCGAGGCAGAAAACCTCGATCCGCGCCCCCGAAGGCTTGTGCATGATGATCCGTGCCCGGATCACCTTCGTGTTGTTGAATACCAGCAGCTGTCCCTCGGGCAGCACGTCGCCCATGTCGGCGAAATGCGCCTCCGAGATTTCCCCGCCCCGGTAAACGAGCAGCTTCGAAGAGCTCCGCTCCGGAAGCGGGAATTTGGCGATCCGCCCGGCGGGCAGGTCGTAGTCGAATCGGTTTATGTCGATATGTCGTTCAATCATGGGCACAAATGTACGTTTTTTTTAAATCGGACGGACACCTGCGCCCGAAAACCGGATGCCGGGGCATGAAAAGGGCCGTACGAAGAAATCGTCCGGCCCTTTGTCCGAATCATCCGGAGCTTTATCCAGCCTGCAGGCAATCGGCTCCGCGGCCGGCGGGACACCCCCGCCCCGCAGCAGCCCGGGCCTATTCCACCACGACCTCGTCCACGAACAGGAATCCCTTGCTGCCGGCGCCCGGGTGCCAGGCCGGGATCGCAGCGGCATTCTGCGCGACCACCTTCAGGTAACGGGCCGACGTTTCGGGAAACTGCATCCGGTAACGCCCGATGCCGTCGGCATCCCCGGCCTTCGCTTCGGGCACCGAGACCGAGGCCACCTCGGTAAAATCCGTCCCGTTATCCGAAACCCACACCGTAACCGACGAGGGCGGGAATATCCAGTCGCCCTTCTCGGCGAGCGTCTCCAACTCCACCGACGAATAGGACTGCTCCCCGCCCATGTCGATGGTCACGTCGAGCGGCTCGTCCAGATACCCCAGCCAGGCACCGCTCGTAAAGACCGGACGGCTGTGGTAACCGTCGACCAGCAGCGAAGCCCCTTCGAAGGTATAGCTGTCGTTGGGCTTGGTATTGAGCACCGCAGGGCGCCCCGTCGACTTGCTGAATGCGAACTCCCGCGAATAGGAAGCGTTCTCGCCGCCCTCGCGCAATGCCGTCGCCCTGAAGCGGGCGCTCTTGCCGATCTCGACCGGCCCCGTGTAACGCGGGCTGGCGGCCGTGGGTTCCGAGCCGTCGAGCGTATAGTGGATCGGGGCGTCGCCCTGCGTGGTGAGGGTCATCACCACGGCGCCCTTCTGCGGGTCTACGGCATACGATCCCTTGATACCGAAGATATGCTTGGCGAATACGTACCCCATCTGCGAATAGATCCTGTCCATGCGGAACCCGTCGCGGAAGCGCACCCAGTCCTTCACCCCGGGCTGGCACCACTGCACCTCGCTCAGCGCCGCCAGACGCGGCAGAAGCATGTATTCCAGGTGGTCGTCAGAAGCGATGTACTCCGTCCAGAGGTTTGCCTGCACGCCGAGGATATGCGCCTGCTGCCCGGGTGTCAGATCGGCCATCGGGTCGAACGAATAGACTTTGTCGATGGTCACGCAGCCCCCGATCCCGAAGGGTTCGGCATCGGCGTCGGGCGACTGGTAGTAGTCGAAATAGAAATGCGAATTGGGAGTCATGATCACGTCGTGGCCGAGCTTCGCGGCCTTGATGCCGCCCGCGCTGCCGCGCCACGACATGACGATGGCGTCCGACGGCGCCTGTCCTTCGAGTATCTCGTCCCAACCGATAATGCGCCGGCCGCGTTCGGCCAGGTATTTCCCGATGCGGTCGGTCACGTACCCCTGCAGGTAGTGTTCGGCCGTATAGCCGTCCTTGTCCCTGAGCCCCAGCTGGCGAATACGCGCCTGGCAGCGGGGGCACTTCTCCCAGCGCACCTTCGGGCACTCGTCGCCGCCGATATGGATCAGCTCCGACGGGAACAGGCCGACCACCTCGTCCAGCACGTCCTCCAGGAATTCGAAAGTCTTCTCCTGCCCGGGGCACAGCACGTCGTCGGCCACGCCCCAACGACCCCAGACCTCGTACGGGCCGCCCGTACACCCCAACTCGGGGTAGGCGGTCAGCGCCGAAAGCATATGGCCCGGCAGGTCTATCTCGGGGATCACCGTAATGGCGCGGTCGGCCGCATACGCCACGATGTCGCGGATCTCGTCCTGCGTATAATAACCGCCGTAGGGCGTATTGTCGTAGTTGTCCCACTCCTTGCGGATCATGGTTTTCTTGCGGATGCTGCCCACGGTCGTCAGCTCAGGGTACTTTTTGATTTCGATGCGCCACCCCTGGTCGTCGGTCAGGTGCCAGTGGAAGCGGTTGAGCTTGTGGATCGCCATCACGTCGAGGTAGCGTTTCACCTCTTCGACCGAAAAGAAATGGCGCGCCACGTCGAGGTGCATGCCCCGGTAAGCGAAACGCGGGGCATCCTCGATGCTCACGCACGGCAGCACCCACTCCTCGCCGGGCGCAGACTCCGTCCCGTAAACCGCCGCGGGCAGCATCTGCCGCAGGCTCTGCACGGCATAGAAAAAGCCGGGGAAACACGACGCACGGACTTCGACGCCCTTCGGGGTGACATCGAGCCGGTACCCCTCTTCCGGCAGCGTTTGGTCGAGGACGAAGCGGATGCCCGAGGCGGGAAGCTCGTCGGCGACGGTCACGGGGTTCTCCCCGCCGGAGGTTTTCGCCAGCTGCGCGGCGAATTCCGCCACGGCGCGCTGCGTCCGCTCGTCGGCACGGCTGTCGCACACGACGCCTTCGCCCTTGACGGCGAACGTCCCGTGCCCGGGTTCGAGGTGGTTGGGATAAGGTACGATCGAGATTTTTGGATCGTGGGTGGCGCAGGCGGACAGACACACGCCTGCGGCAAAGGCCAGTAGCAATTTTTTCATAGAATAATCAGGGTTGTATCGTGACAAAAGTAGGAAAAAATCCGGATATGGCCCGCTGCGGAGGGAAATATAGCCGACAGAAACGGGCATCCCGGGGAGATCGCCCTGTTTTTGCACAGGTTTTTCCCGGCGGAAGACCCGATTACCGGGCATTTTTTATAACTTTGCGTCGCATAATTGCTCACAAAACTATGAAAACCGACTTTCTGGTTATCGGTTCCGGCGCAGCGGGGCTTTCGTTCGCGCTCAAGGCCGCGGCCCACGGGCATGTCACGATCGTCACGAAGGGCGAAATAAACGAGTGCAATACCAACTACGCACAAGGCGGCATCTGCTCGGTGACCTACGCCCCCGACACATTCGAAAAACATATCCACGACACCCTGGTCTGCGGAGCCGGCAAATGCGACGAAGAGGCCGTCGGACTGGTCGTGCGCCGGGCCCCGGAGCTGATCCGCGACCTGATCGAATGGGGCACGCGCTTCGACAGGACTCCCGACGGACGTTTCGAGTTGAACCGCGAGGGCGGGCATACCGAACCCCGCATCCTCCACCACGAAGACCTCACGGGCGCCGAGATCGAACGGGCGCTGGTCGAGTCGGTTCGCCGGCACCCCGGCATCACGGTGCTGGAACACCATTTCGCCATCGACCTCTTGACGCAGCACCACCTGGGCGAATTCGTCACGCGCCATACGCGCGGGCTGGCCTGCTTCGGCGCCTATGTGCTCAACCTCGCCACCAACGAGATCGAGACCATGCTCGCCAAGTTCACCGTCGTGGCCACGGGCGGCTGCGGCAATATCTACTCCACGACCTCCAACCCGGTCGTCGCCACGGGCGACGGCATCGCCATGTGCCACCGCGCCAAGGCCATCACCGAGAACATGGAGTTCATCCAGTTCCACCCCACGACGCTCTACAACCCCGGCGAGAAACCCAATTTCCTCATCACGGAGGCCATGCGCGGTTTCGGTGCCATCCTTCGCCTGCCTTCCGGCGAGGAGTTCATGGACAAATACCACCCGATGAAATCGCTGGCGCCGCGCGACGTGGTGGCCCGCGCCATCTACCGCGAAATGACCAAGCGGGGCTCGGACTTCGTCTACCTCGACGTCACGCACAAAGACCCCGGAGCCATCCGCAGCCACTTCCCCAACATCTACGAAAAATGCCTTTCGATCGGCATCGACATCACCCGCGACTGGATTCCCGTGACGCCCGCGGCGCACTACTGCTGCGGCGGGGTGAAGGTCGACACCAACGGCGAGACCTCGATCAGGCACCTCTACGCGCTGGGCGAAACCTCCTGCACGGGGCTGCACGGAGCCAACCGTCTCGCTTCCAACTCGCTGATCGAAGCGGTGGTCTATGCCGACCAGGCCGCACGCCACGCTGCGTCGCTGCTCCCCAAGGTCGACATCCAGGAGGGCATCCCCGACTGGGACTTCGAAGGCACGCAGCACACCGAGGAGATGCTGATGATCATCCAGTCGAAGCGCGAGATGCAGACCATCCTGTCCAACTACGTGGGCATCGTCCGCTCGAACCTCTCGCTCAAACGCGCCATGCGCCGCCTCGAGATACTCTGGCAGGAGACCGAGGAGCTCTATAACAAGACCAAGCCCAACCGCGAATTATGCGAGCTGCGCAACATGATCGCCGTGGCCTACCTGGTAATCAAACAGGGCCGCGAGATCAAGGAGTCGGTCGGCTGCCACTACAACGCCGACTACCCGAACAAGGAAAAGGAAGTATAGATAATAAAGGAACTATAAATAACAGCGCCCTGTTCCGGCGTTCCGCCGGACAGAAGTCCCCGCCGAGGCGGGGATTTAGGGGTGGGTCAGACTTGTAAACACGGCCAAAGGCCGCGACGACAGCGCCCGGCAGCACCCCTGCGGTAACTATAAAAGAGACATTTCAGGTTCATGACATTACAGGAAGAAATCACACGCCGCCGCACCTTCGCGGTCATCGCCCACCCCGACGCGGGTAAAACCACCCTCACCGAGAAGCTGCTGCTCTTCGGCGGGGCCATCCACGTCGCCGGGGCGGTCAAAAGCAACAAGATCAAGAAAGGCGCCACGTCGGACTTCATGGAGATCGAGCGCCAGCGCGGCATCTCGGTCGCCACGGCCGTGATGGGCTTCGAATACAAGGGCACCAAGATCAACATCCTCGACACCCCGGGACACGAGGACTTCGCCGAAGACACCTACCGCACGCTGACGGCCGTCGATTCGGTCATCATCGTCATCGACGGTGCCAAGGGCGTCGAGTCGCAAACCCGCAAACTGATGGAGGTGTGCCGTATGCGTTCGACGCCGGTGATCGTCTTCATCAACAAACTCGACCGCCCCTCCAAGGAGCCTTTCGACCTGCTGGACGAGGTGGAAAAGGAACTGCGCATCCGCGTGCGGCCGCTGGCCTTCCCCATTTCGAACGGCCCCACGTTCCGCGGGGTCTACAACCTCTACGAAAAGAACCTCTCGCTTTTCACGTCGGACGAGAAACTCACGGCCGACGCCCAAACCGCCGAGATTTCCGACCTCGCGTCGCCGGAGCTGGACAGCTACATCGGCGCGAAATTCGCCGAACAGCTGCGCTCGGACGTGGAGCTGGTCGAAGGTGTCTACGACGAGTTCGACCGCGAGGCCTACCTGCGCGGCGAGCTGGCCCCCGTGTTCTTCGGCTCGGCGGTCAACAACTTCGGCGTGCGCGAACTGCTCGAATGCTTCGTCCGCATCGCCCCCTCGCCGCGCCCGGCGCCCACCGCGACCCGCACCGTGGAGCCCGCCGAGCCGAAGATGACGGGCTTCGTGTTCAAGATCCACGCCAACATGGATCCCAACCACCGCGACCGCATCGCCTTCCTGAAAATCTGCTCCGGGACGTTCGAGCGCAACCATAACTACCTGCACGTACGCAGCGGCAAGCAGCTCAAGTTCTCCTCGCCGACGGCCTTCATGGCCGAAAAGAAATCGGTCATCGACTTCGCCTACCCGGGCGACATCGTCGGCCTGCACGACACGGGCAACTTCAAGATCGGCGACACCTTCACCGAGGGCGAGAAGCTCAAATTCACGGGCATCCCGTCGTTCGCCCCCGAGCAGTTCCGCTACATCGAGAACGCCGACCCGCTGAAATTCAAGCAGCTCGCCAAGGGCGTCGACCAACTGATGGACGAAGGCGTGGCGCAGCTGTTCGTATCCTCGCTCAACGGCCGCAAGATCATCGGCACGGTCGGGGCGCTCCAGTTCGAAGTCATCCAGTACCGACTCGAACACGAATACAACGCCGCCTGCCGCTGGGAGCCGATCTCGATCTACAAAGCCTGCTGGATCGAGAGCGACAACGCCGCGCAGCTGGCCGATTTCAAGCGCCGCAAGCACACCAACATGGCCGTCGACAAGCACGGCCGCGACGTCTTCCTCGCCGACACAAGCTACGGCCTGGCGCTGGCGCAGGAGAATTTCAAGGACATCCGCTTCCACTTCACCTCGGAGTTCTGATCCGGGGGGGGCTGTCCGATCCGTAAAAATTCCGGCGGGAACCCATGTGGGATCCCGCCGGAATTCTCTCTTCCTGCCGGCAATACACCCGCCCCGGCCGCGTCAACCGCGATGCCGCAGGCAGGTCACAGGCACGGACATCGCAGACAGGTCGCAGGCATGGACGCCGCACGCACGGACATCGCACGGCCTGCCGCCGGGCTACTCGAAAACGGGAGCTTCAGCACTCCGGGCTGGTACGTGCCCGCGCACCTCGGGCCACCCGTCATTCCACTCGATCCGGTCGAGCAGCAGGTAACGCGGCCCGCCCACCTCGAGCCGGGTGTGGTAGAGCATCCAGTCCTGCCCCTTGTCGTCGGTAATGAACTCCGCATTATGCCCCGGGGCGACAAACCCGTTGCCGTTGCCCACGACCAGCTCGTGGTGCACGCCGAGCATGTCGCGCCCCGCACGATCGACATAAGGCCCCATCAGCGACCGGCTGCGGCCGACGACCACATGGTAATCCTTCATGAAATCGCCCGTCGAGACGATCAGGTAATAGTACCCGTCCCGCTTGTGGATGTAGGTGCCCTCGTACTGGTCGCCGGCGATCTTACGCTTCCCGGCCCCGGGTTTGAGCGATAACCCGTCGTCCGCAAGTTCAATCGCCCAGATGCCCCGGAAACTTCCCCAGAACATGTACTTGTGCCCGTCCTCCTCGATGTAGAACTGGTCGATCGAAATATCGACCCCGATCTCGTCGCTGCCGATCAGTTTCCCGTGGTCGGTAAAGGGCCCGACAGGCGAGGGGCCCGACGCCACGCCGATGGCGTGCTTGTTGTTCTCCCCCGGCTGGGAATAATACAGCACATACCTGTCGCCGATCTTGTTGATGTCCGGCGCCCAGAGGTTGGCCCCGGCCTTGTCGGTTATCTGCGGATGGTTCCCCGCCGTAAAGACCTCGCCGACCTTCGTCCAGTTCACCAGGTCGGACGAGCGCAGGATGGGGATGTTGTTCTTTCCGCTCTCGGTTGCATAGAGGTAGAAATTCCCGTCCTCGGCGCGTATTACCGTGGGGTCGGCCACGAGGAATTCCCTGAAAACCGGGTTCTTGTAACTCTTTGCCCCGGGGTTCCCGGGCAGGGGATCCCCGTCCCCGCTGCGGGCGGGTTCGGGCGTGCCGCAGGCACAGGCCACGGGCAGGAACACCGCCGTGAAGGCGAGTGCGACGAAATAATTTTTCATAGCGTATCTCATTTACGAATTCAACGATATTTTGCCGGAACCGACAAACAAAGATACGAAAAATACACTGTCTTCGGCCGGGCGGAAGGGGATTTTCCGTTTCCGCCCGGCCGGTGCGGCACGGCAGCAACAAAAAAAGCCTGCTGGTTTCCAGCAGGCTTTCACCTATATATCCGCCCGTTAACGCATCGGCACCTCGATGACCAGCACCTGGGCGTCGGCCGAAGCCCTGATCCCGAAGCCGTCGGTATCCCAGACCCCCATGCCGTCGCGGCGGCCGAGCACTTCGCCGTCCACCTCGACCAGCCCTTCGATCACGAAGACATAGGCCCCGTTCCCGGGCGTATGCATCCGGTATTCAACGTCATGCCCCTTGTCCAGGTCGAGCGTCGAGAACCAGGCATCCTGATGAAGCCAGCCCGTGTTTTCGCCACCGCGGCCTTCGGGAGCCACGATCGTCCTCAATTCGTTACGCTTTGCCGGCGCCAGCCGGATCTGGTTGTAACGCGGCGTATGGTTCTCCGCATCGGTCAGCACCCATATCTGCAGGAATTTCACGGGCTCCGTGTCGCTGGCGTTCATCTCGCTGTGCGTAATGCCCGTCCCGGCCGACATGACCTGAATCTCCCCCGGACGCAGCTCCTGCATGTTCCCCATGCTGTCGCCGTGGCGGAGCGCACCTTCGAGCGCAATCGACACGATCTCCATGTTATCGTGGGGATGCGTCCCGAATCCTTCGCCCGGGGCGACCGTATCGTCGTTGAGCACCCGCAGGGCGCCGAAATGGATTCGCCGGGGATCGTAATATCCGGCAAAACTGAACGTATGGTAGGTATCGAGCCAACCGTGGTCGGCGTGTCCGCGCGTCTGTGCGCGGTGAATCGTCTTATTCATAGCAATGATTTTTTATTATACGTCCCGTCGGGCGTGAAGCAAACTCCGCGCCAGCCGCGCCTGCGCGCAGCACCTGACGGAATCCGCAGGCTACACCTTCAGAAAGACGTTCTTTCTGTAAAGGAAATATAGAAACAGCCAGCAGACGGCCACATAGCCGGCACTGTCGACCACGGCGGCAAGTGCCTCCGGGCATTTCGACGCCACGCCCCCGAGGAAGAAATCGGATATGCGCCCGAAGCCCACGATACGCTGGGCCAGATAGATCGTGATCGAATTGAGTCCCACGACGCGGAAGAAGAGCGTCCAGCGGCGCCATCCCCTGACATCGATCAGGTAGTAGAACAGGGCGAACATCGCCAGCGAATAGGCAGCCACGACACATACGAACGTACTCGACCACAGCGATTTGTTCACAGGCACCACCCCGTTGAAAGCCAACCCTGCGACCAGCAGCGCCACGGCCGCCGCAATCATCCACGACGCCTTGCGGCCGCCCGACAAGTCCTGCCGCCGCACGAATTCCCCCGTAAACATGCCCAGCATGGCCGTCACCACGGCGGGCACCGTACTCAGCAGCCCTTCGGGATCGAACGTCTTGCCGTAGAGCTTACCCGGCAACAGCAGCCGGTCGACATACCCTGCCAGGCACCCCTCCCGGGTCAATGGCCCTGCGCCCGCGACGTCGGGTGCCGCCACCAGCGCCGACAACAGGCCGTAACCGACCAGTATGGCTGCGGCGATCGCAATGCGCGCCTTCACCCCGAAATTGAGGTACAGCACCGCGGCTATGCCCCATGCAAGGCCGATGCGCCCCAGTACGCTGGCAATACGCAGGTTTTCGAAATCAAGCCTGAACAACCCGTTGTAAATCACCCCCAACAACACCAGCGTCAGCGCGCGGCGGACGATTTTTGCATAGATCGTCCCGGTCGACAACCCCAGCGAACGCTGCTTGGAAAGCGAAAAGGGGAAGCTCACCCCGGCAATGAAGAGGAACAGCGGAAAGATCGTATCGTGGTGGGTGAAGCCGTCCCAGCTGGCATGCCCCATCTGGCTGGCAATGCTGTCGGTCACAGCGTTGGGCCACAGGCCGCACACGGCGACGACGAGCGAGGCGAACCCCATGATAAAGAGCATGTCGAAACCCCTCAGGGCATCGAGCGACTGCAATCGTTCGGACGGTTTCATAATTCGGGTGCTGTTCTTCCGGCCCGATCCTTGTCAGTGATCCTTCTTCGACCGGCCCTATTATACTTTACACAAAGATAATAAGAATTTCTGATATATCCAAATATATCGGGGCCCGCCGGAGCGCATCCGGCCGGGCCCCTGCTTTTTCCACCGGCAACTACTCCAGCTCCAGATTGCTCACCCGGTCGGTCACCCCGAACGGGAAGTCGGGGTAGACGTACAGCCCGAAACGCGGCTCGGTCTGACCGTGCGTGTAACCCCAGATGCTGGCGTAATCCTCCGCGTCCTCGCCCATCTTCTCCAACTGGCGCAGATAGGCCGCCACCGACTTGTTCTCCACGATGTAGATCTCGCCCATACGGTCGATGATCGGGCTGTGGCGGCGCGTACGGTCGTGGTCGAAGCGCAGGATACGCTTCCCCTCGGCCGTGATGCCCACCAGCCGGAAGGTCATGCTCTTGCCGATGGCCGGCAGGTTCAGCACACTGCGGTCGGTGGCCAGGAACGGCAGCCGGTGTTTCTTCATGAAGCGGCGGATGCGCCCGGCCGTGTCGCCCTCGCCGGTCAGCGCCGCATCCAGTTCCGCGGTCTGCTCAGCGGTCATCCGCCCGAAGAGCTTCTCTTCCTGCTGCTCCTGCATCGAGCGGCTGTTGGGCGTGAAGACGGTGTAGTTTTCGCCGAAGCCCTTCACCGAGAAGGTATAGTAACAGACCACGCCCAGCGAGTTGAGCACCTGCCTCAGCCGGGTGGTATGCCCGCGGCGCGATGCCGCGACGGTATATACCAGCTGGTTGGTGATGAGCCACCCGGCGGAAAGTATCTTCCGGATAGCCTCCCGCGCCTCGGGCGTCACCTCCAGCGGCGACTGGAAATGCGTCTGGATGACGAACTGCTTCACGCCGACGGCCGAGGCCTTCTCCCGGAACTCCTTCAGCACCTCCACCAGCTGGTCGTCGATGCGCATCGGCAGGTAAGCCGGCAGGCGCGACCCCAGCCGCACGCGCTGCAACTCGGCATATTTTTCACCGTCGGGACGCGCCTGGTTGGCCTTGCGCTTGCGGCAGGCCATGCGGTAGACCGCCTCGAGGATATTGCGCAGCGTCTTGTTCTGGCTCATCAGGGCGTCGCCGCCCGTGATGAGGATATCGCGCAGTTGCGTGTCCTCCTCGAAATAAGCCATCAGGCGGCGCAGTTTGTGATCCCAGCTCTCCTTGGGGCGCAGGCTCTCGAACTCGAAATTGAGCCGTTCGCTCTGAAAGTCGTACATCCGCTGGCACGAGGCGCACAACCCGCCGCAGGCACGCCCCATCGTATCGGGGATCAGGATCGCCACTTCGGGGTAACGGCGGTGGATATTGTGCCCGTCGGGCAGCAGCCACCCGGCCGCATTGGGTTTTCCGGCCTCGACGACGTCCTCCTTCTCCCAGGCGCGGATATTCCCGTAGGTCTCGACCAGCTGCGGCGAATAGAGGATATAGCTGCGGATCGCCTCGTCGTCGTACGCTTTGCCGGTGACGTCCAGCAGCGAGAGGTAATAAGGCGTGGCGAAGAACGGCATCCCCTTCTTGCGGGCCTTCGACAGCAGGTACATGGTCTCCGCCGAAAGCGAGTTGCCCAGAAACCGGTTCAACTCCGAAGGGCTCTTCACGGCCATCGCCAGGTGGAACCGGAAATCGCCCCACCAGACGCCTACCTGACGGTATTTATCCTCGTAGGTCATCCCCTCCTCGAAACGGAACCGCGAAGGGGTCGACTTGCGGTTCTCGATCTTCTGCACCAAGAGGTGGAGCATACGCTCCCTGTTCCGGGCGCGCACCTCCGCCACCTCAGGATCGAGCCCCGTCGGCCAGCGATCGCTGCGGATACGGACGCGCTGCGGCGTGAGCGGCTGCAACTCCAGCCCCTCAAGGCGCTTGAACTGGAAAAACAGGTCGATGAACAGGTCGCAACGCATCTCCGGGTTCTCCAGCCGCCCCGTGAGGAACTGCCACAGCAATTCCAGCGTCCGCACGGGCATCTGCTCACCGGTCGAAAGTTCGCTCACCTCCCGCCCGTCGTAGCCGATCAGCAGGCGGATCTGTTCCGCCGCCTCGCCCTGCGCCGCCGCATGCCGGGCGACGAACTCTTCGAGCCGGGCCCGGAACACCCCGGCATCGCGGCTCGCATCGGCCTGGGCAACAAGTCCCGGCAGCTCCTGGCGGAAAAGCAGCCCGAGCTGGTAAAGCGTGAATGAAAGCATTTTCCTTTGTTTCATAAGCACTATCGTTTATTTTTCCGTTATAATTTTCGGATGCGGGCGGCAATGTCCCCGGTACGGTCGTCAGCGTACAAAAAAAGGCACGGCGCAATAAAATCACAGATACACCCGGAACCGCAGGCTCCCCTGCAAATTCCTCCGCATTCAGACGATATACCCGGGAAAAATAACAGCCCTCCGGGCGAATATCAACAGCCGCCGCTCACGGGCGAGCCGGCAAGAATCGGCGGCCTCAAGGCAAAAAAAACGACGGCCGTCATACGGAATCCGCTACAAAGATAAGAAAAAATTTGAAACCTCCCGTCCGCGGCCTTCCGGGTTTCCCGCACCGCCCGCATCTTCCGTATCCCATAAAATAACGGATTTCCCCGCAGAATCGTATTCTCCCCGCCCGCACAGCCCCTGCCCGTAAACAGATACAAAAACAAGAAAGCCCCGACAATCTCTCGATTATCGAGGCTTTTTGCTTGCAAAAATGGTAAGGGGCAGATGGGCACCCATTCCCATATAATAATTCATTAATTACATAAAGAAAAATACATAGACTTATATTCGCCAAAAATATGGTTCTTCTGCTCCTGGTTTCAATTCTGCATTGGGAAATGGCCTACTCTGTTCGCATCGTTTTACGGAAATACAAACCCAATTCAATGAGGTATCACATTCTCCAATTATGCGTCACCAAAAATAGCTGTCGCAAGCGCATCAGTCTGAAATTATACGTCGATATGGTCTACCTTACGACCGATCATATTCAACGGCTGGCCGACAGGAATTATATCGTTTACAAACGCAACAAAATCAAGCACCAAAAGAACGCAACTGCCATCCGCATCCACATTACGCCGGAGATTCAGGGATTGATCGAACAGCTGCAATCTGCCTCTCCTACTGTCGAAAATTATTTGTTACCGATCATCACTTGTTCCGGCTATACGGGCGAGAAGCTATACAACCACATCCGAAGCCGTTACGCCAAATATCAGAAATATTTGAAATCGTTGGCCGAAGAACTCGGTATCGATTATCATTTAACCAGCTATGTAAGCCGTCATACAATGGCAATGACCTTGCAATACAATAAAATCCCGCGTGAAATCATTTCGCAGATGCTCGGTCATGCCGACCTCGAAACGACCAACACCTACCTCGACAGCTTCGACAACAAGGTAATCAACGAGGCGGCAAAAGTTTTGTAATAAGCCGACAATGGTTTAATATTTTTTGTATAGTTGTACTATGAGTACAACACCACAAACAAAAATAAACCAACTATTGCAGGCTCTCCCATCCGGAGCAGTCTATTTGTCGTCTTGGATGAAACTCAAAAACATCTCCAACGACTTACAGCACCGTTACATAAAATCCGCTTGGCTGACTCCCATAGGCACAGGTGTAATGATCCGCACGGGCGATACGCCGACATTATACGGAGCCATGTACAGCCTCAATACACAGGCAGACAAACATCTGACAATCGGAGCCATGTCGGCACTGGAAATCCACGGATATTCGTACTACCTCCCGATGGGCAGGCCGACCATTTCGCTGTCTGCTCCGCAAAAGGAGTATTTACCGCTTTGGTTCAGAAAATATGACTGGGGTGTGACGCTCCGGCTGTTTACCACCGAAATATTCAATTCCGTCACCGGAATCACCACCACCCGACAAGGGGTTTTCGAGTTGCCGATCTCTACCCCGGAACGGGCGTTTATGGAGTGTCTGCACCTCGCACCGCAATATTATGACATTACCGACCTCTATTATGTGATGGAAATGCTGTCGATACTCCCGCCGAAGAATGTACAACGACTGTTGGAGGGGTGCCGTTCCGTCAAAGTGAAACGGCTGTTCCTCTTTATGGCCGAAAAGGCCCGTCATGCGTGGTTCGAGGCCCTCGACCTCGACCGGATAGACCTCGGCAGCGGCAAGCGGGTAATCACCAAGGAAGTTGTTTACGATAAGAAGTACCAAATCACTATTCCGGCTGAACTGAAAAATGATTAATCAAGAGTACAAAGAGCGAGTGCGGCTGTTGCTCCGCATCATCCCGATTATTTCGGCGGAAGAATGTTTTGCCGTTCACGGCGGCACGGCAATCAATCTGTTCGTGCAAAATCTGCCGCGATATTCAGTAGACATCGACCTGACCTATATTCCCGTCGAGCCTCGGGAAGCAAGCCTCACCCATATCAAAGAACGGCTGAAAGCGGTAAAGGCAAAAATCGAGGCCGCGATACCGGGCATTGCAGTACGCGAAGTTCCCGACAAACTGATTTGCACTCATAACGGGCATTTCGTCAAAGTGGAGGTAAACGACGTGAAGCGAGGCATCATCGCACCGCCCGTCGAATTGCCCTTATGCGACCTCGCCCAAGAAGATTTCGGTGTATTCTGTAAAGCCCGCATCGTGCCACTGTCGCAACTCCACGGCGGCAAGATCACGGCTGCACTCGACCGCCAGCACCCGCGCGACCTGTTCGATGTAAACCTGATGCTCTATTATATCAAAGACTTCGACGCGATCAAGCGCGGGTTCATTTTCTGCCTGCTGGGAAGCGACCGCCCGATCTTGGAGTCGCTCAATCCCAATTTCAACGACCAGTGCGACGCCCTGACCAATCAATTCGAGGGCATGTCCTGGACGCCGTTCACTTATGAACAGTACGAAGCGACCCGCCGCCGACTGGTCGAGTATATCAACGACCATCTGACACCGACCGACAAGGCGTTTCTACTCGGATTCGAGGACGGGACGCCGGATTGGGACGCATCGGAATACCGGGATTTCCTGCATTATCCGTCGGTTCAATGGAAGCTACTCAACATTAGAAAGCTGAAAGAAAAGAATCCACAGAAGCACAAGGATAGCATAAGCAAACTACAAAAATATCTTGCCTTGTAATCCATTTTCTCCTGTATGGCCTACTATCCCAAACCATATGCTGAAATATTGAAATTATTTCCAACGGAGGAAAAGGTTTTCACTCTCATATTTCAGGCAAAAACGACTTACTGCGGTCATTGCGGCGGATTCAGCCACATACAGCAGTATCGTTCTAATTATCGCTATGTTATATGCAGAGATTGTAAAAAGACTACTTCAATTTTAAGGGAAACTTTTCTCGCAAAAACCCACCTCGATCTGAGAATATGGGTTTATATCATGTATACAACATTATATGCTCGACATCCTACGTCCTATCGCTGGATCATGCAGGAGTTAAAGATCAATTCCTATAATACCATTTGGAGCGCAGCGCACAAAATAAAAGCCGTGTCACAACGGAAAGATAAATATGACGATGATGTAAAAATTCTACGTGCATTTAAGCCTTTTTTAGCACAAGTCTAAAATACCACTCAAAAAGGATAAGTTAATAAAGTATTTTTTCCAAACCCCTCAAAAAAGCCCGAAAATCGGGATTTTTGGGCTTAATTATTTTTATTAAGTATAGAGAGTGTGCAAACATATCAAACAGCTATGGACGCACACAACAACATATCCAATTTCCCCGATGATTTCCCCATCGCGGAACTCACGGTAAAGCAATTTATCGAACTCTGCGTGAGCCTCGGCTTCGGCAACCGCCCCAACTCTTATCCCAATAAGCCGGAATCACCTCCACCAGAAATTATGGGCATCGATGATGTGATTAAACTTATAGGCTATTCCAAGGCCACGATCTACAAGTTCACGCATCAACGGCTCATCCCATTTCATAGACCCGCCCACGGAGGACGGCACTTGGTGTTCATCCGACAGGAAATCGAAGACTGGATGAAAGAGAATTCAATCCCCACCGTCGGGCAATACTGTAAAGAACAATTAAAAAAACTTAATAATTAAAAAATTTATGAAAACAGAATTTAACCCTTTGGAAGCACTGGCCGACATTTCTGAAGACGAACTGAATGAATTTATCGAACTACAGGAGGAAGCTCCCAAGAAGCACCGGAGACAGAAACCCCGAGAATCTTTTGTGTGTTTCATCTCATTCTACGAATCTATTAAATTAATGCCGGAGCGGCTCCATTTAAGAGCATTCAGAGTATTGATGGATTATGCATTCTATCGGGAGGAACCGCCCACAAAGACACCAGCACGTATTATGCAATCTTTCGTCAGTTGACGGAAGCAGGTGGACGTGAACTCGCAAAAATATGACAGAAAAGTCGAGAGTAATTGGGGCGGGAAAGATGATGACGAGAAAGCGGATAATGACGGGACTTAAAACATCCCGTCTTATTTCTCAGAGCAATAACCGGACTGGGAATATACAAGAAACAGGCAACAAGTCAATATGCAATACACTGAATAACAAAATCATACCGACGTTCTTCGGATAAAATGATAATTTCAAACGCAATGAACCAAAACTATAAACTCATATTCTCAAGGACAAACACCGTTGTTAGGATTCCTGAAGGCATTGTTGGGCCCCAAGTTTCGCTCTTTGCAAACGTAGTTAGCACAATACCTGTCGCAACGGTCGATTTATGGACATTTTTATTAACGACCTCCTACCAAAATATAGTAGACGAATATCGAGGCACTAAAGATCCGGAAACACGCGCCAAAATTAAGAAATTCGAGATACCGTGCGTAACCGTTGCCGGTGTATTCGAAACACGCGCCAAAAAGAGGCTTCAACATCTTCATAGTGGCTATATCTGCATTGACATTGATGGGAAACAGAACCCTCGTGTAAAAGGGCGATGGAACTTGGTCAAAAATATGTTGGAAGACAGAATCAGCAGTTTATGCTATGCTGGGCTATCTGTCGGAGGCGATGGTTTATGCTGCATCTTTCGAATAGCTTATCCAGAACGCCATAAAGCTCACTTTTATGCTCTCGTGGACGAAATACAAGGACGGACGCCACTAATCGTCGATGAAAGTGGCAGCGATGTCGTAAGGCTGCGTGTGGCCAGCTATGACCCTCAACCCTATTTCAACCCTGATGCTCCTCCGTACTTGTATTACAAGCCGAACAAATACAGTGCGCCGCGCAGGGTGAAGAAGGCTCGAAAAGCCGTAATGGATGTAGTCACAAAACAACGGACATATTCTCTGATAATAATAATTCAGAAAAAACAGATTGATATCACTGTTGGACGTGCAGTCTGGAAATCCATCGGACAAGCTCTCGCCAGTGAATTTGGGCCCGAAGAAGGATTACGACTTTTCCACTTGGTAACAGACTTCCCGGTGTAAGTCTTTACGACGGTCGTTCCGGCGGCGTTCCAAAGCTTCCATGTGTAGGTGTAGGCCGTGCCTGCCGCATCCAGTTCCTCGCCGTTGCGGAAAAGAACCGCCCTGACATCCACATCGTTCGCATTGTTCTTGATGGTGAACCCTTTCTGGCTGACCAGATCGACCGTGATGGGGTCGGACATATCCGAGAAGGAGAGGATGTCGCAGACCACCTTACCCGCCGAGGCATTGCCCGAAGAGTTGTCGGTATCCTTGATGGCGCACTTGAAAGTCTCGAAATTCAGCACCGCATCCGCCGTAATGGTAATCTCGTTGGTCGTCCAACCAGCCGTTACGCCCCGTGGGTTGGCGGAAGTCAGGCACGCCCATCCGATTCCCAGATTCGCATGGTAGTAAGGACATGATACGGCGCTCCCGGAAGCTGCGGCGGCGCTCAGCGCCGAGGTCAGGGTTACGACCTTCGTGGATGTGTTCACGGACGAAATCGTGTATTGTGAAGATGCTATCGAGAGTTTTCCCCCGGCCTCCATGTTCGTGACCGACGCTACGGTAATCGTCGTGGCGCCCGCCGTGGCTGCGGCCGTAAGCGTTGTCGGGGCAAAGACCGAGGAATCTTTGATTCCCCAGCCATAGGCCACGTCCGTAGAGTCGATGGCAGCCCCGCGCCACAGGTCGCAGTGTGCCTTGAGCGAGGGAACTTCGTCGTTCTTGAAAACCACTCCGTCCGGAGCATACGCCACGGCTGTAATGGTAGCCCCGGCCGAAAGGTGCTGCGTGAACTGTATCTCGGAGCGAAACGCTATCTCCAGACCGTTGGCGTCGATGTAGATCGCTTCGAAGGCATAGCGCACCTGCGGGGCTGCCACAGCCATGTGATTCGCCTTTACTGTCAGGGTATATTTGGCGGATGCGGCGCCGACGGTACAGCTATCCTGTCCGCTTGTGATAAGTGCACCGTTCTTGTACCACTTTGCCGAACCGCTTTTAATACCCGGTGTCAGCGTTGCGGCATTGCCTACGGATGTAATCTGATCCACCGCACCCTTGCCGCTGACGAACAGCGCCGGAGTGAGCACAAGATACGGCGAACTGACCCATGATGGGATGTAGGTACTCGTATCCTTGTTGTAGACTTGTGTGAGGGGTTGCGAGGAACCGATGAATGCCTGCAAGGAGACGGCATCCGACTGGTCGATGATGGTAACTTGCCCGCGGGCGACTTTGATTGCCATAGTTATATTTTGTTATAGTTTCACTTCACAGTTAAAGACCGCTTTTCGAGATACATCTCCCCCGGTAATAGTCAGCGTGCGGCCACGACGTTCCGGGGTATTCCACAGCACATCGCCGTCGGGATCGTCGCTCATGCGCGTCCACAGGAAACGTTCATCGGAAATAAGCTCCGTCACCTCTTCGGCACCGCGCATCACATGGGCCGAGAGCGTCGTTTCGCCGATGCCGTTCTGGAGTACCGTGCCCTTGTCGGTCTGGATATATATAGAATAGGCGCTCTCTCCGTCGTATTGTTTGGTCACGGTAAAGGTTCCCGTGTATTCTTTTTGCTGATATGTCGCCGTATAACGCAGCGTCAGGACATCGCGTTCTTCCCATGCGTGGAAATCCGGCGTGAGCGTAAGCGTCGTCGCATGGCTTTCGGCATCCTTCCACACCCCGTCCGATGAAAGGTACTCCCAGTGCCGGGCCTCGGCGATAAAGTTCTGCTCCGTGGCGATGAGCGTGATGGACGCGGGCTGCGCAACGGGGTCAAGCGCATCGCTGTAATGGAAGGTGTCGGTTCCCGAAATCGACACCGATATGGGCAGCAGGGCTTTCTGGGCTTCCTCGTCGAAATCCTCCCAGCGGAGCGTAACGCCCCGCAGTTCGATAGCGTCTTGCGTCCACTTGAAACGGCCTCCGGCGAAATACCCCGTGCCGTCCGCATTGATAACGAACGAGCCGCCTGCCGAGCGGATCGAGCCGTCCTCGTCGAGCCGCAGCAGCGGATTCTGTATCGTGCCGCCGATGCCTCCGCGTGCGAACCACGCCCCATACTCGTCCGTTTCGTTCAGCACGGCGTCCGTAGGCTGGTAGAGCGTGGGCTTGCAGCCTTTCTCCAACTGCGGGGATGCGAAAATGAAGGTGGCGGAGCCCGACAGGTGTATCCGCAGCGGCTCGCCCGCAAGGTGCGCGATCCGCAGGTTCAGGTGATGGCGTTCCCACCGGGTTCCGATATCGAGTGTTCCGACCGTCTCGCCGCCGTGTTCCAAGGTGATCGTCTGGGCTGTGGTGCCATAGGCCCAGAATGAAAAGCAATACTGTCCCCCATTGTGCGCCAGCGCCCAAGGCTCGCTTTGGCATTCGAGCGTCGTCGTGCCGATGGGCAGCAGGTACGCTTTGCCGATGCCGGCCGGCGGCTTCACGGCACCGGGAATCGCCCATGTCGTGAAGGTAGGTTGCAGGCTGTTGAGAAAACAGTTGCGGTGGATACGCCCGACGTAGAAGGTGCTGGCGAAGCCGTCCTGATCCCCGGCCGTGAGCGTTCCGGCAATACTGACATTTTTGGTGGCATACAAATTCTGAAAGTAAGCTCCGTAGCCGTCCAGCACCCCGAACAGCGGGTCTACCACGCCCGATATCCTGCCCACACGCACCCGCGTCGCCTTGGAAAAGGAGGCGATGTCGGACAGCAGGCAGATATTGAGCTCGGCCACTTCCAGCCAGTCGCCCGCATCGAGCAGCCCCGCAAGATCGAGCCGTATGGTACGGTAATCCTCCGGATAATCCGTCGTAATGACACTCAGCTTATACTGCCACTGCGTCGATACCTCTACCGTATCTTGCCCGTCAACCTTGTCATCCCCCGTATATCCCATAACAAGCGGTACTCCCGTGAGGGCTTTCGATGCCCGCGTCCAGTACGATATAACGACCCGCTGCGGATGTCCGATTTTGGTCGTGAGGTTCTGCACCAGACCAACTTTCGCATCCGGCTCTTCGACGGCAGCGTTGCGTGTCATACGCAGGATGCGCCGGATGCCGTCCTCTTCGGGTTTATATTCGGAAGTAAAGTATGCCGCCGTGCAGCAATAACGCTCCGGCTCCTTGGCGTCCTCGCTGCCGCCGCCCGCCGTGGGGCGGCAGAGCGAACTGGCCGTACCCACGCCGTCGATGGCGTCCATATAGGGAGCCTCGCTGTCAGAAGAAGTAAGATAGAGAGCACCGCTGCGGTTCTCGTCGAAAAGGTTCGACACCCGCACGAAGTCCAGCAGCTCCCCGTCGCGGGGCTCGTCGCCATCCAAAAGCGCCCCGACAAAGTACGGCGAGAGGGATATTCCTTCGGGCGTTTCGATGTGTTCCTCACCGGTTTCGAGCACCACCATCAGCGAGTAGATCGTGCGGTTCTTATCGGCATACTGACGGCGCACGATATCTCCCTGTGCAAGTCCCTGTCTTTTCTCCGAGTCCGGAGCGATACGGATTTTATAGCGGTAGTAATTGTATTTGGGCATCTTCGTTTTTTGTTACAGTTTCTCTACGCTATCCCCCGAGCAGGCGTCGCTGATCCACAACGCACCGTTCGATGTCCGGGAGTGCTGCACTTCCATTTCGTACACCCGCAGCCGCCGGCGCACGGTCAGCGTATCGAAGGTCGCCTCCGCATGGCCGGTGGTGCGATTCGTGAGCACCGCCCAGCCGGAACCGGCCAGCCCCGAAGAGAACAGTTCCGAAGAGAACAGTTCCGAAGAGATCCCGTCCGCGAACAGGGCTTGCCCGTAGTGTTTGACACCCCCGGCGACCGATTGCAGGCGGTGGGCATCAGTAAGAAATAGGCATTGCTGTTCCAGACGGGTTAGGGTTTCGGCGATTCCGATGCTCATTTCCGCCTCGACCCTGTTGCCATAAAAAATGAAGTCGGCGTCCGTAGCAATAACGAAAGTATCGGACGGCTGGTTTTGGGGTGCAAGCAGGCTCGTCGAGGGGAGATGCCCCATAACAGTGAGCACCTCCTGCATTTTTCCACCCGGCTCCGAGGTATGGTCGGATTTGGAGCAGAAACCGAATTGTCCTACGAAATCCCGCATGAAAGCACCGTCCGAGCTCCCGAAACGAAGCAGTTTATGGACGACGACGCCCTGATCTGAATCGTCGGTACGGTATGTCGAGAGCAGATCGCCGCCGAAACTGTGCCCCACTCGCAGCGAATCCGGAAACCAAGCGCCGCCCGTGGGTGTTATCAATGTGCGCGTGCCTTGTTCATCGGACAGAGGCGATAGCAGCCGTACACGGGATGTAGACTCCGCTCCCAGCAGCAGGTCGCCGCCCGGAGCGGATATTTGCAGGCTGTTTGTCCCAAAGAGCGAAAGCGCCGGATGGCCGCCGAAAAGGATGGCATGAGAGCCCCGCATATCGAGGTTCGCCGAAAGGCCGACCGCATCGCCGGTAATGCTCAGACAGGCGTTGCCCCCATGTCCCAATGCGACCCCGTGCAGTGCGGCGAGCGTACCGCCGAGCGTTACGCCGCCGTCCACTTTCAGCATACCGGCAACCGTAGCGTCCTTCATCGTCCAATCCGCCCCGGCATGGCCCGCATTGCCCGCATGGAAAACATCATGTCCGCCCAAACGGAGCGCCGAGGCCGAAAGGTAAACACCGCTGGTCTTGTCCGCTCCGAAATACATTTCTCCCAAAGAGCGTATCGACGAGGAGGAGAAATCCATTCGAGGGTATCGGACGAACATGGTTCCCAGATTGCCTACATAGGTGATGAACTGCTGTCCGCCGAAATAGAGATGGCTGCCCTCGACCTTCAGGTCGCCCAGAATGCGCACCCCGTAATCGTAGCCCGTAACCTGCCCTTGGCCGTCGCTCACCGCAGAACGGAACACCTCAAGCACCCGGCGGTTGTCAATGCCCGCCGTGAAGCCGTAGTCGGCGCCCAAGGATCCGCTCATCTGCCCGCCCGTGCGCTTGAGGTAGCCCGCCAGCACCCCGCCGTCCGTCACGCCTCCTTCGCCTGCCACGCCGCCGGCGATAGCCTCGGCGAAGCCGTAGGCCGTATTGCGCAGGCGAATGGAAGTCGTATCGCCTTCGGCAACCGTCCCGGCATCCTGCGCATTGAAGAAATGCTGGTATAGCTGGGTGTATATCGCGTAGGAGAGGCTACTGGGGTCAAGCTCCCCGATGCCCGGCAGAAGGGATAGGCTCATGGCTTATTTGGTATAGGACGTTTGGGAGAGGAATTTTTGAATTTTCGAGGTCAGCGAAGCGAAGTTCGGAACATTAATCGCAGGCATCGTACCCATCAGCGTAGGCGTGGTAATTTTGGAGCATTCCGTGAGAAAGTCCAGCATCAGTTGTGCAAGCTGGTTGCCCAGCACAAGCGGTTCAGTAGCGTCCTCAGCCCCCACGGTAATCTTCTGTTCGGTAATCGTAACGGCTTGCGAGCCGACTTTCGATTCGATCTTATCCGCCGAAAGATTGACCTCGGCCTTATCCACGACCTGATTTATATTTTCAGGGTCGATATGAACGGCCGCCTGCATACCGTTCTCATCCTCGGCTACCGTGTCGATGGTCGTGGGGGCATAGGTGGTCTGTGTCCGGTTACCCGTAGGCTCCAACTGGTCATAGTCGGGCGAGTCGTTGCTCGCGGGGTCGAGCTCTTCGGTTTGGGTAACGCCCACCGTAACCTCGTTGTGCGCCTGAAGCTGGATAATGTCCGCATGGGAGAAGCTGAGCACGTACATATACCGCGTCGCGGCGTCCGAGACGATGGTAACGTCCGAAAAGAGCGTGGGGATAATGAGGAAGCCCCCGGAGTTGTCCCTGGCTCCGGACAGAAGAACACCCTTATGGATGATATGCTCCGTAGAGGCCGTCTCGTCCGGGTATTCGCCCACGTCGATGGTACCGCCGTACTGTCCGAACTCCGCATCCGCGGGGTCGTCGTGAATCTTCGCGACGTATCCGTGAATCATACGCGCTGTGCCCACGCCGCCCGTGCCGGTCGGGGACATATCGACGCGGGATATGCTGCGCCCGAGGGCTATCTTGCGGATAGCCTCGCGGATCACCAGCCGGCTGTTGTCCGGCTCTCGCTTTTTGTTTTCCATATTAATGAATAGGAGTTTTAAGGGCGTTCGGATGAAATTCCTTGCCAGATAATTACCAAAATTGGTAATTTTGCATTATATTTGTAGCGCAGGCTAATATGAAGTACGACATAAACATATTGAAAGGGATTCGTCCGGGGATCATTATTGAGCGGGATTTACATAGGCTGAATCTCTCTCAGATAGACCTTGCCCGGAAGATTGGGGAATACCCCTCGCGCATTACCGAAATCATCAAAGGACGCCGCAAGCTCAATATTCCCTTATCTTTGAAGCTGGAACAGGAGATGGGATATGAAACGGGGTTTCTAATGACCTTGCAGGTATTCTACGAAATCCGACTTGTCGAAAACAGGCAGCAACCGACTCCGGATATTACCAAACTGTCCCCCTCTTTATTCTGGGATACCAAAATAGAAAAGATCGACTGGCAGCGGCACAAAAGGGCCGTTATCGAGCGGGTAATGGCCTATGGCAATGCGGAAGAGAAAGCCGAAATCCGACGTTTTTATGGGGATCAGCAGATCGAGAAATACGCCCGTCCCGCTAATTCATACCGCATAGCTTACCGGGCAAAACCCAAATCGACATGACGCCCTCTCTATACTATAATACCGTAACACCGCTTTTACGCGAGATTCTCGATAAATTGATGCGGGCGCCCGAACTCTCTTTGTTCCGGCTGGTCGGTGGAACGTCGCTCAGCCTGCGGCTCGGGCATCGGAAATCAGTTGATATCGACTTGTTTACCGAGCAGGATTACGGCACTATCGACTGGCGGGCCATATACGATTTGCTGCGACGGGAGTTTGCCTACGCAGACACCCGGACTCAGGCGGACGGACTGCATTCCTTCGGAGAATCGTTCTATCTGGGAGAATCCGAGTTCAAGCGTGTGAAGGTCGATCTTTTCTATACCGACCCATTCATGCAACCTGTGAAGCAAATCGACGGCATACGCATGGCTGCTTTAGACGATATCGTAGCCATGAAGGTCGATGTCGTATTGCGGGGCGGCCGTAAAAAGGATTTCTGGGATCTCCATGAGCTGAAACAAAACTACACCATCGGGCAGATGCTCGACCTTCACCGGCAACGCTACCCATGGACGCACGAGCGTGAAACCCTGATTCGCAACTTCACCTCTTTTAGCCTGGCGGATGAGGACTTCGACCCCAACTGCCTGCGGGGAAAATACTGGGAGTTCATTAAAATGGATTTCGTGAACTGGATGCAGGAGTACAACCAACAGTAAGGAACTCTATTTTTCCCCGTCCCCATAGGCAGTCTTTGGATAAACCTTGTAGGGAATACTCAATTTCTGCCGATAGCCGCCCGTGCCGAATGTCGTAACGACCTCTTCGACGATATACACCCCGTTCTTCGAGGGGTTGCGGTCATCCCGAAGCTCCACCTGCACGGCCGGGGAGAGGGCCAGGTCGCCGAAGATGGTCAGGTGGCCCGTGATTCCGTTCAAATTGTAAGCCTTGAAGTATTCGATAGCCTCTTCAACGAGGGTGTCAGAGTCGATACGCATATTGGGCGACATATAAGGCACGACGGTATAGGTACTCAGGTCTACCTTGGTCTTGGTATCGGCTCCCGTGGCGGTCGTGTTCCCGGTCAGCTTGTGCGTCTTTTTCGATATCTGCGTGGCGTTGATTGTCTGGAACTCCTTGCTCGATGCGTCCGAAGGGTCGTAATCGGGGTTGAGCCGGACGGTGGCCTCGAAGAATTTCTCGTCGCTGCCCAGCGCCTTGCCCTGCACGGCCAGAAACTTGGGATCCGTGCGTAATACTTTGAGGTCATTGCCCGCAACGTGGTAGTCGAAACGAATCACGAAAGGTTTGCCGTTGTTCTCTTTGGGAAACTGTGGCTGGCTCTTGGATGAGGAATATGGGCGGCCGACGGCGATGGTGGGCATCATGCCGGGCGTCGCGGCATCGTATTTCAGGAAGCAATAGACTTTGAACCTGCTCCAATCATTCAGTACGTCGGCCACCGTGAAGTTGTCCGTAATCTTGACCTTGCCGATCTGGATGTCGAACTTTTTGGTGTCGCTGTGAATCTGGAATCCGGTGCCTTTCAACAACCCGTATTTCTCGCCCAGCACGTCGTTTACCTTGGTTCCGCTGCCCGGCGTCTCGAAATAGGGCGCCTGCTTGAGTTTGAGCTTATAGGCCATATTCTCGCACTCGATCTCAACCTCGCTGTCCGAGTTGTATGCGGTGATGTAGCCGTCAAACATATTTTTCAGTACCCCGTTATAGCCGAGTTTGATGTTCACCCGCTGGCCGATCTTAAAGGTCTTATCGTCCATCGCGGCGTAAGTGGAGCGTTTCTCGATAAGTACCCCGTCCTGCATAATTTCGGTGGTTACGCGCGAGGCGTCCACGCCTTCACTCGTGCCGGAGCCGATGATCGTACTTTTATAGACGGTTCCCTTGGGGAATGCAAGCTTTGCCGTGCCGATCAGTTTCTTGTAGGACTCGGTGATCTGAATTTCCCGTACTTCGGTAATCTCGACGCCGTTTTTTATCACTATCGGGTTGTCGGGATCGGCATCGCCTATGGTGATGCAACAGCAAAGTACGTCAAGGGCGCTTATATCCATAGCCGGCTGATTTTTAACAGTGAGGAAGGATCAACTACGTCGGCGCCCAGCTTTACCCATTTAATCCACTTATTCGTATGCTTGATGGCTTTGTCTACCCGTTCCTGCTGCACATACTTTCGTTCGATGGCCTCGGACGGCTCGACGGCCACGCACGAGATTGTGTAGGGCTGGATGTTGCGGCACTCGGAAGGAATCAGACTGTAGCTGAGGATAATCAGGTTCTCGATTTTATACAGGTCGAGGATGGTCTGCTCGCATTGAAGGACGCCCTTGTAGTGCATCAGCCGCAGGAATTTCAGCACCTCTGCTTCGGGGTAGACATCCGGGTACTTGCTGGTTATCTTTCCTTCAATCGTTATCTCGTAGTCGCCCGCCGAAACAAGCTCCTTGCGGGTGTAGTCTCGCCCCTGAACGGTCGTGAGCACTACATTTTTCTTGCTCGACACCGTGATGCGCGGTTGCAGGTCAAACCAGTCGATCAGCCCGTAAAATAAATTAGACTCGATTTTCTTTTCGGCCGAATTGTAATAACTACCCACGGGGTCTATCTTTAACCGCAGATAGTCCTGAACGCCTCTGCCGACAATGGTATCGGTCGCCGTTTTCTTTTTCGCCTTGGCCTGCTGCCCCGATATAAGCTGGTAGTATTGCCCCGTCTTGTTGGCAATGCTCGTCTGGGATTTGGTGGTGATGTATTTATCCCGGACGGTCTGCTCCCAATATTTCAGGTAGCGGGGATAAGAGCGTAGCAATCCATAGGCAAGCTGATGGGCAGTCTGGATAAGGCCGCGTTTGAACAGGTGCACGTCCTTGCCCAAATAATGAACCGCTCCGTCCTGAAAATGCGCCAGACCGATACCCATGCTGCGACGTGCGGCATCGGCCACATACCCGCCGAGGCTCCCGTGGCTCAACAGCCCGCCGGAGAGCAACGTCGATACTCCTATTTTTAATAACCTGCTCATACGCTTTTGCTATGCACCGTTCCATGACGCATCGAAGTCGTGAACCACGTCGATAAGGGCTTGGGCCATTTGCTCTTTCAGGTCTTGGATTTCGGGTAGTTTACCGTCCTTCGACCTAAGCAATTCGATGGTCTGGATGCTTAAAAGATTAGTGATATTGACGATCACCTGTTTGGGCGCTGCGGACGATAGTTTCCCCGTGCCGCTGTAATTACCGCCCGCACCCTCATCGTCTTCGAGCCCCGTAACGGAGATGCCCGGTGCTTCCCACGGTTTCTTATCTTCCCGCTGAGGCTCATTGGAGAAGAGGTCGGAAGAAAAACCCGCCCTTTCCATCAGGTTGGCGACGATAGCCCCGTCGCCGCCCCATGCTCCACGCAATGCCTGAACCCGAGTACCCAGAATGTATTGTAACTGCCGCTTATTGGTGAGATATTGTGTCTTGTCCTCATTCTCGGCCAGGGGTTTCATTCTCCATTGTCCGTCCTTGCCCTTGAACAGACCGAGTTCATTGAGTTTTTCCTCTGTGATAGATTCGCCCAGAACATGAGCCAGCGCGTTTTCAGGCGAGGAAATGGCATCCCGGTAACCCCTTACGATATTGGCTATTTTGGGAACCGTAACCTGATTGTTGTAATGATGGTACTCATCGGTATTGGTGGCCTGCTCCACGGTCATATTCTTCAACCCGGTTTTAAAGAGCCGGGTATTGGACATATCGCTATATACGCTGTAGAGGCTTTTGTCGATATCACCCCGCAGACCGTAGAGGTAGGGTATGTTCTCCAGAAAGGCATTTACCTCTTCGACCGATTTCAGCTTTCCGAGCTCACCGTAAGCAGCCGCAAAGGTTTCCACACCATCGAGCCTTGCGAGGGTTTCGATACTGTTTTTCAGGTCGTCCTGATAGGCGTGAGCCGTGGTGTAGAAGTCCGAAATATCGACTCCGTATCTTGAAGAAAGAGCCCAGAGCAGCGTGCCTCCCAAACCTTTCCACCAATTACCAGTAAACATTCCCGGTGCCTGTCCGGTAATGTCCTTCAATTTTCCTTCCCTCGTGAGATTGTCCACCGCGCCCTTTGCGGCAATAGCCTTATTGTATGTTTCCTCCAATTTCGTGGTCAGGGCATCGAAGGCCGGATAGACATATACCTCTTTTTTCTGTAAATCTTCCAGCACGGCATCCTTGGCTTCCTTGATCTTCCATGTTTTATAGGCGGCGTATCCCAGAATGCCCACCAAGGCCGAAACCCCGGCGACTGCGGCGACAGCTCCCGTGCCGATACCGGCTAAGGCGGCTCCGGCGCCGACCAAACCTTTACCCGTTGCAACCTGCGTGGCAAACAGTTTGCCCGCGACACCCTTGCCCAACAAGGAAACACCCTTACCGATACCGGCTCCGGCAAGCGCCGCCGTAAGGACTCCCTTGCCGCCCACGACGCCCGCCGTGCGCAGCGCAGTTACCAAACTTCTTTTCGCACCAAAAGAGAGCGCCCCGGTCAAACCTTTCGCACCGATGCCGCCGATACCCCCGGTAAGGGCACTCAACACCTGTAATCCGGAAGCGGCTGCCGACTGCTTGCCCAGAAAGCCCATGGCTACCGCGAGGTTCGTAACGGCTCCGGCCAGCTTGAAGAGCCGCGTGGCGACGAAGCCCGTGAACAGCAGCGGCTCGATCCATTTGAAGTTGTTGACGAACCATGTGGCGATCTTACCCAGCAGGGCGAAAATGTCGAGCAGCGCCGTAGCGACCGAGGCAAGCCCCTCGGCGAAACGGCCCGTATTGAAATTGGCCGTGAACTTCCGCAGAACCATCTGTATCTTAGGCTCCATAATCTCGTAGCCCTTCATAAAGCTCTCCGAGAGCATCGAGGTCATTTGGTACCACAGCCCTTTGGTGGTTTGCTGCTTAACCTCGGCCAGCGTCGAGGATATACCGTGGGATGTCTTATTCTGGGCCGTAAGCTCGCGGAGCTTGTCCACGTTCAGCATAAGGGCCATGCCCGCATTCGCTCCCCAGCGGCCGAAGATTTTCGACATATCGCCCAGCGTGGCACCTTTCTTTTTCAAATCATCGAAAATATCGGCCAGCGGGCGTATCTGCTCGACCTGCTTGCCGTAAATATCCACATTGTGCGTGAACTTCACACCCAACTTGTCGAGAATCTCCCGCGCTTCCTTGGGCTGGTGGGCAAGCCTCGTGGCGATAGATCGCAGGGATGTTCCCGCCATCGTGCCCTTTAAACCGACGTTGCCCAGCAAGCCGATGGCGGCAGCCGACTCACTGAACTCGATACCCGCCATACGCATATACCCGGCAGCCATCTTATAGGATTCCGCCGTTTCGATGATGTTGACGTTCGACCGCGATATGGTGGATGCGATGACATCGGCCACCGCAGGCATACTGTCCGGAGCGATGTCATAACCGGCCATGATGTTCGTGGTCAAATCGGCGATCTGGGCAATATCGTTGTCGCCGATCAGTGCCAGATTCGTAATGGGCCGTATGGACTTGTTGATCGTATTGATGTCCTGTCCGGCCATCGCCAGATACTTCACGGCCCCGGCCACCTGCACGGCGGTAAACTTCGTTTCGATCCCCACCGTGCGGACATTTCGCGCCATGGCCGCAAAACGTCTTTCGAAAGTGCCCATGTCGCGGTCTGCAACCTTGAGGATGCTGTGCGCCGACTCCATGATGTTCGCATATTCGACGGCACTGGTCAGTTGCGATTTCATGGTGCTGAAGAGCATATACCCGTTGAGCATGTATGCGAACGGAAGGGCGTTGCGCATCGAAGGCGGATGCGAGTATTGAAGTCGGTTTATAGCTGCTTTCTGCCGCGTGTTGTAGGCGGAGAAAGTCTGGTTGTTGCTTTTTATCAGCCCCTTGACGATATCGGCATTCTGGCGCTGAAGCTGCTTTTGCTGGGCGGCCAGCACCTTGTTTGCATCGGCGGCTTTCGGTGTTGCAGCGGATTTTTGGGGCAGTAGCCCGGCTTGCGTGAGTCGTGTCTGGACGCTCGGGGGCAGCACGAACGTATGCTCAGGAGCGATGCGGAAAGCCTTCGTTTGGACTTTACCCGCCCCGACGCCCAAATTCATCGCCTTGCCGGTGGCCGTGCGTACCTGCCCTAATAGTCCGAGAATTTCGTTGAGACGCGCCTTGGCCGCGTCCGTCTTGATATTAAGCTCCCGTCCGCGCTCCAAATGGGCAAGAGCCGAGTTGATCTTGCCTATCGACCGGGTGAGCGTGGTCTGGGTGGTGTGCGTCGTGTCGGCGATATTACCGAAAACAGCCCTCGAATGCCCGATGATCTGCTTGGCATTGGCCTCGACGCCCTTGCTGTTGAATGCCTTGCCCGGATTGACGACCAGTTTGATACCCTTGGCCTTGGCCTCGATGCTCGTTATCGTACTCAATATGCGGTCGAGCTTACCCTGACCGCTTTTTGTGTCGATATTGAACGTGTAGTTGTAGCTGCGCTTCTTGCCGTCCTTGTCTGCCTTGAACGCTTTGTCGAGAGCCTGCATCGCCTTGTTGACATTGCCGATGGCGGTGGACATATTCGCCTTGAAGCCCGCCAGCTTCTCGACCGCAGTAGTGAAATTACCAAGCTGGGTAACGGCCTCGGTAGACTCAACCTGAATGTTGTATTTTACATTATACGTTTGATCGGACATAGGGCATTATTCTTCAGAATAAGAATAGATACCCGGCAGGATCATTGATTACATAGAGAGGGGGGGGGTACGGAGAACAAAAAAAGACCTGCACCCCGGAAGAGTACAGGTCAAACTGCAAGTCAATCTATTTAAGGAGTAAAAATGGCCTTCGCGGAGTTGTGCACCATGAACTGCTCGTGCAGCCAAAGAGCCTCTTCGGAAAGGGATGCGAAATCCTCGTCCGAAATGGTGTCTAAATCTACGCCGGGGAAGTAGTGCCTGATATATAACAGGCGTTGACGGATCCGCTGTCCGTCCCGCACTACAGCCCCGTTTATCAGTTTACCAGTGTGCTCTGTCGCGTCTGGATGATCTCGGCGAGCTGTCCCATCAGCCCGAAAAGGAACAACGAGTCGGTGTCGATGAGTTCCTTGTCGCCGTCGAGGAAACAATCCTTTGCCAGCGTGCGCATCGCTGTAACCTCATCTTTCTTCGACGCGGCCATAAACTTGCTAAACTGCGGAAACGTAGGCTCGCCCATGTAAGCGACATAATACTCCTTCTCTCCACAGTCCGTATCCCCGAACACGACCATCGGGCAGACTTTGCGCAGTTTCTTCTCGGTTTTGAGGGCCTGGGCTTTTTCCTTGATTTCAGACTCCTGTTTCAGTGTCAGGCTTTTTTCTTCCATAACAATCTTTTTTGTGTTCATGGAAGGATAGAAAAGCCCCTCGGTCGAATGTTTACGGTTCGGTCAAACGGTGCACTTTGCCGAAAAAGGCTTCCGGGTATGTCTCAAAAAACAGCCTCAAAAAACCCGATCAATGCGGGTCAATCGCCCATCCGGGCTGAATCGACACGCCGCCGTCCGTTTCATCGAGTTTAGGCAGGGAAACGGGGAGTTTGAAATGGCTGAAATCAGCGCCGTATTTTCCACCTTGAGGTTTAAATACAACGTCGATCATCACCTGTTCGAAACCATCGACAAAACCATTCGTATTCCATATATCGGACAACACGGTTTTCAAATCGACCTCGTATGAGATTATTTCAATATTGCCATTCGTGGCGCGAATCGTTTGCACGGGATTGCAAACAGCATTGTACCAGGTATTCATTTCCTGCCCCGCGTTCCACACTCCGTCGATAACGAGTTGCGGCGTCAAGACATCCTCTCCATACAGGCGGATTTGCCGGATGTCGTTCTGCTGTATATCTGTCGGATAATTCGCTGCCAAGCCAACGAACTCGAACGCACCTGCATTGGCATAGCATGTCAGCACGGGCTGATCCGGTGCATTGTTGCAGGCTTTGGTGCGATCCAAATAGAAAGCATTCACCCGTTTCCCGGCACTGTATTCAATCTCCACTTTCTTATTCGTGCCCATATCCCAGCTTTGCAGGTAATAATTCAGTTTTGTCCCTGTTTTCAGCTTTGCGAGCAGATTCGAAACGATTTGCTCACGTAACGAAGCGATAATCCGGTCGGCAGTCTCATCGGTCGGAAACACATTGTTTATTTCGCCCACGTTGCCGGCATAAATGATGGGGATTGTTCCAAAGGACGCTGCGGCATTCATCGGCACCCGAAACGCATCCAGTTGCTCTTTTATCTCTTTCCGCACCGAACCCTCCTGCACACCGTCCGCCGCACGGCGGGTCAGCTCCGTGAAAAGCGACTGTTCGATCATTTGTTTTACAAATGTATCGTGGCTTCCATCCGGATCGGCCGGAATATCGATGCGGCTTACGCTGGTTCGGGTAACGATACGCTGCAAGAGCACGTTGCACAGGTAATAATTATCATGCGAAGGAGTAGCCGCCGCAATTTCATGGGCCCAGAAATAATACATATTGTTATCCGAGAATGCGGCATCCGGTAATCCGAGGTGTACGGTCGAGAGCTTTTCTGTATTCTTCAATAACGCTGTTTGCCCGGCGCCGAAAAGCGCGGGATTCGCATTAGCCACGAACATGACCCGGTAACGGGTGTTCAACAGCAGCGTATCCTGCAACGCCTGCCGCTGTGCCCAGGTCATATTCTCGCGTGTGAGCGGCCATGCGGTTACCTTGTCTATATCCGGAATCTCGCGCTGTTTCACCAATACGTCTTTATCCGCGTCATAGACCAGATAGTGTAGCGAATTGATGCGGTCGTCGTCCCCGGCGGCACGCGTCCGGGCTTCGGCCGAGCCGAGCGTATAGTCCACGATCAGCGTTCCTTTCACGCTGCCGGCAGGAAACGATTCATCGCTTGACTTATCGCAGGAAACGCACGCCAGCAGCAACCCGATTGTTATATATTTACCGTATATTTTCATGATCTTCGTCTGAATTATTCCTGCCAACCGTCCCACTGGTCGTCGTCCACGCCGATTTGCGACCCGTCGAACCCGGCGTATTTCACTGTAAAGTAATCTTTATGCAGACCGTTGAACTCCAACGTAGTGCGGGTATTGCGCTTGATCTGCACCTTTTCTCCGTGATAGACGCCTTTAAACGGGAAAGTAAGTAAGTTCCCGCCGGAAGTAACGATAATGTAACCGTCCAGCTCCGAGGGCAGAAGGTTGAGCGTGACGGTGTAATGCATGAACGTGTTGTTCCAATCAGGATTATCGTCAGTATAAGTCTTCGCTTGGGTGGAGTTTTCTACCAGCAGCAGTTCATCATTGTCGTTGTCGCGGATGTAGAGTTTAGTGGGCGTATTGTTGATAATAATTTCTATCTTCGACACCGGATGTTCAAACTGATCTTGCAGAATACCCATGTCAATCCGCAGTTGCCCGTTCAACCGGGTCAGTGTAACGTTTTCCGTGAGCGCCTCTCCGCTTCGCAGCCAGCGGTTGATAACCTTGCGGTAGACGTGTCCATAATTAGCCAGTTCCACCGAAGGCTGTCCGTCCAACACGGGCGAAAAGTCGATGATATGGCGGTTGAAGTCGCAAGAGGGATTTAATGGATCCTTCTCCGTAAACATATCTCCGGCTACCAGTCTCGGAGCGCAGACGAATGCGAATTTGTAGCGCTGTTCAGGCATATTTTCCAGCAGGAACGAACTACCCGTCAGCGTGTGTGTCTCCCGAAGGTGAAGGTGGTTCTTATCGTCCGTATGTTCGGTTTTGTGTTCTCCCAAATAGAGCCGTATTTCCTGTACGGAAAGATTGGGAGCAGTATTCCCCGATGCGCCCCTGGTGGTAATGCCGAACTCTGCCTTTTCGACATTGCCGTCCGTTGCGGGTTCATCCTTATCGCATGCCGCCAGCAGCACAAGGCCGAGCAACAATATGTTGATTTTTGTTTTCATAATTCTCTTTATTTGATCGGCATGATCTCTTCCTCGTCATTCCAGCCGTCGTCGATGTCCACATTGCCGCCGGCTCCCGAATCGTTGTTCCCCATCCATGCCCCTTTGCGGCGGCAGCAGATAACGTTGTAATTCCGGTTGCGCATGGCGAAAGCCTTTTCCCCCTTATTCATCTTCACGTAAAAGGCACGCCCCGGAATCTCATCGGTGTATCCCGCCAGATAAGGTGTCGAAGACCAGAACTTATCCTGCGGATCCTCGAACACGAGGTTGTTTTCAAGCATCACACGTTTCAGTTCCGCCACCTCGTCGAGCGCCGGCAGATACCATACGATCTCGTCCCGGTCGATACGTCCGTTCCCGTCGCGGTCGCGGTTTTTGTTCACAGCATAACCCAAGGCTATATCCTTCGGTATCTCGATGGTGTTTGGATCGGCACTTCCGGGGTTGTACATACCTTCTTTCCTAACTGCCTCGTCGTAGAGTTTGCGGGTGTTGGAGAGTCCATCCCAACGGTCGTTGATCATACTGGTCATAACGGGGTTGGCAGGATATTTCAGAAAGCCCCATTGCAGGTTTTTCTCTTCCAATGTATGCTCCACGTAAAATTCGTGGTATTCACCCGTGGGTTGTCCCAGCAGGTCTTTTTTAGGCAACCGTACCAGTTGCGCCGGGCGCTGCGTAATCGTGATTCGCGACTCCGAACCATTGACCTTATCGCGCAGGACGACAACTCCCGAGCGATATCCGGCTTCGCCGGCCACGTTGCCCGCTTCGCTGTTGATCTCAGGCACATATTCGTCCGTGTGGATGTAAAAATAGTCGAGCAACGCTCCGGTGCCCGAAAGACGTGTCGTGGCGCAGTCGGCTGTTGCGGGCTGCCCGGCTGTCTGCGGTTTGTAGCGTGATGCAAAAGAGATTTCGAGCCAAGGGATTGAGTCTGGATTTTCGACGTAAATTTCCCAGTCGTTTTCGGAAAATCCGAAACAGCGTGCCGAATTGCAGTGGGCGTCGAGCGGCGAAGTAAATGACGGCGTAATCTGCGCCTGCGACAAAGGTGTCCGCGTTACGCGCGTATCCAACTCGTCGCAGGTGCGAATGGTCACCGTATAAGTATAGCGGCTGTTGCGCTTGATATTGAAATCCCGGTCGTTGGATGCTCCGAGGTAAATTTTATATTTGGCATCGAGTGTCAGCGAACCGTTGTCGGCCACATAGGTGCCTTCGATCAGGACATAGCTGCCGAGGGGAAAATACTGGTCGCCGTATTCGCCTTTGAAAATTTGTTGCAGGTTCGCTTTGTCGGGATTTCCGTCGGAGATGCGGTCGAACCATTTGGGATCGTCGTCCAATCCGCCGCGTCGGTTTTCGAACTGGTAGAAATTCGCAGTATAACGATTCGCTCCGGCTTCGGTATGGTTGAGCCGGTAGTCCTGCAAGTAACGGGCGCCCATCACACCGGCCGAGGCGTCATACACGGCATCGCCGTCGTTACTCACCCATTCGTAATCGGCAGCGGCAGGCGATTTCGACCCATCACGCCCCACAAGCCAACTGCGGTCGGGCAGGTTGTAAGCCTTGATCTGCGTGAGGTAGAACTTGTCGGTCGGCACATCGGGCGTAAAACGGATGTCGAACGAAATACGGGATGCCAGCCGGCGGCAATAAATCTTATGGACATAGTTTTTGTTCTCCAGATTGGCTACCGGAGCGTCGAGCTGCCCGTACATCATCAGCGACCCTTTGAACGCCTCGCCGGGACGCTCGATGGTAATGAGACGTTCGTTGAACTGTGCGGCATTCGTTACGCCGTCGAACCACTCGTCCGATGTGTTGCATACGGCGTGCAGGCTCAGGTCGCCTCTATTCGTGGGCAGCATCATGCGCACCTCGTTGTCGGGATATTCCAATTCCTGACGTTGTTTGACAACCAGATCACCCGACCCCGCTTCGAAGGCATAGACGATCACCTGTTCGATTCGTCCGTCGGCAGAAGCCATGTTCGGCGTTGCCGTGCGGGTTTCGATTTCAGTAGTCTCCTCCGGCACAAAACGCAGTACGATTCCCTCTCCTTCAGACATGCCGCCGACGGGCTCCTCTTTCGAGCAGGCGACCGACAACAGGGCCAGCAGACATATTATCGTGAGTTTTTTCATAATCCTTTATTTGAAAGCGCGGGCCTGACGGCTTTCGCGATAACCGTCTCGATCTTGTGGGTCTACATATCCAATCGTATTTCCCATACTTACCACGTAACTATTTGATTGATTTCTTGCAGCGGATGATGTCCAATACATCGTTTTTAAGAAATTAAACGAGACCAATCGGTCGGCGACATAATTGTTTATTTCTTGCAGTTGATGATAGGCGGGTGTGAACCAATATTTTCCGGCCGCCAGATTCGCAGTTCCATCTGCACTCCATTCGATTCCTTCTCGGCGCGTTTTTTCCAAAAACGAACCGGCGTATGTGCCGGACAGATTTCTATCGTAAGCACACTGATGGGCATATTCGCCATCCTTCATAATACGGTCTGCATCAAAACTACTACCGTAGATATAATCTCGGATGGTAGTCAGGAAATACCCCCACTGAAGACGAGTTTCCGACGCTTCTCCACGAACGGCCTCGCCGGTCTGACGGTCGAAATAACATCCGTAATCCAACCGATTGAACGCATAGTTGGATGGGCTGTAATAGCTTGTATCCCCACTTATCACCTTGGTTTGAACGGTGATGGCGTTGTATTGACGAATGGATATTGTGGTGGCCTCTCCATTTCCGCTGGTTTTCAAAGAGAGTTCGGCGGAGCGAATATCATCACGAACCTGTTCGTAAGTATAACCGGTTCGCTGTTCAACGAAATCGTTAATAACCATCGTTACCTCAGCGGCGCCTTCGCCACGCAGTTCTTGCGTAAGTTTTATAACGTTCCCCTCTGCATCTTTCTCTTCGAAATGAATCCAATCGACGGGAGAAGTCAGCGTCCACGGTTTCGAGGGATAGGACGCATCGATGGTGAAAGTCTCTTTTACGGAAACACAGTTGAAGATATATTTCTCGGGATTAAATCCCGGAATAATATAAGCCGGAGTCGAGATCGGCGGGAAATCGACTTCTACTAAGGAATCCAAATCATAGTCGGCCGCATAGACCTCGATGATGTTGCCCGACAGATCGGCGGGTTTGTCTCCCTCGGTCGTTTCTGCCGACAATTTCTGACCTACCGAGTAGAGATGATTCCCTTCCAAAGCATAACAGTTGGTGCTTGAACTACTGTTCAATTTTTTCTTCACGACATAGGTTTTTATCGGCTCGTCTATAATGACGCCGGTAGCCATATCGTCAGTCCACAGTTCGATGACAAGCGTATTGGTCGCCCAAGCAGCCGGCTGCTTAATCGGCAAAACGAACGCACTGCAATAAATTGTATTTTCGAGCGTTGCAGGTGAAGTGCCGGCCGGAATCTCATAATAGTTGCCGTTTGCAGACTTCTGATAATCCTTCATATTGAACTCCATCAGCGTACTGCTTTCGGGCAGGGAGCCGTAACCGGCTATATATTTGAAATACATTTCATTCCAGATGGTGAAATCCAGATCGTCGCCGGGCCAATTGGCTTCATCGTTAATATCTACCTTATCGGGATCGAAAAGCAGTATGGATGTTCTTTGGTTGTCATAGAGTTTTACGCGAATCCGATCCACCTTATAATCGTAATTGTAATAGTTGACCGTATAAGGGATGTTTTTCAGATAGACCTGTACTCCCGACTCGCGGCGTCTTAGCGTCATCGACACCAAATTGCCGGTTGTGGCGTGTACCGTGATCTGTTCCTGCGCCACGTAAAAGTCGGAGTGAGCCATATCGTCAGCGCCGGCTCCTGCGGCCAGCGATGCCTGGGTAGTTCGAAGCGTGGTACCCACCGCTATTCCATCGGGTAACTGATAAGTCGCTCCGGCCTTGTCATCAACGCCGATGGCCAGCAGCGTATAAGTCCCCTCATCCAGTTTCGATTTCAACCTGTAAGTTTGGCTGATATCACCCATCCAACCTATATCTTCTTTGCAAATCAGGGTGGCGGAGTGACCGATACCCTTAAAAACCAGCACCCATACGTCTTTTACCGTCCGGTAGTCAACGTGGGAGCCACCAAGCGAGGAACGGGTGTCTTTATCGGCACTGCCTTTGAAAGACAGTTCGATCTGACCTTTGGCGACAGCGGTTTCATCTGTCGGCTCAAGGCCATCCTTCTGACATCCGGACAACGGCAGAAGCATTGCCGCACAAAACAGTTGCAGCACACGCAAAAATCTGCTATTGAATTTATTCCTCATATTCATATCAATAAATAAAAACGGCCGGGACACCGGAGCATCCCGGCCGCGATGAAAAAATTAATGTATCGGGTTATTCGAGTTCCATACCGTGCATGGCATCCCAGTCAGGATTTACGGTAATTACGATTTCCTGATCTTTCGACAGGTCGGCGGGCTTATCTTCATCGCCTCCGCCTCCTTCTCCCGGATCGGTCGTACCGTCCTGAACCTTCTTACCGATCGAATAAAGGTTGTTGGCCAGCAGGCTGTACAGCTTTCTGCTATCATCCGAATCGACCGCTTGCTTGGTGTCGATTTTCACATTCCATGCTTTCAGCATCACACCGGCGGCATCCTGCAACTCGACACACAGCGTATTAGCACCGGACACCGGAGCTGCTTTAGGCAGGGTAAAAGCACCGCCGAGCAGCGAGTTGGCAACGGCTACTACGCCGTTGGGCAACGTCTGATTGAAAACATATTTGCCCTCGGTTACGGTAGCATTGGCAGGAATTTCGAGAGACATCAGCGTCTCGCTGGAGGTAACTTCACCGCTACCGGCCTTAGTCGAAAGATTCACGGATGCACTCTGGGTAGTGTAGAGTTTTACGGCTACTTTTTTCACGGTTACAGCATCCACCTTTTCCGGAATGTTGACGAAGTAACCCAGCACACCGGCAACCACACGTTTGAGCTCGATGGCTACTTTCGTACCGGTGGCTGCGTTGATAGTCGTTTCGGCGGAGATGCCGGCAAAAGCTTCGCGGGCAGCGGCAGTACCATTGATCGCAAGAACGGCGTCCTCGATTTTCGTCGAATTCTCAGTCAGCGACAAAGCGGCATAAGCATCTTTGCCTGCATCGAGGCCCACGGCCAGGAACTTATATTTTGTTCCGTCGGCGAATTTAGGTTTTACGACATAGGTTTTCGAGTCAGTACCCTCAGCCCATGCCACCGTGAAATACGGCTGATTTGCCGCAGTGGTTCCATCGGTATTGAGGATGGAAACCGTTTCATACACATAGTTCGTACCATTGTTTTTGAATGCGTACACCTTCATGTCGGTCACTTTCTGCAACGCCTGCTGGCTGTACAGATCACGCCCTCCCCCCGCACGGGTAATTCCGGCATTGGGGCTCAGCGAAAACTCGATGGTTCCGGCCTTTGTCGGTTCAATCGACACGTCAGCATCCTTGCTGCACGATCCGAAAGTCATGGCTGCTGCGGCCATGGCTACAAAAAACAGATTTTTCTTCATAATTATAAAATTTAAAAAAGGGATTAATTTCATTGTCAATCAATTTCCATATCATGGTAATCGCTCCAAGCCCCATCAACGAGCAAGTATATGGAGAATGAATCGTTAGATGGGTTGTACACATACTTTTGTACCGTCAATTCGTTCCGCCTCATGGTAACATTTACCGCTTCCGGTTTCAGCACGGGCGTTACATTATCCGGCCCCTCAAAAAACTCCAGTCTCACGGTCGAGCCTTTTTCCCTGACGGAAGGGGCAAGCACTGTTTTCGAAACAATCTCCGGTTTCTCATTCCAGTCGGTTTGTTTCTCCATCCCGTTTTGGTCGCTATACCTGAATTGATAATCGACCATATCGTACAGGCCGTCGATGTTCTTATGCGAATGGCTCGCACTGACCGGAAGATTTTCCACATGAATGATCAGCTTGCCTTTCACCCGTTCCAGCCACACCGTATAGTCGTGGTGAGTGGCATCGTAAAGCAGCGTGTCGCAGGTCATATAGGTATCATACCCCTCACTCCCGTCCATGTGCAGATCATAGGTCTTATAGTTCTTGTCGCGCAGGATAGGCTCCTCGTCGAGAATGTTTCCCCAGACCAAAATCACATATTTTCCGAAAGGCAGGTTCCCGGGAATATCATACCCCGTGGCAAGCGGGGCATTACCCTGCACATCGTGCAGGTGGTGCACCAGCACCTCTTCGCCCGTTTCGGCGTTATACATCACGTAAAACAACTTCTGGATATAGTCGCGAAATGGCAGGTTTTCGTCCACACGGTATTCCAACCCGGTCATCCGCTGCACCTCATCTACATTGGAATAATTCTTATCCTTAATACCTATCATTACTTTCAGAGGCGGACAAGGCGGTATCTCATCCCGCACACACGAGGTAAACAGGACAACAGATAATAATATATAGCCTATATACTTCATTTCTATTTCTATCTGTTGATAATAGCTTTGAATGTATCTTCGTACCGGTAGCGCATAAAGTCCGCTTCACTTGCCGCGCGGCGGCGCAAAGTTTCATCGGCGCAGGCGTTGCCGATATGCCGGTAGAATACCTCGTCTTTCTCCTGCCGTGCCGCCGCCATCGACCGGGCATACTCGGCTACCGGGCTCGCATCTTCCAGCGCGGAGAGTATGGCTTCGGCTTCCGCATTGCGGTTCATGCTCAGGGCCATAATCGCGCTGTTCACATCCCCGAACGGTCGAAGCAACTCGTATGCTTCGCGCAACTCGCGGCGTTGGGCTTTCAGCAGCCCCAGGTTATAACGAGCCTCCGGAAGGTCTACGCGCTGCAACAGCTCAACGGCTTTTTCGTACTCCCCGGCATACACGTAGCTTGCGGCAAGCGTGTTGAGCATCTCAGGGGTGTGTTCGCTCTGTCGTGCAAGCACGGCACGGGCTTCGTCCTCTTTCCCCTCGCGCAGGCAGAGCACGGCAAGGTTGTTGGCAGCCACTTTCGATTGCGGGAAATATTTTATAAGGGTGCGGTACACCTCTTTTTTCTCTTCCGGCGATCCGGCCAGTGCCGCCACGCGCAACAGTTCATCCTCGTTGAAAACATCGGGACGTTTGCCGTACATATCGAGCAGTTCGGCATCCGAGGTAAAGCTTTTGAGCGTGTAGGTGTAGACGTACTCCACTTTACGGTCGTTTTGCAGGTACTTGTTTCTTATTGCATTCCAGCAGGGCAGACGGCGGATGTAGCGCTCCTGCACATCATCGTTTTGGTCGGCATATTGCTCAAGAATAGCTTGCACGGCAACCGAATCGGGGTTGTTGTCGGCAATCATGGCAGCCAATACGGGCTCCCAACCTTCGGGGCGTGAATCGGCAAATACTTTCTTACGGTCTGCCAACGGAATTTCCAGTTGCGTGATAAGCCACCAGCGTGCTGCGGCAGCCCGCTTCATTGCCAAAGCGGTATTGAAGGCCAGCGATCCGTCAACAGACGCCATTCCGGTAATGGTGATTTCGTTCAGCGTAGCGAGCGAGTCTTTCATCACGGGTGCCAACTTTTCCAACATTCCGTTCAGCTCCCGCTCGTTATTACCCAGCGAAAGGTTGATATCCGATTTATTGATGACGAACTGCAAGTTGGCCGTTCCGCGTCCTTCCATCACTTTTGAACGAACCACGAACTCGGGTTCTATCCATGAGAGTTGCAGCGACTCCTTGATTTGTTCGTCGATCAGCGTAACCGGATGGCTGATTGCCGCCACGTCCACGGTGTCCTTGTCGGTACATTCCCCGCAGCCGTCCGTCGTGATAACGGCCACCACGCGCCCGCGGTCTGTCCCGGCGGGAAGTTGCATCGTAGTCTTGTAGGGAAGATTGAGCGTGTCCGATATCCGTTTGGGTTTCACCGCCCGACCCTCGTGCGGATCCGTATAATTATTATCCAGCACCCGGCGGCGGGTTATCTTCTTGTCGTAAATGGGAGCATCGACCACCAGCGGCGCGAACTCGGCTTTTACCGTATCTTCCACCATCAGTCGCGGCAGGATAATCAGACGGCTGCGTTTGGAGAAATACTTACCGGGAATATGGAATGCCATATCTACCTGTACGCGGTCGGTGCTGTCGGGAGTCAGCATGTAGGGCGCAGGAGTAGCCGTAACCGCACGCCCCGCATGGCGGCTCGAAGCACATCCGGCAAGCAGCCCTAACGCTGCCAAGAAAAGTGTGATATATTGTATGTTCCGTTTCATAATCCTCTCGCGTTAGAATAAATAGACGAATGAAATGGCGGCTTTCGTGGGGCCGAAATAGTTCTTGGTTTTATCCTTGCGGCACTTGGTACAGGGAATACGCGGGCTTTGCTTGTACCACAAGCGGGCATAACCAATTCCCAGAGCCGCTTCGAGGTTCCAGTGCGGGGATAAAATCCAGTTGTAGCCGTAGGTGAAACCGCCGCCCGCCAGATAACCGTCATAGCGTTTCTTATCGAATCCGCCGAAATACTGCGCCCCGTGCGCATGAACACCGATAAAGTGCCCCTCGAATTTCTCGCAGAACCAGTATCGCACTTCGGGCTGCACCAACCAGAAACGCATCTTCTTGTCGTCCTTGAATGTCCAGGGATTGTAAGCTCCGGAAACATCGAGCGTTACCTTGTTACCCAAGGCTACCTCCACACCGAGATTGGGCGTGGTCGTCAGCCAGTAAAGGGCATTGGTCTTTACCGCCACGTTCTGCGCCGATGTGGATACGGACAATCCGACGATACCGATTATTAATAGTAATAGCTTCTTCATATATTGCCAGTGTTTCTTTTTACACGAACTCCACAAAACTGCTGCTGATTCGACCGTTCCATTCCGATAACTTTTTCCTTTTCAGCTTCTTTATAATCAGTTTTTGAATCGGTCGGTATTCATTGTAGAGCATTCTTGCGTCGCCGCTCGGGAAAGCATTGTCTGCAACAGTATGTTCCTCAAATAATGATACCTCAAAAGGATAAATGATATCGAACAACCGGATCTTGTCGGGCGATTTCGCTAACGCATATCCTTTACCGGATCCATACGGTTGCCGGATCAACGCAAGCTGCTCCAACCGGAGAAGAGGATATTCCAATTCATTTTCCGAACAGAGGCAACGTAGTGTCAATTCTTTCACATCCACTGCTCTCTCCCCGAAACACAGGTTGAGCTGGGTGATGATCCCCAAAGCATGATATGTATTAGTCGAAAACATCCGTTATCATTTTTTGATACACTGATCGAAAAATTTCTCCTGCCGGAAAGCTTATTTCTGGTATCCTTTTCCGACTGCAAAGTTCGTGGTTTTAAAAAAGCCGAACCTTACAGAAAATTTGCAAAATCTTTCGATTTTTCGACACGCATATCTGTTTACAATGAGTTAACACACTCAAGAACAGGCTGCAAGAATGCGGAAAGGAGTGTTTTCGACAAATGGGGAGGCATCGGGTTTACCGGGATATCGGTATTATGCCGGGCAGAAGAAGGACGACGGAAAGTAAACGGAACCCTTTATATGACAGGGAATTCCTATTTGTGATTGTGGTGCAGGACGGTTTTCTCATGTAATTTATCACTGATGGATTCCATGATATATACAGGGGAAGTGAGTATAAAAGCAAAGCCGACACACAAAATAAAGATGCTGCTGAACAGAGTGCGAATTATCTTTTGCAGCCAAGAGGCAGCTAAAAACGGTGTTATGAGTGTCATTATATCTGCGTCCTTTGAGTTTCAGTGCAAAGGAAGGCAATATCGATCAAAACCTGTTTACGGAAAATAGGCAAACGATTTCAATTTAACGACAAAATAATAAAACCCTCCGGCAAACAGCCGTAAATGTCATTTGCAGGAGGGTATTCGTTGACAGGCTGTTTTAAAATTCAGTGCATGAGGCGATCCCTTCGGAACGCAGCTCCGAAGGAGCCTTCCCGAAGTGCTGCTTACAGAACGTAGTCAAATAAGCGGGAGATGACAACCCCTGTTCGATACTTATCTCTTCAAATGTTTTATCCGAGATCTTGATGTCTCTCAGAATCCGTTCTGCTTTTCGCTCGGCGAACCATTTATGGGCAGGCTGTTTGAATGCCGCTTTGAATCGGCGATTGAAGGTCGCAGGCGTCAGGTGTGCCAGTTCTGCAAATTCATTGACGTTCGAGATATTGAGATAATGGGTGAAAATGAAGTCTTTGAAATCAAGATCCGCTCCGATCACAGGGAAGAAAAACTCCGCCAAATCATTCTTTTGATAATAAGCTCTCAACAAAATGAACAGTTCTTGCTGTTTCCAGTTGTGAAAATGCGCACACCCCAACCCGTCAGCCATACATTTGAGTAAGAAATCGAGAAATTCCTGAATTCTTTCATGGATATGTAATGTAGCGAAATTATAAACCATATCCTTATCAAGGACATCCGAGAGATGCTTTAACGAATACTTGTTACAAAATTTAACCGAATGAATGAACGTGCAGCTTACAATCACACTATCTTCAAGGGACTTGCCGTAAAAACAACTGTTTTTGGGCAATAAGATCATTTCTCCGCCCCGGATGATTTGATCCTGAAAAGCATCGCAGGTTATACGGATTTTCCCGCTGGTCACAAATAATATGACAGATTCTTTTACATCTGTACTGACGATTTGATTGTCCGAATCATTCGTTCTGAATACACGAAATGTAGACATTGTAGGTGTCTGGTAATCGTAGCATGTTGCATGTTCTTCTTGATAAAATATTCCCATTAATGTATTGTGTTTGATAATTAGTTTTAATTAGATACAACAATGCCATCTATACCGAATTTGGCGTATGTTCTCCTGCTGTCATTTTTCTGAAATAATATTCTGCGAACATTTTATCGCTATTTTTTTCTGCAACGAGGGAGCCGCTTCGAATTTTAACGACATACTTTCCGGAATGATCATCGGGACACGGTGATAAGGATCATACCCTTTGCGTTGCTTGCGGACTTTCAGTGAAAAAGAGCCCAAATCCCCGATGTTGATCTTCACACCCGCAAGGATTGTTTCACCCATGACCTTGAAGAGTGAATTGATTATGGGGATAACCTCTTTCAATGTTTTGCCCGAAGCCTTTGCGACCTGGCACGCTAATTCATATTTATTCATACCGTGTTTATTATTTATTTCATATTCATAGACTGACAGGCAAGTAATTGCCATTCCGCATTTCATGGAATGCGGAAATTTCGAATCAGTCGGTATTTTAGGTTGATAAAAAGAATTTCGGGATGAAGGCATCTTGCTTCATCCTGTCCGCAGCAGCTTTTCATTTTATTGTGAGCAGCCCTTCGCGGAGCAAAGTTGTGGGCAATCTGGAGAATGCAGAAAATTGCCGCCTTATTTTTCGGATTGAGCCGGATCTTTCGGAATCGGCAGAAAACCGAATTACGAAAGTGTTGATAATTAAGAAGTTTTTGCGTATATACGCGCGATAGATTGTGTGTGTGTGTGTGTGTGTGTGTGTGTGTGTGTGTGTGTGTTTACACAAAATTTGGGAACTTCCAAATTTTCAGGCACTTTTATTTCACTTTGAGCTGAATTATTTCCACACGTACTAAAACAAAGCACCCCGCAGAACGCGATTTGCCCTATTACATCGGTTGACATTGCCCATTGAACGTAAACCGACGAATGGCTCGGAATAGGAAAAATTACGTTCATTTAGATCAAAGGTATGTAAAATGAGGCAAATAGCCAAGAAAAACCTGAAATATAAATCGAATGACGGCTCTGTTTTTCAGAGGAATTTTCAGGCATTTTATCAAGGTAAGGCTACAAAATACACGAAACGGGATATAGCCTTCGACAGCTACACCCCGCCTCGCGTGTTTCAGATTAATACAGTGATAATAAAATGATTAAATCGTATCCCCGTCCCCGATCTGGATGTCGAACGGGTTCAAATCGAACTCGTGCGTGATGTTCGTGTCGTCCTGCTGGCTCTCCATACCATCCTCCGAAAAAATACAACCCTTTAAAGTAACCGTCGTCGTTGTCCAGTCGTCGGATGCCAGAGGGTTTGCAAAGCTGACGATCAGATCGAACTCGCCGATATCCATAAGGCTGCCGTAGAACGAACGGAGCGTCTGCTGAGTGGCATAATCCATCGTAATCGAGGCTGTGTACGAAATATTTCCGAAGCCCCGGCTGACCGGCTTGCCGCCCATGCCGTAGTTGCTTTCGATCTTTCGTTTCTTGTTCCACTTGATGCCCGAAACCCCTTCGAGTGTGGTGCTCCCCTCGTCGATTCCGAGGGCGGTCGAAGAGAGGGTTATCATCGACCAACTGTATGCAACGTTGTTAATTATTGGCATGGTTTACAATTATTTAGCGGTTAGCGACAATCCCTCTTCGACATAGATGCGGGTAGCAACACCCACCGGCACAATCACGTAGCTGATGCGCAGCGTGTCGTTCACCAGTACGTTCTGATTCGGGTCGATGGTTACGGCATAGCCCGATATCTCCTGCGCCGCCTGCATCTTCGCCAGAATATCCCCAATCAGGGTTTTGAAAGCCGTGATCTTGGATGCGGCGAGCATCCCGGTCGAAGGGTTGACCATCAGCGGGCTGTTCACGTAAGGGAGCAGCGCCGCGCGTACCTGACGGCGGCTCTTGTTGATCGTGCGGTTGCGGGCGATAGTACGGAAGTCGCCGTGCGAACAAGTCTGGTCGCGCGAGATATAGATGCCGTTTTCCCTACCGGCGTACTTAATCGGGAAGATGTAGCCCCTATCATCGAGTTCATCCAGCAGCACCGGCGAGAGGGATTCGTAGATGTTCACGCTCGTGAACTCATCGTCGGCATTGAGGTTGGTGTCCCCGAACCCGAGCTCGATGTCCTGAAAGTCGTCGGCAAAAAGGTTGAACTGGCGTACCCATGCCACCGACTCATGGACGTTGGCTTTGGCAATAGCGCCCATCACGGCGCCAAGGAACCCTACCGGGGTGTTGTTCACGTTGCGGTACTGCATCCGGCTCAGCGTGTCGTTCGACGCCTGGCCGAAGATGACGCTCACGCGGCTCGACTCGCAAATGGCCGTCGGAATCTTGTTCAGGTCGATCTGCTTGGCCGCCGTAGTCTGCGCCCCGGTATTAGAGGGATTGGCGCACAGTACCACGGACAAGGGCTGATTTTGCGCGGCCAGCGCCTCGGCCTTGTCGTTGAGCCCTTTGACAAGATTGAGGTTGTACTTGTCCGCATCACCGTTGAGTTTCCACAACGGCTGCTCCGTCCAGACGCCGAGCTGGTTGATCGTACCACCGGCCACGCGCTGCATGGTGTCGATAGCGTCCCAATCCGTCGAACAGTCGGCGAACATAACGTAAAGTTTTCCGGGGCCGTCGATATTTCCGCTCATGCGGAAGAATTCTCGGATATGATACGCGGGAATTCCGTGCAGGAAGTTCTCGTTGTTTTCCTCGTCGGGGTCGATCACGTCTACCCGTTCGATGATGCCGAAGTCGCCTGCGGCCGATTTGCGGCTGGTGATATACAGCACGTCGTTCAACTTGACTTTGTTCTCGTTGGTTTTTCCATATCCTGCGGTGAACAGGTCAGGTTGCAGCGAGGTATCAAACAACAGTTCCGTAACCTTCTGCTGATCGGACGGAGCCTGGTACGGGATGTTACCGTCAACATCGCTTATGAATACATTTCCTAATGCCATTGGCTACGGAGTTTTAAGGTTTCGTGTAATAAGGATTGGTGTAAAGCGTCGCATTGCTGCGGAAGGCCGGCGGCGTGTTCACGGTGAAGGTTCCGCCCTGAGAGTCGATGTAAAGCTCCGGGTAATTGGAAAAAGTTTTCAGAATTTGCCCGGCATGTTCGGGAATCTGCTGCGGGGGCGTTTCCCCTTTGGCTTTCTTCTCAGGGCCGGATGCCGGCATCTGCTCATCCGGGTTCGGATTCTGAGGGGGTTCGGCCGGCAGGTCGTGAGTCCGGGTTGTATCGCTTGTAGTATCATTTATCTTTTTTGCCATGGCTTACGGATTAAAAAAAGGGGGAAGGGAGTCCTGTTGCCCCACTCCCCCGGACAGGCGTTTACTCTGATTTTGCTTTCTGATAAGCGGTATGTACGACGATCTCGCCGGGCTTGACGATGTTCACGTCCATCTTCATGCGCATCTGCACAAAAAAGAGCTCCGAGTTGGATTGCAGGCGGTCTACCTTCAACACCTCGGCATCGTTGGCGTAATCCACCCCCATCCAGAGGTTCGAGTCCATGCCCGTGGTGAAGTTGCCCAGCACGATGGTGTGCTCCGGAACGCCCACGATGGGGATGATTCGCTTGCCCTTGAAGCGGTAGCGGTTTACCTCGCTGTTCTCGCTGTACTTCACCATTTTGTCGGTGAGGTACTGGTCGTAGATATCCCATATGCTCCAGTCCATGACAAATGTGAGTCCTGCCTTTTTGCGGATGTGCTTTGGGGTTTTCATCCACATGGAATAGAGCGCCGCTTCCACGGCTGCTCCCGTGCTGAGTTCGGTACTCCCGGAAACGATGCACTGGCCCCCGGCGACGGTTTCGGCGTCCGTGGCGTTCACGTTGTCGATGATACGTTTGATTATCCCGTCGAAATACTTCTCCTTGCCGGCTCCGATGGCCGTGCTGTTGGCCGGTACGGTGATGCCGGCGGAAGCAGCGCCGCCCTTAGCGCTCGTCCAGATGGCGTGGCCGATGTACTCGTTTTTCTTCTCCATCAGCAGGCGCAGCATCGTGGCCTGTAGCTTGGGGTCGAGTTCGCGGAATACGAGGTTGCCTTCGGGCTGCGCAAAGCGCCAGTAGGACTCGAAATCGCGCGGATTCCATTCCAAATAGACCATGAAATCTTGAGGTTCGAGATACCTCTCGGTGAACTGGTACTCGTTTTCACCGTTCGGCCCTTTGGCGCCGTGGGTGCTCTGGGGAGTAGGTACGTTATCCTGAATGATGTCGCCCAGCTTGATCGCGGGCAGGGTGTATTTGTGCTGGATACCCGACTTAATGTGAATAAGCCCCTCGCGGTAGGTGTCGTTGCCTTGGGCGGTATAGGTCAACAGATCCTCTAAGACCTCGCCGTTGTACCCGTTTTGTAAAAAAGTTACTGTATCAGCCATTGTTGTTATGCAGATTTAATTTTTCCGTGTTTTCGGCTTCAAATCTGCCACAACCGTAATAGCCAGTTACGTTTGAGTGCGGGTTGGCACCGCGTCAAATTGATGAATAGGAACTCTTTACTTGATTTTCTTGAACTCGAAGCTCTCGCCCACGACAGCCGTAACCTTTTCGGCGATCTTCTGTTCTGCCGTTTTGGTGGCGTCGGCGGCAGCCTGCACGTTGGCGGGATCCGCGGCGATCTCTTTGGTAATCTGCTCGCGGGCCGGAATCGAGGCAAGGATGCTTTCCGTAAGCTCCGCATTGGCCTCGGCCATTTCGAGCCATTTCTGCGTATCGGCCTCGGCGATCTTCCCCTCGGCCTTGGCCTCAGCTACCATCCCCTCGATACGGGTTTTCTTCTCCTGAGCCTCCTTGTCCTGATAGACTTTCAGCGAAGCGGTAACTTCCGAAAGATTGGTCTGGAGATTCTGGATCGCGGCGTCCTTGCCGGCAATGACCGTCTGCGCGTCGCTCAGTTCCTTTTCTTTCTCCTTGAATTTGCCCTCGACGGAGATCAGCTCCGAGATGCGGGCCATCACGTCTTTAGGCTCGAAGCCGTCCTTGAGGCCAAGCGTCGCGGCCACCGCCGAGTATTCAGGGGATGTTTTGGTTTGCTCACTCATTTCGTTGTCTTTTGTTATGGTTTGATCAAGGGTAGGTTGCGCTTGGGCGGATGGTTTAAACCCCGATTCCGGGGCGTCCGCCTCGGCGCTTATGCGGCACATCATCGTCTGAATCTCGGCCGCGTCCTGAAGGCCGGAGAGTTCGACGCGCACCCGCTCGCGCAGTTGCGGCGTAGTGTTGAGAATGTTGTCCGGGGGAATGATGCCGGCCTTGACCGCCGATTCGCAGTCGAAGAAGGTTCCGTCCCGTCCGGCCTCACCGTTCATAATGGCTTCGACGTGCTTTCCACTAAGGCCGAAACGCTTGCGGTAGATGGTGCTGATCTGGCGGGTAAAGGCCGCCACCATATCGTCGGCCTTCGAATCTCCGGCCGAGGGCAGAAAGGGGTTGTGAATCATCAGAATGGCATAGTCGCGCATCAGCGAGCGCGTGCCGGCCGCCCAGCGGATCGAGCCCATCGAGGCGGCCATCCCCTCGTTGACGCACTCGGTCGGGATTTTCGAGTTCTGGATGGTGGCGTAGGAGCTCATGCCGTGCATGACCGAACCGCCTTCGCAGTTGATAAGCACGCGGATCAGCGACGGGCGGCAGCTTTCGATGTAGTCGAATTCGTTGTTGAAACGGCTGGCCGACTCTTCGGTAATCTTACCATAGAAGCGGATAGTGGCTACTTCTCCCTCGCGGAGCTCGCCTACGATATTTTTCAGTTGGGATGCGTCCATTCTTCGGTTTTTGCCGAAGGATAGACCGACAGGTACACAAGGGTTTATTTTACGATGGTGAGAAAAAACAGGATATTCTCACCAAAAATGTGGAGAATAATTTGTATATTCGCCTCATAAAGAATTATGCTATGGCGAAATATATCTATCAGTATGGTGATTGGCCTCATTTCAGATGGGATGAACGAAGTTTACAGGCCCTTCTGGGTAAGGTTCGCCACCTACAGGGTAAACTGCTCGGGCAAATGGCTACGGTCGGTTTTTCATTAAAAGAAGAGACGATTCTTTCCACGTTGACCCTCGACGTGCTTAAATCCTCCGAGATAGAAGGAGAGATACTGAACTATGACCAGGTACGCTCTTCTATCGCAAGAAAATTGGGCATAGAGTATGCCGGAATGGTATCATCGGATCGGAATGTCGATAGCGTGGTTGAAATGATGCTCGATGCTACACAGAATTATCGGCAGCCGCTTGATGAAGAACGCCTGTTCGGTTGGCACGCCGCCCTGTTCCCGACAGGACGAAGCGGGATGCACAAAATAGACGTGGCTTGTTACCGAAGCGGTGAAATGCAGGTCGTTTCAGGCGCTATGGGCAAAGAGAAAGTCCACTACCAGGCCCCGGCACCGGAGTCGGTAAAAAGCGAAATGGATGAATTTCTGAAATGGTTTAACGCAGAGAATGAGTTAGACCCGGTATTGAAATCCGGCATAGCTCATTTCCGGTTTATAATCATCCACCCCTTCGACGATGGAAACGGACGAATAGCACGGGCGTTATCCGACATGCTATTGACCCGTTCGGACGATACACCCCAGCGTTTCTACAGTTTATCCAGCCAGATACTTACTGAGCGAAAAATGTATTATGAAGTATTGCAGAAAACCCAGTTCAGCGATGGGGATATAACAGAATGGCTTGTATGGTACCTGAATTGTCTGTATCGGGCGCTTCAATCAACAGAAACGACTTTTCAAAAGGTGCTGAACAAAATCGAATTCTGGAACAAGCATCAAGGAACGGAGTTCAATGCCCGGCAACGACTGATGCTGAACAAACTCTTCGACGGATTTGAAGGAAAACTAACCTCTTCCAAATGGGCGAAGATCACAAAATCATCGCAAAATACGGCTATACGGGACATACAGGATTTAATGGAAAAAGGTATCCTCCAGAAAGAGCCGCAGGGAGGTCGCAGCACCAATTACGAATTATGCTGAGTATCCAATATGCTTCCGACCTGCATCTGGAATTTGCAGAGAACTCCCGCTACCTCGAAGAGCATCCGCTGCAAGTTACGGGCGATGTGCTCGTCCTGGCTGGAGATGTCTGTTATCTCGGAAATAATTGTGCCCGGCACCCTTTTTGGGATTGGGCGGCGGACAACTACCAGCAGGTCGTTGTGGTTGCGGGCAACCATGAGTTCTATGACGGCTTCGACATGGATGGCTTGCATGACGGTTGGACGTACAAGATACGCCCCAATGTAGCATATCACTACAACGACGTAATACGGATCGGGGATGCCGACCTGATTCTCACGACACTGTGGAGCCATATCCGTATCGAAGATTCCGGTGCCACACAAATGCGGGTCAATGACTTTCGACGGATACGCTGCGGGGATAAACCATTGGATTGGGTGCGTTTCAACGAGGAACATCATCGCTGTTTCCACTTTCTCAATGATCGCGTCAAGAGTAGTATGGCCAAGCATGTCGTTGTCGCTACGCACCATCTTCCGAGTTTTTCTCTCTTACCCCCGGAGTTCAAGGGAAGCAATATCAACGGAGCTTTTGTGGTAGATTTGGATGGATTCATTGCTGCCAATGAGGTCGATTACTGGATATATGGGCATTCGCATCGGAACATAGATGCGCAGATAGGTGCAACCCGTTGCGTTTCCAATCAATTAGGCTATGTGCGTGCAGACGAGCATTTCAATATCAACGCAGCAAAGGCAATCATCCTGTAAAAAACGAGCGACGGCCTTCTTGCCGTCGCTCGTTTTGCTTTAGGTGGCGCTCTCATCATCCGTATCGGGATCCTCGACTTCGACCGAGGGCTGAATGGTGATCACATCCCGGTCGGTCGGCGTCGGATGGTTGCCGTGGCCTTCGGTATCCCTGTCAGGTGCGTCCGCATGATTGGTAAGGGGCGGGATAACGACGTAACGCTCCACCCAATCGCGGTACTTCCATGCGGAGGTTTCCCAGAACCACACCTCATAGTCTATCCAGTACGCCTGAAGCATATTCGTTAATATCGGTAAATTAGGATTCATATTATCCCTTATTTCGATCCCCTTATGCCTCATAGCACCGACCAGCCTCCTTTTATCATGTATCGGAGCCTCCTATCGCCGTACAAAACAGACGACTGCCGGAATAATAATTTCAACAGTGACGATGCTATTACTGTTAATTCTTGTCTTTTGCATGTATTTGGGCAACAGGCAGCAGCGACAATACATTCAAGAACTGCAACGATATACCGAGCAACAAGATGCACTGCGATCCTAAAAACATGAGACTTATGACCAATACCGACTTTTCAGCCCCCAGAGACATAACTCCCAATCGAATAGGTACAGCAGGATTTACCCTTTCACTTGCATTCATTGTGCTATCTTTTTTATACAGTATGATAAGTGCCATTATTATAGGTGCTGGGGATAGTTCATATAAAATAACGGATTCCGTGTTTCTCCAGTTTTCTACAATTCTAATGTTAAATGCATGGTTGCTCGGATTGATATTGTCCGTCCTTGGACTACGCTCACACCCCAAAGGTAAAGCAACTGCCGGGTTAATTATTTCTTTATTACCGATTATATCAATAATAGGTATCATAGGTTCTCAAATATCAACACCTATCAGTTTTGAAAACGAATTAAAAGAACGCAAAGCACAGGCCATCGAACGGATCAAGGATGTCCGCACCGCCCAGCGTGCGTTCAGAGCCGAATATCAGCGTTATGCCGAAGATTTCGACGAATTGGAGCGATTTCTTCATACAAATCCAACCGAATTAAGATGCGACATCGAGCAACTCCGTTACATTCCTAATTCCGACAACGAGTTTATCATGGAAACCGGATTTACCAAGACATCCTCTAATCGTACCGGCCCTTTCATAGAAGTTCGTGCCCCCTACAAACTCTTCCTCGATACGATTAAATACCGGCAGGAAATAATCAATCTAATTGATGAAGAAGTAAATGTTTCCGACCGTTATCCCGGCATCAAATTCGGCTCGACAGATGAAGCCGATAATGATATTGGCAATTGGGAATAAAATTAATTTCTCGTATATAATTCCGGTCGAGGATAAAGCACATAGTTGTAAGTTGTTATCCACATCCTTTCCGAGTCTTTATCCCGACCGTTCTTAGTTGTCCCGACCTGCCGCCACCCGGCAGGTCGCTTTGTTAAATCCCGACAGAAGATACTGCGGTGCGATTACGGCTCATGTAGTCGTGCTCAAATTCATTAACCGCCTGTTTCAAGCCAGTGTATAGGGCTTAAATAAGCAAGCCGCAACGACGATCATCCAGTACATATCGGCTGAACCGCCCTGCGTATTCACAGCCGGAATGTATTACACAAAAACAAAATCACATGAAAACCAAAGAAGAAATCAGACACTATCTTGACACCCAATTCAGCCCATCGGAAGACGACATGGTGCAAATCGTCCGGAACGATTTCGACCGCATTTTGAATAGCGCGGCATCTTGCGCCCTAATTACGGTCGAGGGTGCAATGCCCGTCTTGGCGGAACAACTCCGCACCGAACTGGAAGCCCTACACACCGGAGCTAACCTCGACGTGATTGTAAAAGTAAACTATCATCCCGTTTCGGAAATAAGTTTCGATGACCTATGCAGCCTCTTAACCGTCATCCACGAATTTGCCCCGCAAGTAAATATCGTCTGGGGCTGCGGCACGGATGCAAAACTGGCGGAAACCGACTATTTAATTCTGTTGCTGATCGGGACATCGGCAGAGTAAATTTGCAAGACCTGCCAAAAACATATTGGCAGGTCGCTTTGTTAAATTCCGATAGAAGATACTGCGACACGATTACAGCTCATATAGCCATGAACCCAATAAAATTCATTATCCGCCTGTTTGGAGCGACTGTATAGGCCCAGATACAGCAACTACCAAACAACCAAATACTTAACGACTGATATTGAAATTTTCGGATAGCGACCATTTATGTACCACCGCCACTTTTCCGGCTATACATCATAAAAGAAAAATCCTCGACATTCGATTGAATATCAAGGATTTTTCATCAGTCGGGGTGACAAGATTCGAACTTGCGACCACGCGCCCCCCAGACGCGTACTCTAACCGGGCTGAGCTACACCCCGTAGCGTTTCGGAGTGCAAATATAGTGTATTTTTCACAAATCGTCACATTTCTGCAAGATTTTTTTCTAATTTTGTCCTCAATGAAACGATTCGCACTTCTCATAGCGGTACTCACCGGGCTCTTGGCCAGCGGCTGCGGAGGCTCCGCGACACGCTCCGCCGCAGACTTCACAGTCGAAATCTACACGCCCGAGTATGCTTCGGGATTCGACATCCGCGGCCGGGACAAGGATGCCGCGACCCTGGTCACCGTCCGCAACCCCTGGCAGGGGGCCGGCAACGTCGAGCAGCACCTGCTCATCCTGCGCGAGGGGGCCAAAGCCCCGGCGGGCCTCGACGCCCAGGTCGTGAAAGCCCCCGTGCGGCACGTCGTCTGCATGTCTTCGAGCCATGTGGCCATGTTCGACGCCCTGGGCGAGGTGCGGCGCATCTCCGGTGTTTCGGGCATCGACTACATCAGCAACACCTACGTCAACGAACACCGCTACTGCGGCGAAGTGCGCGACGTGGGATACGACACCAACCTCAACTTCGAACTGCTGGCCTCCATGCGGCCCGACCTCGTCCTGCTCTACGGCGTGACGGGCGAAAATACCGTCGTCACGGGCAAGCTCCGCGAACTGGGCATTCCTTATATATATATCGGGGACTATATGGAAGAGTCGCCTCTGGGCAAGGCCGAATGGCTGATGGTGGCCGCCGAACTGTGCAACGTCCGCGACAAGGGTGCCGAGACTTTCCGCGGAATCGCCGCACGCTACAACGCGCTCAAGAACCGAATCGCCAAAGCAGCCCGGAGCCCCCGCCCGAAAGTCATGCTCAACACGCCCTACCGCGACACCTGGTTCATGCCCTCGTCGCGGAGTTTCATGGTGCGCCTGATCGAAGACGCCGGCGGCGAATACGTCTACACGAAAAACGCCTCGGACACCTCGGTCGCCGTCGACCTTGAGGAGGCCTACCTGCTGGCTTCGTCCGCCGACACGTGGATCAACGTCGGCCCGTGCAACACCCTGGCCGAACTCACGGCTCAAAACCCCAAATTCGCGGACGTCCCCGCCGTTAGCAACCGGCAGGTCTTCAACAACAACCGCCGCCAGACCCCTGCCGGAGGCTCCGATTTCTGGGAGTCGGGCGTCATACGCCCCGACCTGGTGCTGCGCGACCTGTGCACCGTCTTCAACCCCCAGGCGGCCGACACCGCGGAACTCTACTATTATAAACGGCTCGAATAATGAAGCGGCTCGCAATACTCCTCTCGGCCCTGCTCTGGCTGCAAACGGCGGCCTCGGGCGCGGAACCGTGGTTCCGCTACTTCTCGGACGGCCGCGCTGTCATCAAGCAGGGTTCGCTCTACGGCTTCGCCGACCGCAACGGCGCCGAGGTCATCCCCTGCCGGTATACCAAGGCCTATCCTTTCAACGACGGCATCGCCATGGTGCGGCAGGGCTATGAAGTCTTCGCCATCGACACCCTGGGCAACCGCCTCGGCACACGGGTGAAAATCCCCCAGTTCTACAACCAGGACTTCGAATATTTCGTCCGCTGGGTGTGCAGCCGCCTGCCCTTCGTGTCGGACAACGAGTACGCCCAGCTCCGCAGCGAGGTCGTCAACGCCGTGGTCACCATCGGCAGGGACGGGCGCATCACCGGCTGCGAAAGCGTCTCGGCCTGCGATCCCCGGGCGCTGCGCAAAGTCCGCAGCATAGTCATGGAAGCCCCGGCCTGGTCGCCCGGCCTGGTCGACGGCGAGCCGGTCGAAATCCGCTACCTGCTGCCCGTCGACTTCCGGCACCTTCGTCCGATCAAATGCCATGCGGTCGACGCACAGGGGAATAAACTCAACGTGCAGATCGTCTATCCGCTCTTCCAGGGAGAATACGCCTCGCGGCTCTACCCGTGGTTCTTCCGGAATATCCGCTACAAGAGCGGCGAATACCAGCGTGCCGCCTCCGGCACCGTGCGGGTCGCCTTCACGGTCGACAAGAAGGGCAAACTGCGCGACATCGAGATCCTCCGCGCCCACAACGACGTCTGCCGGGAAAAGACCATCGAGACCCTGAAGAAATCCCCCAGGTGGACGCCCGGCACGGCCAACGGCGTCCCCGTCGACGTACGTTACGAAACCTCCTTCAAATTCCAGTACCGCTAAATGGCCCCCGGCAGAACCGCATTCCTCTTCACGGCACTTGCGCTGCTGACCGTGGCGCTCTTCACGGCCGACCTCCTGGTCGGCTCGGTCTCCGTGGCACCCGCCGACATCTGGGCGGCGCTCACGGGCGGCGACTGCGACCCCGCCATCCGGGACATCATCCTGCGGATACGGCTGCTCAAAGCCGTCACGGCACTCCTGGCCGGCGCAGCGCTCGCCGCCAGCGGCCTGCAGATGCAGACCCTTTTCCGCAACCCGCTGGCCGGGCCCTATGTGCTGGGCATCAGCTCGGGCGCCGGGCTGGGTGTAGCGCTGTTCCTGCTCGGAGCCCCGCTGCTGGGCGTCTCGGCGCACTCGTTCGTACAGTCGCTGGGCATCGCCGGCGCGGCATGGCTCGGCGCGGCACTCGTGCTGCTGGTTGTGATGGCGGTCAGCCGCCGCATCAAGGACATCATGGTCATCCTCATCCTGGGCATGATGTTCGGCTCGGGCATCAGTTCCGTAGTCGAGATACTCCAATACCTGTCGAGCGAGGCGGCGCTCAAATCGTTCGTCATCTGGACGATGGGGTCGCTGGGCGACGTCACGGGCGGCAACCTCGCCCTGATGCTCCCCGTCGTCGCCGCGGGGCTCGTGCTCAGCGTCGCCGCCATCAAGCCGCTCAACCTGCTGCTGCTGGGCGAAAACTATGCCCGCACGATGGGGCTCAACGTGCAACGCACCCGTACGCTGCTGTTCCTCTCCACCGTACTGCTGGCCGGTACCGTCACCGCTTTCTGCGGCCCCGTGGGCTTCATCGGACTGGCCGTCCCGCACCTGGCACGCATGCTTTTCGCCAGCGCCGACCACCGCATCCTCATGCCGGGATCGATGCTCGCGGGCGCCGCCCTGCTGCTGGTCTGCGACCTCATTTCGAAAACCCTGGCGCTGCCGATCAACACCGTCACGGCCCTGATGGGCATCCCGGTGGTCATCATCGTCGTCGTCCGCAACCGTAACCTCTTCTAAGATGGCAGCCGACACCCTCCATACCCCCCGACCGCACACAGGCCCCGCACCCGGGACACCGGGCATCTCGCTGCACGGCCTCACCCTCGCCTACGGCCGCCGCGTCCTGCTGCGCGACGCCGACGCCGTGCTCCCGCAAGGGTCGATCACGGCGCTCATAGGCCGCAACGGGACGGGCAAAAGCACCCTGCTGCGGGCGATCGCCGGGCTGGGCACGGCCACCGGCGAGATCCGGCTCTGCGGCAAGCCCCTCGCCGCACTCACCGCGCTGCAACGCGCCTCCACCGTCAGCTTCGTCACCACCGACAAGATACGCATCGCCAACTTAGCCTGCGAGGATGTCGTCGCCCTGGGCCGCGCGCCCTACACCAACTGGATCGGGCGCATGCAGCAGGCCGACCGCGACATCGTGTCACGCTCGCTCTCGCTGGTGGGCATGTCGTCGTTCGCCCGCAAGACCATGGATCGCATGTCCGACGGCGAATGCCAGCGCATCCTGATCGCACGCGCTCTGGCGCAGGACACACCCGTGATCCTGCTCGACGAGCCCACGGCCTTCCTCGACCTTCCGAACCGCTACGAACTGGCGTCGCTGCTGCGCCGCCTGGCACACGAAGAGGGCAAATGCATCTTCTTCTCGACGCACGACCTCGACGTGGCGCTCGGGCTCTGCGACGCCACAGCGCTCATCGACACCCCCGCACTGCACTGCATGTCGGCGGCCGACATGGCGGCGAGCGGCCATATCGAACGGCTTTTCGCCGGCGCAGGCATCTCGTTCGACCCTGCGACGCTGACCATCCGGCTCGCAAAAAAGTAGAATATCCAATATTTTTCCGCCAATTTTTTGTTAAACTCACTTTTTTATTTACCTTTGCACCGCTAAAGCCACCCTTTCGGGGGTATGCGATAGTGGTATTGGCCCATTCGTCTATCGGTTAGGACGCAAGATTTTCATTCTTGAAAGAGGAGTTCGACTCTCCTATGGGCTACGAACGAGGAGGGCTGCGGAGCGGCACGGAACCGGGGGGGGGCTCCCGACCGGCAACCGGGACAGCAAAAACGGCAGACCTCTACGGGTGAATACTTTTCAAGGAGCGGGCTTCAGGCCTATCCGCACACAGCTACGGCTGGAACCGATTTAGCAACTGAAAAAGTAAAAAATAAAAAACACAGAATTATGGCAAACCATAAGTCATCGAAAAAACGCATTCGCCAAACCGCGGCCAAACGTGCCCACAACCGTCTGTACCACAAGACAGCACGTAATGCCGTAAAAGCACTGCGCAACACCTCGGAGAAGAGTGCCGCCGAAGCCCTGCTTCCCAAGGTAACCACCATGCTGGACAAGCTCGCCAAGCACAATATCGTGCACAAGAACAAGGCCGCAAACCTGAAGAGCGCCCTCCAGCTGCACGTGAACGCACTCTAAACCCCGGCCGGATGCAAAGCCAGAAGCTGCCCCTGTGGCAGCTTTTTTATTCCCCTGCGCAAAACAACGGTATCAGCCACCGTCCCGCCAGCCCGGGCACAGCGCACACATACGCTCCGGCATACCGCCTGTACGACAAAGCCGTCCGCATCGCTGCGGACGGCTTCCGTTTTTCCCCGCCGGGCATCCCCGCGCGGCACTACCCTTCCCGGGGATCCCCTGATCCTCCGGCAGCCTCACTCCTTCCCGGAAAACCCGGATCCGTCCCCGGAATCACTCCTTCTCGGGAAACCCCTGCGCCCGCAGCCGAATGTCCGAACCGTCGGGCGTCACCATGTATATCCCCGTCGACTCGGGCGTTATATGGCCGATGACATCGACGCACCCCATGCGCATCACCTGCTCCTGCAACGCCAGCGGCACCGTGAACAGCAATTCGTGGTCTTCACCGCCGTTGAGCGCCGCCACGACCGGATCGGCATTCAGTTCCTCCGCCAAGGCATAGGTCTGCCTTGCGATAGGAATCCGGTCGAGGTATATGCGGGCCCCGCATTTCGACGCCTTGCAAATCTGCATCAAGTCACTGGAAAGCCCGTCCGAAAGATCGATCATCGACGTCGGTACGATGCCCTCCTCGGCCAATGCCTCCACGATGTCCTTGCGCAGGCGCGGCTTGAGATACTTCTCCAGCAGGTATTCGTACCCTGCGAACTTCGGTTCGGGGTCTTTCACGTCGGCAAGCACCCGCTTCTCACGCTCCAGCAGCCGCAGCCCCATGTACGCCGCACCGAGGTTGCCCGAAATACAGATCAGGTCGTTCTGCTGTGCGCCGCCGCGCGACACGACCTTCTCATTCGGGGCATGTCCCAGCGCCGTGAGGCCCAGCACCAGTCCGGTCATCGAAGCCTTCGTATCGCCCCCCACGAGGTCGATCCCCTGCTCCCTGCATGCGAAGGCAATTCCCTCGTACAGCTCCTGCAACGCCTCCACCGACAGCTTGGACGACACACCGAGCGACACCATCAGTTGCGAGGGCAGTGCGTTCATCGCCAGGATATCGCTTGCGGCCACCGTCACGGCCTTGTATCCCAGGTGCCGGAGGGGGAAATAGGTCAGGTCGAAGTCTATGCCCTCCAGCAGTGCGTCCGTCGAACAGAGCACCGCCTCGCCGGACGGCGGCATGACGACCGCCGCATCGTCGCCCGCGGCGCGGAGCGTCGAAGCGTCCGCCGGGTCGAACCCTCTGGTCAACAGGTCTATCAGGCCGAATTCACCCAGCTCGGCTATTTCGGTGCGTCGTTTCTTTTCCATATTATAAATTTTTTTACAAAATTACGGATTCTTTACTCTTTCCCAAAAATTTAGCGTATTTTTGTCCGGTAAATCCCAAATTCGGCTTCTACATATGATAAACATCGTCTTATTCGGTGCGCCGGGCTGCGGCAAAGGCACGCAGGCACAACGGCTCAAAGCACACTACGGCATCGAGCATGTCTCGACGGGCGAGGTTATCCGCGACGAGATCCGCCGCGGCACGGAACTCGGACGCAGCATGGAATCTTACATCGAGGCTGGCAAACTGGCCCCCGACGAAATCGTCATCGGCATGGTCGCCAACTATGTCGCCCAGCACAAACATGCCAAGGGCTGTATCTTCGACGGCTTCCCCCGCACCACGGTACAGGCCGAGGAGTTCGACAAGCTCCTTGCCCGGCACGGGCTCAAGGTCGACATCATGGTCGACATCCACGTCCCCGAAGAGGAACTCGTCCGGCGCATCCTGCTCCGCGGCAAGGATTCTGGGCGCGCCGACGATGCCTCCGAGGAGGTGATCCGCGGCCGCCTCGACGTCTACCGCCAGCAGACCGCCGTCGTCTCGGACTACTATGCCGCCCGGGGCAAATACGCCTCGGTCAACGGCACGGGTTCGATGGAAGAGGTCTTCTCGCGCATCACCGACGTGATCGACCAGTTGCAATAGGCCGCCGCCGGCCGACCGCCGAAACCCGGGGCAAATCCTGTTCCGGGCTCTATTTTCATCCCCTTTTCCGCAGCAGGGCGAGGGCCGGCACCGCCCGTTTCCGGCTCCGGAGGCAGACACGCCCCGGCACTTTCCCCGCCTTTGCGGCCGCTGTCCGTACACCCGGGACTGACCCCGGCGGCGGAATCGGCTCAAAGATACGGCGATAAAACCGAAAAAAAGGTGCGCGGCTTTGCTATTTTACAAATAATCCGTATATTTGCAACCCCATTGAGGGGCAATTAACTAATTTTAATACGTATTATGAACAATTACGAAACCGTTTTCATTGTCACGCCGGTTCTGTCCGATGCACAGGTGCAGGAAGTCGCTGACAAATTCCAGGGTGTCATCACCGAGAACGGCGGTCAGATTGTGAACAAGGAGTCGTGGGGCCTTCGCAAGCTCGCCTACCCTATTCAGAAGAAGACCACCGGTTTTTACTTCCTGGTCGAGTTCACGGGCGAGGGCTCGCTCATAGGCACGCTCGAAACGCAGTACCGCCGCGATGAGCGCATCATCCGTTTCCTTACTTTCAAGCAGGACAAGTTCGCCGTGGAATACTCGGAGAAGCGTCGTGCAAAACTTTCTAACAAACAGGAGGAGTAAACCATGGCACAGGAGAACAAGGCACAGTCTGAAATCCGTTACCTCAACCCGGTATCGGTCGACGTCAAGAAAAAGAAATACTGCCGCTTCAAGAAGCTCGGCATCAAATACGTGGATTACAAGGACGGGGAGTTCCTCAAGAAATTCCTCAACGAGCAGGGTAAGATCCTTCCCCGCCGCCTGACGGGTACTTCGCAGAAGTTCCAGAAGAAGGTGGCACAGGCCGTGAAGCGTGCGCGCCACCTGGCCATCCTGCCCTTCGTAACCGATTGCATGAAATAATTAAAGGAGGAAGAGACAATGGAAGTTATTCTGATCAAAGATATGGAAAACCTGGGCTACGCCAACGACATCGTAACCGTAAAGCCCGGTTATGCGAACAACTACCTGATTCCCCAGGGTTACGCAAAGGCTGCCACCGCATCCGCCAAGAAGGTGCTCGCCGAGAACCTCCGCCAGCGCGCCCACAAGGACGCCAAGATCCTTGCCGACGCACAGGCACTCGCCGAGACCATCGCCAACCTGCCGCTCACACTGGCCGTGAAGGCCGAGGAGGGCAAGCTCTTCGGTACGGTTACCGCCACCGACCTGGCCGAGGCACTGGCTGCCAAAGGCATCGAACTCGACCGCAAGCTGATCGCCGTAGAGGGCATCAAGACCGTCGGCGAGTACGAAGCGACCGCCAAACTCCACAAGGAGGTCAAGGCCGTCATCAAATTCTCGGTTACCGCCGCAGAATAATCCGCAGGAGGCTGCAAGGGTTCCGCCCTGCAACTCACCGCACCATAAAAAAGGAGAGCCAAAGGCTCTCCTTTTTGCATTCAGGCAATACTCCGTCCCGATATTCGTATCCACCGAATTCGGGGACGGGCACGCCGCGTGTCCTGCCAACCCGCATTCCGGACTGTTCGATCCCGCCGGATTCCCCGCCCGGGTCAGTGCGGCGGCGCGGCCGGCGGATCGGGATGGCGGGGCGGCACGGAGTAGGAACGCAGCACGAGCGCCACGCCGACGAAGATCACCAGCGCGAAGACCACCGTATCGGCATGCAGCTTGTCCAGCCCCATCCCGACCGAAATGGCGATCGCCAGCACGGGCTGCAGGTAGGTATAGATGCTCGACACCGTGGCCGGCACACTCTTGAGCGCATAATTCAGCATCAGGTTCGGCAGGTAGGTCGGCACCGTCAGCACGAAGAGCGTCGGGAAAAGCGCATGGCCGGCTATGGCGGCATAGTCGGTATGGACGATCTCCTTCAGGCCGAACGGAAGCGCAATGACGGCCGCCACGCAGTATACCCAGCGCAGCACGGTGGTGATGCGGTACCTGGCAACCAGGGCTTTGAACCAGACCATGTACAGCGCCGTGGCGCAGGCGCAAAGCATGATCATCACGTTGCCCCAGACATGCGAATGCTGATGCGACGACGAGGCGCCCGTCAGCACCACTGCCACGGCGCCCGCCATGCCGAGCAGCAGCCCCGCGACCTTGAGCTTCGTGAAGCGATCCATGCCCAGCAATACGGAGAGCAGCAGCACCAGCAGCGGGACGATGGTGTCGATGATCGAGCCGTCGATGGGCGAAGTCATCGAAAGCCCGTACATGATGAATACCTTGCGCAGCACGCCGATCAGCAGCGCGGCGCCGATCAGCTTGCGGATGTCGGCGCGCGCGACCCGTTCGGCCTTCTGCCACAGCAGCGGCACGAGCGAAAAAAGCGCCGTGACGACCAGCGACCCCGCCACCATGGCCATCGGATGGACATAGTGCGGCAATACGATGTTGTAAAACGGGTAATCCATGGCCCATACGATATTGCATATCAGCAGGGCGATGTGGGGCTTGAATCTGCTCATTCCGTCTCGGGGTTTACCCTGCGGGAAACAAAAACAGTGCCTTTCCGTTCGGAAGGGCACTGCCGTTATAGCGGTGGCGGCCATTTCTCACCAGCTGTCGCGCGGCACCTCGAACGAACCGGGCGACGCTCCCGGCAGCTCTTTCCCCCGGTAATAGACTTTCCATGCGTCTTTCCCGTATCCTTCCCCGAGTTCTTCGAACGTCTGTGCCGAGGCGCCCTTCACCGCTCCGCCCCTGTAAAATACCTTCCAGGCATCCTTTCCGTATCCGTTCCCGAGGCTCTCGAAGGTCATCGCCGACGCCCCGTCCACCTTCCGGCCGCGGTAATACACCGTCCAGCTGTCCTTCGAGTAACCGCCGCCCAGCCTTTCGCCCGACAACGCGCTCCCGTCATACCGCTCCCCGTAGTGGTAGGTATGCCAGTTGTCTTTCCCCATCCCGTTCCCGAGGCTCTCGAACGACGAGGCCGACGCCCCGTCCACCTTCCGGCCGCGGTAGAACACCGTCCAGGCGTCCTTACCGTACCCACCGCCGAGATCCGTGAACGACGATGCCGAAGCGCCCTTCACCTTCCTGCCCTCGTAATACACCGTCCAGTTATCCTTCGAGTAAGCCCCGTGCCGCCTCTCCCGGTTGGGCTGCGACGCCCGAACCTCCTCGGGGGCAGGATTTCCCAGGCAGTGCGGGACACCCGCAAACACCGAAAACAGCGAAAACAGGGATAATATCAGCTTTTTCATAAGGCGCGGTATCCGTTCATGATTATATTTAGTTCCTGATTATATTTTACGATTCGGCCCGAAATATACGGAGTTATCGCCACGCGTCCAAGAAATCGGCGGCAAACTTTCCCGGAGTGGGGCGAAAAGCCCTGTCCTCCGCCTCAACCCGCCGCAGTCCTTCACCGCTCCCGGCCTATCCTTCGCCCAGGTCTACCCGCACCCCGCCCCGCAATCCTTTTCCCAACCGCGACCAACTGCCCCTCCTTCCCCTGCGCCCACAAACGCGCCCACAAAAAAAGAACCGCAGGCGTTACGCCTGCGGTTCTTTCGATATATCGGCGGACGGCTGCACCGTCCCTCCGTACGGGGATTACTCCTCGGCCTTCTCTTCCTTGGCAGCCTTCTTGGCGTTCTTCGCCTCGGCAGCCTCCATGGCGCTCTTCAGCGCGGCCAGACCTGCGATGTCGCCCAGCGTCGTCTTCTCGACCGAAGCGTTGATCTTCTTCACGGTCGACTTCGTAGCATCGGCGGCGGCACGCTTCTCAGCCTTCTCGGCTGCCACTTCGGCACGCTTGGCCTCCTCGTACGTACGCAGGTGCGAAAGGGTGATACGCTTGGTAGCCTTCGAGAACTCGAGCACCTTGAAGTCGAGCTTGTCGCCCACCTTCGGCGTCGTGCCGTCCTCTTTGGTGAGCTGGCGTGCGGGGCAGAAGCCCTCCACGTTCTCGCCCAGTGCGACGACTGCGCCCTTGTCGGTCATCTCGGTGATCGTACCCTCGTGGATGCTGTCTACCGAGAACTGGTTCTCGAACTCGTTCCAGGGGTTCTCCTCGAGCTGCTTGTGGCCCAGCGACAGACGGCGGTTCTCCTTGTCGATCTCGAGCACCACGACGTCGATATCAGCGCCCACCGACGTGAATTCGCCGGGGTGCTTTACCTTCTTCGTCCAGCTCAGGTCGGAAATGTGGATCAGGCCGTCGATACCCTCCTCGATCTCGACGAAGATACCGAAGTTGGTAAAGTTGCGCACCTTGGCCGTGCACTTCGTGCCGACGGGATACTTGGTTTCGATATTTTCCCAGGGATCGGGCGTAAGCTGCTTGATGCCCAGCGACATCTTGCGCTCCTCGCGGTCGAGCGTCAGGATGACAGCCTCGACTTCGTCGCCGACCTTCATGAACTCCTGCGCCGAACGCAGGTGCTGGCTCCACGACATCTCCGACACGTGGATCAGTCCCTCAACACCGGGGGCGATCTCCACGAATGCACCGTAGTCGGCCATCACGACCACGCGGCCCTTGACCTTGTCGCCGACCTTGAGGTTCTGGTCGAGCGCCTCCCACGGATGCGGGGTGAGCTGCTTCAGGCCCAGTGCGATACGCTTCTTGGCATCGTCGAAATCGAGGATGACGACCTGGATCTTCTGGTCGAGCGCCACGATCTCTTCGGGGTGGTTCACGCGGCCCCACGAGAGGTCGGTGATATGGATCAGGCCGTCCACACCGCCCAGGTCGACGAATACGCCGTACGAGGTGATGTTCTTGACGGTACCCTCGAGGATCTGGCCCTTCTCGAGTTTCGACATGATAACCTGCTTCTGCGCTTCGAGTTCGGCCTCGATGAGCGCCTTGTGCGAAACGACCACGTTGCGGAACTCCTGGTTGATTTTCACCACCTTGAACTCCATGGTCTTGTCCACGTATACATCGTAGTCGCGGATGGGCTTCACGTCGATCTGCGAACCGGGCAGGAACGCCTCGATGCCGAATACGTCGACGATCATACCGCCCTTGGTGCGGCACTTGATGTAACCCTTGATGATTTCGTCCTTTTCGAGGGCCTCGTTCACACGATCCCACGATTTGAGCTGACGTGCCTTCTTGTGCGAAAGAACCAGCTGTCCGCCCTTGTCCTCGGCCGACTCGACATAGACCTCGATCTTATCGCCGACCTTCAGGTCGGGGTTGTAGCGGAACTCGGAAACGGGAATGACACCCTCGCTCTTGTAGCCGATGTTCACGAGAACCTCGCGCTTGGTAATGCCCGTAACGGTACCTTCCACGACCTCGCCGACGTTGACGTTCGAAAGCGTCTTGTCGTAAGCCTCTGCGATCTCCTCCTTGGGATGGTCATAGACCCCCAGGTCGTTCTCATACGCGTTCCAGTCGAAATTCTCGTTCGTGACTACATTTTTCATTTCTTCCATGATGGAAATTCTTTTTGCGATACAATCGCTCGTTAAATGATTAATAATTAAACTTGTAGCCCCCACCGCGCGCCTTATGCGCATACGTGAGGGCTACAAAGGTAACGGTTTTTTGCGAATCTGCAAAAAATCAGGCGGTTATTTGCGTCCCGCGGACGACGCCCGGAGGCTTCCGCGGCGCCTATTTGCGCACCACCCGCTGCCGCGGGGTGTTGTCGATCTTCAGCGGGCTGTCGTCCCTGAGCTCTTCGAGCAGGATGTCGGCCACCTTCTCGACGGTGATTTCCCCGCCGGTATATTCCATATCCTTGTAATTCCGGTAAATGTAGTCGCTCACGGCGACCTTGTACTTCCGCCCCTCGCGCAGCTTCGGGAACTGCACGTCGAGGGCGTTGTCCGCCGCATCGGTGACGATCACATAGGGCGTGGTCGAAATCAGGTCGATGCGGTGCGCCTCCTTGGCGTTCACCGGGTCGTTGTACTTCGACACGATCATGCGGCGCATCTGGGCGGGCGTCATCTCCATCCGGGCCACCAGCGTCCCGAACGGCTCCAGTCCGTATACCTTCGCCGCGCTCACCCCGCCCGCGGGGATCGAATCGAGGCGCACGCCGCCGATGTGGTAGAAACCGACGTCGGCATCGGCCTCGTCGGCGACCGCCGCGGCCATCCAGTTGGCAAGTCCCCACTTGTCGGCGGCATTGCCAAAACGCCCGACGGGTTTGTTCAGCTCCGGGTCGGCATAGTAAGCCTCGACCTGCTTCTGGTAGAGGATATCGGGTTCGTAATCGGCCAGCGGGACGATCCGGTAATCAACCCCAGACACCTTATGCCCCTTCATCCGTACGGTCGTCACGCCGATGTTCCGCAGGTCTTTGCCCGTCTGCGTCAGCAGCGTGCCGCCGATGAGCGTATCGACCTCTTCGTGCGTATGCCCGCCGATCACCACGTCGTACTGCGACTGCCCCTTGGCGAGCAGTTCCGCATCGCGGTCGTCGCCCATGTGCGACACGAGTACCAGCACGTCGCACTCGGGCCGCAGCTCCGCGGCATATTTCAGGGCCATCGCCTGCGGGTCGGGAAACTCCAGCCCCGCGAAACTCGATTCATTGCCCGCCGGATGCCCCGGGCCCTCGTAGTTGGTCACCACGCCGACGAACCCGATCCGGAACCCGTCCCGGTCGACGATCGTGTAGGGCGGCAACTGCGGGAAGGTGCAGGTGTCGCTCACCACGTTGGCGCAGACCACCTCGAAGTCCATGCTGTCGATCATCCGCCCCAGGAACGCCTGCCCGTGGTCGAATTCATGGTTGCCCAGCGTCGCCACGTCATACCCCAGTTCGTTCATCAGGGCGATCATCGGCATACCGGGCGTCGGCGCCATGTCCACATAGGCATTCCCCGTCCAGCGGTCGCCGGCATCGACCAGCACCACCAGCCGGGCCGTATCGCGGCACGCCTCGACGGCCGACGCCAGCCGCGGGAAGTTCTGTATCTTTGCGTGCATGTCGTTCGTCGACAGCAATACGAGCGTCCTTTCGCGGGGGGCGCAGGCCGCGGCGAGCGCCGCAACGGCGACCAGCCCCATCCTCAGCATTCCTTTCATAACACAGGTTTTAGTTTGTCAAAGTTATAAATTATTCATATCTTTACATGGTTTCAATCCTGAAAATCTATGACGAATATCATCGAAATCATATGCGAAAACCTCGGCGGCAAGGTCGAGGTGCCGATGGGCACCCCGCTTTCCGAGGTCGCAAAGCGGGTCGCACCGGGCCCCTACCCGTTCCTGGCCGCCCTGGTCAACAACCGCATCAAGGAGTTGTATTACAAAATATATACCCCGGTGAGCGTCCGCTTCGTGGACATCACCTCCTTCTCCGGCATCCGCGTCTACCAGCGGACGTCGTGGTTCATCCTGCAAAAGGCCGTACGCGACCTCTTTCCGGGCAAGACGCTCCACATCCGCCATTCGATGGGACAGAACGGTTTTTACTGCGAGGTCGAAGGCATCGACGAGTTCTCACACGAACAGGCCGCGGCACTCGAAGGGCGCATGCGCTACCTGGTGGCGCAAGACCTACCGATCAGCCGCATGAAGATCCTCACGAGCGAAGTCCGCGCCCGCTATGCGGCCCAGGGGCTCACCGACAAGATCGCCCTGCTGGACACCCGCCCGCGGCTTTACAGCGACCTCTATACGCTCGGCGACACCGACGGTTATTTCTACGGCGCGCTGGCGCCCTCAACGGGCTTCATCGACCGGTTCGGCATCGAACCCTACTACAACGGGTTCTACCTCGCCCTGCCGCTGCGCACGGCGCCCGACCGGCTCAACACGAACGTCGAGCAGGAAAAGATGTTCGGCATCTTCCAGGAATACCAGTCCTGGGTGCGGATCATGGGCGTGCCCACCGTGGGCGCCGTCAACTCCAAGGTGCTCGCGGGCGACGCGGGCGGGATGATCAAACTGGCCGAGGCATTCCACGAACGCAAGTTCGCGTGGGTCGCCGACACGATCTACGACGCCAACATCTCGCGCGGCGTGCGCATGGTGCTCATCTCGGGCCCCTCGTCGAGCGGCAAGACCACCTCGGCCAAACGGCTGGGCATCCAGCTCGGCGTGCTGGGGCTGCACCCGGTATTGATCTCGCTCGACGACTACTTCGTCGACCGCGAAAAGACCCCGCGCGACGCCGACGGCAATTACGACTACGAGGCACTCGAAGCCATCGACCTCGGCCTGTTCAACGACCACCTCTGCCGCCTGATGCGTGGCGAAAGCGTCGACATCCCGCGCTACGACTTCATCACGGGGCGCCGCACGTGGCACAAGAACCCGCTGACGCTCGACGAACGTTCGATCCTGATCGTCGAGGGCATCCACGGGCTCAACCCGCGCCTCACCCCGAGCGTCCCCGAAGCGCAGAAATTCCGCATCTACATCTCGTGCTTCACGTCGGTGGCGATGGACAACCTCTCGCGCATCGCCACGACCGACAACCGCCTGCTGCGCCGCCTCACGCGCGACTATACGCAACGCGGCGCCGATGCCGTGGCGACGCTTTCGCGCTGGGGCTCCGTCCGCCGCGGCGAGGAGAAGCACATCTTCCCCTACCAGGAAAACGCCGACGTCATGCTCAACTCGTCGCTCTTCTACGAAATCTCGGTGTTGCGCCCCTATGCCGAAAAGATCCTCCGCGAGGTTCCCGACACGGTACCCGAGTACGACGAGGCGCGGCGCATGCTGAAGTTCCTGAAAAACTTCACCCCCATCCCGCCCGACGAGATCCCGCCCACGTCGATCATCCGGGAGTTCATCGGCGGCAGCAGTTTCAAGTACTGACTCCGGCAAGCCCCGCCGGACGGACGCCCTTGCCTGCCGCCCCACGGGTGCCCGCCGCAACTCCCCGTTTCGCGGCCTGCGGATGCCAGCGCGGCCGGCTACGACCGACGGAGACGTATCCCTGCGCCACGGGGAAAATATAAACCCGGCAGACGCTTGCGGTCTTCGTAAAAATAGTATTTTTGCATGGAGATTACGCGCCGCCCGGCGCATCCGACCACAATAACCAATTGATGACAAATATGTTCGACAAGTTTTCCGAACGCCACATCGGCGTCAGCAACGAAAAAGACCTCAAAGCCATGCTCGAAGTGATCGGCGCAAAGTCGGTCGACGAACTGATCGCGCAGGTCATTCCCCAGTCCATCCGGCTCAAGAAGCCGCTCGCGCTGCCGGCCGAAGGGATGAGCGAATACGAATTCGCCGCCCACATCCGCTCGCTGGCCGACCGCAACCGCTGCCTCAGATCGTTCATCGGCATGGGCTACTACCCCTGCGCCGTCCCGGCCGCCATCGTGCGCAACGTCTTCGAGAACCCCGCCTGGTACACCTCCTACACGCCCTACCAGGCCGAGATCTCGCAGGGCCGTCTCGAGGCGCTGCTGAACTTCCAGACCGCCGTGATCTCGCTCACGGGCATGGAGATCGGCAACTGCTCGCTCCTGGACGAGGGCACGGCCGCCGCCGAGGCCATGCTGATGATGTTCGCGCTGCGCCCGCGCGAAGCGGTCAGGGAGGGTCGCAACCAGCTCTTCGTCGACCGCAACATTTTCCCGCAGACGCTCGACGTGCTGCTCACGCGCAGCGAACCGTTCGGCATCGAACTGATCGTCGACGAATACGACGAATACAGCTTCACGGGCAAGGAGTTCGGCGCCATCGTCCAGTACCCGGCCGCCAACGGCGCCGTACGCGACTATACGGACTTCACGGCCGCGGCACATGCCAAGGGCGTGCTGGTCACGGCCGCCGCCGACCTGCTTTCGCTGGCGCTGCTCAAATCCCCCGGCGAGTGGGGTGCCGACATCGCCGTCGGCTCGACGCAACGCCTGGGCACCCCGATGGGCTTCGGCGGCCCCGGCGCAGGCTACATGGCCACGCGCGAGGCCTACAAGCGCAACATGCCCGGCCGCATCATCGGCGTCTCGGTCGACCGCCTCGGCAACAAGGCGCTGCGCATGGCGCTCCAGATGCGCGAACAGCATATCAAGCGCGAACGCGCCACGTCGAACATCTGCACCGCCTCGGCGCTGATGGCCTCGATGGCAGGCTTCTACTGCGTCTACAACGGCCCCGAGGGGCTGAAACGCGCCGCCGACACGGCCCACCTGGCCGCCGCAACGGTCGCCGACGCACTCCAGGCGATGGATTACAAACTCGCCGCCGCAGACTTCTTCGACACGCTCGAAGTCTCGGCCGAAGCCGCCGTCGTGCAGTCGCTGGCACTCGAAAGCGGCATCAACTTCTACTACCCCACCGAAGGCTCCGTGCGCATGTCGTTCGACGAGGTGACCACCCCCGAAGAGGTCGGCGAGGTAATACGCATCTTCGCCGCCGCCAAAGGCAGGAAAGCCAAGGCAGTAAAGCCCGTCACAGAAAGCCGCGTGCCGGCCGCCCTGCGCCGCCGCACAGCCTACCTCTCGGAGGCGGTCTTCAACACCTACCGCTCGGAAAGCGACCTGATGCGCTACATCAAGAAGCTCGAACTGAGGGACATCTCGCTCGCCAATTCGATGATCTCTTTAGGTTCGTGCACCATGAAGCTCAACGCCGCGGCGCTCATGCAGCCGCTCTCGCTGGCGGGCTTCCAGATGATGCACCCCTTCGCCCCGGCCGACCAGGCCGAAGGTTACATGCAGTTAATCACGGAGTTGGAAAACGATCTGGCGACGATCACGGGCTTCGCGGCCTGCTCCCTGCAACCCAATTCGGGCGCTGCGGGCGAATACGCCGGGCTGATGGTGATCCGCGCCTACCACCAGAGCCGCGGACAGGGCTACCGCAACGTGGTGCTGATCCCGGCCTCGGCCCACGGCACCAACCCCGCGTCGGCCGCCATGGCCGGCATGAAGATCGTCACGGTGGCCTGTGACGACAAGGGCAACATCGACGTCGAAGACCTCAAGGCCAAGGCCGGGGAATACAGTTCTGAGCTGTGCGGGCTGATGGTCACCTACCCCTCGACGCACGGCGTGTTCGAGAGCCGCATCCGCGAGATCGTGGACGCCGTGCACGACGCAGGCGGGCAGGTCTACATGGACGGCGCCAACATGAACGCGCAGGTGGGGCTGACCAACCCCGGCTACATCGGCGCCGACGTCTGCCACCTCAACCTGCACAAGACCTTCGCCATGCCCCACGGCGGCGGCGGCCCGGGCGTAGGCCCGATCTGCGTCGCCGAGCACCTCAGGGCATTCCTCCCCTCGCATCCGGTTATGCCGACGGGCGGCGACGAGGGCATCACGGCCGTGGCGTCGGCCCCCTGGGGCTCCGCCATGCTGCTGCCCATAACCTATGGTTATATCAAGATGCTGGGTGAAAACGGGCTGCGCCGCGCCACCGAAATGGCGATCGTCAATGCCAACTACATGTCCTCGGCACTGGCACCGGAATACCGCACCTATTATTCGGGCGAGACCGGCCGCGTGGGACACGAGATGATCCTCGACCTGACCTCTTTCAAGAAGGACTACAACATCGACTGCGGCGACATCGCCCACCGCCTGATGGACTACGGGTTCCATGCCCCGACGCTCTCGTTCCCCGTGCATGAGACGCTGATGGTCGAGCCGACCGAATCGGAACCCAAGGCCGAGATGGATCGCTTCATCGAAGCGCTGGTGAGCATCAAGCGCGAGTGCGAAGCCGCCGCGGGGCAGACCGACAACGTGGTCGCCAACGCGCCGCACACCGCCGTCGAGATCGCCGGCGAATGGACGCATCCCTACACCCGCGCCGAGGCGGCATTCCCGCTCGCATGGGTGCGCGAAGCGAAGTTCTTCCCCTACGTGACCAAGATCGACAACGGCTACGGCGACCGCAACCTCTGCTGCCGCAACTGCGAATAGGCTCTCTCGAACCGGCAACTACGTACCAAAAACGCGGGCACGCACGCCGGCACCGCAAGCCATACAATAATGATCCCCGGAATCCGTTTGTATTCCGGGGATTTTTCCGACAGCCCGCATCCGCAAAACCGGCAATACGGAAGACGGGGACGCGCAGGCTTCCGCCGAGGCACCCCGCGAAAAACAGCCCTGCCGGCACCGTAAGCATCGCGGCACGTATCCGGCCCCGGCATTTCACCCGGGCAGACCCGACGAAACGGGCCGAAAGCAACAGAAGCGGAAAATAATTTTTTTTTGCACGATTTTAGCATAATAGGGAGATAAGCTTCCATAAAACCAGATAAATTCCGCAGTAATTGCAAATCCGGAACTTAATTTCTATCTTTGCCAATCAATTACATGCAATAAATCCTAATCAGATTACAATGAAAGTAGAACAGAACAAAATGGTCGGCGTGGACTACAAGCTCACTGTCGACGGACAAATCGCAGACCAGTCGCGCCCGGGACAGCCGCTCGAATTCATCTTCGGGACAGGCATGCTGCTTCCCAAATTCGAGGAGGCAATCCTGGGCAAGGAGATCGGCGAGGCCGTCTCGTTCACCCTCGAGCCCAAGGACGGCTACGGCGAGCTGATCGCCGATGCCGTGGTAGACCTGCCGAAAAATATATTCATGGTCGACGGCAAACTGGCCGAAGACATCCTCTTCGTGGGTTCGCAGGTGCCGATGAGCGACAACCAGGGCAACCGCATGATGGGTATCGTCAAGGAGGTCGGCGACGAAACCGTGAAGATGGACTTCAACCACCCGATGGCGGGCAAGACGCTCAATTTCGACGTCGAGGTCGTATCAGTGCGCGACGTAACGCCCGAAGACTTGCAGGGCGGCTGTTCATGCGGCGACTGCGGGGATGACTGCGGCGGCGGGTGCGACCATGGGGACGGCCACTGCGACTGCCATTAACGAACACGAAGCGGGACTGGAAAGCCCCGCTTTTTTAAACCCGGATACCGTATTACTGTATTATGCGGCCCTGGCCCAACTTGCCACGGTGGCCGACAGCGGTACTTTTCACGACCTGCCGGGACTGGAGGTGAAAGACGCGGATTCCACAGGCGCCGCAGGCAGCAGGGAACCTTCGCCCAGGCCGGGAGGCGGCTCCGCTTTCGCCGCCCCACCCTGCAAACCGGAATCTTCGGTTCCAACCCCGGCAACAAGACAACCAATAAACCGTGTTCACGCTGCGACAATACCTCACGACACTGGCCGACACCCACGGATTGACGAAAACCCTGGGCGGCATGGAGGTATGCCGTGACAGCCGGGGCCGCATGTGCTACACCGTAGGCAACAGCGCCATCGTCTTCCGTGTCCGCCACGAAGGACGCATCCGCTCGCTGCGCTGCTACATGCACCCGCCGCGCCACCTGGCGGAAATTTACGGCGAGCGGCTGCTGCCCCAGGAGCTGTACCTCTACGATTCGCCCCGGAGCGGGGTTTGGGTCGACGTCGTGCTGGGCGACTGGATCGAGGGAACGACGCTCCACGAAGCAGTCGCAGAAGCGGCCGCAGCAGAAGACACAGCACGGCTGCGGCAACTGGCCGCGGCGTTCGACCGCCTGGCCGCAGGGCTTACGTCGGACGACTGGGCGCACGGAGACCTCAAGCCCGAAAATATCGTCGTGGATCCCTCAGGGAGGCTGCACCTGATCGACCTCGATGCCATGTACCTGCCGGCATTCGCCGGAGAGGCGAGCCCCGAACTGGGTACCGCGGCCTTCCAACACCCCGCACGGACGATCCGCGACTTCAATGCCTCGCTCGACGACTATCCCGCGGCGCTGATCTCGACGGCCCTCCATGCGCTGGCGCTCGACCCTGCCCTGTACGTACGCTACCCCGATGCCGACGGGCTGCTCTTCTCGCCGCAGCAGATCCGCACCGACGAGGCGCTCCGCGAGGCCATCGCGCTTTTCGAAGGCAAGGGGCTGGCCGTGCAGTACCGCATCGCGCGGTTGCTGTATGCACCCACGCCCCGTTTGTTCGGGCTGCCGGAGTTGCTGGCATGCGCAGCACGGGCTGGCGGGCCGCCGTCTGGCGGGAACGAAAGCGCAGAGACAACCGGAAATACATGCGGGGACAAAAGCGGGGACACGGACGGCGGCGCAGAGAGGTATCCAGCCGGAAATACAGGGTGCGGCGCGGACAAGCACACAGGCGGAGGCACAAGAGGTATAACCGGGAATACAGGGTACGGCAGGGACAAGCACACAGACGGGGACACAAGCGGCGGAGAGTTGTTTGCGGGCAAAGACGGAGACGTACGGAACGACGGCGGCGCAGTTTCGCCGGAGCTGTTCGTCGGGAACGGCCTGTGGGGTTACAGGACACCGGAGCGGATCGTCATACCGCCGCTCTACGACTGCGGATTCGACTTTACCGAAGGGCTTGCCGCCGTCAGGGTGGGCCAGGCTTGGCACTACATCGACACCGAAGGGCGCACCCGGATACGATGTGCGGGGTACGAAGCCGTAAAACCCTTCCGCAACGGCCGTGCGGAGGTCATCCGTGACGGCAGGCGGCTGGAAATCGACCGCGCAGGGCGCGAGTTTGAAATTTAGCCGCAATTCGTTATATTTGCATCTGCTAAATACGATTGTGATGCCCCAATTCAGAAATATGACACCGGCGGAAATCGCCGCGGTCGAGTCGCTCGGCTCCTCGGCCGAAGCGTGGTCGCAGGTCTCGGTCGCCGACGATTTCACCCCCTTCCAGTTGCTGCAAAGCCACCTGGAAGGCAAGGTCGTGGTCGGCTCCGGAGCGCGCATCATCCGCTCACGGGTGTGCAACTACCACATCGGCGAAGGGGCGCTCGTCGAAGGGGTCACGGCACTCGAATGCCGCCGCAGGAGCACGTTCGGGAACGGCGTGGGCGTGGCGACGATGAACGAATGCGGCGGGCGCACGGTGAAGATCTACGACCGCCTTTCGGCACAGGCAGCCTACCTGATGGCCGTCTACCGTCACCGCCCGCAGACCATGGCGGCCCTGGAAAAGATGGTCGACGACTATGCCGAAGCCCGCGCCTCGCAGACGGGGAGCGTCGGCAAAGGCAGCCGCATCGTCGGCGCCAGGTTCATCCGCGAAGTCCGCATCGGCGACAACGTCACCGTAGACGGCTGTTCGATACTGGAAAACGGCACGGTCTGCGACGGCGCGCACATCGGCGTGGACGTCAAGGCCTACGACTTCATCGCCGCGGAAAACGCCCGGATCGACAACGGCTCGATCGTCGAACGCTGTTTCGTGGGCGAAAGCTGCCGGCTGGACAAGGCCTTCACGGCGGCCGAATCGCTGTTCTTCGCCAACTCGCACTGCGAGAACGGCGAGGCCGCCTCGATCTTCGCGGGGCCCTACACCGTCTCGCACCACAAGTCGTCGCTGCTCATCGCGGGCATGTTCTCGTTTTTCAACGCGGGCAGCGGCTCGAACCAGAGCAACCACCTGTTCAAGAGCGGCGCCGTGCACCAGGCGGTGCACCTCAGGGGCTGCAAGTTCGCCAGCGGCGCCTACATCATGTCCCCCGCGCTGGAAGGGGCTTTCACGATGATCATGGGGCACCACTCGTTCCACCACGACACGTCGGCCTTCCCCTACTCCTACCTGGTCGAAAAGGAGGGGCGTTCGGTGCTCATGCCCGGGGCGAACCTCACCAGCTACGGCGCCGTGCGCGACATCGAGAAATGGCCTGCACGCGACCGCCGCACCATACGGCGCGACGTCATCAACTTCGAAGAATACAACCCTTATATCACCTCGGGAATGCTCAGGGCCGTGGATACGCTCCACGCGATCGCAGAGGAAGACCCCGACGCCCCGACGTACGTCCACCAGAAGGCGATCATCCGCGCGGCGGCCCTCAAACGGGGCATCGGACTCTACAACCGTTTCATCGTGGCGGCGCTGGGCGCGATGCTCGACCGGGGGGAATCGGCGGAACGCTACGACGGCAGCGGCCGCTGGCTCGACATCGCCGGACAGTATATCACCAAACGCGAAGTCGAGGCCATCCTCGACGCCATAGACCACGGCGAACTGGCCTCGCCCGAAGAGGTGGACAACCGGTTCAGGGTCTTTTCCGTCCACTACGACGACTACGCCCACAGCTGGGCCGAAGGGGTCTACGCATCGCTGCTGGGACACATCCCGACCGTGGTGGAGATAGAAGAGGCCATCGCGGCGGGGCGCAACGCCCGCGCGACGATGCGCCGCACGACCGACGCCGACCGCGACCGCGACTGCTCGCTCGACATGGCGGTCAGCTACGGCCTCGACAGCGACGACGAAGGGGAAGTACGCGACGACTACTACTCCGTCCGGGGACTTAAATAGACGCAACATGTACACACAGAGTATCACACGCAACCACCGCACGGCATTCATCCTGGCCATAGACGGCTCGGGATCGATGGCCGAAAGCATCCTCTTCCGGGGACGCTGCATGACCAAGGCCGAAGCGGTTGCAACCATCACCAACGACCTGCTGTTCGAACTCGTCGAACGGGCACGCCGCAGCGACGGCGTACGCGACTATTACGACATCGCCGTGGTCGGTTATTCGGGCGACGACGAGGTACGCTCGCTGCTGCCCGGAGGCGAGGATCTGGTGCCTGTCAGCGCCCTCGCGGCACAGGAGATGCCGGTGCACACGGAGGTGATCGAACACCGGCTTCCCGACGGCAGCATCGCCCTGCGGGAGATTCCCGCACCGGCGTGGATCAAGCCCCTGTCGGCCGGGCAGACGCCGATGTGCGAGGCACTGCGCCGCGTGAGGGACATAGCCGCCGGCTGGACTTCCCGCACGGCCAACGCCGAAAGTTTCCCTCCCGTGGTCTTCAACATCACCGACGGCGAGGCCACGGACTGCGACAACGAGGAGCTGCGCACGGTCTGCGACCAGATCAAGGCGCTGGGCACCGTCGACGGCAATGTCCTGTTGATCAATATCCATATCGCTGCCGGGGATACCGAACGTCCGGTATTCTTCCCCGAGGCGCACGAAGCCCGGTATACGAACCGATATGCCTCGCTGCTCTACGACTGTTCGAGCGAAATGCCCGCGGTCTTCAACGAAGCCATCCGCGAAGCCAAGGGCCCGGGTGCGATCCCGCCCTTCCGCGGCATGAGCTACAACGCCTCGGCGGCCCAACTGGTCGCCATGCTCAACATAGGTTCCATCAGCGTCAAAACCGAATAGAGATGATAGTGACCCTGCAACATTTCTCCCGGGCACTGCTGACGCCCGACCTGTCGCTGGCGACGCTCGCCGACGCCCGCCCCGTTACGGAACCCAACGGCATGCCGCGCCTGGTGCGCACGACGCGTTTCGCCGAGGCGGAAGTCGAATGGCGGGGCGAGCGGTGGCTCGTCGCCATGCCCCTCAACCCGTCGGCCATGCCCCGGATCGAACGCACGGTCTCGGCGCTGCGCAAACTCAACACCGGCTACCTGGCCGAATGCCGCATACTGCCGGGCGAAATGCGCTGGCACGACGCGGCGGGCACGGAACGGCACACGGATCTGGTATTGCAGCACCTGCCCGCCGGACGGGAGTTCGCCGAAGCGCTGCTTGCCGAGGACAAAACGACGCTGCTCGCGGCGCTCGACGCCTTGCAGGCGGCGCTCGGGGAGCTGGAATTCACGCACAACAACCTCAAGGAAGCGAACCTCCGCTGGCACCGGGGACGGTTCGTCCCGATACGCTATTACGATGCCCGAATCGGAGCAGCGGAGCCCGGCACGGCTGACAGGGAGGCATTCGACGTCCTCCGGCACAGGATCGCCGAGGCACCCGTGCCCCGCCAGACGGCCAACGACGTCACGGTGCCCTACAACCCGCTGCGCAGTCTGACCGGACATCGGTGGACGAGCCACGTATTCGAAGGGCTGGTGTGCGTGGAGGACGACAACGGGTTCGGGTTCGTGGATACGGACAACAACCCGGTGATCCCGGCGCAGTTCGTCTGGGCGGGCGATTTCCGCGAAGGCCGCGCCGAGGTACAGACGCAGACGGGGATGGGGCTGATCGACCGCCGGGGCTGTTACGTCATACCTCCCGAATACGAAATCGTCGACTACGACCCCGCCGCCAGCGTGGTGCATGTGCGCAACAACGGGCACTGGGCGCTGTTCGACTACCTGGGACGCCGCCTCACGGAGTTCCGGACGGAAGTCCCGGAGCCCTGCGGGCCTGAAATTTGCAGGTGACAACGGCAATATTAGATATTTCGCCGTTATCGGTGCCTTCCGGCTGCATTGGCAAACCCGGCCCGGAGGGGCGCTGCCCGGCACAACCGGAAAAGGCGACCGGCGGGACTTCGGAGCACATAACCACGATAACAAATACCAAAAAATTACAAGTCATGGAAGAAACGATCAAATGCCTGATTATCGGCAGCGGCCCCGCAGGGTATACGGCCGCCATCTATACATCGCGTGCAAACCTCCAGCCCGTACTCTACGAGGGCATCGAACCGGGCGGGCAGCTCACGACAACGACCGACGTGGAGAATTTCCCGGGCTACCCCGACGGGGTCAGCGGCCAGCAGATGATGGCCGACATGCGGCGCCAGGCCGAGCGTTTCGGCGCCGAGATCCGCACGGGGACAGCCACCCGCGTAGACCTCGCGTCGCGGCCGTTCCACGTGGTGATCGACGGCGAGAAGGAGATCAGGGCCGAAACCCTGATCATTGCCACGGGCGCCTCGGCCAGATACCTGGGGCTTCCCTCGGAGACGAAATTCCGCGGCATGGGCGTGAGTGCCTGCGCCACCTGCGACGGCTTCTTCTACCGTAAAAAGGACGTGGCCGTGGTCGGCGGCGGCGACACCGCCTGCGAGGAGGCCACCTACCTCGCCTCGATCTGCCGCAAGGTCTACATGATCGTGCGCAAACCCCACCTGCGCGCCTCGAAGGCGATGCAGCAGCGCGTGTTCAGCACCCCCAACATCGAGGTGATATTCAACCACAACACCGCCGAGGTACTGGGCGACGAGTCGGGCGTGACGGGCGCACTGCTTCGCTGCAACGACGGCAAGGAGGTGAAGATCGACATCTCGGGCTTCTTCCTGGCCATCGGGCACCATCCCAACACGGAGTTGTTCCGCGACCAGTTGCAGCTCGACGCCGAAGGCTACATCAAGGTCGAACCGGGCACGTCGATAACCAACATCGAAGGCGTCTTCGCCGCAGGCGACGTCCGCGACCCGCACTACCGGCAGGCCGTCACAGCGGCCGCTTCGGGCTGCATCGCGGCCATCGACTGCGAGCGTTTCCTGTTAAGCCGGGCCAACTAAAAACGCATGAGTTTCAGCGTCACCATACTGGGGTCTTCCTCCGCAAAGCCCACCCTGAGCCGGCACCCGTCGGCGCAGGTGGTCAACGTGCACGAGCAGTACTACCTGGTCGATGCGGGCGAAGGGGTACAGCAACAGTTGATCCGTTACGGCATCAACCCGCTCAGGCTGCGTACCGTGTTCATCTCGCACCTGCACGGCGACCATGTATTCGGGCTGTTCCCGCTGATCTCGACGCTGGCGCTCTACGGCCGCAAGACCCCGCTGCGGGTATTCGCACCGGCACCGATGGGCGAAATTCTGGCCTGCCACCTCAAATATTTCGACAGCGAACTGCCCTACCCGGTCGTATGGACGGAGGTCGACACGACCAAGCATGCGCTGCTGATGGAAAACCGTACGCTGGAGGTGTGGAGCATACCGCTGCGCCACCGCGTGCCGACGGCGGGGTTCCTTTTCCGCGAAAAGGAGCCGGCGCTGAACGTCGACAAGTTCAAGATTACGAAATACGGGCTTTCGGTCGCACAGATCACCGCCGCAAAGCGGGGCGAGGACGTCACGCTCTCCACGGGGGAGGTGATCCCCAACGGGGAACTGACCTACCGTCCCTACGCCCCCCGGTCGTACGCTTACCTGTCGGACACCAACTTTTCGGCCAAGGCCGCAGCGCTGGCCGCAGGCGCCGACCTGATGTACCACGAGGCGACCTACGCCGCGGCGGAGCAGAAGGCGGCGCGGGAGCGCGGGCACTCGACGACGACCGACGCGGCCAAGGCAGCCCTGAAAGCCGGGGCGAAGCGGCTGGTGATCGGGCATTACTCGTCGCGCTACAAGGATGAAAACATGCTGGTCGAAGAGGCCCGTGCGATCTTCCCCGAAACCTACCCCGCCACCGAAGGGGTGACGTTCACCTTAGAAAAACAACGATGACAAAAGCCGACATACAACTCGTCCGCGCGCTGGCCGGCAAACGCGGGCGCACGGAGCACGGACTGTTCGTCGCCGAAGGGGAGAAACTCATCGGCGAGCTGCGTACGTCGCACCTCGGGGTACGCAAGATATTCGCCCTGGAAGGGCTGTTTTCAGGGCCGGAAGTCGAGGTCGTCGGCACGAAGGAGATGGAGCGGCTGTCGCTGCTGAAAACAGCCTCCAACTCGCTGGCGCTGGTCGAAATACCGCATTACGGACTGGATATGCGGGCTCTCGCGGGGCGGCTGACGCTGGCGCTCGACGACGTGCAGAACCCGGGCAACCTGGGCACGATCGTCCGGCTGGCCGACTGGTTCGGCATCACGGACATCGTCTGCTCGGAAGCCTCGGCCGACTGTTTCAACCCCAAGGTCGTGCAGGCCACGATGGGCGCCATACTCCGCGTCAGGGTGCACTACACCGACCTGGGAGGGTTCCTGCGCCAAGCCGCGGACGCCGGGCTGCCGGTGTGCGGAACTTTCCTGGAGGGGGAGAACATCTACGGGGCGTCGCTCCCGGAGGCAGGGATCGTCGTCATGGGCAACGAGGGGCGCGGCATTTCGGACGCCGCGGCCGCGACCGTCACCCGCAAATTGTTCATCCCGCCTTACCCGGCCGGCCGGCGGGGTTCGGAATCGCTCAACGTGGCGATGGCGACGGGGATCGTCTGCGCCGAATTCCGGCGGCAGGCAAGCACGACGGGCACGGGACAGGCGTAAAGGAGCAAAAAACAGAAGGAAGGAGCCGCAAACAGACAAGGGCAATTCCCGTCATAACGCAGACGACGGGAAAAACCTGAAATCGACGGGTGGGGCCGCGGACAGACAGGCGGCACCGCTATTTACCAGGTACCGACCGTCTGCCGCAACTCCAAACCGGGCATAAGCGGGACGACATCGACGAGTTCGAGGGAGAGCACCATATCGAGGGTGCCCTCCTTGTATTTCCGGAAATGGGGCGTCGTGATATGGCTTTCATAGGCCGCACGGTCGGCATAAATCTCCAGAATCGTCACCTGCCCGGGCGCCTCCTTCGCCGCGACAGCATAGAGCGCCAACACGCCGGGTTCGAGACGCAGCGAAGCCTCGATCTCCTCCTGTAAAAAAGCGTTGTAGCCGGCCAGGCGCGCCGGATCGACCGTGATTTTCGACAGCCGCACCAACTGCTGCCCCGCAACCGGGGCCTCCGGCCCTTTCGGGGGTTCCTGCGCTTTGGCGGCGGAAAATGCAAGCAGGCCCGACAAAAGCATGAACAAACCTTTTTTCATCATTGCATTTCAATTATTATCGGGTTAACAAGAGCCGCCCGTCCCGGTTACGGGAGGGCAAAGCAGGACACCGGAAACCATACCACGCATTCCACATCTCACACCGGGTCGGCACACCGTTCACGCAGCCCGGCAACAATGCGGCGCACCGATTCCAGGGCTTCGGCACACCGCTCGGGCGGCAGAAGGCGCGCCGCATCGAGCCGTTCGATGCTCCGCAGGAGGCACTCCACGGCATAGCGCATTTCGTCCAGATCGATCCCCGAGGCGGCAGCAAGGTCGGTAGCAGCCAGCCGTGTCACCGCGGAACGGGCGCAGAGGTCGAAATCCGCGACCAGGGCATTGCTTCTGCGGCGGTCATAGGGCGGAATCCAAAGGGTCTCGAACATCAGCCGGAAAACCGCGGCGACCAGGATCGGGTTGTTTTTCCGTGTAATTTTTTTTGCGCAAGGTTCCATCTTTCAGAGCTGTTGCTCGGAAAAAAGCGCGGGCAAAGATACCGAATCCACCATCGAGGTATTGGACGACCTGTAACGTAGAATGCGGCCAATGCCCACGCCGAAAAACAGCGAGAGCATCAACCTTTGTTCCTTACGCTACACGAAAGTGTCCAATTTCCGATGGTAAGAAAAAAGCCGATGCGCCTTTATCCGAATATGTCGGCAACCCTAACAGGCTGCATAAGACAAAGGTAGGAAAAATAAGCCCATCCGCAAAACATTCCGGGCCGCAGGAATGCAAAATTTCATTTAAATTCGATCCGGCGCATTGCCAATTCTGAATAATATGTATCTTTGTAAGTTGAAATATATGTATCTATGTCTGAATGCAAACTCAAAATAGGCATCACGCAGGGAGATCCGAACGGCATCGGCTGGGAGGTGATACTCAAGGCCCTTTCCGACCCGCGCATGACGGAGCTCTTCACGCCCGTCGTCTACGGTTCGCCCGCGGCGGCGGCCTATTACCGAAATACGCTGGGCGACACCGAACCGGTGGCGTTCAACACCGTGCCCGCGGCACGCGACGCCCGCCGCGGCAAGGCCAACCTGGTCGTATGCGGGGAGGCCGGGCAGCCGGAGCCGGGCAAGGCTTCGCCCCAGGCCGGACGCGCTGCGGTCGAAGCGCTGCGCACGGCGACGCAGGATTTGAAAGAGGGGACGCTCGACGCCATCGTCACGGCGCCCTTCAACAAGGAGAGCGTGCAGGGCGACGATTTCAGCTACACGGGCCACACCGAATTCTTCGGGGCGGAGCTGGGCGGGGAGCCGATGATGATCCTGTGCAGCGACGTGCTGCGCGTGGGGCTGGTCACCAAGCATATCCCCGTGTCGGAAATCAGCCGCAGCATTTCCAAGGAGAAGATCGTGCACGACCTGCACACGCTGCGCCGCTCGCTCATCGAGGATTTCGGCATCGTCGAGCCGCGCATCGCCGTGATGGCGCTCAACCCCCACGCCGGGGACGGCGGGCTGCTCGGGCACGAGGAACAGGAGATCATCCGCCCGGCCATCGTCGAGGCATTCAGGCAGGGCGTGCTGGCATTCGGCCCCTTTGCGGCCGACGGGCTGTTCGCCGGGGGCGGATACGCCAAGTACGACGGCATCCTGGCCATGTACCACGATCAGGGGCTGGCGCCGTTCAAGACGCTCTCGCCCGACGGCGTGAACTTCACGGCGGGGCTCGCCAAGGTACGCACGTCGCCCGACCACGGCACGGCCTACGACATCGCGGGGCAGGACAAGGCCGATGCGCAGTCGATGAGGTCGGCGATCTACGCCGCCATCGACATCGTGGAGCACCGCCGCGCCTGGACGGAATGGAGCCGCAACCCGCTGCAGCGCGCCGAGCGCGAGAAAGGCGGACGCGACATCTCGGTCAAAGACCTGCCGCAGACCGAACGGGAGGATTAGTATGACGCCGCAAAAAAAGATCCGCATCGGGGCCGGGTTCGTGGCCATATGGGTATTGCTCGGAGGAGCATGGCTCTGCGATTACTTTTTCGGCGACACGGAGTTCTGGAAGCTGGCATCCGGGGAACTGACCGTACTGCTGGGTATCGGCGCCGGGACGGCGATGATCCGGGAAGGGCGCCGCGGACAGGAGGCTGTAAACGCTGCGGGCAAAGATGCGAGATCCGAGAAACAGGCGGCCGAAGAAACACGAACCGGAGAGACACAAACCGGGAACACGGCGGGCAAAGACGCAGGGTCGCAGGCCGAAAAGACACAGGCCTAAGAGACCAGGCTGGAGAAACACAGGCCGCAGGGTCGCAGGGTCGCAGGCCGGGAACACGGCAGCCAAAAGCACGGCAGCACGCACAGCGCGGCAGCCGGAAGAGAAAAAACGATAAACACCGGGCAACCCGGAAGCGTATTCCGTCTCGTAATTGTGGAAGCGCCGAAGGCCCCGAAAACTTAACTTTACAAATTTTTTATGATCAAAATCACTTTTCCCGACGGTTCGGTGAGGGAGTTCGCCAAAGGGACGACCGCCTTCCAAATCGCAGAGAGCATCAGCCCTCGTTTAGCTGCTGACTCCCTGGCGGCCTCGGTAAACGGCGCAACCGTGGACATGATGCGCCCGATCGAGGAGGACGCCTCGGTCAAATTCTACAAATGGGAGGACGAAGAGGGCAAGCACGCCTTCTGGCACACCTCGTCCCACCTGCTGGCCGAAGCCCTCGAGGCACTCTACCCGGGCATCAAGTTCGGTATCGGCCCGGCCATCGAAAACGGCTTCTACTACGACGTCGATTCGCCGACGCCGATCACCGAGGCCGACCTGCCCAAAATCGAGCAGAAGATGCAGGAGCTTTCCCGCAACAAGGAGCAGCTCGTCCGCCGCGAAGTCCCCAAGGCCGAAGCACTCAAGACCTTCACCGAGAAGGGCGACCAGTACAAGGTAGAACTGATTACGGACTTGCAGGACGGCACCATCTCATTCTATACCAACGGTGCGTTCACCGACCTCTGCCGGGGGCCGCACATCCCCAACACGGGCTACATCAAGGCCCTGAAACTGACTTCGGTAGCCGGGGCATACTGGCGCGGCAACGAGAAGAACAAGATGCTGACCCGCATCTACGGCATCTCGTTCCCCAAGAAGTCGATGCTCGACGAATACCTCGTGATGATGGAGGAGGCCAAGAAGCGCGACCACCGCAAGCTGGGCAAAGACCTCGAACTGTTCTGTTTCTCGCAGCGCGTGGGACAGGGCCTGCCCCTGTGGCTGCCCAAGGGCGCCGCACTGCGCGACCGTCTGGAGCAGTTCCTGCGGGGCGTGCAGAAGGAATACGGCTACCAGCAGGTGATTACCCCGCATATCGGCAACAAGGAATTGTACGTGACCTCGGGCCACTACGCCAAATACGGCAAGGACTCGTTCCAGCCGATCCACACTCCGATCGAGGGCGAAGAATACCTGCTCAAACCGATGAACTGCCCGCACCACTGCGAAATCTACCGTTCGAAGCCCCGCTCGTACAAGGAGCTGCCCGTCCGCCTGGCGGAGTTCGGCACCGTCTACCGCTACGAGCAGTCGGGCGAGCTGCACGGGCTGACGCGCGTACGCGGGTTCACGCAGGACGACGCCCACCTGTTCGTACGTCCCGACCAGCTGCTCGAAGAGTTCGAGCGCGTGATCGACATCGTGCTTTACATCTTCAAGACGCTGAAGTTCGACAACTATACGGCACAGATTTCGCTCCGCGACCCCAATAACAAGGAGAAGTACATCGGTTCGGACGAGAACTGGGAGAAGGCTGAAAGCGCCATCATGCAGGCAGCCAGGGAGAAAGGGCTCACGACCGTCGTGGAGCTGGGCGAAGCCGCATTCTACGGCCCGAAGCTGGACTTCATGGTCAAGGATGCCATCGGCCGCAAATGGCAGCTGGGCACCATCCAGGTGGACTACAACCTGCCGGAGCGTTTCGACCTGACGTACAAGGGCGCCGACGACAAACTGCACCGCCCGATCATGATCCACCGTGCGCCGTTCGGCTCGATGGAGCGTTTCGTGGCCGTGCTGCTCGAGCACACGGGCGGCAAATTCCCGCTGTGGCTCTCGCCCCAGCAGGTCGTGGTACTCCCGATCTCGGAGAAGTTCAACGATTATGCGCAGAAGGTGGCCGAATACCTGAACCGCAACGACGTCCGCACCGAAGTCGACGACCGCAACGAGAAGATCGGCCGCAAGATCCGCGACAACGAGCTGAAACGCATCCCCTACCTGCTGATCGTCGGCGAGAAGGAAGAGGCCGAGGGCCTCGTATCCGTCCGTGCACAAGGCGAGGGCGACAAGGGCCAGATGACGATGGAGGCATTCCGCGACCTGATCACCGGGCTGGTCAAAGAGGAGATCGACGCCAACAAACTGGAAAAGAAATAAAAGAACACATTATTAACTTAACTAATACGTACAACTATCGCAGCACCGAAACCATTCCCGCCGAGGCCGTTTACCCCCGGGAATAACAGACCGAAACCGGCAGCCAATGCCAACAACCGCTTCGGGCGCCGTCCGCCCGTCAAGGAGAACCCCCACCGGATCAACAACGAGATCACGGCTCCGGAAGTGCGTGTGGTCGGCGACAACGTCGGCCAGCCGCAGGTTCTGCCGATCCGCGATGCGCTCAAACTCGCCGACGAACTGGAACTCGACCTGATCGAGATCTCTCCGAAGGCCGAGCCCCCCGTATGCCGCATCGACGATTACCAGAAATTCCTTTACCAGCAAAAGAAGAAAGCCAAGGAACTGAAGGCCAATCAGACGAAAGTGGTCGTGAAGGAGATCCGCTTCGGGCCCCAGACCGACGACCACGACTACAATTTCAAACTCAAGCACGCGCAGAACTTCCTCAAGGAGGGGGCCAAAGTCAAGGCTTACGTCTTCTTCCGCGGCCGTTCGATCGTCTTCAAGGAGCAGGGCGAAATCCTGCTGCTGCGCTTTGCCACCGATCTCGAAGAGTTCGCCAAAGTGGAGGCGATGCCCCGGCTCGACGGCAAGAAGATGAACATGATGCTCGCGCCGAAAGTGAAAAAGTAACAAATGACAAGCGGCCGCAGGCCACGTAATACCCGTGAAAACAACGACGGCGGAACGGAGATATCCGGGCCGCAGGTTGTTGTTTTCGCATTTACAGGAATGGGCAGCCCGGATCATGTCGTTCTGCTCCGGCGCCCAGTTCCTCTATCTCCTGGAACATATCCCGCAAGACAACTTTATGAGCGTTTTGGATAACCGAATATCGAAAACTATTCCCGATCTTTATCTGATAAATGATTAAACTGAAAAAAATGATGAAGAAATGGTTATTATCCGGATGTCTGCTGACTTTGATGGCCTGCGGACAAGTGCCGCAGGAGCGGATCGATTCACTGAAGGAGACCATCGCCGATTATGAAGAGAACGGCGCAGGAGCCGAAATGCCGGAAGAATTCCGTGCATTGCAGGAATCGTTTGCCGAGGTGGAGAGATCGGTGGAAGCCGAAAAAGAAAAAATGTTCAGCAGCTACTCCGCAGTCGAACAGAAGATGGCACAGATCGAAAAACAGTTGGACGACATGGCGTTTACCATCAACGCGCGGAGTGACCGATTTCAGAAGGTGTATAAAAAATTTGCGAGGGAGGTCAGCCTGGGGCTCCTCATGTACGCAAGCCTGCCCAAAGACAAAGCCCGGAGCCTGCCCAAAGAGATGAAGGACGATTTGCAGCGCGCCCTGCAGCCTGCACTCCTGCTGAGAGAACTCATGAAAGCCGAAACCTATGCGCAAAAACATGAGATACTGGATCCGCACGTCGAAAAAATGGAGAAATTGAACCAAACGATGAAGCCCTGGCTTTCGGAGCAGAAATACGACGAGATCCTGAAAAAAGTCGAAGCCCAGCTGAAAAAGACAAATCTCAGCGACGACAGCCAGATCGGGTTCGGGGCGTTTTAAACATCCCGGCCTTTATCCCGCACGGAATCGGACGCAATCCGGTCTTGAACCCGTCCGACTTTTGCGTGTCTTTTGCATCCACAAAAGCGTGAAAAACTGAATACAAGAAATGTTTCGTAAATGAAGGAACTTATCAACTTTTTGACAGATTGGGGCGATATAAGTGTTGGAGTGGTTTTTGTTCTGATACCATTTTCGGCTTTTGTGGCGCTTTTTCATCATGTTATTTTAGGCGGAATATACGGTTGGGACTATAAACCTAAATGGCTTCTCTTTGTTCTGGAACCAACTCTTGTATGCTTCTTAGGGGTTATTAAACCGGGCTTTGGCTTGTGTGCGTTGGTGCTTCTTTTTGTACTTACTTTTGTGTTGGCTATTGTCGGCCTTATCATAATGCCTTTGGTGAGGAGATTAAGAAAAGTCAAAGCTGAATACCGGAAAACCGGAAAAAAAGTTTCCGTCTTCACTGCGGGCAAAGTAACGGGAACTTATATATCGGGGATTATTGGAATGCTCGTTATTATGTTTATTATGGAAGTCTCGTTGCCGCTAATATTTTTGGTGGTATTTATTATCCTTCCTCTTTTCGCGCTGAAAAATCCCGGGGGTGACCGTCATTTTATGCGTTTACAGGCAATATTGCCTACCTCTCCTATACGTTCTGTGGCTATGGGGCTTGCCGAAGTGGAAGGAATAGTTGTTCCCGGAGGAAAACTCATTGCTCCTATCGGTGACACGGAGTGTATTGCATACGAATACGAAATAGAAGATATAGACCACGACAGCGAAGGACGAACTTCGTATACCACCGTTCACAGCGAGAATAAATGCAACGCATTCTCCATACAGGACGAAACGGGCATATTGGACGTTACACCCGAAAAGCTGAATCTTTTGTGTCTGCCCATAAACAAGCGGTATCAAAAAGAAGGAAAGCGATACACGCAGCGGTTGTTGTTGCCCGGCGATAAAGTACTGCTTATAGGAATGGCAGATACACGAGGAGGCAAAACGGTTTTCCGGTACGAAGAAACGAAGAAGGTATATACGCTCATGCCTTCACAAACACTCAACAAATACAACAGGGCAAAGCCGCTTATCAATAGTCTGATCTGTTATACCTCCGTTTTGGGTATTATCGCTTCACTGATACTGCTTTGTCACATCGAATACCGTGACGGAGAGTTGCAAATAAACCTGCCTTTCGGCAACAAGGGTATTTCATCCGGTCAGTATGGATATATACTCCCTTCCAATCAAGAAAAAACAATCATCTTTAAGCATCAGTGAATATGGGAATTATTATTGCTTTCGTTATTTTGGGAGTTATCATTGTCGGCATTGTCTCCGGAGGCGTTGCCATTTACAACCGGTTGGTTATGCTGAAGTACAATGTAGATAAAAATTTTGCCAATATCGATGTAATATTAAAGCAGCGTGTAGATGAAATACCCAACCTTATTGCTGTGGTAAAAAAGACACAGGGATACGAAGAATCGCTGTTAAATCAGCTTACAGAGCTACGAACCGCTTTTCTTTCCTCTCGCTCTACCGATGAAAAAGTACAACTGGCTAATGAAGTCGGCAAACTGCTAAATTCCTTTTTCGCCGTTTCGGAAAACTATCCCGAGCTGAAAGCTGTGGAGAGTTTCCGCACCCTCCAACTTCGGGTGTCGGATTTGGAAGATATGCTTTCCGACCGCCGCGAACTCTACAATGAAAGCGTGAATATGTATAATATCGGTATTCACGAAATGCCCGCCTTGTTGTTTGCCCGTCCAATGGGTTATACTGACAAACCGTTGTTGCACATATCTGAAGAGGAGAAAAAATATGACGGAATTCGTTTCTGATATTCTAAATTATCTGCAAAATAACGAGAATGCCCAGGGAGTTGTAGTTGCATTGGCTGCGTTTGGCGTACCTTTATTCTCGTTCCTCTTGTATCTCTTGTTTCGAATACTGCGGATCAAGGTGGGGGCGATGGCAAGCAGAGCTTTGGCGGCATTAGTCACGGGGTATACGTTTTTCGGGTTTATTACGCAAATAATTCTCCTTTTCAGCGGTGTGCCTGCTCTTAAAATGGCACTCATTTGGCTTGCCATGATAATTGTTTACGGAATATTTGTCCTTTTTAATCGTAGAATGATATACAAAATATTGTCTACTTTTAACGAAACAAAGAACAGCGGACAAGAGTCATTAGAATCATAATACATATCCGTATTATTTCTTTGCTTTCCCTCCAATTTTCACATGCACCTTTTTTGTCTCCGCTCTGGTTACGGGCCAGACCACGACCACAATACAACTTACAGTCCTTAGGGAAATGCACGATGCCCTTGCCATAGACTTCAGCGGATTCCTTAAAGCCTTTGAGATCGTCTTTTTTCGTGCTGTCTCTTCCGCCTTCCGAAAATTCGGTTACATTTATAGATGAAACAGCCTTTGAAAGCGTGTAAATCAGCTCTTTGAAAACCATCTGAAACTTTTCCGCCAGCTCAAAAAAGTAACAGGATAGTAACGTAATTCCGGTTTGAGTTGGCTTTTTGATGGTTTTACTTGGCTGCGCCCGTTTGTCCAATCTTCGTCTAAATCGCTATTCGACAGTCTTATCACACCGGTTTGCTCTCACTTTCATTTTTATTTCCTATCTTTACACTCGATGAGCACACCCGACGACATATTCCGCATCGCGGACGAGGCGGCATTCGAAGCGGCGGCGCTGGAGGTATTCCGGCGCCAGGCTGCGGAATGCGCGCCCTACCGCGAGTATCTGTCTCTGATCGGCGTACGACCCGGGGAGGTGCGGACGGCGGATAAGATCCCCTACCTGCCGATCGGGCTTTTCAAGACCCACGAAGTGTATTGCGGCGGCCCGGAGCCCGAAGCGGTCTTCACCTCGTCGGCCACCACCGGCATGACCCCGTCGCGCCACCCGATGCGCTCGCTGGCGCTCTACGAACAAGCGTTCCGCGCTTCGTTCCGGACGTTCTACGGCGAACCGGCACGGTGGAGCCTCTATGCACTGCTGCCCAACTACCTGCGGCGCAAAGGCTCGTCGCTGGTCTACATGGCCGACCGGCTTTTGTCCGACTGCGGCTCGGGCGGCTTTTACCTCGACGACCACGAAGCCCTGCTGGAGGCGATGTGCCGCGACCCCAAGCCCAAGATCCTGCTGGGCGTGAGCTATGCGCTCTGGGATCTGGCGGAGCGTTACGCCCCGAAGCTGGACGACACAATCGTCATGGAGACGGGCGGCATGAAGGGATACCGCGAGGAGATCCCCAAAGCGGAATTCCACAAAATCCTGTGCGACGCATTCGGAGTAGACAGGATACACTCCGAATACGGCATGGCGGAACTCACGTCGCAGGCCTACTCGCAGGGCGGGAATATCTTCCGCTGCCCGGCCTGGATGCGGGTCGCGGCACGCGACGTGAACGATCCGTTCGACCGCCTGCCGGCAGGCTCCCGCGGCGGGCTGGACATCGCCGACCTGGCTTCATGGTGGTCGTGCGCCTTCATCCAGACCCAGGACGTGGGGCGCGTGGCTGCCGACGGGGCGTTCGAGGTAGAAGGGCGCATCGACCACAGCGACATCAGGGGTTGCAACCTGCTGGTGCAATAATTTACCTGCAAAGCTCCCGGCCACAGTCCGCGGGCCGGTGTCCTTCGCGGGACTCCGGCAGCAGCGACCGACAAGAGGGGGGGGGCATTGACACAGACCGACAAAAAAGAGAGATAGCGATGAAAACAGTAGCATTCGTCCCCTTACGCCTCAACAGCCAGCGGGTAGCGGGCAAAAACCTCCGCCTGCTGGGCGGCGAACCGCTGATGTGCCATATCCTGCGGACGCTCGCCGGCATCGGGGAGATCGACGAGGTGTACGCCTATTGCAGCGACGAACGCATCTGCGAATACCTGCCCCGAGGCGTGCGTTTCCTGCGCCGCAGCCCCGACCTCGACCGCGACACGACGCTCGGGCGGGAGATCTACGATAGTTTCACGGCCGACGTCGAGGCCGACCTCTACGTGCTGGCGCACGCCACCTCGCCATTCATCCGACCGGAAACCGTTGCCGACGCATTGCGGCACGTGCGCTCGGGGGAGTACGACTCGGCGTTCAGCGCCGAGAAGATCCAGACCTTTGCATGGTTCGATGGCCAGCCGCTCAACTATGCGCTGGACGACATCCCCCGCACGCAGACCATAGAGCCGGTCTATATCGAGACCAGCGCATTTTTCATTTTCCCGCGTACGCTCTGGTGCGGCCACGGGCGCCGCATCGGGGAGAAGCCCTACATGGCCGTCGTCGACCGCATCGAAGGGCTGGACATCGACAACCCCGAAGACTTTACGATGGCCGAGATCATCGCGGCAAGCCGGCGGCTGGGGTAGGGAACGGGAATCCGAGATGAGCATAAAAAAGCGACCTTTTCCAGGTCGCTTCCTTTATTTCAAAAAGGCGGCGTTACTCCGCCCCGCGTTCGTAGGCGTCGATCATCGAGCCGCGGGTGCGGTTGACGATCCGCGCACCGAGCGACGCGGCATAGTCGCGCAGCACCTCGTGCCCGCGGAAGAGTTCGGCCACCTCGGCCAGGTATACAGACATCGTATAGGGCACATGCGGCACCTTCATGTAGATAGGCTGCGGCGCCCGGGGCCCGGCATCGTAATAGTGGCGGTCAGCACGGCACAGGCGGTTCGCGTCGTCGACGCATAGCCCGTCGAGCAACGTATGATCCACCCCGTAGAGCTCGATCTGCCGGTAACCCAGCAGCAGGGCCACATACTCGCCCACCTGCACGACCGTGCCGAAATTGGCGCTGCCGAGGCCATGGCGGAAAAGCCAGAATTCGACGCAATCAAAACCGCGGTAGACCTGCGTATGGAAGCGCACGATGCGGATACGGGGGTTGGGCAGCGCGGCGCGGTAGTCGAACTTTTCGGGATTATAGAACTGTACGTAGAGCGTCATCGGCCACGTGACCTTGCTATCGAGCGTGCGGTAGAGCGCGGCCACGCGGTCGCGGCATTCGCTGTCGCGGAAGAACATCGGGTCGGAAAGGACGTAATAACCCGGCCTGACCACCTCGAAGCGGTCGTCCTCGGCAAAAAAGTTGACCGCCATGAAATCCCTGGCCTCGTATTCGCGGCGCGCGATCAATCGCGGCAGGTCTTCGGCCAGCGAAGGGCCGTTGCCGAGAATGACCATCCCGCGCGACGGGTCACCCGTCGGGCCCGCACGGCGGATATAGTTGCGGAAATTCTCCTTGACGGCCATCACGGCGAAGTAAAGCGCCGTGTCGAACGTATTGCGGATGAATGCGATGAGCTTCTCGGATGCGGTCATGAACAGGGTTTTATTTGCAAATGTAGCAAAAGATCGGTATCTTCGCAAGAAACCAAACCGCAACAAATGGCATCGGCAACCATCTCGGTCATCATACCCCTCTACAACAAGGAGCGCGAAATCGGCGACACCCTACGTTCGGTACTCGCACAGACTTTGCAGCCCACGGAGATCGTCGTCGTGGACGACGGATCGACGGACGGGAGTGCCGACGCCGTGCGTGCCATCGCATCACCGCTCGTGAAGCTCGTCACGCAAGCGAACGCCGGGGTCTGCGCGGCACGTAACCGCGCCATCGCCGAGTCAGCAGGCGACCTGATCGCCCTGCTCGACGCCGACGACACGTGGGAACCGGGATTCCTGGAGGAGATCGCCGCGATGGCGGCCGAATTCCCGGGCTGCGGGATTTATTCGACAGCCTTCAACATCGTCAGCCATGACGGACGGTTCCCCGCCCCCACCCCCACGGAGCGCGGCGTGGTCGCCGACTTCTTCCGCGACTCGGCGCACCGTTATATCTCGATCCCGTCGGCCAGCGCCGTCCCGCGCGCGGTATTCGAATCAGTGGGCGGATTCCCCGAGGGAATGAAGATCGGCGAGGATCTCTACATGTGGATCAAGATCGCCCGGCGCTACAAGGTCTGCTTTTCGCCCAAGCCGCTGGCAAACTATTCGAAGGTGGCCTCGAACCGTTCGTCGGCCATCTACACGCCCGAGCGGACGCGCTACTCGTTCGAGGAGCTTTACGACCCGGCGGCGGCAGACGGATACAACGAGTTCGTGGCCCGCGCAGCCCTGGGAAAAGCGCTCATCATCAGTGCAAAGGGGGGCACGAAGGATGCGGCGAGGGCGATCCGGTTCTTTGGCTACACGAAGACTTACCGCCGCACGCTGCACAAGGTACGCATCCTCAACGCCCTGCCCCGCAGCTGGCGGGGGCCGCTGATCGGGCTTTACAACAGCCTGGCATGGCGCATCGCCCGGAAAGGACTCTGAGCCCCGAAAATTCCGATAGCATGAAATACCTTTCGAACCCCTCCGTCGTAAAGGGTCTTTTTACGGCACTCCTCCTGCTGGCGTCATCCGTCGCCCGGCCACAATCCGCAAATCCGGACACCCCTTCCTACACGATGCGTTCGGGCGGCACCGAACGCACGTACAAGCTCCACCTGCCCCAGGGACTGTCCCAGGGCGCCCCGCTGGTGATCGTCCTGCACGGTTACGGCGCGAACAACGACCCGGGCCGCTTCGGGCTGAATGCCGCGGCCGACCGCCACGGCTTTGCCGTCTGCTACCCGCAGGGCACGAAGGACGGCCGGGGCAAGACGTGCTGGAACGCGGGCTACCCGTTCCAGGCCGACATGGCCATCGACGACGTGGAGTTTATCACGCAACTGGTACGGCATTTACAGAAAAAGCACGGGCTGAGCCGCCGCAACGTCTTTTGCACCGGCATGTCGAACGGCGGGGAGATGTGCTACCAGCTCGCGGCGCAGCGCCCCCGCCTGTTCGCGGCCGTGGCACCCGTGTCGGGGCTGATGCTCGAATGGCTCTACAAGGCCGACACATCGGATGTGCCCGTGTCCCTGTTCGAAATACACGGCACGGCCGACCGCACGTCGGCGTGGGAGGGCGACCTCGACAATAAAGGCGGCTGGGGCGCCTACGTCGCCGTACCGATGGCCGTACATTACTGGGCGGCGAAGAACAAATGCACCGGCATGCAGACGGACACGATTCCCGGGCGTACGCCGGAGAACGGCCGCAAGGTCATCGCCCACCGCTTCACGGGCGGCACGGGCGGCAGCGAAGTCTGGCTCTACGAGATCGTCGGCGGGAAACATTCGTGGGGCGAACAGGACATCGACACGGGCGAGGAGCTCTGGAAATTTTTCAGCAAGTTCGTGAAATAGACGGAACGGCAGCCGACAGGCACTTCGGCCACCGACAAAAATTACAGCGATGAAACAGGCAAAAAAGATTGCGGAAGGCAGGAACTACACGGCGGCGGACATCGGCGACGCGGAGGATATAAAATCGTATTCGCTGATTCATGCCAAAACCGGGCAGGAAGTACGGGGCAAACTGTTCCTCAAAGAGCTGACGCGGGCGACCGGCACGGAAATATCGTTCAACAGCATCCCGCCCGGAAGCGGGCCGGGGTATTTCCACAAGCACGACAAAGACGAAGAAACGTACATAATACTCCGGGGTGCGGGCTACTGTCAGGTAGACGGCGACTGCTTTCCGGTCAAAGCGGGGAGCGTCATAAGGGTCGCGCCGGCAGGGGTAAGGGGCCTGTGCAACACCTCGCAGGAGGAGATGGTCTACCTATGCATCCAATCCCGGGAAAATTCACTGGAAAAACATACCTACGACGACGGCACACGGGTAGCGTGTACGCCCCTATGGAAAAAACGCTAAGTCGCAAATAAAAATGAAAGAATGTCTGGCAAGCCCTCAGAATTGGCAATCGCCCCTGCCAGAGCTTGTTCAGACGGGGTAAAATCGTTAAAATCAGACTTGTCTGACAGCCTCTCCTGCCATGGGTGCAATACCGGCACATTCGGCGCCCGGTTCCGGGAAAGGCGGAGATAAACCGGCACCTCCCCGTCGCGGGCCGCACCCGCACAGCGCCAGCTCGTGAAGGTCAGCCCCGGTCGCCGGCACCCATTTTCAGTCGCCTCGTCACACCACACCTTTTTATAAAATATTCCCCTATAAACCAAACCGATAGCACGGGGGACAGGACTTCCGCACCGATGCTGAACATTATCTTTTTCAAATTGTTTCAACAATTGGAATAGTTTTGTATGGTTATATAACAAGGTTTATAAAAGGTGTCTTATGACAAGCGTAAAATTAAAGCTGCACAAAAACAAATTACTGAAAGACGGTACTTACCCGCTGGTTTTCCAGATCATCCACAACCGCCGCAAAAAAGTACTGTACACCAACTATAAAGTCCGCGAATCCGATTTCGATCCCGTATCGGGAAAAGTCCGCGCGGACGACAGCCGGCAACTTTCGGATCGCAGTGCACAACGGATAAACCGCGCACTGAACAGGGAACGCAAAACGCTGCTGTCGAAAATCGCCTTCTACGAAGAGCACGGCATAGATTTCTGCGTGGAAGACCTGGACGACCGTTCGTCCCGACAGCACAACGTCCATCTGTTGCAATACATGAACAAGCAGATACGCGAAAAAATACTGGCCCGCAGAAACGGAACGGCAGCGGCATACAAAAGCACGCATTCATCGCTGCAGAAATACCTCGGGGGAAAGGATGTGCGGGCGAGCGAAATCAATCCGATGTTCGTCCGCAAATACGAAGAATTCCTCCGCAAACAACAGGTGTCGGACAACACGATTGCCTTTTATATGCGGAACCTGCGAACCATCTACAACAACATTCTCCAAGACGGCTTTCCGTCTGTCGGGGAATCGCCTTTCAAGGCGACACGCACCACGGTGCATAAAACCGTCAAGCGGGCCTTGTCGAAAAAAAACATGGTGCTGCTGGTGCACTGCACGTTCTCCCCCAGCGAACCACTTCTGGAGTTCGCACGGGATATTTTCCTCTTCAGTTTCTACACGCGCGGCATGTCGCTTGTGGACATCGTTTTTCTCAGGAAGGAACACATTTTCGACAATGCGATCCACTATGTCCGGCACAAAAGCAGCCAGCCGCTGCGCATCACGATCACGGAGCCGCTGGCGGCACTTATCGCCAAATACGACAACGATTCCCCCTATATTTTCCCCATTCTGCGCGATGACGCCCCGTTTTCGCATTACGACCAGTACCGCAGCGCACTGGCCCGGATCAACCGCAATCTGAAAAGAGTCGGCTTAAAACTCGGCCTGACCACACCCCTTACCACCTATGTGGCACGCCACACATGGGCGACCCTGGCAAAACAATGCGGCGCTCCGGTTGCAGTCATCAGCGAAGGGTTGGGACATGCCTCGGAGAAAATCACGCATATTTACCTGAAGGAATTCGACAGCGACGTACTGGATCGAATAAACGAAATTGTGACCCGTTTATAGCGAATTTCCAAGGGCCGGAAAAATTTTCCCCGATCGTTTTTATCAAAAAAACAGCCCGGTATTGCATATTTTCCAACAAAAACAGTTATATTTACTATTGTAAAATTACGTCCTCTATTTCCAATAGAGAAACACATAAGGTGATCTTTTAATTCTGTTCTTTTCACGGCGGAAGCTAAGCAATTCCCGCCCCTTTGCAGCACGGCCTGTCCGGGCCTTTTTGCGTCATTTTCCTGACCGAGACAAAGGTCGGGAGTGTTTTTGAAAATCCACTTATCCAAAACGCTCAAAAAGTTATTCTAATTAATCTTTTCCTCATCCAGCGGCATATTCCGCTGATTTTTCATTTTTTATGCGCTCGGCCAACACTCTCGGGGGACACCCGAAATGTGTTTTGCAATATTTGTTAAAGCTTGCCGGCGAAGAAAATTTGAATTCGTAGATCACGTCCTTTATCGTAACCGAAGGATAGCTGAGCATGGCCAGTATGCGGGCATTCTTCTGTTTGAGCAGCCAAGAGTAAACCGATTCACCGAACTCTTCCTTAAATTTCCGAGCCATGTCCGGCACGCTCATTCCCATCACCCGGGCCAGCTCCTCCCGGCTCGACACCTTGTCCTTGTGCTGCAGAACGGCCCCCTTGAAATCGACCCGCTGGCCCATAATCGGGTGCAAAAGCCTGACCATTTCGGTCTTGGTGTAAGCCGTGCGGAAAATGATGAACAACTCCTTCTCCTTTATTTCATGGAGATGCTTGCAGTTGATCCCCGACGAAAGATAAATCTCCAGCAATTTCAAAAACAAATCGAGCGGTTCGCGTACGGGCAAAGCCTTAAAACTGGGATCAAAATCGCCTACACTCTCCAGATAATGCGACAGCATATATTTGTCGCACAAGGAGATATTATTGTGGAAAAAGGTCAGGTCGAGGTAACGTCCGGGCCGGATGACCGTACCCACATAAAGCGATGAAATGGGAATGAAAACAAACTCTCCGGCCCGAACCGATATCGCGCATTCGTTGTCTTTGACGATACTCACCTCCCCCTCCAGAATAAATATCAGATGATTGACTTTAACAGGCTCCTTCTGGTTGTTGAACCGTTTGCCTTCCGACATTTTCCCAAGCGTAAATCCCCCGAACGATTCGGTTTTGTAGTTCAGACACGAGGTGTGATCCGTTTTGTAATGCAACTGCATAATATTACCGTTTAAAAATAGCGTATTTCGCTGTGTCTGCCCGGCAAAAAAGGGTGCCACAGCGAGCATTATGTTTCACCATAATTTCACCGTTACAGCAATATAAAATACTGACAATAAAATAGAAACTAAATATATAGTGACACGCATGACGCAAGTTTAACATCGTGTGAATCGCCGTTTCCGGAAAGTGGGTTCCGAACGAATTATGTATCAATAATTCACAAGCAAAATCACACTGATTATCTCTATTGGAAATAGAGATTACAATAAAAACACACAATATGTTTTCGGATAAAATCGTCTGTGCCATCAGAGTTATGAATCTACTCGCCTACTCGCCACCAGGCCAAAGGAGTGCGCGGGGTATAGATTCGGGCTTCCTGAAGGAACTGCTCGGCGTGGAATACTCACTCTACAAATCCGTAATCAACACGCTCATCATCGGCAACATCTGTTACACCACGGCGCGCATGGTCTATCTCGGCAAAGGTGTCGAACGGGTGACTGTGTACGACCTGATGTACCTCTTCCACAAAGGGCTCCCCATGGGCGCCGCGACAGAGATCGACTGGAACAAAGGCGACTACCTGCACGACAGGCACTACGCGCGTCTGCGGCATCTGGAGACAGAAATCGAGGAAGAGCTCAGGCAGCGGCTGAAGAGCATGCACGTGCTGGCACTGCTCCACCCGGAAGCGGAAAACACGTCCGGGGAAGAAACGGGCCGCAGACCGGCCGACTCCCCAGGCGAAACGATCCGCGACCAGATTCCGGCACACGCGGACAGCCCACTGCCGAAATCCTCTTAAAAAAGATTCATTCCATTAACAAACAATATGTTTCACTAAAGTCCCAAAATTCACTAAACCCCAATCTCATGAAGAAGAATTTTATCCTTGGATTAGCCGCAATAAGCATGCTGTCCTTTGCATCCTGCGAAACGGATCCCGCCGCCGAGAAAAACCCCGCAGACGGCGTGGTAGAGGGCATCCCCACCACAGCCACGATCACGCTGACGAACGCTCCCTCGACGATGGCGGATACCGAAGAAGGTAAACCAAACGAATCGAAGATTACTAACGCCACGCTTTACGTGTTCAACAACGCCGACGTACTGGAATCGATCGTACCGTTCGAGCAGGCCGACGTCCAGGCAAGCAAAGTAACGTTCCAGACCACGACCGGCGCAAAACGCCTCTTCGTATGCGCCAACATGAACGACATACTTGCGCCCTTCGATTTCAAGACGGTTACGACCGCTGCCAACCCGACTGCGGTCACCAAGCTGGACGCATTCAAGAAAACACAGGCAACCATAGCCAACTTTACGTCCATAACCACCGACAACAAATTCTGGATGACGAACCTGGAAGCACAGCCGGCCCAGGAGACAGTAACCGCGAACGGCGCGAACAAATTCACGGTCAGCATCGGCCGCGCGTGTGCCAAAGTAAGGCTTAGCCTGGGTACAGGCGTGGTAGGAAGCGGAGGTACGCTGGACGACCTCAAGTTCAAGACCAAAAACAACCCCAACACAATGTATCTGATGCCGGTTTATGAGGGCGCCAACTATACGGGCAAGCAACTGCTGACCCCGTATTATGAGGCGGGAACGGAGGGAACCTACATCGACGGAAGCGCCCAGGTATCATTTACGACGGAAGGCGGCGTATCCTACCTCACCGAGAACAGTAACGCGACAATCAAGGCTGGTAAAGCATCCTACCTGGAGGTTGAAGGCATCTGGAAGCCGAATCAGGATCAGATCGTGGATGCAAACGGCAATCCCAGCACAACCGGCTTGACAAGCGGTACCTTCTGGCGCATCGCCAAATACGACGGTAATCCGGAGAGCGGCGGCAAAATCATCGGTTACAAGCCCTACTGCTATAACGCGGCTCCTACCAAAGTCGAGACTAACGAGAAAGCCATTCAGTACCAAGGCGGCAAGTGCTACTACGCGATTTACCTTCAGGATAAGAACGCAGGCTCCGACCAGGAACTTCCGCTGCGCTACACGGTCAAGCGCAACACGCTCTTCGACGTGGTTATCTCCAGCATCAGCGGCCCCGGTGCGAACGACCCCGGCGGCGTGGTTCCCGATCCCGAGAAACCCGTAGAAACGGTGGTAAGCATGGAAGTTAACATCACCATTGCACCTTGGACTATCGCTAACCTGTCGGCCGGTATTTAGTAATTCGCCCGGAACCTGCCCCGACCGGAGCAGGTTCCGGGCAAATTATTTATCGAATCGCATATTATGAAAAACATATTCAAATCAACCCTTTGCGTGCTCGCACTGTCGCTGGGGATGTTTTCCTGCAATACGGAAGATCCCGGAAGCGATACGGGCGGCGGCGAAGGCAAGGAAGGCCAGGTGGTAATCAACCTGGGCTTCGACAAGGCTCCATCGACACAGGCTTCCTACCCTACGTCCACGGCCAAGCCCACGACCTCGTGGACGGACAATATCAAAGACTTGCACATCCTCTTCGTGAGCACCGCGGACAACCGCGTAAAGGCGGCCCGCGAACTTCAATTGCCCCAGGACGGCACAACCGGCACCCATAATTTCGTACTCCAGAACATTCCGGCCAGTCCGGCGGGCGCCCATTACAACGTGTACGTAGTCGCCAACTCCGCGACCGGAAACAACATCGAACGCACCTGGGAACCGGCCGCCGCCGTAGGGTACGAGATCAGCACCCTGCTCATGAAACTCCAGGAGAAACCCCTCGGGGAGCAACCGGCTCTTCCGGCCGAGAATCCAGAGAAGGATTCCAAGGGGTATGAGGAACCCGCGGAGATATTCATAGGCGTCCTGCCCAACGCGGATATACTCGCAGACCAGAACAACACGCTCAGCACGATCACGCTGAAGCGCGCCGTGAGCATGATGCGCGTGCGTATCAACCAGAGCCTCTCGGGCAATGAGTCAGTCCAGTTCGACGTAGACGAGGCGAGTTTCCGTATCCGCCGCGTCGGCACGAGCGTCAACGTGCTCAGCACGGTCGGCTTCGCTTCGCCCAAGCGCGAACAGGCGGTACTCTATGTCAAAGGCAAGTTCAACGACGCGGATCCCGAAGGCGGTTACAGCACGGGAACCATACTCGACCCGACCAACAAGCTGACCCTGTGGAAAGACATCAGGCTCCTCCCGGGAGGAAGCGAAACGGAAAGCAAGGAGAAGTTCGATATCGTGCTGATCGGCAAAGCGCCCGCCGGCTATATCCCGCTGTCACACACCACAGGCCTCACGGCCCCGGCCCTGGTGGCATGGAGCGGCGCCGTGCAGAAAGGCGTTACAGCCAACAACATCCTCGAAGTAAACCTGACGCTGAATTCCCGGGGCAAGTGGCTCGATGATCCCGACGATCCGGGTATTCCCGAACCCGGACAGTACGGCGACGTAACGATCGACGTCAATCTGGCGGACTGGGGAAGCATCGAGTCCACCGACATCCCCCTGTAACTCCCTCCCGGAGCAGCAATCCGTGGTTTCACGGACTGCTGCTCCTTAACCTTAACATCCGATGAAAAAAACTTTTTACTCGATTTTAGCATACATCTTTCTGGGGCTCACCGCTGTAATCTGCATATACGCCATTTACGCATATGCGACCGGGGAAGGATTCTCCATGTGGCTGCTCTTAAAGGGGTTACTCGGATTGGCATGCGGACTGAGCCTGCTCGCCGAGGCCCGCAAACCGGGGGAAGGGGAAGAAACAGGAGAAAAAAACGAATAACCGGACAATCCGGAAACGAAATGCTGAAGGAACGGCTGCGAAAAGTACCGCAGGGAGCCCTCGGCATTTATAGATTCCGGCAGGGGGAAATCCACACGCCCAAAATAAATGAAAATGAAATTCTTGCCGAAATATACGCGAATGACTGCCGGGATACTCCTGCTCTATTCCCTCGCATCATGCACATACGACTATTTCGTAGACGAAAATAACCTCTGGATATACGTTCCGCAGGTCAAAGAGGGTACGATACGGGACTTCTACATCGCATTCCACGACGAAGCGGGCAGCCATATGCGCAGCAGCCATATTTATGCCCCGTTCAATAAAAACGAGCTTATGCTCGACGGAACGTTACGCTTCAAACTCAAGCCGGGAGAAACCAGCGTCACCTGTTTCGCCCAAATCGGGGACATGCCCGTAAGCGAGGGGCAGCTCTACTCGGACTCCTATCTCTCGGCAAAGCCCCTGAAGGGCGCCGAACACACGTTCACACCGCTCCCGGCAGGCTCCAAAACCGGTACGCAGAACAAAAGCACGGCCACGGGCAAGCCGACCGACCCCGATCAGCCCCGCTTTTCCAAAACCAGGCTGTCGTTATACCCCATCGGGCATCCCGACGCAAAAAAGATACATACCATCGACATCAGCGAAGAAAATTCCTACAACGGAAAAATCACGAACGAATTCAAGAATTTCGCCGGGTTGGGAGTCACCCGCATAGAAATACACTACACGGGACTTGCAACCCGCCTCTGTTTCGACGGACACTTCGACAATTTCACGCCACAGGACAAAATTCAGGTAAGTTACGACCTGCCCGCCGCCGGACAGGCCGGACCTGATTACAGCTTCTCAGAGAGCTATTTCCCGTCATCGGGCTATGATATAGACGCTCCCGACGCTCCCGGGACGGCCCTGACTCCGCTGAAAGTCGTTACATATTTTTATGATGACAACGAAATCATCGGACGTTTCGCTTTCGATTCGGGCAATCTGAACGACGGCGGCATGGAACCTCCCGTCGACGAGAACGGCGACAAGATAGACGGCCCTGTTTATTTAACCCCCGGGGCTCAACTCACCTTCACTTACAAGGGTTTCACACTCGTGGCGATCAAACTCTCCGAGTGGGGCGATATCGGTTCAGGAGGTACGACGGATATGTAAATTCCACATGAAAACCCAAAAATACAAACCATAAAAGTCCGATGAGAAAACTATCACGAATACTGGCACTGGGTTCCATTCTCCTGTTCACAGCACCGACAGCGAAAGCCCAGGCGATCAAGACCAATCTGCCGCTCTTACTGGCCGGCACTCCTAATGTCGGCGTGGAATTTATGCTCAGCCAGCAATTTACGATGAATGCCGACATTCTCTGGATGCCCTATATGTTCAAGAAGCACGAAGAGGTCTTCCGCGCCCTGATCGGCAGCGTAGACATGCGTTACTACGTCAAGCCGCGTTACTACTACACCAACAACATGTACGACGGTTTTTACCTGGGGCCTTACGTCGCAGGAGGCAATTTCAATATCGGATTATGGCAAGGCGAGGACAAAGAGAGTTACCGCCGCAAAGGCTGGGGCCTTTCGGCAGGCATATCACTCGGCTATAAGTTCTACCTGTCGAAACATTTTCGCCTCGATCTGAATCTCGGCATCGGATACGCCCACCTGCAATTCGACAAATACCAGCTCGGAGGCGAGTGGAACGGATATGCACTGGAATTAAAAAACACGCGCGCATGGTTCGGGCCGACAAAATTCGGAATCCACCTGACTTACAACATCTTCAAATAATCGGGCAACATAAATTACGTCTATGAAAAAATATCTTCTACTAATATTGCTCGGCACCTTGCTTGCCGGAAACGCATTCGGCGCCCGCAAAGAAATTCCAGACCGTGTACCGAAAGACCAAATGCCCCCTTCGGCGGGGCGGCTTTTCCGTACCGGGCGCATTGAACGAAGCGCGGACGTCAATTTCGTCCGCGGGGATTTCCGTCGTGCAATGACCCTTTACCGGCGTGCGCTCGCTGCCATCGAGAAAAAGTACGACAACGAACGGCTGACCCTGGAGCAGCGTAAAGCACTCTACGGAGACCGTAACGTCCTGGCCCTGAAAATGGCGAGGAACTACATCCTGCTGCAAGACCCCGAAAATGCAGTAACATATTATGAAAAGGTCTGCGCAGCGGCCGACACGCTGATGACGGTCAACGATGTCTGCTTCTTCGTCGACGCCCTCCGGCGTTTAGGAAACAACCAGCAGGCGGAAATCGCAGCTCGCAACTTCGCTTTCCGTCAACCCTACTCCCGCAACCAGCGTTACATCAATACGCTTGCATCTCTTTCCAACGTGCAGCGGTACTACGGCCGTGGGGATGCGGATTACAGGGTGACCCTGCAGACCCTGAATACCCCCGAGGCCGAATACTGGCTCGGGGAGTGGAAGGGCAAACCGTTTTATGCCGTAAGCCGCGGTCAGATGCAGGATCCGCTGAAGATCTTTTATCACCGCACACAATTCTATTCGCTCTACGACGGAACCGTCCCCGAAGTGTTCCGCGACATCCCCCGGGAGTTACAGCGAGGGCCGCTGGCCTTCAGCCCCGACGGGAAGACGATGATCGCCACGGCACTGGTATACCGTAACACCGACCGCATCATATCCACCGATCTCGACGCCGGCCTGTTCGTCAACCAACTCTATTATTCACGCTTCGACAGCGTACGCGGCCGCTGGAGCGATTTCCAGTCCCTGTTCGAGCATCAGGAGGGACACTCCTACGGCCACCCGGCTTTCTTCAACAACGGAAAATCCCTGATATTCTCTTCCGACCGGGAGGGCGGCTACGGCGGCATGGATCTCTACATGACGCATTGGGACGAACAGAAGGGCAATTGGGGTGAACCGGTCAACATGGGACGCGCCGTCAATACCGAGGGAGACGAAATTTACCCTCGTGTAGTGGGCGACGCCCTCTATTTCGCGTCCAACGGCATGGAAGGGTTCGGCAGTTACGACATATACCGGATGAGTATGGTAGACGACATACTGGTTCCGGGAACCCTTTTCCATTATCCGTATCCGGTCAACTCGGTATACAACGATTTCGGAATATTCTTCGACGGGGCCAAAGGCTATTTCATCTCGGATCGCCGTGGCATCGCCGGGAAAGATGACATCTATACGTTCGACAATACGATTTCGCCGCTGAGCAGCAAGTCGGCGATAGGTGTTTCGGCCGAGTACTCGGCCATGGTCGGCAACCTGAACCTGATCTCAGGACTCGGCAACAGCAACACCGAAAGTTACGAAGCCCAGATCATCGAGTCCGAAATATACCCGCAGCCCTCGGTCGGGGACATACTCATAAGCGTTTATTTCGATTTCAACAGCGACGCGTTGAACAAAGAATCCCTGGATAAACTTTGTAACGTAGTGGAATCAATGGCATTCAACAATTTGAAGGAGATTTCGGTCTTCGGGTACGCAGATGAATTCGGGACTGAGAAATACAACCTCGGCCTGTCGGAAAAGCGGGCCATGGCCGTAGCAAAGGCACTTGTCGAACTGGGAGCCGAGCCTACCCTCTACCCCGAAGGCAAAGGACGGCTGAAGGTTCCCCGCGAAGCATTCATGGAGGCGCTGCGCAAAAAGAAAGAGCACAGTACGGGAATCAACGTCCCGGAGGATCAGCACATCCCGGTTGCCCTCACGTTCGAGGAACAGACCGAGGTGACTCGCAAAGCTCGGCGCGTGGATGTTGTCGTCAGGAAAAAATAATAACCCGGAATTCGGATCGATCAAAAAACTTACAATACAATGAAAACAGGAAAGAATATCTTTTGGGCGTTCGGCATGGCGATGGCGATTTTTGCCGCCAGCCGGGTGCAGGCACAGTTCATGCCGGTCGTGTACGACCGTTCGTACGGCAAGGAAATCCACTATGAACAAGTTTGTCCGGATTTTAGCAACGGCGACGTCGTTGCTGTCGGGGAGAACGGCGGGCATCCTATGGTGATATGGCTCAACCGCTTGGGCGAAAGTATCCTTTCGCGCAAGTTTCCGGCAGGGGATTTTGCGAAAATCACGAATGTCTTTCCCCTGCAGGACGGCAAAGTGCTGCTGGTCGGCTGCCGCACGGTTCCGCCGCGCGACAACCGGGGTGCCACGGGACGCGCCATCGTCCTGACCTCCAATGGGGTCGTAGAGCAGGACGTGCGCGTGGGAGAGCCCGGGTCGTGCATCACATTGGGGAGGCAACTGGCGGACGGCAGTTTGATCCTCGGCGGGGACTCCCCGGCCGTAACCGGGGGCCGCAAACCTTTCGTATGCAAAATTTCACCCTCGGGACGCGTGATATACAATTATATTCCCACCGCGGGCGAAGTTTGCGTCGGGCTGAACGTATTGGGCAGCTCCACTGAGTACCTTCATGTGGCATTCTCGTCGAAAGACAACGAAGGCAGCTGCGTGGTGCGTCTCGACGAACGTGGAAAGCCGTTCTTCATTACCCAGCTTCCCGACCGCACATTCCATATCGAGAAGATGGCTTCGACCGTTGACGGCGACCTCTATTTGGTTGGCGAGGGCCAGAAAGCGGGGGGAGCAGTAATCAAAATACGCCCTGAAGGCGATATTGTTTTCCAGAAACAGATCGTCCCCACGTCGGTAGAGACAAAACTCGATCAGTTGATCGTCTGCCCCACGGGCGAGATCATGGTCGGCGGAAACGACCTCACCAATTCATATTATGCCCAACTGCGTCCCGACGGGACGGAACTCATCTCGCAGGTGGATCGCGGTGTGATCGCAGGCATCACGCACGACCCCGTATCAGGCTCCTGCGTGGCAAGCCTCTACAATCCGGAAACCTCACAAGGCAAAATCGTCAAGTTCTCACGGCAGGGACACCGCATGTACGAAAAGAACACGGCCGCCAGCTACACTTCGTTACGCATCAACGGCAACGGGGACTTGCTGATGGGCAGCCCGACGACGGGCCGCCTGAGTATGCTTTCCTCGCTGGGCGAACTGCTTTTCGACCGTTACGTCGTCGAAAACACACCGACGCCTTTCGCGGCAGCATCCCTTCCAGCCAATGGCGAAGCGGTATTCCTCTCAGACGGAAGCCGCATCATAAAACTGGCACACGGCATCTACATGAGCGACATCCAGGTCAGCAAACCCATCATGGGAAGTGCCACCGCAACATTCACCGTAACCCTTTCCGGCTACTCCTTTACGCCCGAAGGCGCCCCGCTGCCCGTAACGGTCGACTACAAAACCCGTCCGGTGACCGCCTCAGAGGGCGTTAACTACGACCCCGTGGCGGGAACACTCTCGTTCGTGCCTTCGACGGACGGCAGCGATCGTTACCTCAATAAATTCGCGGTAGAAGTACCTATCAATGCCAACGATTTGCTGGAGGGCAGCCGTACGTTCAACCTCGATCTTTCGAACATCAGCAACAGTTATCTGATCCGCTCCTCGAGCCAGGCCCTGATCAAAGACCAGCCGGCCATAGTACGCCTGATCGGCACCAAGGCTGGCATCGAGGGTGAACAGGACATCGTTTATGAACTGGGCATCTTCAAAACCAACGGCGTGGCGCTGACCAACGCCACGCGTGCCAACATCGTGATCGACGGAATCTACGGCAAAGGCACGGCCGACCAACTGGACTTCGACATGGGACGGCTCCCGCGCCTGACCATCCAGCCTGACATGCACAGCGGGCAGTATCGTGTGCAAACGAAGGAGGACACCCGCTATGAATCGGTCAAAAGCGTCGTCATAGATTTCAGCCAGATTTATGCCATGAGCGACACAGACGTCCACTTCAGCAGTTCCGTGCTGAGCTGCAAGGGAGAACTTTACGACCAGCCGGCGTTAGTAGCCATCGAGTCGTTGGGTGATTTCGGCCGCAAGAACAATGTCGTCTCCGGCTTCTTTAAGGTGTCGCTGCTCCGGGCGAAAGACGGGGCGCTGCTAACCAACTGCAGCGGCGGCGATATCCTGATCGACGCCGCCATCGACCAAAGCACGACAGGCCAGTTGGGACAGGATTTCGTACTGACCAACCTGCATGACCTGCGCATCTGGGGAGACGACAAGAGCAGCACCGTTAATATCAACGGTATGGTACTCTACTCGCCGGACGCCGCCTCACGCAACGTAGTCGTCAAACTCAACGGCGCAAAAGCCGTGGCCGACGGAGGTAAAATCTCAGTCAGTCCCTCCAAGGCCATTTCAGGGTTCGTTATCCGCAACAAATAGGTTCCGCGGAAATGAAATCCTTCCAGTTACTTCTCTTAATCGGGTTTCTCCTGGGTGTGCAATGTATGCGCGCCCAGGGAGATACCCTCAGCCGTATTCCTCCGGTTCTGCACGATGTGCGACAGGGGCATATCTCCACAGGCGCCCAGGAAGCCAACCACCGCCACTCCCTGTCCCTGCAATGGGGTGTGTATATCCCCACGGGCAAAGGTTTCCTGAATCGTGCGACCACCATATCGCCGGTTCTCGAATGGGAATGGCGCGCTTCGAACGCGGTTTCCATCGGAGCCGGGATTGGATATACCCGCGGAGCCGAGCGTAATTACACCCGGGATACGTATGAAGGCGACCTGGTGACGGGGCCGTCCGACCGCAGCCTGACACTCATGCCCCTTACGGCCCACTTCCGCTGGTTCCCCACGACGTCGCCGCAACACCGCCTACGGCCGTTCATCGGAGCCGGAATAGGCGTACAGTACGCCGTATTCCGAATCGAAGGCGAACTGATCAACAAATCGGAAGTCCAGTCATGGGGTGCCGTAGTAAGGCCAGAGGCGGGCGTCAGCTTCTGCCCGCAGCAAAACGGCCGTATCTGCATCGAAATCAAATGCGGCTGGCAGTATGCCACCAACAAGTTCCCCATAATGAGCATAGAATCGCTTCAGGGCGTGCAGATCAGCGCCGGCGTGCGCTACAAGTTTTAGACATTCTCCGCAGAAGGAAAGACAAAAACAAAAAGGCTATGAAGAGCAAACTGATTCGATATACATTACCATTGATGACATTCCTTGCGGCGGCTTGCTCCAAGACCCTGGATCAACCTCCCGTGGAGACAAAAGAAGCCCCCGTTACGATCCGCACCCAAGCCAACGGAGGGAATGACACCAATCAACTCAACGCCTCGGAAACCGCCGTAAAGTCGGTGCGCATCTATATTTTCGACGGCGGCAAACTGGATCGGATGCAATACTTCGACACACCGGATGGCGGCATACAACTGAAAATGCGCGCCAAGGTCGGTTCCGGCAAGACGTTCTGCGCCGTAGTCAACGAACTGCCAGAGGTGAAAGACGAACTGGACAACGTCGGGACGCCCGGCCAGCTAAACGCCGTAATGTACTCACTGGCTGGCTATATAGCCCCCGACTGTAATATCGGGATGGGGGACGCCTCGCAGACCGAAAGTTATTTCCTGCCTTTTTACGGGCAGACCGACAACGTGACGATCACCGAGGACGGAGCCGCCCTGTCGCTCGAAATCGAGCGCGCCGTAGCACGCATGGACGTATACCTGCGCGCAGAAGAAAAAGCCGTTCTCGACTGTCACGTCACTCCTGCGTCGACCCTGAAAGTCGAACGCAGCTCTGCGAAAGGCTATTTCGCCCCGGCAACGCCCAACCAGACGCCGGGCGCCGACCGCACGTTCACGTCCGGTACGACAACACGATTGGACAAAGCGACAAGTACGGATAAAAGCAGCTACAAAATAATTTTCTCCTTTTACCTGCCTGCCCAGCAGTTTGCACAACCGGAAAACCGGCTTCGGTTGACCCTTGCCGACCTGACATGGGGAGAAGACACGAAATGGACTTACAAGCCGTTCCTCTTCGGAGATCATATCCCCGCGTTCGACAATACAATCCGGCCCAACAAGGTTTACAAACTGTACTGCACGCTTTCACAGGCGGCTTTCCCGGTCGATATCTCCGTCGTGGTCGAGGACTGGGATGTAAAGGTACAACACGGAGGACTGTAATCCGGGGGGGGGCAAGCGTGACTCCCGTATTCGGAACGCCCGGGAGTCATCCCGGGATGGACACATTCCCGGAGCCTGCAGGAAATATGCACCGGCTGAAACTATGCAGACCCGGAAACTATGGCTGCGGATGCAGCCGAAATAAGAGGTGCCGCCACGACAACAACCGCGTAAACAGGCGGGAACGAAATTCCAATGGAAAAATGAGAACGTCAAATCTGAACAGGCTCCTCCGGCACACCGCACCGCACCGATTTCTGTTGTTGTGCCTGCCGTTCACAGCCTCCTGTTCCGAAGGCTCCGGGACGGAGCCCTGCGCCGGGCTGCCGACACGCACCGTACTGGTTTACCTCGCCGGCGACAACAACCTCGAGGAAATCGGCCGCACACCGGAACTGCTCAGGCAAGGCTGGAAAGATACGGGTAGCAAATGCCTTATTTACTACGACGCACCGCAAGCTGCGCCGAAACTTTTCGCACTGACCATCCGGCATTCCGATGCCTCCTCCGTCCTCGAGACCGTTGAAGAGTATCCGGAAGAGAACTCCTCTTCGGCCGGTGTTTTCGGCCGCGTAGTCGCCGACGTCGTGCGAAAATATCCCTCGGATAGTTACGGGTTGATCTTTGCCTCGCACGGAAGCGGATGGCTTCCGTGCGGTGCGCTTTCCGACCCGACACGCACGATCGGCGACGACCGAACTCCCGGAACAACGGGTGGGGCAAGGGAAATGGAGATCACAGACTTTGCAGCGGCAATCCCCGACCACCAATTCGATTTCATTATTTTCGAGGCATGCCTGATGTCGGGAATCGAAGTAGCCTATGAACTGCGTAACAAGACGGACTACCTCCTGGCATCGTCGGCAGAACTGCTGGTTCCGGGTTATGCCCCCGTCTACCCCACGGCTTTCCAATACCTTTTCGACACAAGCCTGGGGGTGCCGCAGGCCCTCGAAAAATTTGCCGGGAGCTATTTCAATTACATCGATACCCGGAACGGTGCTTACCGTTCGGCGACGCAAAGCATCGTATACACCCGGGAAATGGATGCCTTGGCAATTTTGGCCGGGAAAACGACGGGCAATACACACGGACGATGGGATGACGCCTTGCTTGGCAAGCTCCAGCATTTCGACCGTCCCGGCAGTTACGGCGACATCCCTGCCAGACCCCGTTACTTCGATTTCGGGCAATATATGGCATACCTCGCCCCGGAGCGGCAGGCCGACCTGGATGCCCTGCTGCGAAAAACAGTCGTCTGGAAAGCGGCGACACCGGAGTTCATGGCCGGGTACAACGGCTTCACGATCCTGACGCACAGCGGGCTGACGACCTATATCGAACAGGACGAATTTCCGGAGCTGAATGCCGCTTATAAAAAAACGGCCTGGTGGAAAGCAACGCATGTGCAGAAGTAATACATTACCGGAAGGCCGCAACGCAGGCAAAACAGACGAAAAAACAGGCCAAAGAGCCTACGCCTGCGGTTAAAATATTTTATCCGAATAACTTTTTGAGCGTTTTGGATAACTGAATAACAAAAAACACTCCCGACCTTTGCAGACAACGAAGATCATTCCGGTATCGAAACCCCAAAAGGCGCGACAGAAAGACAGTAATGAATGAACAGTAAACGAATCATAGCTACGGCGAAATTGCCCGTCCTGCATGCGATCGTGCTGGCATGCGTACTCCTTTTACCAAGCGGATGCCTGAAGGATCTGGGCGGGGAGCAGCAGAAAGCCCCCGTAAAAACAGAGGAGGTTATCCTAACGATCGCAAACGGGGTGACAGGCTCCGCACCTCTTGCAAACGAGGATAACGATATCGCATTTAAGAATATATGGGTTTTGCAAATCGAAGCAAAAGGTGATAGACGAATTCGCTACGCAGCCAAGGGAGAAGCTGTTTCAGCAACCGCCCCACTCCAATACCGGGTGAAGTTGCTGGACAGTTCCGGCGGGGAAAAGTGGAATATCATAGTAGTGGTCACCAGCAGCACCGAGGATTTATCCTCGTACGTCGGCAAGACCTTTTTGAGCTTCGCAACCTCGAAAGGGTCAATAGAAAGTGCCAATGTGGATTTGGGGATAGTCGGAGCAAGGATCGGGGATTTTCCGTTGATGGGAATGGTCGTCGTCAACGGTAACTCCGACATCTCGATCAGCCGATATATGGCGCCCCTGTCGGTAAGCGTGCTGCGTGCCGTGGCGAAAGTGGATATCGGGATCGGAACCTACAATGCAAATAACGACACCTGGAGCAATAGCGGTGCAAATAAAATTCCGTTCACGCTCTCTACCGTTCAGTTACGCGGCTCTAAACTGAAGGTAAGGTGGTATTTCAATATAGACGCAGACACCTTCGACCCGTTGGCAAATGCCGTAAAAAAAGTGTCCCCGGAAGGCCTGGACGACCAAAGAATAAAAGACATAACGTACAAACCTGCTAACGGCGGAAACCCCTATATCACCAACCTGATTTTCATGTGGGAGTTCCCGCTGAGCGGCATCCGCTACGATGACGATCACCTCAAACGCCCGAGGCTCATCATCGGCGGCAAATACGGCGACAGCACGGTCGACACCTATTACCGAATCGACTTCTCCGGGCTGGACGGCGGGTCGAAGGACTCATTCACTTCGGATATCCTCCGCAACCACCTGTATCGCTTCACCATCAACAGCGTCTCGGGCCCGGGCCAGGCAACAGCCGACGAAGCGGATGCAACCATACCGGAAACACTCGATTTCACAACGGCCATCGTGCCGTGGGAAACCGGCGTAGAGGACACCCCGAACCAGCAGATCGGATATTATATGAATTACGAAGGCCTGAACGGGGAGCACACCCATACGAACCAAACGGGCCCCATCCCGGTCAAAACCCGGACATGGAAGGGACGCCAGCCGAGCAACATATTCGATTACAACACATTCTACGGCGAGGCGGATAATTTTTGGGGACACTTGCCCAGCGCAGACCCGGGAAATTGGAACGGCGACCTCTACGCAACGGCAAACGGCGAGGTCAACCCTTCCGAGTACAAATTCGCGGCCCTGAAAACCGAAGGAGCATACCCGACGCTGATGATCGCCGCCAACAATTTGGTCAACGTCAAGGGGGATAACACGTTTCCCTGGAAAGAAGGGCAGGCGCTGACCGCATTCGACATGTGCCGCGCCTACAACGGCGGAGGATTCAGCGACTGGCGGCTGCCCCGCCTTTCGGAACTCGCACTGATGTACGCAAACAGGGCGGCATTGGAGGCTCTCAGCGGCTTCGAGCCTTTCGGAGAGAATGCGGTCTACTGGAGCGGTTCCGAATACGGAGTGGGACGGATCCTAAAATCCTCCGAGGCCTGGACCTTCACGTTCACTACGACAGACACGGCGGAGGTATTCAATAAAGACGTCAAGAGCGCCAGGCACCTCATCCGCTGCGTGCGCCAGCCATAAAGTCCCGAAACGGCCGCCAACCGGAGAGGGCCCGCGGGGCGGCGAGCAGAAGCAATGCAACCACGGCCCGCGGAGAGGGGCAGGAGCTATGTAACAATGGCCCGCAGGAACAGGTGCAGATGTAACCACAGCCCGCGGGGCGGCGGGCAAAACAGGAAGAAAATGAAAATTCTGAACAGATATTCCAAACCTAATTCCCGACGGCACGAGCCGGGGTGCGGTCGCATTCGCGGTGTGCCGCCCGGCTATATATTCTTGTTCGCAGCGTCCTGTCTGGCAATGAGTTCATGTACCTGGGAAGAGTTTCCCGATGAGCCGGCCGTATTGCAGAAACCCGTCGCGCTGAGTTTCGCCACTGCTGTGGAAACCGCCCCGGAAGCAGACACGCGGGTCATCAGGCCGGGTACCGATTTCGGAGGGAACGCGTATTTCCCGGTCGGGCAGTACGCTATCGGCATTCACCTCTATAACCTTAACGGGAGCGAGGTATTCGAAGGCTCGGACAACATGCGGGGACTGATGGAGATAACCGCAACCGGAACCGGAACGGATAACGATGAGTGGAAGTACTGGAACAGCCAGGGGAAGCCGGTTACACCCCAAGGTTTTCCCGGAACCCGGATCCGACGAATGGCCTACACACCCTACGACCCCAAAGCCACAATAGACAGCATTCCTTTCGATTTCACGAATAAGGTCAACGTCGAGCCGCAGTACGGCCAGGCCAACCTGCTGCTTTGCAGCACCGGAGAGACCGATATCCCGGCAGACCCGCTGACAAACCCCATCCAGCTCAAATTCAGGAATGCCTACACGAAAGTAGTGCTCCGGATCACGAAGAAAGAGGATAAGAACGACAACCAAAATATAGGCAAGGTGACCGAAACGGCGATCGACAACCTGACCGCCGAGTGGATCAAAAACCGGGGCGGCATCGACCCGGCAACGGGCTATGTCAAACCTACGTCGGAGCCAGGCAAAATATGGAACGACTCGACCGCCATGCTGACGACGACCGAGCCGGTAGAATTCACATTCCTGGTTCCGGCGTTCATGGACAAGGATGTGAAGGACGACAATTTCGGATTCGTCCTGCAGATCGACGGCCAGCAGCGCCTATTCCCGCTCAAAAAGAGCCAGCTCAACACTGGCGCCGATGCCGGAAACAACAAGACATACGGATTCGAATCGAACAGGATCAACACCTACAACCTCGTATACAACAATTCGCTGCTGTTCCTGTCGTTGCAAAGCTGGAACTCCGTCGATGCGAGCGCCGGCTTCGGCCAGACCGCAGAGAACAACCCGACGTTCACGCTTGACCTGAGTTTGGGAATATGGGATCAAAAAAACGGTTATTATGTAAGGCAAAAAGACCAAAAGCCCGACTCTTCCACAGTTCCCGAGTTGAATTACCCCAAGGATACCACGGAAGATCCGTATGTAGAATATCCCCAAGACAGACCTCCTCATAAGTGGAATTCATTCATATATACTACATCCCATGTGAACAACACCTACCTGAGTTCCGTGCTGCTGGGCGGAAACGGCCCCGCAGTCCCGGAGAACAAGGGCGAAAGATTATACACCGACTACGAGCAACCCTACGTCAAACTGCAGGTAACCGCACTCGACGTAGGCGGCAAGGCGGTAATTTGGCAGGACGGCAGAGGCGGACTGATCGCCAAGGACGTATGCCGGAACTACCGTGGCAACGGCTTCACCGACTGGCGGCTGCCCCGCGTCACCGAGATGAAGATCATCATGATGTGGGCTGTTTACAACCGCGGTCAAATGGGAAATTTTTTAGGAAAGACCGACGCCACCCTGGAAAAAGAGGATGCGAAACCCTACTGGACTGCCACGGAAGCCGATATGGGAACCCCAGGCGAGGTCGACGAAAATGAGACCGCCTGGTATGTACAAGGTTATTACTCCAACATCAACTTTAAATGGAATTATAAGGTAGCGACCCGGAACAAACAGGAGGCGGCCTTTATCCGCTGCGTCCGCGAAATGTAAGCGACGAACCCCAGTATGAAGAAAAAACCGATATACCTGCTTTGCGCCGCCTGCCTGGCGTGGAGCTGCACGAACGATCCGACGGCCGACCCGGCCGGGCTGGCCGGCACCTCTTCCGGAGAACTGGTGCCCGTGAGTCTGGAGCTGCGAATGACCGATTTCGCGGCACCGCCGACCCGGGCCACGCAGAACATACGGGCTACGGCGCCGGGCGGCGGCACCGCGCTGGTCGACGCGGAGATTTCCGCCCCCCAACCCGCTTCCCGGACGCGGACGGGCGGCAGCGGGGAATTCACAATCCCCGACGACCAGAAAGTATTCAGGCTCGACATCTTGCAGTTCAACGGCACCGGCACCCAGGCGCAACTGGTCAAAAAAGCGGCTTATACCTCCGAGGACGGCGACTATACGCGTTACGAATTCTCAAAACTGCAGTTGATGGACTCCGGCACGGAAAAAAACAGGATCGTTATTCTGGGCAACGCCGATCCGGCCCTGGCGGAGAAACTGCAGGAAAAAACATCCGGTACCGAAGGCACCAAATACGAATCGTTGCTGCAGGAAAGAATCTCCCGCACCGGGGAAACCGACACATCGTTTCCGCTCGTGCCCCGGAATCAAACCGATCTCCCGGTCTTCTCGGGCATGGCCGTCACGATCGTCGCCTCGGGGTCGCAGATCGGTGTCGAACTCATGCGCAATGTGGCCAAGGTGAATTTCAGCTTTTTCCTGACCGAGCCCATGCGGAAGGCCTACGACCAGTGGGACATCGTGCTGAACACCATCCCGCCCGCGTCATTTTACATCCCGCAGGCATACGAAGCGCCTTTCCCCGAACTGCAGATAACCGATCCCTATTACAGCAGGGTGCTGGGCAAGGACGTCGCATCCCCGGAAAATGCGGACACTCCCCTGCACCTGCCCGCCGCGGAGAACCTCTACCTGCCCGTCAACCTGCAGTACAGCGTTCCCGGGACAGTGGTCTCGACCCGTTACCTGAACGCCCCTGTCTTCGCCACAAGCCTGCAACTGCTGGGGAAAAAGGTCGAGGGCAGTTCGATAACCCAGACCGTCGTCTACATGATTCCCCTGGGGGCCAACTTCACCGACGATTACAGCATCCGCCCCAATAACGCGATCAACTACCGGATCACGCTGGTCAGCGACAGCCCGGACGACTCCAGCGTGGTCAAATTCATCGCAGGGAAATTCGCCGGGAAATTCCGCCAATACACGAACCCCGCAGACGGTTCCCAATGCTGGGGCTACCCGGATGAACTCGAGGTATGGCCGACGGATGTCGAATACGTCCCTTCCCCCGGCGATAGCCGCGACTACGGCACATGGGTGCCGTGGGCGGTGGTTCCCGTGGCTAACACCCCGACAGGCATGGCGGACGGTTTGGCGAACACACAAACGCTGTGCAAAGATCAAAACACCTGGAGCCATCCTATCGCGGCCTACATGTGTTACAGGCAGCTCAACGGCCTGACGACGCCGCTCGAAAACCCAGCACCGAATATGTGGTTCCTGCCCGCCATCCATCAACTGGTCGGCATCTACGTCGCCGGAGGCTCCCAGGTCGCAGCGATGCAACCCTACTACTGGTCATCGACCTTTTTGGGAGGAGTGGCTTCGATGCAGCAATCTTACCGGATAGGCAAAAACGGGATGGTGGAGACGAAGATAAACTCAGCCAACACCAAAGCCGCCGTGCGCGGATGCAGAATTCCCCCCCCCCCGTTGAGTTAGCGCCCGAAACAAGCCGCCAACAGACTAAGGCACAATAATATACCAGCACAAGAAAACCGGGCTGAAAAGCCCCGAAAACCGCAATAAAACCCGATATACAATGAATGCCAGACACTACTATCGCTATTCGCTGATGCTGCTCGTGCTGTCGGCAGTGTTCTGTCCCGCAGCCGGGGTACGGGCGCAATACATCAAAAAAGAGACGCTCCCGATCAAGGGCGGCGGCGAGCAGGAATTCGCAGTCTTCTATGCCGACGGAATGCCCGAAACGGCACAATGGCCTCTGGGAACCGTGATCGTAGACGACGTGGGAAGAACGACCCGCCACCAGGTCACCCGCGGAAACGGGCGCAACCGCAATATCAACAGCAAAGTCTCGGCACGGTTCATCATATCGCCCTTCGACGTACCGATAAGCGGCGCTGAGTTGTGGACAAAAGGTTCCGTCCAGGGCGAGTGGAATTACGCAGTGGGCGAAGAGGGCAACGCATCCTTGGCGTTAGACGAACAATTTAAAGACGTAACCGTTAAAACAGGATGCTTTTGGTTCGGCGGCCACAAAGGAAACAGTAGCGGTAAATATACCAACCGGAAATGGCGGTTACCCACCCAGCGCGAGCTGATGATCATGATGGTACTGCAGGATGGCATCAATGCCATATACGGCATAGACAGAGATTCACTCAGTTACCCGCAGAACAGCTCCAAACCCATACCCGAACCGACAAAACCCACGGGCATGAACGGCAAGATTTACTGGAGCGCCACGGAGGAACCCGACGGCAACAGCACGACAAATAGCCAGAAGGCCTGGGTGGTCGATTTCACCCGGGGAAAGCCCGCGGTATACCCGACAAAAAAAACTGACGACATCGACAATACCAAACATTATAAACTCAGATGCGTAAGCGATTATTAAAAACACGATGACGATGCCCGAAGAAATACCGCATACGATTTACTTTATCCTGCTGCTCGCAGGCCTATTCGCAACGGCAACAGCCGTAGTTTTAACCTGCCATTTCCGGAAAGTACGCCGGAGACGGCGGCTGGTCAGTCCGCGAAAAGATTACATTCACAGGCTGCGGGTATGATCAGGATTTTCACACGGGCGGCGCTCTGCATTTGCTGCGCCTGCGGCCTGTGGGGCTGTCCGCGGCAGCACGCCGCAAGCGCAGCGGCCGGTTCCGCCCCACGGCACCCGCAGGATTTCAAACTGCCCCACATCCCCGCGGCACTGACCACGCCCGAAGCCCGCGCGGATTACCTCGCGGCACACTACTGGGACAATTTCGACTTCAGGGACACCACGCTGATATCCCGACCCGAGATCACCGAACAAGCATTCGCCGATTTCATCGATCTGCTCACGGCGGCGCCGATTTCGGCAGCAGACAGCGCCCTGGTGCGGATGATGGAGGCAAGCACGGCCGACAGCGCCATGTTCGCCCATTTCACAGAGTTGTCGGAAAAATACCTCTACGACCCGAATTCCCCCCTGCGCAACGAGGAACTCTATATCCCCGTACTGCAATACCTCACGGATTCGCCGCACCTGGATTCACTCAGCAAACTCCGCCCCAGCTACCAGTTGGAACTGGCACTCAAGAACCGTCCCGGCGATATCGCGGCGGACTTTTACTATACCTCCAAATCGGGAAAACGAAGCCGGATGAGGCAGATCGAAGCCGATTACACGATCCTGTTCTTCAACAATCCCGACTGCGGGGACTGTAACCGTGTAAAAGAATATATGGACATGTCCCCCGTGATCGGCGGCCGGCTGCGCGAACAGGCCGGGCCGGCCAAAACGGGAACCGGCGCCCCGGCAAGCGGAAAACTCGCCGTATTGGCGCTTTACACAGAAGGGGACATTCCCCATTGGCGAAACACGGAATATCCTCCCGGGATGATAAACGCCTACGACGCGGGGCAAAAAATAACAGAGCGGCAGTCGTATGACCTCAAAGCGATGCCGACGCTCTACCTGCTCGACAAGGACAAACGCGTGATCCTCAAAGACGCCCCGGTCGAGCAGATCGAGCAGTGGCTGACCGAAAAACGCAAAAGTCAAACAGAATGACCATGGCAGCGGACATGGCAGAACGGCTGAAACAGACTGCCAGCACATGCGCCGACCGTGCAATCAGGTGGGCGATCGCACTCATGGGGATCGTGTTCTTCACTTTGCTCTATCTACTGCTTTCACTCCCAATGGTGCTGTGCTGGAGCTGCGAGAACCTGTTCGGACGCAACAGGAAACAATCGGGTGTAAATTAAAAAGAGGTGGGAAATTCCCACCTCTGCCTTATTATGGCACAATCCGGTTTTTTCAGTTCGCAAAGGTCAGCCCCTTGTCGTCGGCGTCGATGCGGATCGGCTGCTCGCGGTTGACGTCGCCCGCAAGGATACGCTTCGAGAGGTCGTTGACCACATAGCGCTGGATGGTACGCTTCACGGGACGCGCACCGTAGAGCGGGTCGTAACCGGCGGCGGCGATCCATTCGCGTGCCTTGTCGGTGTATTCGAGGCGGATGCCGTTTTCGGCAAGCATCCTGCGCACCACACCGAGCTGAATGTCCACGATGCGCCCGATATCCCGGCGCGTCAGCGGCTCGAACATCACGATTTCGTCGATACGGTTGAGGAACTCGGGCTTGAGCTGCTGCTTGAGCAGGTCGATCACATCCCGGCGGGTCTTCTCGACCACTTCGGGGGCGAGTTTCTCACCGTTGAACGCCTCCGCGAAATTCTCCTGGATGACCTGCGAACCCATATTCGAGGTCATGATGATGATCGTATTGCGGAAATCCACCGTACGGCCCTTGTTATCGGTCAGACGGCCGTCGTCGAGCACCTGCAACAGGATGTTGAAAACGTCGGGATGGGCCTTCTCGATCTCGTCAAGCAGCACGACCGAATAGGGCTTGCGGCGCACGGCCTCGGTGAGCTGGCCGCCCTCGTCGTAACCGACATATCCCGGAGGCGCCCCGACCAGACGCGACACGCTGTGGCGCTCCTGGTATTCGCTCATGTCGATACGCGTCATCATCGAGTCGTCGTTGAAGAGGAACTCGGCCAATGCCTTGGCCAGTTCGGTCTTGCCGACGCCGGTGGTGCCGAGGAAGATGAACGAGCCGATCGGTTTGCGGGGGTCGTTCAGCCCGGCGCGCGAACGGCGCACGGCGTCGGAGATGGCGGCGATGGCCTGCTCCTGCCCGATGACGCGCTTGTGCAGCTCGTCCTCCATGTGCAGCAGTTTTTCGCGCTCGGAAGCCAGCATGCGTGTCACGGGGATGCCCGTCCAGCGCGACACCACCTCGGCGACGTCCTGCGCATCGACCTCCTCCTTGATCATCGAGCCGTTGGCCGACGCCAGTTTGTACTCCTCCTGGAACGCGGCGATCTCCTTCTCCGCCTCCTGGATCTTGCCGTAGCGGATTTCGGCCACCTTGCCATAATCGCCCTGGCGCTCGGCCTGCTGCGCCTCGATCTTCAGGGCTTCTATTTTGTCCTTGTTCGACTGAATCTTTTTCAGGAGGTCGCGCTGCCCCTGCCACTTGGCACGCATCTCGGCGTCACGGGCCTTGAGCTCCTCGATCTCCTTGGTGAGGTGATCGACGCGCTCCTTGTCCTTCTCGCGGCGGATCGCTTCGCGTTCGATCTCCAGCTGGCGCACACGCCGGTCGAGGGTGTCGATCTCCTCGGGCACGGAGTTCATTTCCAGCCGCAGCCGCGAGGCCGCCTCGTCCACCAGGTCGATGGCCTTGTCGGGCAGGAACCGCGAGGTGATGTAACGCGTCGACAACTCGACGGCGGCCACGATCGCCTCGTCCTTGATCCGCACCTGATGGTGGTTTTCGTAACGATCCTTCAGGCCGCGGAGGATCGAAATGGCATCCTCGGGACTCGGTTCGTCGACCATGACCTTCTGGAAACGGCGTTCGAGGGCCTTGTCCTGCTCGAAATACTTCTGGAACTCGTCGAGCGTCGTGGCGCCGATCGTCCGCAGCTCGCCCCGCGCAAGTGCAGGCTTGAGGATGTTGGCGGCGTCCATCGCACCCGACGACTTGCCGGCGCCCACGAGAGTGTGGATCTCGTCGATGAACAGCAGGATGTCGCCGTCGCTGGCCACGACTTCCTGCACGACGGCCTTCAGACGCTCCTCGAATTCACCCTGGTACTTGGCACCCGCGATCAGGGCACCCATGTCGAGCGAGTAGATCACCTTCGACTTCAGATTCTCGGGCACGTCGCCGTCGACGATCCGGTGTGCGATACCCTCGGCGATGGCGGTCTTGCCGACGCCCGCCTCTCCCACGAGGATCGGGTTGTTCTTGGTACGCCGCGAGAGGATCTGCAACACGCGGCGGATCTCCTCGTCACGGCCGATCACCGGGTCGAGTTTGCCCGAACGGGCCTGTTCGTTGAGGTTGATGGCATACTTGCCCAGCGCATCGAACTGCTGCTCGGAGGTCTGAGAATCGACCGTAGCCCCTTTGCGGAAGGTGCGGATCGCCTCAAGGAGCTCCTTCTCGGTGGCGCCGCTGCGCTTGAGGATGTCGGCGGCCTGTCCGCGCTCGGCGACGAGCCCCAGCAGCAGGTGCTCGACCGACGCGTATTTGTCGCCGAAGTTCCGGGTAAAGTCCACGGCGCGCTGGATCACCTTCGAGGAGTCCTGCGAAAAGAACTGGTCGCCGCCGCCCTCGACCCTCGGCAGGGACGCGACGGCCCGGCCGGCCTCGTCGCGCAGGCCGCGGACATTCACCCCGACACGCCCCAGGAGGAACGTGGCGAGCGAATCGTCCTCGCGGACAAGCACGCTCAGAATATGGAGCGGCTCGACAGCCTGCTGTCCGCGCTCCCGGGCAAGAGACAATGCATTTTGCAGAGCCTCCTGCGCTTTTACAGTTAACGTATTGATGTTCATATCTCTGATAATTTGTTTTTCAAACTTTCGTATACTACACCCGCAAAACGCCTGCCAACCCGGCTTTCCGGCCAATGTGTCATCCTTTGTCACACACGGGACTGACACGAGGCGCCAAAACGGCAGCTGTTTTGCAGAAGAGTTACACAATACGGCATAAAACAGCAGAACATCGCCCGAAATGTATTATCTTCGCAACACCTAACTCTCACTCTTCACGTTCATGACATATCGTAAACCCCCGTTCCTGCTGCGCAAATGGCAGCAGTTGCAGATGCGCTATTATGCGTACCGCAATCCGGAAAAGCTGGTCAGGATACGCTACCGGCAACGATTCGGCAACGACCCCGACCTCGAAAACCCCCGAACCTTCAACGAAAAAGTCCTCTGGATGATGCTCTACTCGGACACTTCGCGCTGGTCGCAGTTGGCCGACAAGTACCGCGTCCGCGAGTATGTCGAGCAATGCGGGCTGGGATGGATGCTCAACGAATTATACGGTGTATGGGAATCCGCAGAGGAGATAGACTTCAGCGGGAGGGGGAATCTCCCCGACACGTTCGTGCTGAAAACCAACAACGGCTACGGACAAGTTATCATCGTGAACGACAGGCAAAAAGCCGATATCCGGTCGATCCGCCGTACACTCAACCACACCCTGCGAAAGAAATTCGGCCGCATGACGGCCGAACACCACTATTTTGGTATTAAACCCCGCATTATCGCCGAACGCCTCCTTCCCTCAGAACCAGCATTCGGCAATTCGCTCATCGACTATAAATTCTACTGTTTCGATGGCAACCCCTATTGTTGCATGGTCTGCTACAACCGTAAATCGCCATCCGACGTCAAAACAGGATTGTACGATGCCAGGACATGGAAAAACATAGGTCATTACGTCACCGGAAAATATTACGACCCACATCAGTGTGATATCCCGCGTCCGGCATCCCTCGACCGGATGCTCGATGCGGCCAAACGGCTCTCGTCAGGATTCCCCCAAGTACGGGTCGACCTTTACGAAGTCGCCGGAAACCCCGTATTCGGGGAACTGACATTCACCTCATCTGCAGGTATGGATACGGGATTCAGCCAGGAGTTTCAGGAATTGATGGGATCGCAAATCTCCCTGCCGCCCGCCAAGCGGACGCAACCGTCGCACCCGGGACTGCTCGGACTCCTCGGACTGCGGAAGGCCACTGCCAAATAAAAACGGCAGGCAGCCCGGAGGGGCGGGTGCAACAGGCTGCCCGGCCCGCCAGGCACAGCCCTTTGCCCGGGTATGGGGAGAGGGCTGTCATTTTGTAGGCGGGTTTCATTTTAAATTTAATTCTTAATTCGTATCTTTGCGCTACTATGAGTGATTTTATCGTCAGCGCACGGAAATACCGCCCCGCGACCTTCGCCTCGGTCGTCGGACAGAAACATATCACCTCCACGCTTAAAAATGCGATCGAGCGCGGGCAGTTGGCTCACGCCTACCTGTTCTGCGGCCCCCGCGGCGTAGGCAAGACCACTTGTGCCCGCATCTTCGCAAAGGCCATCAACTGCCTGAACCCCAACGGATCGGAGGCCTGCAACGAATGCGAATCGTGCCGTTCGTTCAACGAAGGGCGCTCGTTGAACATCCACGAGCTGGACGCCGCGTCGAACAACTCGGTGGAAGATATCCGCACACTGATCGAACAGGTGCGCATCATCCCGCAGGTAGGGCGCTACTCGGTATTCATCATCGACGAGGTGCACATGCTCTCGGCGGCGGCGTTCAACGCCTTCCTCAAGACGCTCGAAGAGCCGCCCGCACATGCGATCTTCATTCTCGCGACGACCGAAAAACACAAGATCATCCCGACCATCCTCTCGCGGTGCCAAATCTACGATTTCAACCGCATCCGCGTCGAGGACGGCGTCGAATACCTCAAATACATCGCCTCGCAGGAAGGCATCGCGGCCGACGAAGAGTCGCTCAACCTCATTGCCCAGAAAGCCGACGGGGGTATGCGCGACGCCCTGTCGATGTTCGACAAGGCCGTGTCGTTCTGCGGCAAGGCGCTCGATTACCGCAACGTCGCCCAGACGCTCAACGTCCTGGACTACGACACCTACTTCAGCGTCACGGAGATGCTGCTCGCGGGCAACTATGTCGATACGCTGGTGACATTCGACAGCGTGCTGTCGCGGGGTTTCTCGGGGCAGACCTTCATGGCGGGGCTGAACCGCCACATGCGCGACCTGCTGATGGCCAAGCGCCCCGAAACGCTGCGGCTGATCGAAATGACCGGGACGCTGCTCGAACGATACCGGACGCAGGCGGGCGCCTGCAGTGTCGAGTTCCTGTTCGGGGCCATCTCCTGCCTGACGGAGCTCGACGGGAAGATCCGGCAATCGTCCAACCAACGGTTGCTCGTCGAGCTGGGCCTGATGAAGATCGCAGGGCTCGGCCAAAAAAAAAATGACTCTCTGACATCTTCCGGGGAATATCCCCTTCCTACCCTCACCCCCCGCACGGCGGGCCCCGCATCTGCGGCGGCTCCGGCAGCGCGCCGGGGAGGTCAGCGGCCGCAGCGTTTCGCCGCCCCGGCCGGCCCCCGGGCAGCCGGCAGCCGCAACGGCACAATCGGCAGGGATTACCGCGACCGGCAATCCGGCAACGAACGCCCCGGCGACAAGCGCCTCCGGCAACCCCGCAGCCCCGGCAAGCGCAACGGCACAACCGGCAGCGCAAGCAGCAGGAGCCGCAACGGCACCCCCTTCCGCAGCGACGTCCGCAGCAATGCCTGCCGCGTCCCCGGCCGGAAGGCCGGCAGCGGGTACATCCGCCGGCCCGACTGCACAGGGAACACTCCCGGCACAGCCCGCGCCGGGGATGAAACGGCGGCCGCTGATCTCGGGCGCATCGCTCTCGGAGCTGCTCGCCTCGGCAGGCGGCGACCCCGACGAGGAGCTGTCGGACGGCGAAACGCCCGACGAACCCGAAACCGTGCGCATAGACCCGGACTGTGCCGAAAAGTTGGAGCACGCCCGAGGCAGGATACTGAACCTCATCAAGGAGAAACGCCCGCGCTTCGTGCCGGCTTTCGAGCTGATGACGTTCCGCGACAACACGATCTCGGTGAGCGTACCGACGACGGAGCTGCGCGAAGAGATCCTGCGCAGCAAGACCGGGATGCTGATGCGCATCGCCGAACTGGCGGGCATCGAGGGTATGATCGAACTGGAGGTCACGGTCAATGAAGAGATCCGGGCGGCACGCCCGATCAAGCTCGAAGACCGCGTCCGTTACATCACGGAGAAGAACCCGCTCATCGCGGAACTCCGCAAAGCACTGGACTTGGAAGTAGAATAAAAAGAACGAACAATAAAAATGGCAACAAAGAATTTCATCGAAGAACTCGAATGGCGCGGGATGATCCACACGATCATGCCCGGCGCGAAGGAACAACTCGAAAAAGAGATGACGACGGCCTACCTGGGCATCGACCCCACGGCCGACTCGCTGCATATCGGCCACCTGGTGGGCGTAATGATCCTCAAGCATTTCCAGATGTGCGGCCACCGTCCGCTGGCGCTCATAGGCGGCGCGACGGGCATGATCGGCGACCCCTCGGGCAAGTCGCAGGAGCGCAACCTGCTCGACGAACCCACGCTGCGCCACAACCAGGAGGCGATCAAGCGCCAGCTGGCCAAACTGCTCGACTTCGAGTCGGACGCCCCGAACGCGGCCGTGCTGGTGAACAACTACGACTGGATGAAGGACATTTCGTTCCTGGAATTCATCCGCGATATCGGCAAGTGCATCACCGTCAACTACATGATGGCCAAGGATTCGGTCAAGAAACGATTCAGCGGCGAAGGCGACGGCATGTCGTTCACCGAGTTCACCTACCAGCTGGTACAGGGCTTCGACTTCCTGCACCTCTACCAGACGATGAACTGCAAGGTGCAGCTGGGCGGCGCCGACCAGTGGGGCAACATCACCACTGGAACGGAGCTGATCCGCCGCAAACTGGGCAACGAGGCCGAAGCATTCGCCATCACCTGCCCGCTCATCACCAAGGCCGACGGTACGAAATTCGGCAAGACCGAGAGCGGCAACGTATGGCTCGATGCGCGCTATACCTCGCCCTACAAGTTCTACCAGTTCTGGCTCAACGTCAGCGACGAGGACGCCAAGCGTTACATCCGCATCTTCACGCTGTTAGACCGTGAAACCGTCGAGGCGCTGACCGCCGAACACGAGGCGGCGCCCCACCTGCGCGTACTGCAAAAGCGGCTGGCACAGGAGATCACCACGATGATCCACTCCAGGGAGGAGTACGAAAAGGCGGTCGAAGCCTCGGCGATCCTCTTCGGCGGCTCGACGTCGGAGGCGCTGCGCAAAATAGACGAAGAGACCCTGTTGCAGGTGTTCGAGGGCGTGCCGCAGTTCCGCATCGCCCGTGCCGAGCTGGGCCTGCCGTTCGTCGATCTGTGCGCCGAAAAAACGCAGGTGTTTCCCTCGAAGGGCGAATGCCGCAAGATGGTGCAGGGCGGCGGCGTGTCGCTCAACAAGGAGAAGGTCGCCGACCCGGCACGTACGGTGGGCGAGGCCGACCTGATCGCCGGCAAATACCTGCTCGTACAGAGGGGTAAGAAGAACTACTACCTCGTAATCGCCGAGTAGCATGGAATACCGCATCGTCCTGACGCGCATGGAATTCCACGCGCTGCACGGCTGCTACGAGCTGGAACGCAAGGTAGGCAACCGCTTCACGGTCGACCTGGAACTGACGGCCGAACTGGGCCATGCGGCCACGGACGACGACGTGCGCAAGACGGTCAACTACCTGACGGCCTACGAAGTCGTCGAGATGCAGATGCGAATCACGCAGCACACCATCGAGCGGGTGGCGACGAACATCATCGAGGCGATTTACGCCACCTTCCCGCAGGTGCGGCACGTAAAATGCACCATATCGAAACTGGCGCCGCCGCTGGGCGGAAAGCTTGAGAAGGTGAGCGTCGTGCTGGAGAAATAGGGCGGGTGTGCGCATGCATGCGCACACCCGTTTGCGATAATAAACAGGTTAGGTTATGCATCACAAGGAGAGTCGCGCCACCTTGGGTGGCAAATTGAGCGCTGTGCTGGTCGCCGCGGGAAGTTCCGTGGGGCTGGGTAACATCTGGCGCTTCCCCTATGTAGCCGGGGACAACGGCGGCGGGGCATTTCTGATAATCTACATCCTTTGCGTCCTGCTGCTGGGGCTGCCGCTCATGATCGCGGAGTTCACCGTGGGGCGTGCTTCGCACCGCAATGCCGTGGGTGCCTACCGGGCGCTGAACCCACGGTGGAGTTTTCTGGGTTACAACGGCGTGCTGGCCGCATTCCTGATCCTGGGGTTCTACTTCGTAGTATCGGGATGGACGGCCGAATACATGGTGCACTCGGTGACGGGCAGTATCGCTCGTTTCTCGACCGCCGAGCAGTACAAGAGTCTCTTCGAGAACTTTATCAGCAATCCCTGGAGGCCGGTCGTCTACACCTGCCTGTTCGTCCTCGCAACCCATTTCGTGATCGCCATGGGCGTACAGAAAGGCATCGAACGCTCGGCTAAAATCCTCATGCCGCTGCTGTTCCTGATTCTGATCGTACTGTCGGTACATTCGCTGCTGATGCCGGGCGGGGAAGCCGGGCTGAAGTTCCTCTTCGCCCCCGACTTCTCGAAGGTGACGCCCACGACCGTGCTCGTCGCACTGGGGCAGGCGTTCTTCTCGCTTTCGATCGGCATCGGCACGATGGTGACCTACGCCTCGTATTTCAAACCGGACACGAACCTGCGCCACACGGCGCTCAACGTCACCATCCTCGACACGCTGGTGGCCATACTGGCCGGCGTGGTGATCTTCCCGGCGGTATTCAGCGTAGGCATCGAGCCTTCGTCGGGGCCGTCGCTCGTATTCATCACCCTGCCGAGTATCTTCAACGGCATGCCGCTGAGCATGGTGTGGTCGTCGATTTTCTTCCTGCTGCTGGTCGTCGCAGCACTCACCTCGACCATCTCGCTGCACGAGGTAGTCACGGTCTACCTGCACGAGGAGTGGCACCTGAGCCGCAAGGCTGCGGCATGGCTGACGACCGCCGCCACGGCCGCCCTGGCGTCGCTGGCATCGCTGTCGCTGGGTGCGTTGGGCAGTTGGAAGATCGCCGGGCTCTCGCTTTTCGATTCGCTCGACTTCCTGACGGCCAACATCCTGCTGCCGGCAGGCGGGCTTTTCACCTGCATCTTCGTGGGCTGGAAGCTCGACCACCACATCCTCAAGGCACAGATCACCAACGACGGAGAGCTGAAATTCCGCATCTACGGCCTGTTCAGCTTCCTGCTGCGCTACGTCTGCCCGGCCGTGCTGCTGCTGATCTTCCTCGACAACCTCGGCGTATTCTGACACGGCCGACACGCGTTTCCCCGACCCCGGACTTCGGAAAGTCCGGGGATTTTTATTTCCGCGGCCAGGACGGAATGGAGGGCGTACATTTCGATTCAAAACCACTCTTTCTCAAAAAAGCAGACATTTCGCCCAGTTTTTTTGTGTTTTATTTTGGAAAATAAAATTAAAGATTTATTTTTGTTTCATAATGAAATTAAAAATATTACACATCACAATAAAAAACACAAATACAACCGAAAAACCCAAAAAAGGTAAAAAGCGGCACGAGATCCAATCACGACCGTAAAAGGCAAACCGCGGGCAGCACCCGCGGCCTGCATCCGTTTCAGTGACAAGCTTTCGCAGCAGCAGCCGATTGCCAGGGTATGAAAAAAGGATTACATTCCGGTGACAACGACGCACGAAGCCAATTATTAAAATATTTTTGCAGCCGGAGCGACACAGGCTCCCACCTATAATATAAAGAAACCATTCGAAAAGACCCGGCCATGAAAAACCTGTTACTTTTCCTGCTGGCCTGCAGCCTCGGCGCCGCAGCCGCAGCCCGCCCGATACGGGGATCGGTCAAATGCGGCGGAAAGCCGATGGGCGGCGTGACCGTAACCGACGGTTATACGTTCGCGCAAAGCGACGAGCAGGGCATATTCACGCTCGATGCCGACGACCAGGCGCTGTTCATCAGTCTGGTGACCCCGTCCGGCTACCTGGCTCCGCTCGATGGGGGCATCCCGCAATTCTACCGCGCATACGACCCGGCGGCCAAACGCTACGACTTCGAATTGCAACCGTGGCCCGGCCCGGACGGATGCTACGAACTGCTGGCGATCGCCGACCCGCAGCCTAAGACCGAAGAGCATTTCCGGCGGTTACGGAGCGAAGTCATGCCCGCATTGCAGGCGGCAACCGATAACGGGAGGACGCGGGGCGCGAACCAGGCCGCGATCGTGCTCGGGGACATCGTATGGGACTCCCCTGAACTCTTCGCAGGCGTGAAAGCGGAGTTCGCCGGGCTCGGGGTACCCGTATACGGCGTGATCGGCAACCACGACCACGACCTGAACAAATACACCGACCGCGAGGCGACGGAAAACTACCGCCGCCATTTCGGCCCCACCTATTATGCCTTCGACATGGGGCGCACACACTATATCGTACTCGACGACATCGTTTACCACGGCGCGAAGAAATACGAGGAGCGGATCGACACGATGCAACTGCGCTGGGCAGCCGCCTATGCGGAACGCCTGCCTGCAGGGTCGCGCGTCTGCATCGCGATGCATGCCCCTGCCATGAAATCGTGGCTCGGGAACCGCGTCATGGAGTCGGCCGAGAGGCTGATGGACGCCTTCGCCGGGCACGAACTGCACTTCATCACCGGGCATACGCACCTCAACTCGAATTACGACATCCGCGAGGGGGTCACGGAGCACAACGTAGCGCAGGTCTGCGGCAACCTCTGGTGGGATCCGATCAACTGGGACGGTACGCCCAAGGGCTTCCAGCTGTTCCGCGAATGCGGCGGGGAATTCTCGTGGGAATACCGGAGCCTGGGCGAGTCCCCGGCACGGCAGATCCGCGTATGGCACCCCGGCCAGGTGGCCAAGCACCCGGCCAGCATCGTGGCAAAGGTGTGGAACTGGGATTCGTACTGGACGGTCGTATGGTATGAGGACGGCCGTTACCGCGGCGCCATGCAGCGTACGACGCTCGACGACCCCGATTATACCGCACACATCGACTCGCTGAAGGCCGCCGGGAGGAAAATCTCCAAAGTCCAGCGCCCACGCCCGACGAACTTCTATTTCACGGCACGCCCCTCGGCATCGGCCCGCGAGGTGGAGGTGGTCGCCACCGACCGATTCGGCCGCCGCTACTCGGAGCGCATCGCACTCGGGCACACCGACTGACATACAGGACACCAACACCAAAATCATCAATAGCCTATGAAAAAACTGATTACTTTAATCGCCGGGTTGCTGCTCGTCGCCCTCCCGGTCGGACTGGCCGGTTGTGACGACAGCGACAAGGAGATCTACAACGATGGCCGGCTGGTCACCGATGTAGTTATTCCGACCTCGATGACCGTCTACCGCGGGATGGAGGTTTCCGTCTCCGGCTACGGCTTCGCCCAAGGCGACGCCATCGCGTTACGCGCCGGCGAGGATCTCCCGGCAGCTACCACGGTAGCATCGGAGAAACTGCTAACATTCGTCATACCCGACGGGGCGGCAGACCAGACCGTCTATAAGGTCGTGCTCAACCGGGCACAGGACTACCAGGTGCTCGGATCGAGCAAGATGACCGTACAACTGGCCATCGACGTCGACCTGGGCAAGACCATCTCGGGCAACTGGGGCGGCGACGCCGTGATCCGCGGCCGCGGGTTCATGGCTACGGACAAACTCCTATTGGAGCAAGGGGGGGGGAAATTCGAAGCGCCGGTCAAAGGTGCTGACGATTCTTCGCTGACCTTTACCATTCCCCAGAACGCCGCCGACGGCGACTGTGAATTCACCCTGCAGCGCGGAGCAGAAGAGCAGATACTGGGCTCCGCCAAACTCAACCTCTCCCTGGGCGGCATCACCGTACCGGACAAGGAAGGCGCGACGATCAAGGGTATCGTCCACATGGCAGGACAAGGCATCGCCGACGTCCTGGTCTCGGACGGCGACCTGATCACCAAGACCGACGCCAACGGTTTCTATTGGCTCAATTCCGAAAAACGCAACGAACTCGCCTTCGTCATCCTGCCTGCGGGCTATGACGTTCCCACGGCCAAGGCGATGCCCCAGTTCTGGCAGCCCTGCACGCTCGACGCGAATACCGTCGAACAGCTCGACTTCCAGCTGCTCAGGGCCGACAACGACTCCCACACCATGCTCGTGGCCACGGACATGCACCTGGCCAACCGCAACACCCCGAAAGATTACGTTCAGTTCGCCGACGGCTTCGTCAAGGAGCTGACATCGGCCTACAATGCCGCCGCACCCGGAAAGGTATACTGCCTCAACCTGGGCGACTTCTCGTGGGATGGCTACTGGTACGACAACAAGTGGGCGCTGCCCGAATGCAAGCAGAGCGTCGAGGACTTCAACTTCCAGATGTGGTCGGTGATGGGCAACCACGACAACGACCCCTATGTAGCCTCCGATTTCGGCGCCGAAGGCCCCTACCGCCAACACATGGGCCCGGTTTACTACGCCATGAACATCGGCCGGATACACTACATCATGCTCGACGACACCGAGTACCTCAACACGGGCGGCTCGCAGGGTACGGTCGGTTCGCGCAACTACAACCGCCGCTTCGACGACCGGCAGCTGGCTTGGCTCAAGGAGGAGCTAACCCATGTCGACAAATCGACCCCGATCGTCGTGGGATGCCACTGCCCGCTTTACTCGTACAGCGGAAGCGGCGGCGTGAGCGTAGCGCTCCAGACCCAGGCCGACATCGACAAAATCCTGGGCTGCTTCGCCGGCTTCAGCAACGTGACTTTCGTCACGGGGCACACGCACGTGAACCGCAATATCCAGTCGCCGACCTATGCGAACGTCTACGAGCAGAACATCGCCGCGGTCTGCGGCACCTGGTGGTGGACGCAGCAGTACGGCAACAACAACGTCTGCACCGACGGTTCGCCCGCGGGTTACAAGATCTTCACGGTCGACGGAACCGACCTCAAATGGCAGTACAAAGCCACGGGGCTTCCCATCGAAAAGCAGTTCATCACCTACGACATGAACGAGGTCAAGGAGTACTGGGCCACCGACGCCACGGCACTCAAGGCCTTCGCCGCAGGCAACGACATGCGAAACCGCGACAAGGATTATTCGACGGTGGGCGAAAATGCCGTCTACATCAACGTCTGGGCCTACGAGCCGGGCTGGACGGTCACCGTGACGGAGAACGGAACCCCGCTCGACGTGAAACAGGTCTGGAGCAAGAAAGACCCGCTGCACAGCATTTCGTACGACATCCCGCGCGGCGCGGCCAACAACGGCACGCTCACCTTCCCCTCGACCTCCTGCATGCATATGTTCGAGGTTACGGCCTCCTCGGCGTCTTCCACGCTGGAGATATCGGTTACCGATCGCTTCGGCAACGTCAGCACGGAGTCGATGATCCGGCCCAAGGCGCTCACGACCGACGTGACCAAATAACCCTCAAAAACCTTAAGACAATGAAGCGTATAATGAACAAATGGTTGTGGTCGTTATTATGCGTCACGCTCCTGGGAGCCGCGGCGTGCAGCGACGACGACACCGAAGGGGATTCGGGGAACCCAATTCCCCCGGCACTCTCCACCGAAAACCTGCCCGATGCAGGACTGAAGTTCCTCTATTCGGCACTGACCCCGCATACATTCACCATGAACGTCGACGCGCCCTGGGAGATCACCAAGACCGCAGGCTGGTTCGTCGTCACCCCGAACAAGGGCGAGGCGGGCCAGAATATCCAGGTCACCGTCACCCCGGCCCTGAACCAGGGCGAGGCGCGCGACGGCGAATTCACCATCCGCGCCAACAGCGGCAACAACCTCCATCCCTGCCTGACGGAGAAGAGCATCCCGCTTTCGCAGGACGCCTACCTGGCGGCCGGCATCGTGATAACGGGGCTCGACGAACGCCTGCTGGCATTCGAAGCCGAAGATACGGATCCGGTGGTCTTCACCGTCGAAGCATCCTACGACTGGACGCTCACGGTGGAGAACGAGACCTGGCTGACGGTCGCCCCCAAGAGCGGCAAGGCCGGCTCTGCGGCCCAAGTCACCATCACGCCCAAGGCCAACACCACCGACGAACGCCGCGAGTCGAAGATCACGATCACGGCCGGCGACGCCGAATTCGGCGAGAACACCGCCGAAGAGATCATCGAGCTGGTTCAGGCACCCTACATGCCCAAGGACACGCATACCGAGGGATACGTCTTCTTCAGCGACGACTTCCAGTGGATTCCCGACAACTGGGTGAGCCCCTACACCAAGTACGGCTGGCCGAGCGTATCGATCGACGGCACGAACGGCAACGAGTTCGCCCTCTCGACCGACGGAATGAAAGAGGCCGTAGCGGCCAAGGGCTACACCTACACCCCCTCGGTATATGCCCGTTACGAAGGCCATGTCAAGCTGGGTAAGACCGCCAACATGGGCGCCATCACGATTCCCGCGCTCACGGGCATCGACGCCGGCAAGGCCGCGACGCTGCTCGTGCAGTTCGACGCAGCCGCCTATTCGTCGGCAGGCGGCACGGTGGACAACGGCGACGACCACATGGACGTCACGATCGAAGGCCCCGGCACGATCGGCGACCTGGTGGAAACCTCCGCGCTGGTCGAAGTGAAGAACGTCTGGGAGTGGACGCGCTACTCGCTGATCGTCTACGGCGCTACGAACGAAACCCGCATCACCTTCGGCAGCGAGCGCGAAGTGAAGTGCCGCCTCTACCTGGACAACATCACCGTGACGCGCGCCAAGGACGAGAACCCCGAAGCCCCGGCTCCGGAGGCACTCGTAACCCCGCTCGACAAGGAGATCGTCAATACCTCCGATGCGGGCCTCTTCGATGCCAACAAGATGGTGGTCGCCGAAGGCGGCACGCTGATCTGCTCGGTGCGCGTCAACAAGGCCTGGACGGCGGAGACCGACTGCGACTGGCTGACGATCACCACCGTACGCTGCGGCGACGCAGACCCGTCGACGGTAACGGGCGCCAACAACGGCGCATCGCTCTCGAACGGCGTGGCGACCGTCAAGGCCACGGGGCTGCCCTACGTCACCACCAAGGTGGAAGTAGGCAGGAACTCCGGAGGCGAAAGCCGCACGGGCCATATCATCATCAAGTCGGAAGGCGCAGAGATCGAGAAGGTTGCCGTCACGCAGGCTTCCGGGGCACAGATCACCATCGAAGGGCTGACGGACAATACGCTGGAGCTCAGCGACAACCCCGCAGAATCGGGTGCCGAGGTGAAATTCACGGTCAACGCCCCCTATCCCTGGACGATCGCCCCATCGGGCGCTGCGGCATGGTACGAGGTGAGCCCCGGGCAGGGTGCCGCCAACACCGACGTGGAGGTAACGGTCAAGGCGCTTGAGCAGAACCTCTCGTTCCGCCGCTTCGGCGAGTTTACGATCACGGCGGCCGAGGGCGATGCAACCCTTACCGAGAAGATCGCGCTTTCGCAGCAGCCCGTATCGCCCGGAACGGTGAAATGGGACTTGGCGTCTCCCGTACAATGGTCGTTCTCGGAAGAGGATATGGGCAACTACGCCCAGGACTTCAAGGGCGGGCCCGACAGCCCGTACAACACGGTGCTGGCCCAATCGGGGCCGGGGTACCTCTCCTATACGCACACGGCACCGAGCGATCCCGACAAGAAATGCGAACGCATCGTCGGCAGTACGGGCCATCCGTACATCACGGGCGGCTGGCCGGGCGACTACTGGACGTTCGCCGTCCCGGTGACGAACCTCGACGCAGGCACCAAAGTCCGCTTCACGGCGATCACCCGCACCTCGGCCACCGGCCACAAATTCTGGCGGATGGAGTACAACGACGGCGGCACCTGGAAACCCGCCGCGGCATTGCAAACGACCACGGAAACGGGGGAAGAGGTCTCCTACACCCACGCCATGAACGCCGACGGGAAGACCAACATCACGGTCGACGTGACGGTCACCTATGCCAATGCGATCTCCGGCGGCAACATCGAATTCCGGTTCGTCTGCGCGGCCAACTGGCAGGCCAGCGGCAAGGGCGCACTCGCCAAGCCCAACGGCGGGACGATGCGCTGGGCCGGAGCCGGAACGGCCGACAGCCCGAGAATACAGATCGTACCCTAAACCGACCTTGACGGCTGCGGCCGCCCGCAGGACGACCGCAGCCGTTCGACAAAAAAACCCGAATTAAAAAAATCAACAATATGAAGCTTAAAACATACATACGGAATGCTTTGGCAACCGCGGTAATGTTGCTGGTCGCTTCGGCCGCCTGGGCCCAAAGCCGCAACATCACGGGCATCGTGTTCGACACGGACGGCAAAAGCCCGCTCGTCGGGGCCACCGTCATCCTGAAGGGGACTGCGACAGGCACGATTTCGAACGCAGACGGAACCTATACGATCCATGTGGGCAGCGACAACGACGTGCTGGTCTTCCAGTCGCTGGGCTATGACCCGCAGGAGGTCACGGTCGGAAGCCGCACCACGGTCAATGTCACGCTGAAAGAATCGGCGCAGAAGATCGACGAAGTGGTCGTCACGGCCCTCGGCCTGACCCGCTCGGAGAAATCGGTCGGCTATGCCGTTTCGAAAGTCTCGGGCGACGAACTCACCAAATCCATATCGAGCAACTGGGTGACGGGGCTCAACGGCAAGGTCGCCGGTATGTCGATGTCCTCAGCGGGCACCGGCCCCGGCGGTACGGTACGTGTGACGCTGCGCGGCGACACGTCGCTCAACTACGGCGCCAACGAAGCGCTGTTCGTCATCGACGGTATCCCGATGAGCAACGGCTCGGTAGCATCCGGTTCGGGCGCCAACTACGCCAACAGCAACGCCCCGGTGGACTTCGGTAACCCGATCTCCGACCTCAACCCCGACGACATCGAGAACGTCTCCGTCCTCAAGGGCCCCGCCGCAGCCGCGCTTTACGGTTCGATGGGCCAGAACGGCGTGGTGCTCATCACCACCAAGTCGGGCCGCGAACAGCGCGGTATCGGCGTTACCTACAACGGTTCGGTGACCTTCGAGACCGCAGGCTTCTGGCCCGAATTCCAGGAGGAATACGGCCCCTCGGCCGTCACCACGTCGCTCACCAACCGCGTCGCATCGGCATGGGGCCTTCCCGGCACGATGACCTATGACGGGCAGCCCGTCCGCCAGCAGATTTCGCGCTACACGTACGGCGAGCATTTCGACTCCAGCAAGCTGCGCTACCTCTACATGTCGAAGAACTGGGAGACCGGGGAGTTCACCCCCCTGCCGTGGGTATACGCCGACGACTGGTTCACCGGCCTCTTCGAAACGGGCGTTACGTGGAGCAACTCGGTGACCATCGACGGTTCGACGGGCAAGGGTACGAGCACGCGCTTCTCGTTCACCGACCTGCGCAACGACTGGATCACGCCCAACTCGGGCTACGAACAGCAGACCTTCGCACTGGCCCTGAACCAGAAGATCAGCAAGGCCATCAAACTGGCGGCAAAGGTCAACTACATCCGCAAGAACAGCGACAACATGCCCATGTCGGGTTACAGCCAGGGTTCGCCCATGTACGGCCTGATCTGGGGCTACAACACCAACCCCATCTCGGCTTACCGCGACGAGTACATGCAGGGCCGTTATACCTACGCCAACTACCTGGCAGGCAGTGGCGAGGACAAGTACAACACCACTTCGGGGCTTATCTACAACAGCCTCGAGGGCCACAACCCCTACCGCACGCTGTACGAGGAGCTGAACAAACTGGATCGTGACCGTATCTTCGGCAACGTGAGCATCGACTTCACTATCCTGCCCGAGCTGACCTTCACGCTGCGCGGCGGCTTCGACGCCAATATCGAATGGCGCTCGCAGCAGAAACCCTTCATGTCGCTCGACAACCGCTACGGCATGTACCGCGAGAAGACCATCCGCCGCTACGACTACAACTCGGACTTCCTGCTCAAGTACAACAAGCTGTGGGATCGCTTCGGCGTCACGGCGGCGTTCGGCGGCAGCGTCCTGCGCAACAAGTACTACTCGACCACCATCACCGCCTCGCAGCTGAGCAGCGAAGGCCCCGGCATGTATTCGTTCGCCAACGCCGCGGTAGCCCTCGACACGTCGCCCTACCGCAGCAACCGGCAGACCAACAGCCTTTACGGCTTCGTCAACCTGTCGTGGGACGACACCTACTTCCTCGACCTCACGGCCCGCAACGACTGGTCATCGACGCTGGCTCCCTCCAACTGGAGCTATTTCTACCCGTCGGTATCGGCCAGCATCCTGCTCGACAAGGCGTTCAAGATCAACTCCCCTCATGTCAACATGATCAAGCTGCGCGGTTCGTGGGCACAGGTGGGTAACGACACTTCGGTCTTCTCGCTCTACGACGACTACTCGACCACGGACTATCCGGGCGGCGTCACGCTGCCTACGGCCAGCAACTACCCGTACATCCTCCCCGAAAAGACCAGCAGCTGGGAAGTCGGCCTGGAAACCAAGTTCCTGGGCAACCGGCTCAATGTCGACGTGGCGCTCTACAAGACCAGCACCCGCAACCAGATCATCAGCGCCGAAACGAGCGCCGAAACAGGCAGTACGTCCCGCAAGATGAACGCCGGCCTGATTACCAACAAGGGTGTCGAGGTCACGTTCCGCATGGTTCCCGTCCGCACGAAGGACATCAACTGGGAGATCAACGGCAACTGGTCGCTCAACAAGAACAAACTCAACGAGCTGCAGAACGGATGGGATCCCGCAACGCCGTTGCAGACCTCGACCTCGACGACCATCGGCAGCCGTATATTCGTCTACTCGTACGTGGGCAAGTCCATGCACCAGCTCTATTCGGCCAGCCACTACGAGTACGCGCCGGAAGGCTCGACCTACACGGACGAAAACGGTAACCAGGTCGACTGCTCGGGCATGCAGATCATCAACGCCAAGACCGGCTACCCGCTGCTGACCAAGGAGACCGACTCCAAGAAGTTCGAGCACCTGGGCAGCGTAATCCCCGACTGGAAGGCAGGCTTCGGCACGACGTTCCGCTACAAGAACCTCTCGCTGAGCGCGCAGTTCACGGCGCAGGTCGGCGGCGTGGCCTACTCGGTGACCAACTTCGCACTCTCGTACCAGGGCAAGCTGAAGAACTCGCTCGCCGGACGTGACGACGGCCTGGTTCTGCAGGGCGTCAACGCCGTGGACAACGGCGACGGCACGGTTTCCTACCAGAAGAACACCGCCGTCACGGAGAACATCTACACCTACTACCAGTCCTACAAATGGGTGCGCGACAACGGCCGTGAAAACACGTTCAGCACCGACTTCCTCAAGTTCAAGGAGTTGCGCATCGACTACCAGCTGCCCAAACACCTGATGGCCAAGACCCGGTTCCTGCAGGGCGCGTCGATCGGGTTCTTCGCCACCAACCTCTTCTGCATCACCGACTGGCCGCAGTTCGATCCCGAGGCGGCGGGTCTGGTCAACGGTACGAACATTTACCCCGGTATCGAAACCGTCACCTTCCCGATGACGCGTACCTACGGTATCAACATCAAACTTCAGTTCTAAAACCGCGAACACCATGAAATACGCAAAACATATCCTGATACTCGCGCTGCTCGCCGCATCGGGCGCATGTACGAACGATTTCGAGGATTACAACACCAATCCGAACAAACAATCGGAAGGATCGGTAGCCCCCATCGCACTGCTCGAACCGCTGATTTACAGCTCCACGAACAGCTATTCGTCCTACATGCTGAGCATCGCCAACGAAATTTCGCAGGTCACCGTGGCCAAGTCGACACCGCGCCGCGAACACTGCTACAACCTTGCCGACGGCAACTTCAAGGCCATCTGGAACCTCGGGTACAAATGGGCCGGCAATGCCAAGCACATGTACGACCTGGCCGTGGCGCAGAACCAGCCCAACTTCCAGGCCATCGGCCTGACGCTGAAGGTCTATAACATGTCGATCCTCACCGACATGTTCGGTTCGATCGCCTACCGCGAGGCGCTCAAGGGCGGCGAGGGCATCAACACCCCGCATATCGACTCGCAGCAGGAGGTCTATACGGCCATGCTGGAGGAGCTCGAACTGGCCAACTCGCTCTACAACGCCAGCCTGGGGCTGGACGACCCCACCAAGGACGGCATCTACGGCGGCGACATCGCCAAGTGGCAGAAATTCACCAACACGCTGCGCCTGCGCCTGCTGATGCGCGTGAGCGGCCGTAACAACGCCTTCACCCCCACGGTCGGCGAGCAGATCAACCAGATCATCTCCAACCCGGGCAAATACCCCGTCTTCGAATCGAACGACGACAACGCCACCGTGAAGTTCTCCGGCAGCGCGGAATATTACAAGACCTATTTCAACTCCAGTTCGTTCCCCGACGACAAGAGCCTGTCGAGCGACCACCACGTCGCCGCCCAACTGCTCGACCTGCTCTACGACGCTTCGGACGGCTTCGTCGACCCGCGCCTGCGCATCTGGATCAAGCCCCGTTACGTCCAGTATCCCAGTGCGACCGAGCCCGATGTGATCCGCGAAATGATCGGCGCCGTCTCGGGCTGTACGATCAACTACAACGGCATCACCTCCATCAGCGAACGCGAACCCTACCTGCATTACGAAACGCTGGTGGGCGACACGCGCCCCAACCACATGCTCGACTACGACGAGCTGCTCTTCATCAAGGCCGAAGCAGCGATGAACGGCTGGATATCGGGCTCCGCCAAGGAGTATTACGAAGCGGCGATCACCGCGTCGTGCCAGAAATGGGGCGAATACGGCATTTACGCCTCCTACCCCGAACTCAACGCGTCGAACAAGATCGAACTGAAAACCGTAGCCATCACGCAGAAGAACATCGCCGCACTGCTGGCGAGCGACCACGTAAAATGGAATAATACCCAGCAGCGCCTCGCCGAGCAGAAATGGCTCTCGCTGTTCTGGGTCATCGGCTTCCAGATGTACCACGAAATGCGCCGCACGGGGTATCCCGAGTGCAAGACCGGCATGGGAACGATCGAGCTGAACGCCACGGGCGGCAAGTTCATCGCCCGCTATCCCTATCCGTCGATCGCGATCGCCAACAACCGTGCGAACTATACGGCCGCATTCGAGGCACAGGGCGGTACCATCAACGACAACACCATGGTCTTCCCGATCTGGTGGAGCGGCCAGGCCGTCGCCAAGGATGCCGGGCAGCCGTGGGAACACTCGTTCCGCAAGAATGTCATCGCCGAAGAGAACTTATAATCTAAAAACGAACGCACTATGAACGCGAAAAACATATTCCGCAACATAAGGGGCCTGGCCATGTCGGCGCTGCTCCTGATCCCGGCGGCCTTCGTCTCGTGCAGCGACGACGACACGGAGGGCGGCAGCCCCTACTTCCGGCTGGAGAATACCGTCGTATCGAGCAAGCTGGTGACCGCCTCCTCCGACCTGGGTTTCGACGCCGAGGCCATCATCGGCGACGCCACGCTCGAACTGATCCGTTACGACATCCGTTCGAACTGCAACTGGAGTGTCGAATGCAACTCCACGGACGGAGACTGGATCAAATTCTACCCCAAGACAGGCCAGGGCGACGGCAAGGTACGCTTCTGCCTGGACGATAACGACGCCAACACCCCGCGTTCGGCGACGGTCGTATTCCGCTATGCGGACGGCAGGCAGACCGAAACGACCCTCGTCGTCAACCAGAGCGCCAACGAACCTTACATCCGGTTCGTCGTCAACAACATCGAGACGAACGAGATCGTAGCGGGACGTTATGCCGCCCATTACGACATCAGGGTCGCGTCGAACGTGACGCCGTTCTACGAACCCGAAAAAGCCGAATGGGCAACCTTCACCGAGACGGGCAACGGGACTTTCACGCTCGACATCGAGGAGTATCCCGAGCAGCCGGCATCCCTGAGCCGTGATTTCAGCATCGCCTTCAAGGGCAGCGGCCAGTACAAGGACATCAGGGCCGACCTGAACATCCTGCAGGACATCACGCCGCAGATCGAGATTACGAGCGAGGACATCGGCGACGACCTGGCACTGCCCCCGTTCCCGGCCTACCAGCCCAATGCATTCACCTTCAAGGTGAAATCCAACTGGGACTGGACGATTTCGGTTGCCGAGAACGCATGGATCGAGGTCACGCCCTCGGCCGGCGAAGCGGACAAGGAGTATGTCATGACGGTGAAAGCGACCAGCAACCTCTCGCTCGACGAACGCTCCGCTTCGTTCTCGATCATCTCGGACGAGGTGCTCGGCACCAAAGCCGTCAAGGAGATGTTCGTGACACAGGAAAGCCTGGCGGAAGGCGGGCCGCTGGAAGGTCTGGACGCCCCGGTAAAGTGGTTCTTCAACGGCGCCTCGGGCACGGACTACACGGCCATGAAAGAGCAGTTCGAGCAGAACAACAAGCTCATGGCCTCGTCGGGCGTAGGCTATATCTCCTACTTCCACACCTTCAACCCCGACGGCAGCCTGCACCCCAACAGCACGCGCATGATCGGCGGCACAGGACAGCCTTACGTCACGGGAGCATGGAAGGGCGACTACTGGTTGTTCGAAGTTCCGGTCAAGAACTTCAAGTCGGGCACGAAGGTTCGTTTCACGGGTCTCACGCGCATCTCCGGCACCGGACAGAAGTACTGGAGCCTGCAATACATGGACGGTACGAGCTGGAAACCGGCGACCGACACGCAGACCGCAACCGTCAACGGGGAACAGATTACCTACACGCATCTGGTACCGACGGCCAATATGCAGATCGACGAGACAATGACCTTCGCACGCGGTATCAGCGACGGCAGCGTCAAGATCCGGTTCTATTGCGAAGCCAACACCACGGGCGGCACGGAACCCAACGGCGGTACGATCCGCTGGGCAAGCTCCGCCGATAACGGGTACAACGACAGTCCGGTCATTCAGGTTGTCGAATAACACCGTTCGATCCCCATACCGAAGAGGGAGGCCTGAAGGCCTCCCTCTTCTTTTATTCCGTCCCGGGTGGCAGCGGCGATGGCGGTGGTACAGGCCTCCGAAGGCCGGGCCCGCCGGGCCCGAGGCACATGCCTTTCCGTCCAAGCCGTGAATGGCGCCCCGGAGCATATCAGGCGGCGGAGAGGGACGCACGGGCGCCGACACGGACACACAACACGCGGGCACACGAGTTCAAGACGCACAGCACACGGTTCACGGAGCACGGTTCCCAGAGCACAGGGCACGGAGCACTGGCCATGACACACGGACGCAACTGATAACCGCTACGCACCGCCGGAAACGCCGCAAAAAAGGGAGCCTATGAAAGGCTCCCTTTAATATCTGTACCAAAGTCGTCAGTTGATGTTCCGCCGGTCGGGTTCGTGGTCGGGAGAAGCGGCTTCCATGTCGATCTGCAACTTGACCATGTTGATGGCCGTCGCAGCCGCTTCGTCGCCCTTGTTGCCGTGGCGGCCGCCGCAGCGGTCGAGCGCCTGCTGCATGTCGTTGACGGTCAGCACACCGAATGCGATCGGCATATTCCACTGAATCTGCAGTTGGGTGATACCCTGCGTCACGCCCTGGCAAATGAAATCGAAATGGCGCGTATCGCCCTGGATGACACACCCGAGCGCAATTACCGCGTCGACATCGGTATACTCGGCGAAAAACTGTGCGCCGAGCGCCAGTTCGAACGTCCCGGGGACATATTTGATCTGGATGTTCAGGTCGGGGCATCCGGCGGCACGCAACGTGCGCACGGCGCCTTCGAGAAGGGCTTCGGTGACCTCGCGGTTCCACTCGGCCACGACGATGCCGAACCGCATCTCGGCGGCCGAAGGCAGGGGTGAATCGAATTGGGAAAGGTTATGCTTCTTGGTCGCCATAGTCTCCGGTTATTTTATGCTGCCGAGAAGTTTCTCCGCGTCGCGTGCGTCCATCGACGCCGGGTACGAAGTCAGTATCTGCTCGTAGTATGCGGCCGCTTTCGCGCCGTTGCCCTGGGCCTGCTCGGCCAGGCCGGCTTTGCGGAGGTACATCGGAGCGGTGAGGTTGTTGTCGGCAGCCGCTACGGCTTTGTCGTAGAATTTCACAGCCTTGGCATAGTCCTTCTGCTCGACGGCGATGTCACCCTGCAACCCGTAGTTCTGGGCGTTGATCAATGCGCCCGGGATACCCTTTACGGGCGAATACCTGGCCAGGAATTTGGCGGCATTCTCCAGGTCGCCGGCCTTCAGGTAACAGATGCCGGCGTAGTGTTTGGCAAGGTTGCCCGAAGGGGTCGAGCCGTACTTCTCGATCACCTCGAGGAATCCGGCGCCGTTGGCATCGCCTTCGAGTGCCAGCGCATAGTCCGCATTCTGATCCTCGAAACGGTACTGCGCCTCGGCGATCATTTCGGCGGCCTTCTCGGCACGCGGCGACACGATCAGTGCGCGGTAGCCGAAAACGAGGGCTGCGAGCACCAGCAAGCCGAGGAAAACATACGACAACATGCGGCCGTTCTTCTCGAAGAAAAACTCAGTTTTGTTCATTGCTTCGCCGAGGGTTTCCTGCTCGGCGACATGCTGTTTTGCCATAAAAATCTATCTTGTTTAGTTTATAATTCCGTACGTTAGGCAGCAAAGATACAAAACTATTCACAATGTACAATGCCGCATCCCGATTTTTTGCAACTCGGGATACATGCAACGGGCGCAATGCCCAAATAAATTTGGCATTGCGCTCGGCTTGCACTATCTTTACAGAACACAGGCGGCGCCTTGGCAATGCCCAAATAAATTTGGCATTGCGCTCGGCTTGCACTATCTTTGAACCATGTATCTGAAGAAAATATCGCTGCTCAACTTCAAGAATATCGCACAGGAGGAACTCGCCCTGTGCCCCGGCATCAACTGCCTGGTGGGCGACAACGGGGCGGGCAAGACCAATGTCATCGACGCGGTTTATTACCTCTCGATGTGCAAGTCGTCGCTGGCGATGACCGACGGGCAGAGCGTCCGCCACGGCGCGGATTTCTTCCTCGCCGAAGGACAGTACCTCACCGATGCGGGCAAGACGGAGAGCGTCGTATGCTCGTTCTCGCGCAAGGGCGGCAAGGTGCTCAAACGCAACGGGAAGGAATACGAACGGCTGTCGGATCACGTGGGGCTGATTCCGGCCGTGATCGTGTCGCCGGCCGACAGTGCGCTCATCAGCGACGCCGCGGACGAACGCCGCCGCTACCTCAACGGCTTCATCTCGCAGCTCGACCGCACCTACCTGGCCGCCGTAATGCGTTACAACGGCGTGCTGGCCGAACGCAACCGCCTGCTCAAGAACATGCCCGACGAAACGATGCTCCGCATTTACGACCTGCAACTCGTCGAGCAGGGCAACCGGATACACGCCCTGCGTCGGGAGTTCACGCAGCGGCTGCAACCCGTCGTCGCGGACTATTACCGCACCCTCTCGGGCGACCGCGAGCAGGTCGAATTGCACTACAAGTCGGAACTGAACGAGCGGCCGTTCGACGAACTGCTCCTCGCGGCACGGCAGAAAGACCTCGCCAACGAATTCACCACAGCAGGCATCCACCGCGACGACCTGGTGCTGAAAATCGGCGGCTACCCCCTGCGCAAATACGGGTCGCAGGGACAGCAGAAATCGTTCCTGATAGCCCTCAAACTGGCGCAATACACCATCGTCGCCCGGGAAAAGGGCGAAAAACCGATCCTGCTGCTGGACGACCTCTTCGACAAGCTCGACGCCGGGCGCGTGGAGCAGTTGATCCGCCTCGTGTCCGAAGATTCGTTCGGGCAGATCATAATCACCGACTGCAACCCCACACGGCTGCGTACGATCCTCGACAAGGCGGGCGGCGAATATGCGCTTTTCACGGTCGGGAACGGGGCGGTGACGCAGGGGAATGCAACGGCAACGGCTGCCGCGGCAGACCCGGACAAAGGATCGGCCGGAAGCCGGCCCGGGAATGCGGCAACGGACGGGACTGCGGAACCGATGGAGGAAAAAACACCGGGACAGACCGGGACTGCGGCCGCGGATCGGACAGAAGGGCAAGCCGGGGAATCGCCGGCGGGAGAACCCGCGCGGCGGCCTTCGGAACCAGTCCCGGCACCGGAGCCTGCCGAAGAACCGGCAGCAGAACCCGACGGCAACGGGGCACGCCCCGGGGATGCAGCATCGGAAGGAGGACGGCCATGAGACGGACGAAGACCATGCTGATGGGCGACCTGCTGGAGGAGTTTTTCAAACGCCCCTATGTCGCCGCGAAAGTCGCCGAAGGCAAATTGCCCGACACCTGGCGCGAGATCGTGGGCGACCGCGCCGCGGAGGTTACGACCGAGCTAAAAATCGAAAACCACATCCTCTATGCCCGCATCCAGTCGAGCGTGCTCCGCTCGGAGCTCTTCTACCAGCGCGAGGCGCTCAAGGAGGAGATCAACCGCCGCTCGGGCGTGCGGCTGGTCAATGCCGTGATTATCAGGTAAAACACACAGCCGCCACCCCGGAATCAGCACAAGAAAAAGGTGCAGGACAATCCTGCACCTTTTTCTTTTCGACTTCGGGGGAAGCCCGCAGCCTCGCTCCCGATTACTGGATGATCGCGGCACGGTTGGCGGCCTGAACCTTCTTGAACGGATCGGGCGAGTTGCCCTTGCCCTCGTAATTCAGCTGCTTGGGGTTGACGCCCTTCGATACGAGGAAGTCGAATACCCGCTTGGCACGGTGCTCGGCGACGCGCTTGTTTCCGGCCTTGGTTCCCGTCTGCTGGTCGGCATGGCCCACGATCTGGTAAACCATGTCCTGCGGGCCGTTCTTGATCTTCTCGGCCACCAGCTCGAGGCGGGTCTTCTCCTGCGGGGTCAGCCACGACATGCTGTAATCGAAGAGGATGATCGAAGTATCGGCTGCAACCTGCTCCTCGGCGGCAACGACGGTAGCGGCCGCGGCGGCAGTAGCTG
>OBXC01000019.1_pt1 | contig 179612 bp, 178 predicted proteins | sample 1538111 | NCBI WGS metagenome assembly OBXC01 (sample SAMEA2580137, study PRJEB22360) | human gut metagenome | biome: human gut; feature: human-associated habitat; material: faeces | place: Denmark | collected 2008/2010
GACGCCGAGGCAAGGAGAAATCGAGCCATGGATGGCGAGTTTCGACGGTTTCGTCAAGTTAAGAAAACCTTTGGCACAATTCGTACAGTCTCTTAGCTGCGTAGCGTAGCGAACGTGGGATAGTGTGTGCGCCATGGTACCCGCGGCTTGCGAACAACACCCAACAATTTATGGTCAATCCACTTGCGATTAACCTGCAACAATGCTATTCTTAGGATATGAATACACTGAATATATATAATAGCAATAGAGATAACGATAAAAATATAAATTTAGATACAAATTCCAACACCAAAATAAAAATCTGCGGTCTGACTTCACCTGCTGAAGCCCGGTATCTCAACGAAAATCACGTTGATTTTGCGGGTATGGTGTTATTTTTTCCAAAGAGCAAGAGAAATATATCCATCGAGCAGGCAAAGGAGATTATGGCTGCCCTTGATGCATCCATCAAAAGAGTCGCCGTTGTAGTTTCGCCATCCATAGAGCAGGTCAGACAGATTGAGGCTGCAGGCTTTGACTATGTCCAGATACATGGGGAAATTCCGGAGACAGAGGCGGAGGCAGCAAAAGCTATCACGATTCTTAAAGCCTTCAATGTCTCTGATATGGACAGCTATGAAAAGTATCACAACGATTCACGCATCGCAGGCTATGTGTTTGATGCCATCGAACCCGGCAGTGGAAAAACCTTTGACTGGAAGCTGGTTGACAATATCCCCCGCGATGAAAAGCTGCTGCTGCTCGCAGGTGGCTTAAATCCAGACAATGTGCGCATGGCAATTGAAGCCGTACATCCTGACGGAGTTGATGTATCATCAGGTGTGGAAAATGATAACGGAGCGGGTAAGAATCCGGAAAGGATACGTGCATTTGCCATCGCTGTAGAATCGCATAATTAATATCTCTATTTGTTCATACTTATAAGAGGAGTTATATGGCATTGTTAAAAGAAAAAATCCACCTACATCTCTTCGTGATTTCATCACATGATGTATGTGGATTTTTTTATGAAATTATGTAACTATTATTTTTCTTTGCCAATCTTGAAAAACAGATTTGCCTTGATGAGCACCGGTCTCAGTGCCATATACACGATTGTTGCAGCAATCACCGATATCACTGCATTGACTCCTGTTGTGGTCACGCTCCATGCGATTTTGAGCTGTGCCATCGGCTTTCCGAGGATAAGCATATCGTAGAAATAGCTTATAATCGGGTCAAAAATAAAGTTGAAGAGCATTCCTGCACATGCTGCAAGGACTGTCCATTTAAATACATGCTTCTTGTCTGTTGAATATGTAATCTTTCCAAGCTTGTGTGCTACAAGACCGGTGATAATACCAATCATAAGCTTGAGAAAAAATGTCTTTGGTGCTCCGGTGATATATATCGGGTCAAGTAAATCACCGATTGTCATTCCGATTGCTCCACCGATTCCTCCGTATACTCCGCCTAAGAGCAAAGCTGCAAGTACTACGACTGCGTTGCCAAGGTGAAAGGATGTGGCGCTGCCACCCGGTAATGTGACCTTAATCTGTAAAAATGTGAATATGACATATGATAAAGCTGCCATAAGTGCTGTAAGTGTGAGTTTTTGAACTTTTTCGTTTCTCATAAAATGCCTCCTAAATATTACAATTAAACTATATAATACTCTTATGTGGCATCAAGTATATATCCAATTTTATATAAATTTATATATCCAGTTTATCTAAAGTCCATTTACACCTATGGTTTAATTCCGCTATAGTGTTTTTTCAGCATTTCTATTATCACCTGCTGGCTCTGCTTCGAATGGGTGATAGCGTAATAGCTTCCACCAAATTTTGCCTTGCGCTCTTCCTCATCTATCCCTACGCTTCGTCCCTTTTCGGTGACACGCTTTATCTTGTTCCCGTCTTCTGTAACTTCCTCCAGATATCCCTCTGCAATAAGAAACTCGTTTATAAACGAGGCTGCAAGCTTTTTGTGCTCCTTATCCGCAGGACACAGCTCATTTATTTTGTTCGTAAGCTCTGTAAGCCTGCATTTGTCGGTGAGCTCTACCTCATCAAGCCTCTGTGGCTCGATGTAAAACGGAAGCTTCTTTTTTCTCGTGCTGCCGGTTTCAGCAGCCTCCTCATCGCTTAAAACAGTCTGTGGTCTTTCACCTGTCGTGCTGCCTGATGGATTTGGGTTATCTGCAACAAATGAATTTACCGCCGTCACAAACGCTTCACCATAATTTTGTATCTTCTGCTCACCCATGCCGTACACATCGGCAAGCTGTTCCTTATCCCGCGGCAGCTTCGCACATATATCCTTTAAAGTCTTGTCGGAACAGATGATATACGGAGGCACCGACTTTTCTGCAGCCAGCTCTGTACGCACGCTGCGCAGCTTTTCAAACAGCGCAGCACCAAGCTCGTTAAGCCCTGCAAGCTGTGCTGCCTTTTTACGCTTTTTGCCGGTTTCAACGTATGTCTCCTCCTCTTCATCCTCCACAACCACACAGTTGCTGCATTTGTTGCAGATGCAGGGGGTTGTGTCTCCGAAATATGAAAGTATAAACTCTCTCAGGCATTTGTCCGTCTCGCAGTAATTTATCATCTGCTGCAGCTTTCTTTGGTCATTGGCTGTCTTTTGCATGTCGGATGCCACATCGCCTGCTGAAGCCTTATTTTGCAGAAGGAACTTGTTTATCATGATATCCTGCTTTGAGAAAAACAGCACACATTCCGCTTCCTCACCGTCTCGTCCCGCTCTTCCGGCCTCCTGATAGTAATACTCGAGGCTCTGTGGCATGTTGTAATGCAGCACATATCTCACATTTGACTTGTCGATTCCCATTCCAAATGCGTTTGTGGCAACCATCACACGGATTCTGTCGTATGTAAAATCCTCCTGATTCTGCTTACGTTCATCATTTGAAAGCCCTGCGTGGTAACGGCCCGCCGAAATACCCTGCTCATTTAAAAGAGTATACAGCTTATCCACATTCTTTTTCGTTGCGCAGTATATTATTCCACTTTCGTCCTCATGCTTTTTCACATAATTGATTATACTGTTGTCCTTCTGGCTGCCTCCCTTTCTTGTAACAACCCTGAAAAACAGGTTAGGTCTGTCAAACCCAGTCACCATAGTAACCGGATTGTTAAGTCCAAGCGAAGCCACTATATCATTTTTCACGCGCTCCGTGGCGGTCGCTGTAAACGCACTGACTATCGGTCGTCTTGGAAGTCTCGTTAAAAATCCGGCAATTTCCAGATAGCTCGGTCTGAAATCCTGTCCCCACTGCGATATACAGTGTGCCTCATCAACTGTCAGCATCGATATGTCCGCGTTGCAGGCAAAATCCAGAAAACGCGGCGTGTTGAGGCGCTCCGGAGCGACATAGATTATCTTGTATCGCCCCTGTGAGGCATACGAAAGTGCCATCCTTATCTGGTTTTCGGTCAGTGAGCTGTTGATATAGGCGGCATGCACTCCTGCCTGGTTTAAAGCCTTGACCTGATCTGACATAAGCGAGATAAGTGGCGAAATGACAAGCGTAATTCCTTTAAGCATAAGCGCCGGAAGCTGGTAGCACAGCGATTTTCCTGCGCCTGTCGGCATGATACCGAGCACATCGTGCCCTGCAAGTATGCCGTTTATGAGCTCCTCCTGCCCTGTTCTAAGACTGTCGTAGCCAAAGTATTGTTTGAGTGTCTGGTTTATGTTCATTTATGCTTGTTGTCCTCCCTTAGCTGCACGATAATCCTGTAGACCTCAGGCCTTCTCTCCTTCAGATGCTTATCAAGCAGGTGTCTCCTCTGTGCAAACCGCTCTGCAAGCTCCGGATGCTCTCTTGCTATACGCTCATGCACCTCGCGACGGTGCATCTCGATATCTGCCGCAAGCGTGTGCACATCCTTTCCTGATATGTTGACGATTTCTTTCAGATGCTCCTCCAGATGCTCCAGCCACTCATCCTGGTCAAACTCATCCATATGCGCCCAGCGGCCATGCATGATTTCCTCTATATCCTTTGTCTTTTTGAGCTGTTCTATCTGAAGCTTTATCTGCTTTTCAATCTGCTCCTCACTCTCGGCGCCAAACGCCCAGACAAACTCCTGCACTCTGTTGTCAGCACGCTTTCTTGAGGCACTGCGCTCCTCGTTATCTACGCCACCCTCAAGCGGATAAGGTCTGTTTATTCCCATATCCTTTAGCGCAATATGTATTGTCCTTCTGACACAGCCCTGCTCAATTAAATAACCTAAGCCCAGCTTCCTGAGTTGCTCGTTGAGCTCTGCAATGTGCTCTGTTATGTATAGCTTTACACCTTTTTGTTTCAGTGAGCGGTAAAGTGACTCTATGCTGTCAGCTCCTGTGATATCAATACTTCCGATAGCTCCGGCATCGATTATGACAGCTTTTGTATCATGCTTTAGGTGGTCCTCAATATCACGCACAAGTACCTTTGCATTTGCAAAAAACAGGCCGCTCGAAAATCTGTAAATAATCACACCGTCAATCTCGTGGATGTTTGTGCTCTCCCTGATATCGCGGAAATGACTGTGTCCCGGCTGCACACCGAGAAAGCAGGTGGCCGGCTTTGCGCTTCTGATTATCATCTCGGCAAAAGACAAAATGATTCCTATCAAAACTCCGTTTATCGTACCCAGAATAAGTACTCCGAAAAAAGCACCAACAAATATGAAAAATTCTGTCCTGCTGACCTTCCACAGTCTCTTTGCCAGATGAAACTCCGTGGCACCCATGAGCGCTGATATGACAATCGCCGTGAGCACCGGAACCGGCAGATATCCTATAAAGCCTGTGCAAAAAAGAAGCACTGCTATCATGGAAACGCCTGCAACAAGCCCTGTGAGCTGTGTCTTACCCTCGTACTGCTCGCTCATCGCAGTTCGTGACACTGAACCGTTTATCGGACAGCAGCCCGTAAAAGCCGCAGCCATATTTCCTATGGAAAATGCCAAAAGCTCCGTGTTATCATCTATTCTGTATCCGTTTTTCTGTGCGAAATTGTTTTCTGCCAGAAGTGTCTCTGCCATGATGACAACAGCAACCGAAAGACTTAAAACTATTACCTCTGAGGCCTTTTGAACTGAAAAAACTGCCTCGAAATCCGGTATATACCACCGCGGCATGCCGGGCTCAACTGCTGAAAGAGTCGGCACTCCCCACTCCTTTACCGGTCCAAAATATGTAAAAAGCGCGCCTGTTACCATGAGCACAACCGCCATAGGAAACTTTGGAACAAGCCTCTTACTCACAACCAAAATGGCAAGCGCTACAATCCCCATGACAAGTGCGGCTGCATTTATGTGGTGTAAGGCCTCCCATATATGCTCAGACAGTTCAAAAAGCTCTCCGGTTCCTGCCGCAGAGCCCATGAGCTTTGGCGCCTGCATCAGTATGATTGTAGTACATATGCCTGTGATAAATCCGCCCATAACCGGCGCAGATATGTAGTTCACCAGCTTTCCGGCATTCATGAAGTAAAATGCCAAAAGCCACAGTGCCACAAAAAATGTAAACACCGGTACAACCGTCATGGCCTCTTTGCTTCCTGCCTCTATTCCCATGCCAAGCACTGCTGCTCCGACAAGCGCCGCCGGAGCAGCATCCACACCGAATATAAACTGCGGTGATGTGGAAAACAGAGCAAACAATATGATTGGGAATACCGAGCCATACAAGCCATATACCGCCGGTAGCCCGGATATCTGCGCATAGCCCATCGATATAGGAATCGAAACCGCCATGATGATGATTCCCGCAAGAATGTCCTTTGGGAGATTTTTCTTGTCGTAGTTTTTGAGTGTTGGTGCAACTGATAATTTTTGTTTCATTTAGATTTGTGCCTTCTTTATCAATACTTTCTTTCCTTCAAATGCGAAACCATAATGTTGAATTGCTTCTCTTTTATATCCTCGTTCCAAAAGCTTTGCATCATAATTTTTCTCTTCAATCTGCTTCAAAGCACTATCCGCAGTCATATCCAGTGATGTCTCCTCTTGCGAATCAATAACCTTAAATTCTATTATTACAGCCTGCGAATTTTTATCACGTGGAATGATCATCACATCATATCTGCCATAGCCACTTTCACGGTTTGACTGCACTTCATATTTATCTCTAAGCTCGACCAGCAGGCCTAAGACAAAACCATGATAAAATCTCTCCGGTTCAGATTTTCCCGAAGGATGCTTTCCGCTGTCAAAGCTGCTGAAGGTAGATAAAGCGACCTCATTCATGTATATGTTCATTTCCTTTACATTGCCTCTAAGCAATGCCCTTATGAATCCATTATAATTCGAAACAGAGGCATTAAACCATCCTCTGAACATATTTGAAAACATACTTACGGTTTCAAGATTTGTAATGCTCAGATGATACCACGGTTCAAGCGTAAGACCTCTTTTTTCTAAGGAATCAACCTTTAAATAACCGCTGGCAAGCAAAAGACTCCAAATGGCATTTTCATCGTTATCGAGCTGTTCAAACACCAGTTGTTCGTCAATGCTAACCTCCACAGAATCGCCTTCCAGAAGTGTTTCCATCATAGATTTTATTTCTGCAGATGCTGTTCTGATCAAACGATTTACCAGACCGTTTGAGCTGGTAGATGCCCAGTATGGACTTATCTGTTTTTCCTTTAGAAAATTCGTTATAGACCATGGATTATAAATATCACTGTGATTTCCAAATTTAAAACCGTCATACCATTTTTTTACAGTATCTTTTTCACCGGACAGACCATACTCTTCCATTGCATCAAAAACTTCATTCTCTGTAAATCCAAAGCTCGTTGCATAACTGCTTGAGGTCGTGGTTATTACATTCAGATTATTGAGGTCTGAAAAAATTGATTCCTTTGATACACGCGTGATTCCTGTCATAATAGCACGCTCCATATACGGATTTGTCTTGAACGTTGCATTAAACAGGCTTCTTATATATGCAGTAAACTCATTCCAATATCCATGAAGATATGCCTCCTGTATAGGAGTATCATACTCATCAAGGATAATTATCGTCTTCTTTCCCCAGTAACGATGAAAATACTCACACAAAATATTTAATTTTAATCCACTCTCAGCATCACCCATCCTGGTATTTGTTCCTTCAAAATCAGCTATTTCGTCTGCTGTCAGAGTATCCCCCTCAAGCAGATATCTGTGCCTTTTGTAAACAGCCTCTATCTGTGCTTTTATCTGGATTTTTGCATCTCCCAGATTGTCGGCCTTAACCGAAGCAAAGCTCATAAAAATCACAGGATAAGTACCCTGAATTTTTCGATAGTCCTCATCCTCCCATATAGACAATGAATCAAACAAATCGCTCCTGTCCTTATACTGATTTGAAAAAAAGCAGTTAAGCATGCTCATATTAAGTGTTTTTCCAAAACGCCTCGGACGCGTGATGAGAGTCACATCATCCTTTGAATCCCACCATTCCTTTATAAAGCTCGTTTTGTCCACAAAAAAGCAATTATCTTCTATAACAGAAGCAAAATCCTGTTTCCCAATACCAATCGTTTTTACCATATCTGACTCCCTGTATAGTCTCAAATCATTGTTTTATATATGATATTATAGCCAATACAATTATGCACTGCAAGAAACAAATATACTCTTCTTAATCACGTTTTTAAACATAGATTAAGAAGAGTATAATCTCTTTTATCGTATTAAATTATAACTACTTAATCACAGCCTCAACCTCACCCTTCTCAGGCATCACGCGAAGTGCGCCCTTTCTCGTGGTAATAAGCGAAGCTGCTGCATTTGCGAATGTGAGCATCTTTTTCACATCGTCATCCTTCCGGTCATTGATACCATGCTCCAGCACATCGTGAAGCAGGCATGCACAGAAAGTATCTCCTGCACCTGTAGTCTCGACAGTGTCATCTCGCAGGAACGGAGCTGCCTCCACGATATGTCCGTCAAAAAATGCCATACTTCCGTTTTTGCCCATGGTGGCACAGATAAACGGAATGTGATACTCATCTATGAGCTTCTTTACACCTGTCTTTATGTCCTTTTCGCCTGTCATGAATTCAATCTCATCATCAGATATTTTTAAGATGTCACACTGACTCAGGCCCCAGCTTATCTTCTCTTTTGCATCGTCCATGCTCTTCCAGAGCGGTTTGCGCAGATTAGGGTCAAAGGAAATCAGTACGCCTGCCTCTTTTGCGGCAGCTATTGCATGCTTTGTCGCATTCTCACAGATCTTATCTGTCATTGAAAGACTTCCGAAGTGGAAAATTTTTGCGTTTCTCACAAGGGATAAATCCACCTCATCCGCTGTCAGCATCATATCTGCTCCCGGATTTCTGTAAAATGAGAAATCTCTGTCTCCGTCTGCTGCGGTCTGGACAAATGCAAGAGTGGTATGGACATTATCATCATAGCGCACGCCTGTTGTGTCGATGCCCTGCTCCTTTACGGCATCAACAAGCAGCCTTCCGAACGCATCCTGTCCCACTTTTCCGATGAAAGCAGTCTGATGACCGAGCTTTTGAAGCATGGCAAGCACGTTACATGGAGCTCCACCCGGATTAGCCTCAAAAAGCTTATTGTCCTGCGCACTTGTACCGTTTTCTGTAAAATCTATAAGTAATTCACCTAATGCAACTACATCCATATTGTACCTCTTTCTTTCCTGTCAAAATATTATGTATATTATTCTACAAATAACCGGACCAATAATTTGTCCGGTTATTATTTGTATGCTCTACTGATATGCTTTCATATTATAAAATTATATCATATTATATCATATTTTTCAATATCCACAACAGCACTTCCGTCACAATTAAAGCAGATTCCGTCTGCCTGAAGAGGTGTACAGATAGCTGTGGTTGCGACCTGCTGTCCGTCATTGATAAAGAGCTCTATAGACTGTCTGTCCATGATGAAACGAAGCTTTAGCTTTCTGTCTGTATCTGCGATTTTAATTTTTCTGACACAGACGACATCCTTTGTGACGCCACAGCAGGTACGATCAATCTCGAGCACGCCTGCGACTCTGTTGTAGGTAAACGCTGTGCTATACTCATCATCGCATGCCATTTCAACAGTGAAGTTATTGTACTCCTCGCCTGAAAGCTCCACTGTCATGTCGAGAGTGCGGCCCTTTATGCCATCAAAGGTCGTGTAGCAGTCTATTTTTTTATCTGTGTAATGACACTTATTTGCACGATAATTTTCTATTTCCTTAACCGGCTTCTGCCAGATACGGCCGTCTTTTATTTCAAGCTCACGAGGCAGTGTCATCATGCCCTGCCAATCCTGTGAATCAGGAACGACACATGCATCCCATGACTTCATCCAGGCAATCATCACACGGCGTCCGTCCGGAAGCAGTGTAGTCTGTGGCGCATAAAAGTCCATGCCATAGTCAAGAGTGTGCGGCTCTTCCTTGATAAATACATGATTTTCTTTATCATAATCCCCCAGAAAATATACAGAGTTGTGTCCGTTATGAAACTCATATTTGTCTGCCTTCATACTCTGCGGTGAACAGATGAGCACATGCTTATCCTCCAGCCCAAAGAAGTCCGGGCACTCCCACATGGTACCTATTTTGCCTGTGCTGTTTGCCGCAAGGATTGTCTCAAACTGCCAATCGGTCAGGTTTTTTGAAGAGCAGAGCACTACCTGTCCCACATTGTTTAAGTCCTTGCTTCCAACTATAAGATAATATGTGTCATCCTCTTTCCATATTTTAGGGTCACGGAAATCGATTCTGCTGCAGTTTTCAGGAAGCATATCGCCTGTCACAACAGGATTATTCTCATGCTTCACATAATTAAGTCCGTCTCCAAATGCGATGCACTGGTTCTGTCTCTCCTGCTCACTGCCGTCAGGAAGTTTAATCCTTGTGACACCTGTGTATACAAGCACATGCTTACCATCTGCCTCAATGGCACTTCCTGAGAAACATCCTTTTTTATCATATTCCTCGTCAGGTGCCAGAACACACGGAAGCTGCTCCCATTTAATCATATCGCTTGTCGTACTATGCCCCCAATGCATAGGTCCCCACTCACGCAGATATGGATAGTACTGATAAAACAGATGAATTTTTCCGTTATAGACAGAAAATCCATTCGGATCATTAATCCAACCTGCCGGTGCACTGATATGAAACAAAGGTTTACTCTCTTTATCTGTAGCAGCTATTTTTTTTGCCTCGTAGCTTCTTGCTTTTTCCAATAATTCGCTCATTCAAATCCTCCAATTCTGTTTGCTTTGCCGGTAATACAGAATTATGAACAGTAACCTATTTGCCCTCTGACGTACTCTCAAGGGATTTCTGATAGCTGTCAAAATATTTCTGCTTTATCTTCAGATAATCCTGTAAACCATATTTATCAAGTTTCTTAAGGTATGAATCCCATTCCTTATCAATGCCGCCGTTTAATATCCAGTCGGCCTTTTTCTGCTCAGCATATTTCTTGATGTCTGTGTCGTACTGTGACACCTTGTTGGTGTCATCTATGCTCATGAACACGTTTGGATAGACATACTTACTGTTCATGTCCTTCAGATAAGCCTCATGCATGTTGTCGAGACGCCACTTGGCATCTGCAGGCTCTGTCACATAAACATCATAGTACTCATTTAAAACAGCAAGCGGTCCGTTTACAGACTGCGCCTCCGCACCTCTACCGGTGACTGATCGCCCAGATCCATATGCTTTAACATCTGTCCGCCGTCAGCGTTTGTACTCATCTCAAATATATTGAACGAATCTTTCTCACCGTATGTTCCCCAGTTATTCTGTGGAGACTGGATTGGAGCATACATCTGATCAATCCACGCGGCTGCCAAAGCCGTATCCCTGCAGCTTGATGTCAGTACGCATCGTCCTCTGTCGAAACCACTCGTCTCACTGTTGTTCTGTCTCGTGATATTTCTGACTCCGTCAGGTCCTGTGAGAGCAGGAAGCATGACGTAATCTGTGTTATTGTCAATGTTTGCAATGTCCCATGTAAAGCAGAGCCCGTATCTGTGGTTTTTACCCTTTGCTACATATGTTGACCACTCCTGTGTAAATGCCTCAGGGTCAATCAAATCCTCTGTGACAAGCTTGTGAAGCCACTCGATACCCTCCTTGTAGCCCTCCTGTGTAGGAGTATAGATGACTTTTCCCTCATCTGTTACTGCAAAGTGGTCACCTGTATCACCATAACCCTCACCAAAGCCGTTCATGAGGATGGCTGGATCCTGGTCACCGTTGTTTATAATAAATGACATAGGAATGACACCGCCCTCAATGTCAAACTCTTTCTCAAGCTCGTCTGCATGATCTCTGAATGCGATAAGCACCTGCTCGAGCTCGTCTGTAGTAGTCGGCACCTCAAGTCCCAGATAATCAAGCCATTTCTTGTTGATATAAGGTATATCTCCGATTGCCTGAATTGCCTCTTTTCCTGCACCAAGCTGCTCTATCCAAGGAAATGAATAGATATGTCCGTCCGGTGCGGTACACATTGTCCTATATTCAGGATATTTCTCAAAAACTGCCTGAAGATTAGGCATATATTTGTCAATCAGATTCTCAACCGGAATGATAATACCCTGCTTTGCATATCTGAGCAGGTCGTAATCACTCATACCTGCATTAAACAGTCCATCCGGCAGATTACCAAACTGCGCCAATGCCAGATTCTTCTTGTCAGAGAACTGGTCTGAAACGAAGCATGTCCAGTCGATATGCACGTTGGTCTGCTTCTCCATTCTCTTGAAGATAGTCCTCTCATTAGGATCCTGTGTGGATGTGGCCGGTGCACTTGTGATAAATGACAGCTCAGCCTTCTCCTTCAGAGGAAACTGCACATCTGATACCGGTGTGTCCGGATTTGTCTCGGCATTTAAGCTCTGCTGCTTTCCACAGCCTGCCACACCTGTCAGCATTGCAAGTGTAAGCGAAAGTGTAATTAATTTTTTGAAGCTTCTTTTTTTCATATCCATACTCATCCTTTCTGTTAGCCCTTAACAGATCCAACCATGATTCCTTTATCAAAATATTTCTGGAAAAATGGATACATAATCAAAAGTGGTAAACTTGATACAACAATTGTAGCGTACTTGAGCTGCTCTGCAACCTTTGCCATCTCAGCTGTACTCTGGATATCTGCAATCATGCCCGGCTGAGGTGTATTCTGCACGAGAATTGAACGCAGTACAAGCTGTAATGGCTGGAGATTTGCGTCATTCAGGTAAATCATTGCATCAAAGTAGCTGTTCCACATTCCTACAAATGACCAAAGCATAAGCACCGCAATAATCGGCTTACAAACCGGAAGCATAATCTTAAAGAAATGCTGTATTTCATTTGCTCCGTCGATGGCTGATGCCTCACGAAGCTCATTTGGCACTGACTGATAATAGGTTCTCGCCAAAATCATATTCCACACATTGAAAGCGCCCGGAATGAGGATTGCCCATACGGTGTTTACCATATGGAGCTGATTTATAAGGATGAATGTAGGAATCATTCCTCCTCCAAAAAACATTGTGATAATAAAAATCACATTGAAAAATTTTCTTCCGACAAATTCCTTTTTAGACATAGGATATGCTGCCAGGATTGTGACAAATACTGAGATTGCCGCAAACGCTATTGAGTAAAAAAACGAATTAAAAAATCCGCGCCATATCATGTCATTTTCCAGAACTCGTCTGTATGCATCAATAGTCCAGTCCTTTACGTTGAAGCTCAGTCCCTGATTGTTAAGTACTGTCGGATCCATGAAAGATGCCAGCACTACATATACTAACGGAACAATTATTGCAAGCACAAACAACCCAAGAAGTGTATATCCAATTCCAAGAACAATTTTATCAGTCCGTGAATATTTGATTTTTGTCGTCATATCTTTTTCCATTGCACTTTCCTCCTAGATTCCTTCACCATCGTTTAGCTTCTTTACAACCGCATTGACTATAATCAGCAATATTACGTTGATTACCGAGTTGAAAAGACCAACCGCTGTTGAATAACCATAGTCTCCATTCAAAAGTCCGATTCTGTATACATATGTAGAAAGAATTTCCGATGCCGGTAAGTTCATATCTGTCTGTAACGCGTAGGCTTTCTCGAAACCGATACTCATAATATTTCCTGCCTGCAGGATGAACTGTATCACTATAATATTCTTAATAGCCGGAAGCTCAACATACCACATCTGCTGGAAGATGTTTGCGCCATCCATTCTCGCTGCCTCCTCAAGCTCCTTGCTCGCATTGGATAATGCCGCTGTATACATGATTGAAGCCCAGCCTGCTCCCTGCCAGATGCCGCTCGCTATGTAGATTGTCCTGAATGCAGCCGGCATTGTCATCCAGTTTGTGCTGATACCGAGCAGCTTGTTCATAGGTCCGATTGGTGATAAAAACATACGAACCATACCACAAAGTACAATAACTGAGATAAAATTTGGTGCGTAAATCAGAAGCTGTATCTTTTTCTTGATGCCCTCTTTGCGAATACGATTCAGAAGCAGTGCAAGTATGATCGGTACCGGAAATCCCCATAACAATCCGTAAATACTTACCTTTAACGTATTCATAAGGTAGTTCATAAAATCAGGTGATGATAAAAATCTCTTGAAATATTCAAGCCCGACCCATGGACTCCCCAGCACACCCTTTATGACATTGTAATCCTTGAATGCTATGAGCAGTCCGCCCATCGGAACATACTTGAATATAATTGTCAGTAAAAGTGCCGGCATAAGGAAAAATATGTACAACATCCAGTTTTTCTTCACATATGTCACTTTGCTTTTCAATGACTGCTTTTTTTCTTTCATTTGCTGTGACCTCCACTCTCTTTCACATTTTGTCTTTTTTACTTAATTTACGCTCTTGTGTAACCGGTAAAGTAACCGGTTACTTTATAATTTGATAATACAATATCATTTGTGCTGTGTCAATACTTTTCTCAAAAAAAGTAACCGGTTACTTTTTTGTTGATATTTTGGAAATTGCGCTGTATACTGTTTATAAACATTTGTAATATAAGTAATTTTTATAAGGAGACATCCCATGGGAAAAAAACAGGTTACATTTGCAGATATTGCGGAATATACACACTTTTCAAAAACAACGATTTCAAGATATTTCAATCATCCGGACTCTCTGACACTGGAGAATCAGGAAAAGATTTCCCGTGCGCTTGATGAACTCGGCTATAAGAAGAATAAGCTCGCAAAGGTTCTCGCAAACGGTAAGAGCGAGTTTGTCGGCATAATAGTGCCAAACCTTTACCTGCACTACTACTCTGAGATGCTCACACAGCTTTTAGCCACTTACGCTAACTATCACTATAAGTTTCTCATCTTTATGAGTGACAAGGGGGCGGCTGAGGAAGAAAACTACATTGATGAACTTTTAGCTTATCAGATAGAGGGTCTTATCGTGCTAAGTCACACTCTCTCATCTGAAAAGCTTGCTTCATACCACATTCCAATTGTCGCAATCGAGCGAGAATCCATGCATATAAGCAGTGTCGCCTCCGACAACTATATGGGTGCGCTTCAGGCCACATCTCTTTTAATACGTGACAAATGTGATATCCTCATCCATGTCAATGTAGATGTACCAAAGTATGTCCCGGCTTACGACAGAATCCGTGCGTTTGAGGACACCTGTACCGAGCACAATATTCCCTATGAGCTCAGTCTGAACGTATCCGGTGATTCGTACAACGATTTATTTTCTCAGATGAAGGTGATTTTTAACAATATAGATGAGAAATATCCTGATAAAAAGAAAGGGGTATTCCTGGCAAACGACACATATGCCAACATGTTTTTGAATCTTGTCATACAAAAATACGGCTGCTTTCCGGACAGCTATGAGATAGTCGGCTTCGACAATTCACCAATTGCCAACGAAGCCATAATTCCAATCACCACCATCGGCCAGCAGATAGATGTAATCGCAAGAACCGCCATGGATTTGCTCGTCAAGCAGATGGATAACCGCAAACAAAGAAAGCCTGAGCCAGATTTGGCGCCAACGCACAAAAAGATAGCGCCTGTGCTGATTCGCAGGGAGACAACCAGCTAGTACATCGTTTATGTGACATGTACCAGCCTAATTTTCTCCTGTTGCGTCCTGATATTCCCTGCTGCTCACACCACCCCATGAGTTTCTATCCGCTGAGAAAACCTCATTTGTGGTTTTATTTACAGCATAAAATCCCAGTAGCCTTGTATCTGAGCCACTAACCAACTGCTCATAAACAAACAAATCACACTGTCCATTTTCGGAAACTCTGTCATAAACTAACCTATTCTCATACGTATTTCCATCAGCCTCGCCGGTTTCGAAAACAGAATAAAAAGTACCTTTAGCTGTGGAACCGTTGCGAATAATACCGGCATCCCCGGCTGAGAGTATCCCTGCAGCTGACATGTAATCATATACGGCCATGCTTTCTGTATCCAGGCTTTCGTCAGCGTTCTCATTTCCTGCATTCTCATTTTCTGTATTTTCAGAAGCGTCATTGTATGACTGTGAATTATTCTCAGTGCTGTTTTCACTGTCATTTGCACCACTATCACCAGCATCATTTCCACTGTCTCCGGTGCTGTCATCATCGTTTATAAGTCCAAACTTTATTGTTTCCTTAAATGTCAAATTTCGTCTCAGGAAAGGTCCAACCTTGATGTTATAATATTCATCAGTACTATATCCATCCGAAGTACTCATGCAGATAAGACCATTCGCATATACCTTTTTCTCCGTATCCATGCCGATGAATGAAATTATCAGATTAATAACCATGGCAGCCATCAAACACAGCCACATGACTATGAGTATTACTTTTCTGAATAGCCTTACCCCTTCTGACTTTTTAGATACGCTGTCACTGAATAATATCCACCTGATTATCCAGTAAAGCGACAAGACCATACAGCCTGCGTATGTTATCAGAACAGACGACAGCTCGAACCAGTATCTATAGTGATATCCTCGAGACAGTAAGCCTCCTACTCCATAGAAAATTCCTGCATACAACACCAATATCGCAGTAATTACAATTGCTGTCGGCCACTTATGCTTTATCCTGGTGTCTGCGTAAATTGCCTGACACAAATCCATTTTTGCATTTTCTGATAAAAACAATGCACCAATCTGCATGTCCGTCATCTGCTTTTGATTCGCCGGCACAGCATAGCACTTATCCAGCCACTCCTGCCAGCCCGGCTTATCACATAGGAACAAAACTGCAGCATTGCAAAAATAATAATCTCTTAAATATGGCAGCTTCACACAATTGATATCAACCATTGCAAGAGCCTGTGCGGCCAGATCATAGTTTGACATAAGAAGCTGCTGCTTAGCCATCACTATCAACACAACTGACTGAAGCTGCCTATTATTCCTGTATCTGGTTCTGTACATAGCCAAATTGTAATCATGCCTGTCCTGAAGGCTCCAATTCTCTGTCCTTTTCGCTGATATATTAACAACAGCGATCAGCATCAACACCAGAAAAATAATACCTGCAAAAAAGAGTAATAAACATGATTTAATCATTCCTGAACTATAGTCATCCCTATGGAACATTCCAAACAACAAGCTTAATGTCAAAACACTCCATACAACAATCAATACTCTGTAAATCTGCACATATCTTTTCTGCCATAAGCCATTTTTGTATCCAATGGTATCAGGGGTGACAGTGTTTGAAAGCTCATAATAATTCATGCAATCCGCCTCTTTATCTCTGTAAATGAAATTGATTTATCCGTGGCTTAATTGTACCACGAATAAACCAATTTGTGTGAAATCTATTTTATCTGTATCTTCTTCCTCATGCGCATCTCCCACACATAGTAGGTCACAATAAGCAGTATTCCTGTTGTAAGCCAGGCTGCCGGATCTGCAAAGCACACACCGATGTAACCAAATGGCTTTGACAGGGCAAGTATTGCAATCCATCTCGACACAAGCTCCATCACACCGCTAAGCATAGGCACAAGTCCCTTGTTAAGTCCCTGCAGACCGTTTCTGTATGCAAAAATCCATGCAAGAGGAAGCATGAATACGCTCGCGATTTTCAGATATTTCATAGCACAGTCAATGTCAGTTGCCGTAGGCGATGTGATAAACCAGCCTATCATGTACGGTCCGACAAAGCAGTTAATTGCTGCCGCTAAAACTGCGCAGCCTATACATATGAAAAAGCATGACTTCATACCCTTAAATATCCTGTCGTATCTGCCTGCTCCTAGATTTTGTCCGCAGTAAGTCGCAGCGGCTGTTCCAAGTGTAGGCATGGTCTGTGTCGCGATATTGTTGACCTTGGATGCGGCGGTATACGCAGCTACCACCTGCGAACCGAACACATTGACCGCAGCCTGGAAAATCATCGTTCCGATAGCAGTGATTGAATAGTTGAGTGCCATCTGCAGACCGATTGAGAGCATTCGCCAGATTCCGCTCCAGTCCATGTAATAATCCTCACGGCTGGTGCGCAGCAAATCATACTTCTTAAACATCACGATAAATGACAAAACTGCAGCAATTCCCTGCGAGATAACTGTCGCATAAGCTGCTCCTGCCGTGCCTGCCTTCACCACCACGATAAAGAATATATCCAGCACAATATTCAATACAGATGAAAAAATCAAAAAGTACAGCGGAGTCTTGCTGTCTCCGATGCTTCGCAAAAGACCGGAAGCCACATTGTAGGACATGGTGCAGAAAATTCCCGCAAAAATGACCTTTATGTACGCATCAGCCATGACAAGTATATCATCAGGTGTATTGAGCCAGATAAGAAGCTGCCTCGACGCAAGCACTGTAGGAATCGTAAGCACCGCTGAGACAATCACAGTAAGAATGATAGCTAAAGCCACATAATGCTTCAAAAGCTTCTCTTTTTTCGCACCAAACGCATGGCTTGCCATAACTCCAAAGCCCTGTGCTATTCCATTTGCAAAGCCAAGCACCAGAAACATAATACAGCCCGTCGAACCAACCGCCGCAAGCGCCTTCGAGCCCAGGTACTGTCCCACAATAATAGTATCCACCATATTATAGAACTGCTGAAACAGATTTCCCATCAGAACAGGAATCGAGAACAGCAGTATAATTTTCATTGGATTGCCTTTGGTCATATCTGTCTTCATGTGTAAATACCCTCCCCAAAAATTAAATTCATAATAACTTTTCCCAGCAGGTTCACCCCTGCAGAAAATCCATTAAAAAAATGTGTGAACAAGCTCTTTTTCAAAGCCTCGTTCACACATTATATACACATATTTTCCAGTATTCAAGTACTATTTTCAAAATTTATAACTTATTTTTTAACGGTACGTTTATTCTTTCTTCCTCACACGATAATTCACATATCTCTTTATCAGGTAGTACACGACACCCCATGTCGGTACTCCGATGAACAGCCCCACTACTCCAAATAATCCATTTCCAAGGAAGATTGCAAATACCACCCAGAAAGGTGAGAGTCCTGTGGACTCACCGAGTATCTTTGGTCCGATAATATTGCCGTCCACCTGCTGTAAGATAATGATAAACAGCAAAAATATCACACCCTTTGACGGGCTGTCGAGCATGATGAGTATGGTGCTTGGTATGGCTCCAATGTACGGTCCAAAGAACGGTATGACATTGGTCACTCCGACTATCACGCTGATGAGTGCTACATACGGCATGCGCAGTATCAGGCAGCACACGAAACAGATAGCTCCGATTATGAGTGAATCAATGATTTTGCCACTGATAAAGCCACCGAATATCTTGTCGCTCTCTTTTAAGATGCTTGAAAGCACCTGTATATGGCGCTCCGGCAGAAATGCGCTCACGAGCTTTTTAGTCTGGCGTTTGAAGGTATCCTTGCTAAGAAGGACATAGATGGCAACGATGAATGCAACAAGGCAGTTTACCGCTGTGCCAAAGATTCCCATAATACCGTTTATCACAAAGGTAACCTGTCCGAGCATATTGTCCTTTACCCATTCAGTAAAATAGCTTATGCCGTTATTGTATAGCTCAGTGATTATTTCCTTTGCCCTGTCATTGTTTTTGGCAAGCTCCGTGATTTTTTTCACAAGGTCCTGTATCTGATCCGGTAAAAGACTGACCGCATTTGTGATATTGCTTACAAGCTGTGGCACCACCATCATTATGAGCACTACAATAATGGCTATTATTATGGCCAGACTTATAAGTATTGACAACCCTCTCATAGAAGGTCTCTTTCCACATTTCTTTTCTATGGCTTTGCCAAGCGAATTGCTTAGCTTTCTGTCATAAAACTCTACCATCGGATTTATGAGATACGCCAGCACAATCCCCATGATGATTGGCATAAGTATGTTTATTATTCTCACTATCTGTGCCATTATTGCATCGAATTTAAATAGCACAAACACTAGCAGGATTGCTCCTGCTAGTGCTAAAAACTGTGAAAACCCTTTGGCCCATGCGACCTTTATGGTGTGCTTCATCTTATTATTCACTTCCATGCGCGATTCCTCCTCGTTTATTGTATGTCCGGAATGTAACAAGCTGATATTATATAGTCTTTAATCAATTCTAGCAACACTCTCGCCCTCTGTCAGCTCAAATGGTATTATCTCATGACATGAGCCTTTATGCAAATCTATCATGTTAAAAAGAAGCTCCACGCTGCGTGCCGCCATATCCTTGTGCGGCTGTCTGATAGATACAATCTTGGGATTGTAGTACTCTGCAAGTGTCGAACCATCAAAGCCTGTGATAGATATATCTTCCGGCACCCTGAGTCCCTTATCAAGTATTGCCCTTAAGGCACCGATTGCCATGACATCGGAAATCGCATAGACTGCGGTGATTTCTATATCCTTTTCCAAAAGCTTTTTCATCGCACGATATGCGCTGTCATATGAGAATCGCGCTCTCTCATAGTAACGCTCATCAGGTGTGATTCCATGCTTTTTTAAGCTGTTGAGATATCCGTTATGTCGCAGACGAGCTGTCTGTGAAAGCTCCAGATTGGCTCCAATCTCTGCTATCTTTGTATGTCCATGCTCGATGAGATAGTCGACGATTGTTTCCCCTGCCTTCTCATCATCAATGGAAACAGATGACAGCTCCTCCATGCTCCAGTTTTCTGCCGATGTGGTCACGATAACACACGGCACCTTAAATGACGATGTATCCTCAGAGAAATCTTCCCTGCTGCCTCCGAGGAATATGATGCCAAGTGGCTTTCGCTCCCTGCATATGCGGTCTGTCACACTGCTTAGATTACTGTCCTCATCCAGATATGTGATGCTCAAAGAGTAGTCTGTTCTGTCTATTATCGACTGGATTTCCTCGACTACGTTTGCAAACAGCATATTAGAGGTACCCTTTACCAACAGATAAATATTTCTGGAAATGGTCTGCTTGAGCCTCTTTGCATTGGTATTTGGCACAAAGTTGTGTGCCTCAACTATTTTCATTATGGTTTCTTTTGCTGCAGGAGAAACATCCTGCCTGTTATTTAAAACTCGGGATACAGTTGTTACTGAGTATCCCGATTCTTTTGCTATATCTACAATTGTCATTGTTTTCCCCGTCCGGACAGCGATACGTCCTTTTACATTATATCCATGTGATATAATTTATTTCACTCGTTATATCATATATCCACAACTACAAAACCTGCTAATTTAGCTTAAGCCCCACATGTTTTCTTAACAAGTGTGGGGCTTAAAATAACATAAACTATATCCTCTTGTAAGCTATATTAACCCTTTACAGCTCCTGCGAGCACACCCTCTATAATGTACTTCTGACATACAATATAGAAGATAACAATTGGCAGAATCGCAAGCACGAGCATGGCCATCATTGCACCCCAGTCAATCATACCGTGGCTCTGCTTTAAGTACTGAATAGCAATTGGTATGGTTTTGTACTGGTTGATGTTTAAAACCAGTGATGGAAGAAGGTAATCATTCCATACCCACATTGCCTCAAGTATCGCTACTGTTACCGCTGTAGGGCGAAGTATTGGAAATACGACCCTGAAATACATCTGTAATGGTGTACAGCCATCAATCATAGCTGCCTCTTCGATCTCTAATGAGATACTCTTTACAAATCCTGTAAACATAAACACAGCAAGTCCTGCTCCAAAGCCAAGGTATACAATGATGATACCGAGTGGATTTGATAAATGAAGCATATTTGCAAATTTTGATAATGTAAACATTACCATCTGGAATGGTACAATCATAGAGAAAAGGCAAAGTGTATACATAAGCTTTGTGCCCTTAGTCTTTACACGAACTATGTACCATGCACACATTGAGCAGCAGAGTACAATAAGTACTACTGAGCCGACTGTGATGAAAAGTGAATTTCCAAAGCAGTCCCAGAAATGTGTCATTCTGAGACCATTCTTGTAGTTTAATGTGCTACAGAAAAGCCTTGACATACCATCCTTGAAGGCTTCAAAGCCCTCAGTGATAGATACTGTGCTGATTCCAAACGGATGCTTGAATATGTAGGCTTTTCTCTTAAATGAATTGAGTAACACCATAAAGATTGGTGAAATCCAAAGTATTGATAAAACAGCGAATAATAATGTGATTATCCAACCGTGCTTGGCCTGTCTTACGGCACTGACTTCCTGCGCTTTTTTCTGTTTTGCCATTAGTCCTGTACCTCCTTGCTTGTAGTAATCTTATTCTGTGCAAGTGCGATAATTGCAACAATTATAAAGAATATAACAGCCTTTGCCTGACCTACGCCCTGCCATCCTGTTGTTCCATACATGGTGTTGTAGATATTTAAGGCAAGCAGCTCTGACATCTTTCCCGGATTACCGCCTGTAAGAGCTAAGTTCTGGTCGAACAGCTTGAAGCCGTTTGTCAATGTCAGGAATGTACAGATTGTGATTGTCGGCATAAGCATTGGAAGAATAACGCTCTTTAAGAGCTGCCATCTGTTGGCTCCATCAATCTTTGCTGCCTCAATAAGCTCACCCGGTATATTCTGAATACCTGCGATGTAGATAATCATCATATATCCAATCTGCTGCCAGCATACTACTGCGATAAGTCCCCAGAATGCTGACCACTCTGAGCTTACGATTGTCTTTGAATAGTTCTGCAGGATAGAGTTAAAAATCATCAGCCATACATATGAAAGTACGATTCCACCGATCAGGTTTGGAAGGAAGAATACTGTACGGAAAAGATTTGTTCCTCTGATTCCTTTTGTAAGCGCCATTGCTATTGCAAATGATACGATATTGATAATCAGTACCGAAACTACTGTAAATAGTGCTGTGTACCAGATTGAATGAATAAAGGTTGTATCCACACTGCCGTTTACAACAAAAATCCTTGTGTAATTTTTAAATCCCACCCATTTCCAGTCTGTAACAGTGGAGAATTTACAAAATGAAAGGAAGATACCATATACGAACGGTACAATAAATCCTATTGTAAATGCTGCCATTGTCGGTAAAGCGAAGATCCAAAATTTTTTTCTAATCGACTTTTCCATAACAAATATACCTTTCTTAAAAAAATATGGGGTGAGTGACTGCCACTCACCCCACTTTTACTACTTTTTACTAACTTTTAGAGAATTTTACTGCTCGTTCTGAAGATCCCAGTAATAAGCCCATTTCTCTGAGAATGCCTTTGCAACGTCATCCCATGAACCATTACGCTCTGTGTACTCTGTGAGTGGAGCAAGGAAATCAGCTCTCCAGTCATCTACTGAAGGTGTTGCGTTGAATGACCATGCTACTGATGTCTTGCCTTCCTTTGCAAGTTCTGATGCTACATTAGCAAAAGCGTTCTTTGACTCATAGTCGCCTGTGAATGTATCGAATGGAGCTGAAAGACCCATTTTATTAACGATTGCATCACGTCCGTCATCACTTGTGATTACCCAGTTGAGGAATTCAAGTGTTGCATCAATATCCTTCTGATCTGCCTTAGCGTTTACTGTCCAGTGGTTCTCTGTACCAACTGCAAGTCCCTCGTTCGCGTCATCTACACCGAAGTAGATAGGCATCATTGAAAGGTCAGACTGCTTAACTGTGTATCCGTTCTCGTTGTCATCTGCGAAGTTAGCATACTCCCAGTCACCATTCTGGTAGAATACAGCCTCTTCCATACCAAGCTCTGACTCAGCATTTAAGCTTCCTGAATCAAGTGTAGCCTTGTCTGCTGCTGATGTATTTGTGTACATATCCCAAACTCTCTTGAAGTTGTCCATGTACTTACCTGTAACTTCCTTCTGTCCTGCTGTGAGATCACATCCTGCATCCTTGAACTCATAGTAGAGTGCGAGACCTGCGAGATGTCCTGTGAATCTCCAGTTAGATCCGCTGTCAAGTCCTGCTGAAGCAAATGCCTCTGTAAGATGTAAGTCACAAGCTTTGTTGATGTCATCTACATGCTCGTTGATATCAGTTGCAACCTTCTCTAATGTATCAAGATCCTTGATATCATCTACTGACTTGATAACTGCTCCAGAGTAGTTGCTGCAGTATTTCTCAAGAATTGCCTTGTTGTAGATGATTCCGTAGCACTCATAGCAGTTAGCTACTGATGCAATCTTGCCATTGTACTCAAGTGCAAGTGACTTATCTGTAAGGTGCTTGTAAATCTCGCTGTCCTTTAAGTCATATATGTATTTGTCATACTCTGCGCAGTCTGATGTGCTTCCGATATTGAAGATTGTAGGAGCCTCCTTCTTAGCAAGCTCAGACTTAAGTGTTGTCTTGTACTGTCCATCAGCTGCTGTTACTACTGTAACCTGTACGCCTGTCTCATCTGTGTACTTCTCTGCAAGATCCTGCCATGCCTGATCTGTCTCCGGCTTGAAGTTTAACATGTAAACTGAGCCATCGCCGCCCTTTGCAGATGAGCCTTTCTCTGTTCCGTCTCCGCTTCCTGATCCACATCCGGCAAGCATTGTTGCTACCATTGAAGAAGCGAGTAATACTGTTACTAATTTCTTTTTCATTTTAAACCCTCCTAAAAGATTTAATATTAAAATTGTCTTTGCAAACATTATTGGTTGTTTTCGGTAATGTTTGCGGTAACGTTTTCACAAGAATTATTATAGACAGTTTCATGTAGTTTCGCAAGAGGATTTTGTCTTTTCTGTATATATTAATAAAAACACCAGGTATTTTTTGGCAATTTTTCACAAAGAATTGCAAAAAAATAAGTATTCTCACACTGGCGTTTGGTCATTTTAGTTATTTTCGACTATCCGTTTTGTGTAAAAATACTTTTGTTATTTTTATTCATTTCATCTATCAGAGCCTGCTTTTGTGCGCGCTTGAGCTGTTTTATATGATACTCCCTGCTCATTGCCTCCTCTTTCGTGGCAAAGTGCTCGAAATAGACCAGCTCCACAGGTCTGCGTGTCTTTGTATATTTGGCACCTTTCCCGGAGTTATGCGCTTTTATGCGCTTTTTCAGGTCATTTGTCCAACCGGTGTAAAGTGTGCCGTCAGCACACCTTACAATATATGTATAATTTTCATCCATATCTGCTTTGTCCATCTCAATAATCAACGCTGTGCTTATGACATGACAATATGATATCAGGCCTGCCCCTGAATCGTGGTGCCATAGCCTGACATAAGCTTAAACTCTGCTCTGTCGACCACTCTGCAGCTGCCACGGTTGTCTGTCTTTACGCTGTATAGTATCTCATCTGCCACATGTAAAAAATCCCACACTCTGTTTTCTTCCTTTGGTACATCGCAATACATGCCCTGTGTGATTGTGACAATAGGCAGCATCTTTGAAAACCGGTGTGGCAGAGTCAGCTCCATAACCTTGCGGCGAAGCTCCTCCACATATTCTTTAGCATCTTCCTTTGATATATTCTCGTATATGACTACAAACTCGTCCCCGCCGTATCTGGCACAAAAGCCTCCATGTGCTCCCGCAACTTCGCTTATACAGCCCGCAATCGCAATCAGACATCTGTCCCCCTCCTGATGCCCGTAATTATCATTGTACTCCTTGAAATAATCCACATCCAGTATCTCAATAGCAAAATTGTGACCACATTTATGAGCATGCGAAAACATCTCATCCGCCTGTATATTAAGCTTTCGCCTGTTTGCCATGCCTGTAAGCGGATCTGTCTCAGACTGCGCCGCAAGAAGCTTATTCTCCTTCTCAATTTTTTTCTTGGCACGATTTACCTTCTCGAAATTCGCCCTAAGCTCTATGACCTCTTTTATCATAGCCCTGGCCTCAAGCTCCTTGCGCTCGGAAAGCTCATAGTACAGCCCTGCCGCCTGCAGATACTCTGCACCCATATGGTGCTTTCTGTAAAATCTGATTTTAAGACCTAAAAGTCTCATCTGCATGCTTGTGACCTTAAGATTGTTTATCATCGGCTCCATAAGCTCCATCAGATGCCAGAATTCATCAATCTTTTCACTCTCGAAAAGCACCTCGAGATACACAAAGAAATCCTCTATCAGATCCATAAAAAGCATATCCTGCGTGATTACACCATCAATGCGCCTGATACACTCGTCACGTTTTTCAATCTGTCCGCTTTTATGCATGTAAAAGGTTCTGCTGATAAGCATTCCAAGCCTGTCGATTGCATCTGCATACGGCAGATGCTCCCTCTCCACAATCTCAAGAATCTCATCTATTCCGGTAAAGTCACTCTCCAGTACCTTGCAGTTTATCATATTCTCATAAAGAGATATCATCCTGGTGTGATATGAAGGTTCATCCGGTGCGGAAGCTATGTATTCCATGGCTTTTTGAAAATATTCCATGGCCTCCTTATATCTGCCCACTTTGATATTTAAAGCTCCGCAATTGACATTTATAATGCTCTGTTCTTCCAACAGGCCATACTTCTTGCAGTACATCAGTCCATCCAGATAATAGTCATATGCTACCGGCTGATTGCCTCTGCCTGACGTGATGATACCAAGTATATTGCATGCGCGCGCCAGCATGCTCCAGCTCTGCGCCTTCTCCAGATGATCTATCGCCCTGACCACGATATCAAAAATGTTATCGTAGTCATTCAGGCAATAAAGTATCATGGCAAGATGATAGTATCCGAAGCCCAAGAGCTTTGAATCTGCTGTCTTTTCTCCGTAATCTATCAACTCATGGCAATATCTGATTGTGAGCTCGGCGTCCTTTCTGTAATTGTCAAGAATGCCATTTGTCCAGTTTTTCACACTCTCATTGTATTCGTTAAACTCCACTTTTCACCTCTATATATCTCCGAAATAGTCCATAGGATTGACCGGTTTTCCATCCTGTTCCATAGCAAAATACACATTGGTTCCCTCAACAGTATAGTATCTGGTCACCTTTCCAACTGTTCCAAGTGTTTCTCCTGCCTCAAGCACATCGCCTTCACTGCAGGTTAGATTTGCAAGCTGTCCGTAAGTAGCCGTATAGCCGTCTCCTAAATCCTGCACTACTGTGCAGCCTGTCTCTGCGCTGTCATATATGTCTATAATCCTGCCCTCGGTAACTGAGTATACCGCATCTCCTTCGTTTGCACGTATTACCATGCCACGATTATACTGATACTGGTCGAGTGTCGGGAAATAAACCGTCTTGTCCATGGAAAACGGCAAAAGCACATCTCCCTTTACAGGCCAGTTTGTCACATTTTCAGGGACAAAATGCAGCTGTTTTTCCGTGGGCTGCTGATTTTCCTGCTGCCCTGCAGCTGATTCTTCCTGTCCCATTTTTGTCTCTGAGTCTTCTTTTTGTGTCTGTTTCTGTGGTGTCTTTTTCTCTGTAGGCTCTACTATAGACGAAGTCTGTGAAATTTCTGTGGGCAGCTCCTCTTTTCCGTGATTCTGTGTTGAATATACCGCTGCAAATCCTATGGCTCCGGCCACGAGACATGCCGCTGCTGCAATTTGTTGTTTTTTCATAGGACATTACCTCCATCATCTGAATTGTTCTGATGATAGTATGTCCTGTCTGCATGGATTTATTCATGCTTTTTCTATTTTGCGGCACCAATTATATTTGATAATTGCGCAAACTGTGCAAGGCTTAGAGCCTCACCACGCACATTTACAGGAACTCCGAGAGCCTCTATGCTCTGCTGTATCTGCTCCTTGGTCAGTCCCATACCACCGAAATTGTTGAGCCCGTTGGCAAGAGTTTTCCTACGCTGGTTGAAAGATGCCCTGATGATTTTGAACATCAGCTTTTCATCATCTACGTCAACCACCGGCTTTTCGTATCGCTTGAGCGATATAACAGAGCTTCCTACCTTTGGCTGTGGCATGAAACAGCTTGGCGGCACATTTACCACTATCTCAGGGTGCGAATAATACTGCACCGCAAGTGACAGAGCTCCGTAATCCTTCTTGCCGGGACCTGCCTGCATACGGTCTGCGACCTCCTTCTGCACCATAATTGTAATGCTGTCTATCGGCACATGACTCTCGAACAGCCCCATAATAATAGGTGTCGTTATGTAATATGGCAGGTTTGCAACAACCTTTATCGGCTTACCATTATTATATTCTTCTGCCAGAGCATTTATGTCTACCTTTAATATATCATCATTTATGACCTTTACATTATCATATTCACTCAGAGTATCCTTAAGTATAGGTATCAGATTTGTATCTATCTCGACTGCTATTACCTGGCGCGCCGACTCACACAGATACTGTGTCATCGTACCTATTCCCGGGCCTATCTCAAGTATCATATCGTCCTTTGTGATGCCGGCCGAGTCTATGATTTCCTCCAAAATGCCTGTATCAATAAGGAAGTTCTGTCCGAATTTCTTTTGAAAATTGAAATTGTATTTCTGCAAAACCTCGATTGTGTTCTTAGGATTTCCCAAATATGCCATGATATGCACTCCTTGTGTCGTTTCATCTGATATGACAGTACAACTGCTGTCATTATCTTTTATATTATCATATAAAATGCCTTTATTTCAATTATATTTGTAAATTTTCGCGGTTCTGTCGGAAGCCAGGGACGAAAAGCATGAACCGCCGCCCTGCCATAGGGCACGGTACACTCCCGCGTGAGCTACGCTTCGCAGTTAAGATTCTGTACGGATTATGTCTAAGGATTTTCTATGCTTGACGAAACCGGCTTTTATGCACCGTCCATGGCGCATAACGCCTTGCCCAGCCGTCCATGGCTGGGCATTTCTACGTATTTAAGCATAATCCTACAGTATCTAAACCGCTTCGCTATTCGCTCACGCGGGAGTGTACCGTGCCCTATGGCAGGGCGGCGGTTCCCGACTTTCGTCCCTCATGTTGTGGCTCAATCACTTACACGCGTGAAAAGTTCAAATGCATTTGCACGAGTTTTGCGCTCTACCTCATCCGGTGTAGTGCCTTTGATTTCTGCTATCTTCTTTATCACATATGGAATGTTTGACGAATCATTCCTCGTGCCTCGATGTGGCTCCGGGGCCATGTATGGACAATCTGTCTCAAGAAGGATTCTATCAAGTGGAAGCTCTGACACTGTCTGTACCAGCTTCTTTGCATTCTTGAAAGTCACGACACCTCCCACTCCGATATAATACCCCAGCTTTACATACTCCAGTGCCATCTCCGGTGAATATGAATAGCAGTGTATCACACCGCGGATATTCTTTTTTGCTGCCTCTGTCATGATTTCCATGGTGTCCTGTGCTGCATCACGCGAGTGTATGATAACCGGCAGCGATGCTTCTGCTGCAAGCTCAAGCTGACGCTTAAACCAGTAGCGCTGGTTTTCCTGCACCTTTGGCTCCTTATCCCAGTAATAGTCCAGTCCGATTTCCCCGACTGCAACAGTCCTTTCCCATGCGGTCTGTTCCCTAAGCCATGCAAAGGTTTCCTCGTTTAAATCAGCTATGTCGCTTGGATGCACTCCAACCGCTGCATATATAAAGTCATATTTCTTTGCAAGCTCTATTGTAGTCATGGTAGAGCCAATAGAAGCCCCGACATTTATTATCGGGGCAACTCCTTTTTCATGGACGCGTTTTATTGTTTCATCACGGTCGTCCTTAAATCTGTCATCATCATAATGGGCATGTGTTTCAAATATCATTAATTACTGTGTCCTTCCTCCGCCCAAAGCTTATCGGCACAAGGCTTCCATGCCTGCGCATACTCCTTACACTTGTTGCACAGGTGCTCCGCACTCTCAGGTGACTGCAAATCAGTTGATTTTGCACCTGTTTCCTTTACGAGCCGCTGTAAAATCTCAGGATTTTCAAGCATAGGACATGGTCTGTAGTGATTCTCATTAAATGGTTGGTTATCATGATATGCCATGAAAAGCGGCTGTTTCAAAATCTCAAGCATGCTGTGTGTACGGATGTTGGCTCCTGAGTAGTGTATGAATACACATGGCTCAGCATCGCCGTTGGCATTGATATGGAAATAGTTTCTTCCTCCTGCGATACAGCCTCCGACAAACTCGCCGTCGTTCTGGAAATCCATTGTGAAAATTCCCTTGCCGCTTGTCATATTTCTGATTTCACGGACACGGTCCTTGATGTAAAGTCTCTGCTTAGGGTTTGGTAAAAGTTCCAGTGATGCATCGTTTCCGACAGGCATATAGTGGAAGTAAAGCGCATAGCGGCAGCCCTTTTCCACAATCATGTCGATAAACTCATCACTGGTAACTGTCTTATAGTTCTTTGAAGTGTAACATATTGATGTACCGAAAACAAGTCCGTTTTCCTTAAGCAAATCCATTGCATGCATAACCTTTGCAAATACACCTGTGCCTCGTCTTAAGTCGTTTACCTCTGAGAAGCCCTCAAGACTTATTGCAAGGTACAGATTTCCGATACGCTTTAAGTCTGCGCAGAAGGCCTCATCCACGAGTGTGCCGTTTGTGAATGCCAGAAATGCACAGTCGTTGTGCTTCTCACAGAGCTTAACAAGGTCTGCTTTTCTGACAAGAGGCTCTCCTCCTGTGAACATATACAGATATACTCCAAGCTCCTTGCCCTGTGTTACAACCTTATCCATCTCATCAAAGGTAAGGTTCAGCTTGTGGCCATACTCTGCTGCCCAGCAGCCTGTACAGTGCAGATTGCAGGCACTTGTCGGATCCATAAGAATGAGCCATGGCACATTGCAGCCATACTTTTCACGATTTTTACGGATGGTTTTTGTGCCGTAAACAAATGCCTCAAAGCCCAGATTGAGCGCGATTGTCTTTAATACATGAGGATCTATCTCGTTGATAAGACGATGCATGTACTTGTTGAGCGTGCAGTCCTTATCACAGATCATCTTGCGCGCACTGTCATAGTTTAAATCAATCTTCTCATCGCCCATGAATTTCTGCCACATGTCGATAAGCTTTACAACCTCTGTCTCCGGGTCCTTGCAAAGTCCTTTTACAATGTTGTCACATATTTTTGATGCAGCAAGTCTCGCTGCCTGATGTCCTAAATTTCCCACTTTGTATTCCTCCTTATTGTTTCAACGGTATTTCTGACGACAAATAAATTTAGTATTCCGTCAAGACTCAAATTCAGTCCTATTAATCTCACTATCATGCCTGCGGTCTCAAATGGTGTCACAAGAAGCAGTATTCCCACAAATGCCACTACAAACGACATCACGAGTATGAGCCACCATCTCTCGATGCCAAAACGCTTTGCTTCCACTGCAGTCTGTATCTTGAACGCTCCATCTACCAACATAAAAATGCCTATTGCTGTAGACAATATCTCTATAATATACTCAGTTTTTTTAATAATTATGATTCCAAGCACTATTGAAACTATCCCAAGCGCCAGGTCAAACTGAAACGCAAGCTGAAATAAATCCTTTGCAAAATATCCGGACAACTTTGTCACTCCGTATACTATGAGAAACACTCCATACACCACGCACAAAGTCCTAAGTCCAAGCTGTGGCGCAAATAACAAAGCTGCCCCCAATGCAATCAGGCATATTGTCATGACAGTGTATGCATTTTTCACACGTACCAATGTGTGCATAAAGTATCTCCCTCCTTTTTGTCTGCTATTCTAATCCACCATAATCGTCTTTAAAATGGACAAAAAAATAAGAGTGTCTGAAATTCAGACACTCTGTCAAATCTGTTCGAATTATTTTGTCATACAATATCCGCCTGCCTACAGACAGCACTCAATCATATCATAAATTGTGGCATCGAAAGAGTCACCTATTCTCTTAACAATATCTCTGTTGTATTGGCTTTTTGACAGTCCAACGCCATTTGCCGTAATGTTCTCAGGCAAACGGCTCATCATACTGCCTCTCTCAATCCACTTAATTGTACTGCCCACGATTCCGTTGCTGTAAAACGCCGTGATAAAAGCAATGTCACTATCATCCAGGCTGTAGCCCTCTGCCTTTTCCAACACAAAGCGGCGCACCACCTGCGTAACCACGGCATCCAGATATGTCCTTAATACCCTGCCGTTTTCCGATGCATAAATGTGCATTATCGCCTCGCGGTTATTAAGAATAAGGGCAGCGACTCTGGCATATGCATCATGAAATGTCACGCCTTCCTTTGCCTCATCCATCACAAGCCTGACCTCGTCCTCAAATATGGCCTCAAGCACATCATATATGTCCTTGAAATAATAGTAAAATGTATTTCTGTTTATCTCACACTGCTCGCATATATCCTTGACTGTAATCCTGTCAAGCGGTTTGTTTTTCAGTATATGTAAAAAAGTCTGCATTATGGCTTTTCTGGTAAATGTTGCCATGTGTATATCTCCTGATGTGCGTATTATACATAAACCCTACTCTCAACCGCCATTATATTACGATTGTTATATTTTTGTCAAACTATGTCTTCGTGTAACTTCAAAGTAAATTCAAAGGCCAACACCAAAAGAAAGAAACTTATCCATTAAAATCCAAAGTCCGCATAATCCTGCGGCAGAAATCTATGGTAAATAATATGGCAGCCCTCATCATGGAAGCAATAGTAGTATGTGTCATCCGGCTCATTTAAGAAGCGGATGTAACAGTCAAACTCGCCGTTTTGCATTTCCTTTTTTTCGATGTCGTCCGAGTATTTGTAAAACAACTCAGTTATCTGCTCCATGGTGCAGCCATGCGTGCCGACAAGTGTAATCAGCTCCCTTATAAACTCGTTGTCAGCTGTGTTTTCATGCACATACTCACTGCCCTCAGGTGGTATCTCTATGCAGAAACGCTCATTTTTTGCGGTGACCTTTATCTCACCTATGGTGTCAGTAAGCTGTTTTGGCAGGTTGTCCGGTGCAAGTATTTCAAGCATCTGCTGCTCTGAAATTACGCCGGCTGCAATTTTATTGTCATCCCCTGCACACTCAAAGAAATGTCTGAGCGTGGAAAGAGGATAATACAGTCTGACTATTTCCTTCCTGTAGCCAAGCTTCGCCTGCTGCTCTTTTACTATATCAATAAGACTCTTCGCCAGACGAGCGTAACCGGTGGCGCTATAATCGCTGCTGTAATTGTCTCTATAATCGCCGCTGTAATTGCCTTTATAATCGCCACTATAATTCACTTTGTCGTCAAAATCGCTTGTTTTCGTCATACCGATAGCTTCTCTTCCTCCCGGCTTTTAAGGTTTTTCTAGGGCATGCTCACCTTATCGAGTATTCCTGTCAGGTGTGCTATAGCCACGCCATAGTTTGTCATCGGCACATGCTGAGTGCGTGCCCTGTCTATTCTTGATAATACATATTTTCTGTTAAACATGCAAGCACCGCACTGAATAACGAGATCGTACTGAGAAAGATTATCAGGGAAGTCTGTACCGCTTGTAATATCCACGGTAAGCTCCTCACCGACACGCTTTCGAAGCAGGTTCGGAAGCTTCACCCTGCCTATATCCTCTGCAAGAGGCGCATGTGTACAGCACTCTGCGATAAGCACTCTTGAGGATGGCTTTAAGGCATCAATTGCCCTTGCGCTCTCCACATAATATGGCAGATCACCCTTGTATGCTGCAAAAAGCACTGAAAATGATGTGAGCATACTCTCCGCCGGTTTGTGCTCGTACACATAGCCAAACACCTGTGAATCTGTCACGATGAGCTTTGGCGCGTGAGATAATGCTGCAAGCGCATCTGTCATTTTGTCAGTCGTCGTGCTCATCACAAGACATTTTCTATCGAGCAATTCCCTGAGTGTCTGCACCTGTGGCAATATGAGTCTGCCCTTTGGCGCCTGGATATCCTGCGGCATAACAAGAAGCACCAGGTCTGTCTGAGAAACAAGGTCTCCCAGGATAAATTCCTGTCCGAAATCCTCAGGCAAAAGGCGTGTGAGTGCAGAGATAACGGCATCCATTCCCTTGCCCTTTAATGCGCTGACTGCTACAACCTCAAAGCTATTGTCTGCATTTTTGCCCATCACAGCACTGTTTTCCTCATAAACCCAGCACTTCGCGGCCTCTATTGCAGCATTGTCAAGCTTTCCCCTGCTCTTTTCCTGAGCCTCTGCGGAAAGCAAAATCTCGTCTATCTTGTTTAAGGCAAATACAACCGGAGTATGTTTTTTTGCAAATAGCAGGCTCCACTCTGCCTCATCCTTAAAAGCCTTTTTAAATGGTACCCCTGCCTTCTTTGCAGCAATGACCTCTGCAATATCAAGCACTACAACGGCTATGTCTGTCTTCTCTGCTGCCAGATGGGTCTTTTCCACTCGTCTTTCACCAAGCTCACTGTCATCATCAAAGCCCGCCGTATCAATAATCACGCACGGTCCGAGCGGATGTATCTCCATCGGCTTGTACACAGGGTCGGTTGTCGTACCTGCCACGTCAGCTACAATGGAAACCTCCTGCTTTGTAACCGCATTTATCAGAGATGACTTACCACTGTTTGTCTTTCCGTATATACCTATATGAAGTCTGTTGGCAGAAGGCGTCTCATTCAAATTTCCCATATTTCCTCCTTTAGAAACGGAAATCACGCTTTCCGTCTGCAATATCATGTATATGCTCATAGCAGGTCTGCTTAACCTTTGGATTGGTAATATTTTCTATTTCCCTATCGATGAGCTTCATTCCAAGCTCTCTTGTCTGCGGGCTTGCATAGTCCTCGAGATACTCCTTAAGTGTCATGAGTGCGTTCGGATGACAGCAGTTAAGTATCTGCATGCTCTTGCACAGTGCCATAAAACGGTCTCCCGTTCTGCCTTCTCTGTAGCAGGCTGTACAGAAGGACGGAATATAGTCCATCTTTATAAGCCAGTTTACCACCTCGTCAAGTGTTCTCTGGTCGCTGACATCAAACTGCTCCGATGTTGCCTCTGCATTTTTCTCAGCCTCCGGGTCTGCATAGCCTCCAACACTTGTCTTTGATGCGCCGCTGATCTGTGAAACACCGAGCGGCAGAACCTTTTCACGGACAGCCTGGCTCTCACGGGTTGAGATTATCATTCCTGTGTATGGCACTGAAATACGGATAAGTGCGCATATTTTGGCGAAGGTATCATCACTGATGCCATTGTCAAATACATCCGGGTCTATATCATCTGCATGCTTTATACGCGGCACACTGATGGTGTGAGGACCTACACCGTGCACTGCCTCAAGGTGCTCTGCATGCATCAAAAGTCCTGCAAACTCGTACTTGTATTTGTCCAGTCCAAAAAGTACACCAAGTCCCACATCGTCAATGCCGCCCTCCATAGCACGGTCCATTGCCTCTGTGTGATATGCATAGTCATGTTTTGGTCCTGTCGGATGAAGCTGCTCATAGCTCTCCTTGTGATATGTCTCCTGGAAGAGTATGTAGGTTCCGATTCCTGCCTCCTTGAGCTTTCTGTAATTCTCCACTGTAGTGGCAGCGATATTTACATTTACACGGCGGATAGCTCCGTTTTTGTGCTTGATGCTGTAGATTGTGTTGATACACTCGAGAATATACTCAATCGGATTGTTTACAGGGTCCTCTCCTGCCTCGATTGCAAGACGCTTGTGTCCCATATCCTGAAGGGCTGTGACCTCCTTTACTATCTCCTCCTGAGTGAGCTTCTTTCTCGCAATATGCTTATTTTTCATGTGATATGGACAGTAAACACAGCCGTTCACACAGTAGTTTGACAGATAAAGCGGTGCAAAAAGCACGATTCTGTTTCCGTAGAAATCCTTCTTTATCTGCTGTGCAAGCTTGTAAACCTCGTCAAGCTTCTCCGGAATCTCACAGGCTAAAAGCACTGATGCCTCTCTGTGTGTGAGTCCTTTTTTTAGCTTTGCTTTCTCGATAATCGCATCGATAAGCCCTATATTATTTTTGTTTGCCTCTGCGTATTCGAGAGTCTCTTTGATTTCCTCGTCTGAGATGAATTCCTCAGCCTTTAATGATTTTACGTTGTACATTTTTATCTCCTTCTATATCCTAGTGCTGTTTTATATTTATTAATCGTAACTATTAATCAAAAATCTGCGTAGTCCCCGCGCGACACCACCACCTGATAGCCGATTCTTTTCATCCGGTTTTCCATGCAGAAGCGGCACTCTGCAGCCTCATCTCCGGTGCAGATTTTATTGTCGTAAAGCTTGTATTTGTCACGGACATTGACCGGTGAGAGGTTTGGCATCACGACATTGGCACCCGACTGTATACCCTTTTCCCTGCCGAGCGGATGGATTGTGCCAAGCGCTGTCGTGGCAGGCAGCAGCACTTTTGGATGTATGAGCCTGATGATTGAAAGCAGGCGAAGCGTCTCATCCATCGTACCTGACTTCTCGTTTGCAAAAGGTGTATCCTTCTGCGATATGAACGGACCGATTCCCACCATGTGAGGCTCAAGCTCCTTTATAAACTGCAAATCCTCGTACAAGGTCTCCACTGTCTGTCCCGGCGAGCCGACCATGAAGCCGCAGCCCACCTGATATCCTATCTCTTTCAAATCCCAAAGGCACTGCTTTCTGTTTGCAAGTGACATCTCTGCCGGATGAAGCCTACTGTAATGCTTTTCATCCGCAGTCTCATGGCGCAGCAGATATCTGTCTGCCCCTGCATCAAAATAGCTCTGATAACTCTCCTTTGACTTTTCTCCGATAGAGAGTGTAACTGCGCAGTCCGGATACTTTGCCTTAATCCCGGACACTATCTCACAGATGCGCTCATCCGTGTAATACGGATCTTCACCTCCCTGCAGCACAAAGGTACGAAAACCAAGCTCATAGCCGCTCTCGCAGCATGCCATAATCTGCTCCGTACTCAGGCGGTAGCGGTCCGCATGGGTATTGCTGTGCCTTATACCGCAGTAGAGACAGTCGTTTTTGCAGTAGTTGGTAAACTCTATCAGCCCTCGTATAAAAACCTGATTGCCATAGGTCTCGTGTGCTTTCTCAGATGCCCTCTTTCTAAGGTAATCAACTGCCTGCATATCATCCGTCTCAAGCAGCATATGCAGCTGCTCGAGGGTGATATTCCGGCAGGCCGTAATTTCATCTATAATTTTTATTATTGCTGTATTTTCGGTCATGCTTTCTCCTGTAGTCTGCTCTGCTTTATTTATTAGAGTAAACTGTCTTCACTCCTATGCCATCCAGCCTGCCAATCCTGCCGGACAAAGCACTGATAATATCCTGTGGTGCGTCAATCGCCACACTGATGATATTCACGTTCTTTTTCTCGTATGGGATACCCATGCGCCCAACAATAAAGCTGCCGTACTCATGCAGCAGATGATTAAGCTGCTCAACCGAATCCGGGTTTTCAACTATAATGCCGATCAGGGCTATTCTTGTTTCCATGCGTTACTCCTTATAATATTTAATATGCGGTTATTGTACCTCTTTGTATTTAATGAGAACAAAGCCCCAACATTAATTGAAAATTCGCCTCTTTCGAGGCTTCTCCGCAGCTTGACGCTGCTACAATTTTCAATTTATGTTGGGATGTCCAATAACCACATACGCCCTTGCATGCGAGCATGCAGATGCGCATGCGGTTATTGTACCTCTTTGTTCACTAACAAAGGGTGCACTTCGCCGGAAGTACACCCTAAATCTTAAAATGTTCTTCCTCCTCATACGTGAAGCAACTATCATCTGCTCACAGTATTTGGTGTCAGTGACTCTGAATTATGACATCAGAGCCTTCAATGTCTGCAGGCTTGAAGAAAGAGAGCTGTTATCAGCATGTCTCGCTTCTTGCGTGCTATCTAATATCTAATCCGATTGTATCATGTCTAAATCATTTCAACAATATTATATCTGCTTGTTTCCCGAAATATACACTGTTTTGAATGCTGCGAGTGGCATACATACTCTCGCAGGAGCGAATAACGTAGCTGCTTAGTGTCTGTAGAATTATGCGCATGAATCGCAGAAACTCACCTGCATGGACGCAGGTGAGAGGAGAAATCGCGCCATGGACGGCGCGTTTCGACGTTTTCGTCAAGCATAGAAGCCCTTCAAAGCATAATTCATACAGACACTTTGCAGCGCAGTGTAGCGAAAGTGAGAGTGTGTATGCCACTCGCAGTACCAAAAATGTGCAGGCTCTAATATTTGGGGACAAAAAAAGAACAGCCATCGTTCTGCTGTCCTTTAGGAGAAGGTATTTTACTATGGGGATAGTAAAAATATATAATGTATTGGGGGGTTTTTACGTTAATTATAGTATCACGTGTCATGAAAAATGTCTATTATCGTGATGCACAAACTTGCATAAATTCTCGATTATTTTTTATGCAATATGTATATCATTGATTTAAGATAATCATTTGGTTACAATTACAGCCCATTAAGAATTTCAATATTTTTGAAAAGAAATCTACTTACAAGTTGACTTTTTTAACCTAAAGGAAGAAAATAGAAACATAAATTGGAAGGAAAGGAGCGGACTCTCATGAAGAAAATACTGGTTTTACCACTGTTGCTTTGTCTTATATTCTGTTCCTTTCTAAGTCTCGACAAAAATCTGGACGAATTTGATCCTGACCGCACAGCATACGGTTCATACGATCACAGGGTTGTCTGGGGCTCTTATGCCTCTTCTGATAAGGCCGCGCTTCCACAGCAGGAAGTCTTGGACTCACGCGCAGTGCTTTATTCAGAGTCAGATATGTCGGCTCTCATGGATTGCCAGTATATAGAAGAAATACCTTCTTTTCCTGAAGTCATATGCCGCATCCGTACCTCTTCGCTTGGTTTTTTAGGCAGGCTTACATCCAATTTAAGCTGGCTGGGTGCGTTACTCCAGTTAATACATATTATTTTATTCGCATATGCCGCTATCGTGGTCATGCGCATATGTCTCACAAACACGAGCCGGCGCTTTATTATCCGTTTTATCCACGACAAGGATGGGCATAAACTAATTTCCTTCGCTGATTATTTCAAAACTCGCGCATATGCGGAGGAAATATAACTTAGATACATTAAATAAACATTTTCTCCGCGTCATGCTGACAAAGTAAAACGGAGGATTTAAAATGCTTGAAACAATAATAATTGTCGTGTGTGCTGCCGTTTGTATCGGCGCTGCAGCCTATGCCTGGTGGATGGAGAACGGTCCTGAGAAGGACGACAGTGATGCAGCCGGAAAGAACAGCCAAGGCCGTGCTTATACCAAATACGACAGCAATATCAAGGATGATATTGTCTTTCACAAAGCACACAAATAATGATAACATTTATCAACATTAGTAACTATAAACCTAAATAAATTATCTCACCCAATTCGTCATGCATCATCTTTAACCCGGATGATTTATGGCAGAACAAAACGAGCCGCAATCCTGTTGGTATCAGGATTGCGGCTCGTTTTTATATTTCTGTATCTTCACCTCTGCAAAACGATGTGCTAAATATTAAGCATATCGCTGAGCTCCTTAAGTGCTCCGTCTGTCTCATGTGCAAGAACCTTCTTTGCAAGCAGCTTTCCAAGCTGAACACCTTCCTGGTCGAAGCTGTTTACATTCCATAAGAAGCCCTGGAACATGATCTTGTTCTCAAAGTGTGCAAGGAGTGCACCAAGAGATGCAGGATTTACCTGGTCTCCGATGATAATGCTTGAAGGACGTCCACCCTCGAAGTTCTTGTTCTTGTTGTCGTCTGCCTTACCACATGCAAATGCAACAATCTGAGCTGCTACGTTTGCGCAGAGCTTCTGCTGGCTTGTGCTGTCCTGGATGACTACATCTGTGTCAAGCTGGTTGTTCTTGAAGCCGATGAACTGGAGTGGCACAATATCTGTTCCCTGATGAAGGAGCTGATAGAATGAGTGCTGTCCGTTTGTTCCAGGCTCACCAAAGATAACCGGTCCTGTCACATAATCTACAGGCTCACCGAAACGGTTAACCGACTTGCCGTTTGACTCCATATCAGCCTGCTGTAAATGTGCAGGGAAACGGCTGAGTGCCTGTGAGTATGGAAGCACTGCTGTGCTAGGATATCCGAGTACGTTTCTCTCGTAAACACCGATGAGTGCGTCGAGCATCTCAGGATTCTCCATGATGTCTGCATTCTTTGAAAGCTTATCCTCTGCTGCTGCTCCGTCGAGGAACTGTGCAAATACCTCCGGACCGAATGCAAGTGAGAGAACTGCTCCACCAACTGCTGATGTTGATGAGTAACGTCCTCCGATGTAATCGTCCATGAAGAAGGCTGCAAGGTAATCATCGCTCTTTGCAAGTGGTGATGTCTCGCTTGTTACAGCAATCATGTGCTTAGAAGCATCAAGTCCTGCGTTCTTTAATGCATCCTTTACGAATGACTCATTGGTAAGAGTCTCAAGTGTTGTACCTGATTTAGATACTAATATAAAAATAGAGTGAGCTACGTCAACTGATGCAAGTACGCTTGCCGCATCATCAGGGTCAACATTGCTGATGAATTTGGCTTCCATCTTGAATGTATTGTTTTTCTTTGCCCAGTTCTCAAGTGCTAAGTACATAGCACGAGGTCCTAAATCGCTTCCGCCGATTCCTATCTGAACAACTGTTGTAAACTTCTCTCCTGCTGCGTTTGTAATCTCGCCTGAGTGAACCTTGTTTGCGAACTCAGCGATTCTCTCCTGCTGCTCTACGTAGAATTTACGCTTGTCAACTCCGTCTGCCACTACAGCATCTCCGAGCTGTCCACGGGTAAGCTGGTGAAGAACGAGACGGTTCTCACCTGTATTGATAACAGCACCATTGTAAAGTGCCTCAAATTTCTCTGTAAGCTGTGCCTCCTTTGCAAGCTTTGCAAGTGCCTCAAGCACATCTGCGTCCACCTGCTTTGCAGCGAAGTTGTAAGTGAATCCCTCTGCCATTGGGATGTTGTACTCCTTGACACGCTTAGCGCCATTGTCTCCTGACATGGCCTCTTTTATGTCAACACGTCCCACTTTAGAAAGCTCCTTGAAGGATTCCAGGGTATCCAAGTTGTTCCAGGTAATCATTGCGATTTCCTCCTTATCATTTAATCTTATTTTCACCAATCGCATAAATTATACTATCAATCATTTTTAAGTTCAAGAGCTGAGAAACTTTATAAGTAAGTTTTTCGATAAAATTTGTATTTTGTTTTGTTCGTGTGCGAATATGCACTTTTTATGTGAAATCAGTAACTATTCAGATCCATACTCATCCCGCGCATGAATACCCATCTTCCTATCGGAGACATTCACATATTTCTTTGTTCTTTTTTATTTCATCGTATGTCAAAATTATTTATTCCGTTTCCTTTCTTACTGTGTAACTATATGCGTCTAAGCTCAGCCAGACATATGCACACAAATCCAAGCATTCCTGTGATACCGCCCGCCGTGAAAGCGATATCGAGCACTGCCTTTACAACCATCACTCCACACAGCTTAGCAAGTGCAAATGCCACTGCAAAGCCAAGCACAAACGATGCTGCTGTACCAAGAAGTAATATTATGTATCTGTATTTTGTTATCATTTCTTCGTCAAACATTATTTTCCTCCATCAAATCAGCGGTCAGAATTTTTAGAAATTATTCAATACCATTTTTATTACCTTTTATTACATGATATGAGTGTCAAAAGGTATTTTGCCCCTCATTTATGACATCGATGATACCTTTTGACCCTTTAATCATATCATTCTAATGAAAATATACTGTCCGCGTTATGTAAAATTTGTTGGAAATTGTTGTAATGCAGTTACTACATATCAGTAACGTAATGCGGTTTTATTAAAAATCAGTTGACTTTGCCGGTGCAAGGTACTATACTCATGTTTGTAAAATTATTGGTATCTCCCTTTTAATTTTACATATTTACATAGTTTAATAACGGATTTTTGAGAGTGAACAGAGTTCATGAAGGGGTACACCACCGCGGGTGTATTGCTTTGTGAACTCTTTTTTAGTATATTGCTTCGGGATAATCCCGCTTTTTACACATCTCAATCCGGAAAGGAGACGCACAATGGTAAAAATCAACGGTAAAGAAGCTGCAGATGTATGCGGCATGACTGTTTCGCAGTATCTTTCAGCTAACAATTACAACCCTAAGCACATCGTTGTAGAGCTGAATGAAGAGATTCTTCCAAAGACTGAGTATGACAGCACTGCTATCGCCGACGGCGATGTGGTAGAGATTTTAAGCTTTATGGGCGGGGGCTGATTAAAAACAAACACTTTTTACACCATCAATAAAAATATAAGGAGTTAATCATGAGTAAAAATATAGATTTAGCAAACGACAAATTAGTTTTAGGAGGTCACGAGTTTACCTCACGTTTCATTCTCGGTTCGGGAAAGTTTTCACTCGACCTGGTAAAGGCCTGCATTGAGAAGGCTGATGCACAGATTATCACACTGGCTCTGCGCCGTGCAAACGATGGAGGACTGGCAAACATCCTCGACTATATTCCGGACAATGTCACACTGCTTCCAAACACATCAGGCGCCAGAAATGCCGATGAGGCTGTAAGAATCGCACGTTTATCCCGCGAGCTGGGCTGTGGAGATTTCGTAAAAATTGAAATCATGCGCGACAGCAAATATCTGCTTCCGGACAACTTTGAGACAATAAAGGCTACAGAGATTCTTGCCAAGGAGGGCTTTGTCGTAATGCCTTACATGTATCCTGACCTCAATGTGGCAAGAGACCTTGCAAACGCCGGCGCTGCCTGCATCATGCCTCTCGGTGCGCCAATCGGCTCAAACAAGGGTATCTGCACAAAGGAATTTATCCAGATTCTGATTGACGAAATCGATCTGCCTATCATCGTGGATGCAGGCATAGGCCGTCCTTCACAGGCATGCGAGGCTATGGAAATGGGTGCTGCCGCAGTCATGGCAAACACCGCTGTTGCAACAGCCGGTGATGTTGAGATAATGGCAGAAGCATTTAAAAAGGCTATCGAGGCCGGAAGAATGGCTTATCTGTCAGGACTCGGACGCACTCTGACCAAAGGAGCCAGCGCATCATCTCCTCTGACAGGATATCTGCGCGACTAATCGATTATATAATAATTAGCTTTTGAAGGGAACACATAATGACTAACGATACAAATATAACAAACGATAAAGATATCAATGCAAATATCTCCCACGATGACCACTTCAACGACAGCATTGTAAACGAAGTAATCCTCGAGGACATGAAGAAAAACAGAATAGACCATATGAAATATCTGCCTGATATGGAGGTGCTTGACTCCGATATCATGGACAGGGTTGTTGCTGAAATGGATGCCTACGACTACGACCAATACACCGCAGCCGATGTTCGCGCGGCACTCTCCCACGAATACCGCACATTGGAGGATTTCAAGGCTCTGCTCTCGCCTGCTGCACAGCCATTTATTGAGGAAATCGCACAGGCTGCACAGCTTGAGACCAGAAAGCACTTCGGCAACAGCGTATGCATGTTTACACCGCTTTACATATCAAACTACTGCGAAAACTACTGTATCTACTGTGGTTTCAACTGTCACAATAAAATCAACCGCGCAAAGCTGAATGCCTCAGAAATAGAAAAGGAAATGGCTGCAATTGCCAAAACCGGTCTTCAGGAAATCCTGATTCTCACCGGTGAGAGCAAGAAAATGTCAGACGTCGAATACATTGGAGAGGCATGCAAAATTGCCCGCAAATATTTCAAGGTTATAGGTCTTGAGGTTTATCCTATGAACTCTGACGAGTACGCATACCTGCACGAGTGCGGTGCTGACTATGTGACCGTTTTCCAGGAGACCTACAACTCTGACAAATACGAGACTCTTCACCTTGCCGGACACAAAAGAATTTTCCCTTACCGTGTAAATGCACAGGAGCGTGCTCTTAAGGGTGGTATGAGAGGTGTCGGCTTTGCCGCACTTTTAGGTCTCGATGATTTCAGAAAGGATGCACTTGCCACCGGATATCACGCATACCTGCTCCAGAAAAAATATCCAAGAGCCGAGATTGCATTCTCATGCCCTCGTCTGTGCCCTATCATAAACAATGACCGTATCAATCCAAAGGATGTCCACGAGACACAGCTCCTTCAGGTGGTATGCGCTTACAGGCTCTTCATGCCGTTTGCAAGCATCACCATATCTACTAGAGAGGTAGCGCGTGTGCGTGACAATCTTGTAAATATCGCCGCCACCAAGATTTCAGCCGGTGTCAGCACCGGAATCGGAAGCCATGTGGACGATATAGAGGACAAGGGCGATGACCAGTTTGAAATCTCTGATGGCAGAAGCGTGGATGAGGTATTTAATGCACTGCTCGACAATGGTTTACAGCCGGTGATGAGCGACTATATTTACGTGTAGGAATCCTGTAAACAATGAAATGCTTGAATTATAATCAGTAATCATTTTAATTTTAACAGGTATAAATATATATATGAATATGTAGGAACAAATATGAATAAAGAAAAACTCTTATACGAAAACTCAAAACATGCTTTACAGAGTGATAATATAATCGCTATCACAAACAGACACCTTTGCAGCCGTCCGTTCATGGAACAGCTCGAGCGTGTCTGTAAGCTCCATCCCCATGCAATTGTGCTCAGGGAAAAGGATATGCCGGAGGCAGAATATCTGTCTCTGGCACGCGATGTGATTGCTCTGTGTAAAAAATATGATGTGCCGTGCATGCTACACAGCTTTATAAATGTAGCAATGGAGCTTGAGCATCCGTATATACATCTGCCATTGCCAATCCTCGAAGCATATGTCAAAAAAGACCTATCTGACAATACATCCACAGATATGTCAAAAAGTACTGACAATTATCAACAATTCTTCAAGGTTATCGGAACCTCTGTCCATTCTGTAGAAGATGCCATAAAAGCCGAACAGCTTGGAGCCACATATATGACGGCAGGACATATTTTTGCAACCGACTGCAAAAAAGGATTGCCCCCGCGCGGACTTGATTTCCTAAAAAATGTCTGTGATGCAGTTGAGATACCGGTTTATGCAATCGGCGGCATTAATATTGCTTCAAGCGATGACAGCACAGCTTCCGATGCACCATCCACTTATGATGCTATGCCAGACATTAGTGTTCCGCGACTTGCTGATGTTATGGAATGTGGAGCCGCCGGAGGATGTATTATGTCGGGGATGATGAGGGTGTGATTTACCGATGTTTTAATGTGGTAAAACCAAAGGGGGATTTTTCAACAGAGCTGCAATAACCGGGGCATATTTAGATACGCCATAATCTTCAACAACATATACAATCCCCGTTCTGTAAACACATAAGGTTTGTATTTTATATTTGAACCTCTTCCCACATTCAAGGTGAAATTTTTGCACCTTGAAAGATTTTCCACTTTTATAATAGCTTTCATATCAGTAAAAAGGACATCCCCAGAGCTGTAAAATCTACAGTTCCGGAATGTCCTTTTTCCTATACTTCACTATATTTTCAACACATGATGCGTTTTATCAACACCTCACATATTTACATTTCGCATACCCTAGTTTCCGCACTCAATACTGATCTCATTGAATGTGCCAAGAATATCATCAACCTGCATAGCCTTCTTATCGGCGCCGGCCTTGTCGATTATCGCCTTGCCCTGATGCATCATGATAAGGCGGTCTCCGTATTCAACAGCGTAGCGCAGATTGTGTGTGACCATGATTGTTGTGACCTTCTTCTCTGCCACAATCTTGCCTGTGAGCTGCATTACAATCTCAGCGGTCTTTGGATCGAGGGCTGCTGTGTGCTCATCAAGGATGAGAAACTCGATTGGATTCATCGTAGCCATGAGAAGCGCAAGTGTCTGCCTCTGACCGCCTGAAAGTGCGCCGACCTTTGTGTGAAGCTTATCCTCAAGTCCGAGGTTTAACTCGGCAAGCATCTCCTTGTAATGCTCTATCCTGCTGTGGTTTGTACCACGGCCCAGACCGTATGTCTTTCCTTTATTGTCAGCTATGGACAGATTTTCAAGGATTGTCATGGAAGGACAGGTTCCCTTTGACGGATCCTGAAATACACGGCCTATGCGGCGGTGTCTGATAAAATCCTTCTGCTTTGTGATGTCAGTGCCGTTTACCACTATGCTGCCACCATCAATAGGGATAGAACCGCAGATGATGTTGAGCATAGATGTCTTTCCGGAGCCATTACTTCCTACAACGGAAACAAACTGTCCATCATCTATTTTCAGATTAAAATCATCAAAGAGGCATATCTCGTTGACTGTTCCCGGATTATATAATTTGTGGATATGGTTGAGCTCTAACATTATGCCACCTTCTTTCTTTTGTTTCTATCCATTCCAAGCACCAGAATGATGAGGAACAATACCGCTGTAATGAGCTTCAAATCGCTCGACGGCATACCAAGCTTTATAGCGATTGCCACACAGGCCTTGTATACAATCGCTCCGATAACAACACTTGAGGTCACACGCAAAAATGTTGCCTTTTTAAGCAGGCTGATTCCGATAATAACGCTCGCCAGTCCGATAACCATTGTTCCGGTTCCCATTGATATGTCGAAATATCTCTGCTGCTGTGCAAAAATGCATCCGCTTAAGCTGCAAAGGCCGTTGGCGATTGCAAGGCCGATGATTTTTGTGATGCCCTTGTCCACACCCATAGATGTAACGATAGTCTCATTGTCACCTACGGCGCGAAGCAGATATCCTGACTTTGTGCTCATGTACCAGTCGAGCAGGAATTTCATCACAAGTGTGATAACAAGGATGATAATCACATTTGAAAACTGTGCTAAGCCGCCCTTAAATACATTTCTGACAAAATCATTGTCGAAAAGTGTGGTCATATTGTATATTGGCAGGTTTGCTCTTCCTGCAATACGAAGATTCACCGTGTAAAGCGCTGTCATCATGATAATTCCCGATAAAAGGTCACGCACCTTGAGCTTAACATGGATGATTCCTGTCAGCATTCCGGCAAACGCACCTGCCGCAAATGTCACAAGCAGTGTGAGTATCGGATTAACGCCCTTTGTGATGAGCACCGCCGAAAGTGCCGCTCCAAGTGGAAAGCTTCCATCTACGGTCAGATCCGGAAAATCCAGTATGGTGTATGTGATATATATTCCAAGAGCCATGATCGCATAAATCATGCCCTGCTCTAAAACGCTTAAAACTAGTGTCACGGTGTATCCTCCCCTGCTTTAAAAATCAACGTAACTATTTTACTTCAATCTTATCAAATGTCTCGGCTGCATCCTTGATATAATCTGCATCAAGTGTCATGCCAATCTTGTCTGCTGCTGCAGTGTTTACATAAAGCTCTGCCTTTGAAGCTGTGATAAACGGAGTGTCAGAGGCTTTCTCCTCACCCTTTAAAATCTTTGCTGCCATCTTTCCTGTCTTGATTCCAAGCTGGTAGTAATCAATTCCCATTGAAGCGACACAGCCTGATTTAACCTGCTCAATTTCACTTCCGAATACCGGAATCTTTGCTCCATTTGCCTTGTCGAGAACAGTCTGGAGTGCATTTACTACTGTGTTGTCTGTGAGGTTGCACAGGCAGTCAACCTTGGAAACAAGATCTGATGCTGCAATCTCAATATCTGCTGATGTGTTTATTCCGGTATCAACGATTTCAAAATCATATTTATCAGCAAGCTTTTTGTACTCCTCAATGGTGCTGCATGAATTTGCCTCACTTGTGGTGTATAGAATACCGATTTTCTTAGCATCCGGCATCATCTGTCTGATCATCTTAAGCTGCTCCTCAACAGGAAGCACGTCTGATGAACCTGTGATATTTCCGACACTTGAGCCGTCCTCCTTAGCAAGACCTGCTACAACAGGATCTGAAACTGCTGTGTATACTATTGGAATGTCTGCATTCATAGCTGAATTGTAGGCGCTGGCTGCACATGGTGTAGCGATGGCACAAATCATATCAACCTTCTCAGATACGAAGCTGTCTGCAATAGTGCTTGCTGTACCGGTATCTGTCTGTGCATTCTGGTAATCAACCTTTAGGTTTTTACCTTCCTCAATGCCCTCTTCCTTGAGGCCCTCTAAGAAGCCCTCCCTGCAGTTGTCAAGAGAGCCATGCTCTGCAAACTGCGAAATACCTACTGTGTAGCCGTCACCCTTTGCGCCACTCTGTGTAGAGCCCTTTGAGCCCTCTGCTCCACAGCCTGCCATAAGGCCCATGGTGCAAACTGCTGCTAAAATTACTGATAATACTTTCTTTTTCATATTGAATTCCTCACTTTCTTTGTGAAGTGTTTGTTTCCCGATGTTCGCGATTTTCTCATAAACCTGCCGCAACAAGCCAGATGTCATAGCCTCAAATCAAATTTGCGCTAACGACATTTCATCATGTGGGTGTTTATGCAAAAAACCGCCTCAAGCTAATGCTTGAGACGGTAATAAATTCTTATTATCGCGGTACCACTCAATTTGACGAATTGTCCACTCTGTCATGTACTAATATACATGCCGAAATGATAACGGGTTCGGTTCCCGGTGACGCCTACTGATTTAATCGTTAAGAAACTATGCTCTGTACAATCAAACACTTCGGATCACCCTCGAAAGGCCATTCAACAAATCCATCCATACTGCAATCCCACCATCTGCAGCTCTCTGAGATATCCGGAAAGGTCTACTCTTCTTTCTCATCGGTTTTGAAACACTGTTAAATTAATCTTTTAATATACTTTATGCTCTTTTTGTCACTTTGTCAAGGTAAAGTTTGAAAATTTCTGTATTTAAGAGGTGATACCCCATACATTTTCTTGAAGCTGCGTATAAAATAGCTCACATTCTGATATCCGCTGCACATCGCAACCTCTGTAACGGAAGCTGCTGATTCCTCCAATAGCTGTCTGGCGTGCTCCAGCCTGAGATGATTGACATACTGTGACAGAGTAATATGAAAATGCTCTTTAAAGTAGCGTGATATGTATTTTTCTGACAAATGAAACTGTGCACCAAATTCGTTCAGTGAAATTTCCCTTGTATAGTTTTGCCGGATATACGTTATCATTTCTTTTTCTGTTGTGTTGGTGCCATTTGTGCCATTTTCCAGAATCAGACCATTTCTCCACATTTTCCGGATGAATTTGATGAGAGTTATTTTTGTCTCAAATTGCGCCTCTATATTTGCAGCATCTGTTTTTTCTGCGTTTTTCCCTGATATCTGTGCATTTATCTCTATCAGCCGCTCGCATATATCTGCTGCTGTATCATTTATCTGAGGACTAATCATAAGTCTTCCTCGTTTGAGAGGGGATAGGATTGATTTTTCCATGAGATCGTCCGTCTGAAATGATATATATTCAAGAGGAAACAGAAACGTGTAATAATCTGCATCTCCTGTCGGCGAGCCCATTAAATGCAGACTGCCCGGAGATACCACAAATGCATCCTTTGGGCTTCCTATATAGTTTTCACCTGATATGGTCACATGCAGCTTGCCCTGCTTTACATATATAATTTCCAGCTCATCGTGCCAGTGTACCGGAATCTGGAATGCACGCTTTACATCACTGATATAGTATTGGCTGAACGGATTTTCCGGTGTGCCGTGTGGCCGGTTTTCTTTTAATTCAAAATACATTTTTCTACCTGCTATTAATCCATCACTTGATACAATGTCGATTTTCCTGCCCCATTTACCCCTGCAATAATTACATATCTTTTCACTAAAATAAATTCCTCTCAATCACCTTATTTTGTTTTTCCTGAAGCAGATAGTTTCCAAGCATTTCAAAAAATTGTTTCTCCTCATCATTTTCTGCTTCCATTACCAACTGTAACGTATCTTCCGGCTTTAGTTTTTTGAGTTCATCATAAATATTATAGTATTTTTTCACATCACACATGTCAACACTCTCCATATCAATCACTTTATTGTATTTTGGTAACTATTCAAAACCTTCTAATTTTACCCTTAAGTTTGGTAGTTCTGAATTGTTACTTTCATTTTACAATAAAACTGCTGATTTTTGTAATATAAATTGCAAATTGTAATCTGAATAATTCAATATTTCATCAATTTTGCAAATTTTTATTTTCTGTTGACAACAACGCTGCTATGGTTTTATATTATTCAAAGTTTGCAGATTACAGAGCTACCGGCTCTTTTTAGGAGGTACATATATGCAAAGAAGCTCTAGCTCCAACAAAGGCTTTTCACTTGTAGAACTTATAATTGTAATTTCAATAATGGCGGTTCTTATCGGAATTCTCGCGCCTCAATTTATTTCATATATACATAAATCAAGGGTTGCATCTGATTGGGCTAATCTTAAGGCTTATTACAGCGAGATAGAGACCGACTATGTTGATAACGATGGTACATATAATCCTGATGTTCCAACCCTTGACCATAGCCCTGGCAGTGATGATAAGTACTGTCGAAAAGAGATTAAATTCCTAGACGGACGCACCGTTAAACTCAAAGCCGGGTACTATGCAGTCACAAAATCATATACCGACAATGGCGGATACCAGATAGCATATTACTGTGATAAATGCAAGAGCGATTGGGATAAGCATAAAAAAACCTGTGAACTTATCCTTGGTTTATAGCATTTCATTTTCTGAGACTAAATTATAGATAAAGTAGAAATAGTACAATTTTTCCTTGAAATAATACAAGAATTATTTGTGATAATGTAATATATTGATTGATGCATGCAAGCTTCTCTTCTTTATATCTTCCTCTCCCAAATGAAGTTTATAGTGAGAAGTTTGCATTCTTTCTGTTAATATCGCAAAGTATACATACATTATAAATGAGGTAATCTATATGCAGGTTCAAAGAAAAACACTTACACAGCTTTCCATTCCAATATGCTTTGAAACACTTTTTTACATGCTGTCAGGCATGGTTGACACTCTTATGCTGTCATCTGTGAGCGACCAGGCGGTTGGTGCTGTCGGCACGGCAAATACATATATCTCTGTTTTCATCATCATGTTTGGTGTCATCTCAAGCGGTATGGTTGCTGTCATGACGCAGAATATCGGTGCCGGAAAACCGGGTATAGCATATCAGGCAAGGCAGCTTGGGCTTATATTTAACGCTGTAATAGGTGTGCTCATGTCGGTATTTCTGGCTGTTTTTTCCGGTAATATTCTTAAAATGGTCAGCATTGCACCGGCGCTTTTTGATTCGGCAAATACTTATCTGCGCATTGTTGGAGGTGCCTGCTTTTTAAATGCTCTCATACCGATTTATTCAAGCTACCTGAGAGTTTTCGGCTACACAAAACAGTCACTTTGGGCATCAATTATTGGAAATGTCATTAACTTTATACTCAATGCTGTTTTTCTCTTTGTAATGAACTGGGGCGTTATGGGTGTTGCCACAGCAACGGTTATTTCACGTATTATCAATCTGATTATTGTTGCCACAATGGGCGCTGTGCTCATCAAGGCAAAGGACAGTCCCGAGCGCATAGCTCCCGGAAAAATTCTCGGACAGATTATAAAGATTGGCTTCCCGTCTGCCTGTGAAACCGCGCTTTACAATATCGCAATGACTCTTGTAGTGCGATTCATGAACCAGATGGATGCTGACGGACTGAACGTCACTGCGCGCTCTTATGCCACACAGATTGCTAACTTTTCGTACTGTATCGGTGCTGCCTTAGCTCAGGCAAATGCCATCCTGACCGGCTGGCATATCGGAGCAAAGGAGTATGACGAATGTGATAGGGGCACTCGCAAGGCCGCTATCTACGGTGTGATTACGGCATCCTGCCTTTCTATCACATTTGCGCTTTTAGGTAACTACATTGTGCGAATCTTCACGAATGACGTACAGATGATAAATCTTGTCACAAAGCTTCTCGCCATCGATATTGTGCTGGAGCTTGGAAGAGTCACCAATCTGGTCTATGGTCAGGCACTGAAGACAAGCGGTGACGCCGTATTCCCGGTTGTCATGGGTGCTGTTTTCATGTACCTTGCGGCGGTCGGTGGAACATACTTCTTCGGACTGCATCTGGGGCTTCTCGCAGTCGGTGCCTACATCGGACTCGCAAGTGACGAGTGCATCAGGGCTGTCGGCATGGTGCTGCGCTGGAAGAGCGGAAAATGGAAGAATAAGGGACTGGTTGATTAGAGCTTGCATCCCGCCTTTTGCATCGCCCTTTCAAAGTCTGCAAACGGCATATTCAGTCTCTTTATTGAAAAGTCATTACTTATCAGTCACAAAATATTTAAAATATATGAAACACCTACAATAATAACGCTCATTATTGAAAATGCTTCTATATTTCCTCGTGATATTTTAGAAACTAATAAACCAATTATGCTAATCATAACCGAGATTATAAGATAGAACAGATATAATAAAACAATAAATTGCCATATAGACAAGTCCGATATAATATATGGTAAATGCATAGTCCTCTCAATCATCAGACTATCAACCCCTGCATTCAGATTTCCTAAATCAAATATAATATACTTTGTCACAAATTCAATAAATGCAAATAATATACATATCAACAATGAAATTAATAAACTAATGTTCAGCCGCGATTTTAACAATATCATTCTTCCATTTTTAGATGATTTAATCATAGCTAATGTTCCTGCATATATATCATCTGTATACATAGGTACCACAATCAATAGAATAACTATTATCGGTATAACATTAAACCTCAAATTTTCAACATAATCACTTATTTCAATATCATAAAAATATTGTGCACTTTTATCCAGACTATCATAATACTCTGTTTTCTCAACAATGTATTTGACAGTTGCTATTCTATATTGAGCTTTCTTTTGTTCGTTGATTATAGAATGATAATCCTTACCATCTATTTTTCCATTATTAAATGCAATTTCATTCTTTTGCTCATCATCCATAATAGCTTGGAATTTCTGATATTCTGAATTAATATATTCTTTTTTTTCAATTGAATATTCGCCTTCCATTTCATTCATATAATTTTCATACACAGACTTATGATATCCATTAAACATAGTTGTTCTCATCTGTCCCGCCATGATGCTTTGAATAATTAGTCCAACAATAAAAATTATATATACCTGAGGTTTTGAAAGAACTTTGTATAATTCCATTTTGGTAACATTATTCATTATCCTTCCCACCAATCTTCTCAAATTTTGTCAGACATCCTTCTTTAATCAATATTATATAGTCAGCCACTTCCTCTACGTCTGATAAAATATGTGTTGATAATACAATAGTTTTTGTTTTAGATAATTTTCTAATTAGATTTTTAAATCTTGCCCTTTCTTCCGGATCAAGTCCCACTGTCGGTTCGTCAAAAATAATAATCTCCGGATTAGCTACACATGTTATTGCAATTCCAAGTCTTTGCTTCATTCCTCCTGAAAAAGATTTAACCTTATCGTTACGATTCTCATACAAATTAACATCCCTTAACACCTGTTCCACGTTTGAATCTAATTCTTTTTTATTTACACCTCTAAGATACCCAAAATACTCTATGGTTTTTTTTGCTGTGAAATTTGGATAATAACCTACATTTTGTGGCAAAAAACCAATTTTTTCCCTATATCTGTCATCTAATTCTTTTATATCAGTTCCATTATATAAAATTTTGCCTGAACTCATATCCAAAACATCTGACATTATATTCATAATAGTAGATTTACCAGATCCATTTGGTCCAATCAATCCATAAATACCATTTTCAAATTTGATGCTGATTCCATGCAATACTTCTTTACTGCCATATCTTTTTTTTATATCAATTAACTCTAGCATGATATTTTTGAACTCAACTTTCCCTAAAATTCGTGTTATAAAAATAGTAACCCAGCGCTATCACTATAATTGCAAAAACCAGATTAATTATTAAAGAATAACTTAATAACTGAATTGGAACTCCCATTAAATTGATAGGTTCATATTCCTTAAAATAATTGACACTTTCACTAATCAATGGAAACGGTGTATACTTTCTAAGAATATCATAATTTTCAGCTTCTCTGATTGTGCCACCGGATAAAGCAAAATATTTTCCTGATAAAATATAATTAATTGCTATACCACCCAGACCAATAAATGTATTAATCGCTATCGGCACAATATTACTTTTAAAAAATAAAGAAACAAAAATAAATACACTAGATAATACAAAAAAACCAATTGCCCTCATAATTACTACTCCAATTATCATCTCAAATAAAGTAATACTATAAGGTGAATGTAAGAAAGCGTTATTTAAGAGAATTGATGTATTCCATTGATCTATTTTATTCCAAAAAACTGACCATATTGTCATTCCCAAAGTTTCAACCACTGATGCCATTATCGAAAAAAATAATGTTATCACTATTTTATTCCGATAAGATAACTTCCCTCCTCTATATGATGATTTAATCATATAAAATGTATTGTTATTATGTTCATTCAAAAACAAATAAGAAGAAAATAAAATAATTACAATAATAAATACAATATCTACAATATCAGTTACGCAAAATAAATCATATACTTCATTTAAAGTCTCACTTTCTCCAATTACAAGATTAGTCTTCTTTCCATATAATTTATTTATCGTTTCGTTCATTCTCTTATAATATCCAGACTCAGTTTTTATTTTAATTTCAGAATCAGAAATAACACTATCCCTATATTCAACAACATTATGACAATTTAAAGCATCTTTATCCAATGTCAGATAAACAAACATTTCATTCATTACATCTGCATTTTGTGTTTCTTCGTATTTGTTTTGTAACTCCATTACTTTTTGCTCTATCACATCATATTTTTGTTCTGAAAAATCACCAATATATGCAGAAAACTCTCTTAAATTTATTTTCTCATTAGCATATGCATTATATGAAATTGCCATTGAAAAAATAAAAGCCACAATCATAGAAATCATAAGTATTTTACATGATAATATTTTTTTAATTTCATATCTCATTGCATCATCTCACCATAATTCTTCCCATCAAGATCCATGTAAGCTACACCACCATTAAATATTGTATATATTTTATCATTTATTTGAAAGGCAGAATCAGCTCCCATATTTACACAAGCTGAATAATCGGCAATAATTTTTCCGTTTTTATCATATATTATTTTGTTACCATTATCTCCACCACTGGCATATATATATTTATTCTGTACAGAAAAGAAAAGCGCATTATCTGCTATTTTTATAGAACTTTCATCATCCGGTGACAACTTATATAATTCGCTAAATTCATTTGAATAATATATAAAATTCTCATCGTTATCCGCCATAAAAGCCTTACCATTTGATGCTATTGATTTACTTTCAAACGTTGTTAAATTTACCTTGACAATTTCATTTATATCATTGATATAGTAATAATTTCCATTCAAAATAGCTCCCCATGGAAATTTGCCAATATTGTAATGACAGTATATAATATTAAAATTCTTGTCCAACAAATAGGCATGTCTATCACCATCTACTTTTATTATATCATCCGACAATACCCTAACATATAAAATAGCCTCACTATCATCAATTGCTAATTCTGATGACATATCAGTTGGAATAGAATTTTTAAAGACCGTTTTTCCTGATTCTTCCTCAACAATAGAACCATACAACCTATTTTCACCTGATACAACTTTACTTTTGTTATAATATTTGTATATTTTACTATTGAAAACAAAATACTCACCAAGTTCAACATATGCTTCACACTTATCATTGTTGTGTGAACAAGCTGAGTTTCTGCAATTCACATTAAGCTTTTTGTCGTTTTTCTTATTAGAATAATTATACGATTCATATATTTGATTCTCACAATCAAAAAAAATATAGTCGTCATCATAAATGGCACCCAATCCATTCAACCTTTTTGCTTGACAAAATTTGCCATTTCCAATAAATAATTTATCGTTATCCTTTGTATTGCTATTGTTACATTCTATTATCCCCAATGTAATTATTCCTGCAAACATAATTGATATAACACCAATTAGTATTTTATTTTTCTTCATTTATGTATACCTTTCTGTTAAGAGATTTTCTTGTTCTCAAGGTAGCTCGAATAGAGCCATTCCATAGATATGATCAAAATTTACTTCGCAGTCTCGTGAAAGCACGAGCATCGTACAGTTTTACAAATATTCACTAGGCGGTTCTGAATATTTATTTTAATCTAAGAATTACACAATTTATGAATTTATACAAGATATTTGGCGCAAACGACATAAAATTGGCTGTGAATAGCTTGCTGATAGTGTTATTGCTCATTGTAGAAAAAAAGAGCATCTGTTATAATTTACTTACACTAATCAAGGAGTAGAATATATGTTTAACATAATTTGGGAATTTATAATAAATCTATTAGAATCGTTTCTATTTGCTGTAATTTGCAATGCAAAATTTACTAAACGTCAATATCATTATCATACGGCTGAACAAACATTATTCATACTATGTAAATCACTATTAATTACTCTTATGAATATAAGCAAGATATCTACCATTATTTCTTTAACATCTGTACTATTACTTAATATTATTTTCTTAATATTATTTTTTGTTAATCCTATTTTTAATAGTTTTTTTGTCTCTTTTATCTATTGCCTGATACTAATAACTTCAGATGCTTTGACTTTATTAATACCAATAAAGTTTTATAATATAAATCTCTCACAGGTATTATATTTGGGAAATATGCGAATACTTTTTTCCTTAATATATATATCCATAATTGCCTTATTTGTAATCATATTTTTGCTTTTTACTCCACAGGTGTTTGTTTTAGGAAAACTTGATAAAATTTCCTATTTCATAATTTCTACTATATGTGTCATATTAGAAGAGATTGTACTTATTATTTTATTAAAACAGTCAATATACGCTGAAAACTTTTTCCACTTACTCTTATTTATTTTCGGACTTACACTATTTTTATTTGTATATATTTCTATATATATTTATAGACTTGGAAAAGAAAAAGAAAAAAATGACAGACTTATTCAGAGTATTACAATTAATCAAATGGAAGCTCGACAAAATGAGGAAATAATTAATTCCACCCATAGTCTTAGGGTATTTAAACATGACATCATGAACCATATGAGCATTCTATATAAACTTGTAGACAACGGAAAAAATTCTGACGCCTTAAAATACATATACCAGATAAATAACTCTATAGAAAGGACATCATATACAATCTCAACTGGAATAATCCCCATTGACTGTATTATGACAGCAAAACTCTCGAAAGCACTAGATAATAATATTTCTATAAAACATCAGATTCATTTTCCAGCTAATTATAACATTTCAGATATGGATTTGTGTTCATTAATTAGTAATTTACTTGATAATGCAATAGAAGCCAACTGTAAGTTAGACATGACTAAACGTAGACTTCAAATTGAAATTAAACCATATAACAATATGCTACTACTATTTATATCAAATAGTTCAAATGGTATATACCTTTATGGAGGAAATGGCAACCTTTTAACCACAAAAACTTCTAATAAAAACGAACATGGCATCGGAATAAAAAGGATTAATGAGATTGTAAAAAAATATAATGGCATCATAGAATTTGATCCCGGCACTGAGATTTTCTCAGTTTCTATTTTATTTCCTTTAGATAATTGATTGGAGGATAATTAATGATTATTAACATCACAATTCTTGAAGATAATAAAAGTGATTTCATAACACTCTCAGACTCAATAAAAAAATGGGCTGCTAACACAGGGATTTTAATAAATATTATTTGGCTTAATTCATATAAAAAATTTATTAAATCCTTGCCTACTCTAAAATGTGATTTATTCTTTTCTGATATCGAATTAAATTGCAATAACTCATTCACCGGAATTGATGCATGCAAACAGCTCAGAGAAAGCGGTTACACAGGTATTATTATATTTCTTACTGCATTTAAGGAATATGTATTTGATGGTTATGATGTTCAAGCATTCAACTATCTTTTAAAACCAATTAACTATGGCACAATAAATAATTGTCTCGATAAATTTATTCATTTATTTAGTCGAGAATTTTATTATTATCACAAGGGCAACGATATTATTAGCATACCTTACAATGATATAATGTATATAGAAAAAAATGGACATGATGTAATCCTTCATACTACATCAAATGTATTTGTCGAAAGAATTTCTTTAAATGAAATATCAAAACGACTCCCAGTTTTTTTTATTCGAGCTCACAAATCTTATATTGTTAATATCAATAAAGTTTTATCTCTAAGAATTAATGAACTTTTTTTGCCAAATAACGTTACCATTCCTGTAAGTAGAAGTTATCTTACAAATATAAAGAAAAAATTATTAGAAATTGCACGATAGAGGTTTTTCTTTCATTTTATAATAACGTTTACAATTTACCTGCTCATAAACAAGTGTTCTCTGAATATCTCCCGAAACAGCTTATCTGCACTCCAAAATACATTATCCGGTGTCACGACGGCCTTACATCCGATTGGTTCAATCCCCGCCTTCTTATATTCCGCCAGAAAGATATCTATTTGTGATGAATTAATACCGGAAAAGACCAGAAGCTCCGCCGGGAAATCGGCTCCGCTATACCTTGAACCATCCTTTTTGAATCCGGTTATTCCGGCTATCGCACCGAGCTTTTGTCCGTAATCTGACTTTTCCACCTGCTGCACCGATATTCCAAGAGTTTTGCACAGGGCTTTTATTTTTTCCACTTTTTGTGCTGCTACACTAAATAACAGTATTTTTTGCGTAGATTTCTGCTGCATTCTTAATATCTCCTACTTCAAGGTTATATGCAAGAAAAAACTGCTGCTCACATGCAAGCATGACGCATCAGCTTTTTTGTTGTCAGTGGTTCTGAATTGTTACTAAATTATCTCATATTGCATCAGCTCGTATTTCAGTCTGCTTCCCTCCATAATCTCTGGTGGGAGCAGTGCCCTTGCCACAAGCTTCAGATCGTCTGATTCAATATCGCATCTCTTTAGATTTGCATAGTCTCCGTCTATTGACACTACATCGTAATACCAGGTTTCCATGTGTTTTCCTCCTAAATTTCATTTTCTAAAGCATCTACTGATAATTCCAATTCACTTTGTTCTTTGCTTTACTGTAAGTGGAGCAGGTGTAATTGTCCTGTGCATTGGTGTACTTTCCTGTAGGATTACCGTTTTTGTCCTTCTTTTCATAACCGCCGGTGCTTTGTGTCACCGCTTTGCTCATCATCACTGGATAATCTCTCTTAGAGTGCAGTGATTTTGTTTAGTTCCGGTTGTTTGGTTTTCATAAGATTCTCCTTTTAAAACAAACAACCAGCTTATCTGTGGTTTTATTCTACCACGAATAAGCTGGTTTGTGTAAAAATAATTATTGTCTCACTAATAGGCGATTGATTTACCATATATCTAAACTATCTTCCTAATCCACCCAAGCCTGCATCTCGTTATCCAAGACCAACCGGGCATACTCCATAGGGTTGTCAATGGCAAATAATGTGGAGGATACAACTAGTACACCGAGTAATATTTTCCAGCTAAATACATTGATAAAATCGTACAAAATGAGTATAATAATAGTACGAAGAAAGGAAGTGGTGATATGTCAATTACAGCAACTGAATTGAAAAATAATCTTGGAAAATACTTATTATTATCTGCAAAAGAAGATGTTTTTATCACAAAGAATGGAAAAGTAGTGGCAAAACTGACAAATCCACATCAGGACAGAGTAGAAGTAGCAAAATCCCTGTTTGGAATCTTACCAAAGGATGCAGACCTGAATGAAGCAAAAGAAAAAAGGCTTGGTGCAAAATAGATGAGGATTCTTGCAGATACAAATGTGATAATAGATGCCCTGACTTCAAGAGAGCCATGGAATAAAAGTGCAGAAGAAATATTTCTTATGGCAGCAAATCATACAATCGAAATGTACATTACTGCAAGTTCAGCAACAGACATCTATTATCTTATAAGGAAACATTTGCATAACATAGAAGCAGCAAAGATGATAATGGGAAAGCTTTATTCATTGACTGGAATATTAGAGGTTACAGCGGATGACTGCATGGATGCACTTGCATCTGCAATCAGTGACTATGAGGATGCAGTTGTTGAAAAGGTGGCATCCAGAAAAGATATGGATTATATTGTCACAAGAAATATAAAAGATTATCAGGCAGGTGGAACAAAGATAATTCTGCCAGATGATTTTGTGAAACTTGTTGAAGAGGAATAATTTTTACCACAAAATCGTCAAATACCGATTTTGTTAAACTCTTTCTATGCTCCATCCTCTGCCTTATTGCAGTCGATTCGTAAAAGCATATTATCATTAGAACGTGAAACACATTACAGCCTCCTGCCGCATTTGGGACAGAATTCAAAGTCCTCTGTAGTTGTATATCCACAATTGCTGCATCTTTTTATTGTGTTTCCACTTCCATTTTCAAAGCCATAACCATACTGCGGGTTTACACGCTGCAAATGCTGTGGCAATATCTCCACGTCCTCGCCTCTTGCTATCCTGCGTCCTATTTCCGGATCAAGCTCGTAAAGCGCATTACAGCATGTGGTCTGCACATAGTAGTGCCTGTTCCATTTAAAACACGGAATGAAGAACAGTGACAGCACCATGTATGTCATATACACCTGATACCTGCCATACCTGCCACATTCATCGCAGGTAATGACCTGATTGAAGTCAAAGTCCTTCCTGCCGTCCGTTATTCCCATCATAAAAAACATATATGATGCCTCCGTTTATCTGTGCCATAGTCCCCAGAAGTCTCCAAGCGATTCTCTCGTATGAAATCCCCGCTCATCCTCAACCACCGGTATTGATTTGGCATCCATTTTCTCTATATTTACATAAGTACCCTGACTCACCATTGCAAATACCCTGTCTATCTGCTCCTCTGTGCCCTGTATTTCCATAAATACCGAACCGTCAGGGTCATTTCTCACCCAGCCTGTTGCGCCAACGCTTTCTGCCGCGTGCTCTGTTCTGTAGCGGAAACCTACTCCCTGCACAGAGCCGTACACTCTTATCTGCTTTCTGATGATTTTGCTGTCGTAATCACTCATATGCTCTCACTTCCTAAATAAAACTTAGTTTTCCGTCTACAACAGTCCTGCAAACAGCCGCATAATTGACTGCCCCAGCCTTCGTCTTGCACTTCTTCCGGTCCTGTACTTCTCCGTCACCTCCGCTGACTCAGTGAAAAGCCTGATAAAATCATCCCTGATTTCATGCACCACTTCACAATCCGCCATAAAACAGCCATTTTCAAAGTGATGATAAAGGCTTCTGTAGTCAAGATTTATGGTACCGCAGGTTGCCATTATATCGTCTGCCACACTCATCTTTGCATGGCAAAAGCCCGGTGTCCACTCAAAAATCCTCACACCATGCTTCACAAGCTGGTTGTAGAAGGAGCGTGTCACGCTGTATATTGGTTTCTTATCAGGTATGCCCGGCGTGATGATGCGCACGTCAACTCCACGCTTGGCGGCAAGTGCCAGCGCATGGCTCATCTCATCGGTAATGATAAGGTAAGGCGTGATAAACCAGCAATAACGCTGTGCCTTGTTTGCCATGCTGATATAGACATCCTCCCCCACCTGCTCGTTATCGAGAGGGCTGTCTGCATATGGCTGGATAAATCCACTCTGTTTTGCCTCATAATCATAGTGCAGCAGATATTGCGATACATCCACCTCGCGCGGCACCTTGCGCTCTGATGCATTCCACATCTCGAGAAATGCGATGGTAAACGACTTGACAGCATCTCCCTCGAGCCTGATTCCCGTATCCTTCCAGATTCCGTATGGGTGTGTCACGTTGAAGTACTCATTTGCCAGATTATAGCCGCCGGTATATGCGATTTTTCCATCAATTACCGTGATTTTTCTATGGTCACGATTGTTTAAAAACATGTTAAAGGCAGGTGCAACCGGGTTGAACACCCTGCATTTGATGCCAAGCTTCTCCATCTTTTCCGAGAAATCCCTGTCTATGAAAAAGATTGAGCCCATATCATCATAAAACACCCTTACCTCGACTCCTGCCTGCACGCGCTCCGTGAGCACCTTCTGGATACGGTGCCACGATTCCTTGTCCTCTATGGCGTGATACTCCATGAAAATAAATTTCTTTGCCTTTGATAAATCGCTAAGCTGCGCTTCGAGTCCCTTTGATGCCTGATCATAATATGTTACATCCGTGTTCTGATATACCGGATATAATGCATTTTTTGCCAGGTATGTTGAAATTCCCGCTGCCTGCGGCACCTTTTCATACATATCGGATAGTATGTCTGCGTTTTCAGGCAGACATGGAAGAAGCATGGAATCCACCTCTTCAAACCGTGCACGCATCTTATTCGGTGCGCCGTTTAGTCCGACTAACAGGTAAAGTGACACTCCCATTATCGGAAATGCCAGTATCAGTATAATCCATGGTGTAGTCATGGATGCGGTCTGCTCACGATTGTACAGTCCGAGCACAAGTACGATTGCCAGAACGCTTGTGGTCGTGTTTATTGCTGCCGCATATTCATTTAGCCTTGTAAACATATAGACCATGAAAACTGCCTGCAATAATATCGCAAGCACTGAAAAAAACATTCTCTTTAAACCATTCTGTGTTTTTTTAGTTCCCTCGTAGGTTTTTTCCTTCATCTATTATGCCTCCATTATCTTACTGTCTGTAATACCAAACCTCTCCATACATTTTTAGCCACCTTCTTATTTAAGAAGCCATTCAATTTCCTCTTTATAAGGAGGAATAGTCTTCTTCGCAGAGCTCTCCTCACAAAGCCATGGTGTTTCCAGAATCTTTGGTACATTTGCAAAGGTCTCATCATGCACCAGGCGGTGCAGTGTGTCATAGCCGATGGTTCCCTTGCCTATATTTGCATGCCTGTCCTTGTGTGCTCCAAGAGGATTTAAGCTGTCATTCACATGAAATACCGCTATCTGCTCAAGTCCTATCACCCTGTCAAACTCCGCAAAAACATCATCATAATGGTTCACAATATCGTATCCTGCATCATTTACATGGCACGTATCGAAGCAGACACGCAGTCTTTCTTTCCTGTCCACTCCATCATAGATTGCCTTAAGCTCCTCAAAGGAACGGCCTATTTCACTGCCCTTTCCTGCCATCGTCTCAAGTGCGATAAACACATCGTCATCATTCTGATTGAGCACTGTGTTAAGTCCCTTTACAATCTGTGCGATTCCAGCCTGCTCACCGGCATTTACATGACTTCCCGGATGAAGCACCAGTATGCGGCTCTTCATTGCCGCGGTCCTTACTATCTCCTTTTCCAGAAACTCCACTGCCAGCTCGTACGTCTCAGGCTTTACGGTGTTTGCCAGATTTATGATGTATGGCGCGTGGACCACTATCTCATTTATCCCATGCTCATGTGCATATTCCCAGCCTGCGTCTATGTTGAGCTCAAAGATTTCCTTTCTTCTCGTGTTCTGTGGTGCCCCGGTGTAGAGCATAAACACATTCGCGCCATATGACGCTGCTTCCCTGGCTGATGCCAGAAACATATCTTTTCCTGCCATGCCTACGTGACAGCCTAATTTTATATCACTCATATTTTTCCTCTGTTTCATTGAATCTATATATCTATTATTTCTACTATAACACTACATCCCTGATAACTCTATCTAAATATTCTAAATTTTTACTAAACATAGCAAAAGTCATTGACATAGTATTAAAAACTACATATACTATTCTTTGCAACCACATATATTAATGGAATATAATTGCAATGTATGTGATGCATAACTACAGTTAACCAATTATTATAGAAATACGAGGGTAAATATGTTTGAAATAATTGTTGACTCTGCGGCAAACATTCCTGCAGAGCTATGTAAAAAATTTAAAATCAAGGTGCTATCATTTGTAAACCTTGTCAACGGAAAGGAAATGACCTGCTTTGAGCCTGACCTCACACCGGAACAGGAGCGGGCAAAGGGTAAGGAATACTATGACGCGATAAGAGAAGGTGCCGAGGTAAAGACCGGACTTATCAGCAGCGGAATCTTTGAGGATACCTTCAGGGAAATCATTGAGGCAGACAAGGATGTCCTGTATTTCTCCCTAAGTAAAAACATAAGCGGCAACTACAACTCAGCCCGTGTCGCAGCCGATGCTGTCCTTGATGATTGCAGTAACGGCAGAAAAATACGCCTGGTGGATTCATTAAATGCTTCCCTCGGACAGGGACTTCTCGCAATATACGCCAGCGAAATGCGTGAGAAGGGCATGAGCTTTGATGAGGTGGCTGACACTATAGAGACCTATCCTGCCAGATTAAACGGTGTGTTTACCGTGGGCAATTTAAAGTATATTGCAAGAACCGGCAGATTAAGCGGAACCACCGCTTTGGTTGGCAACATGCTAAGCATCAAGCCTATCCTAAGGGGCAGCAAGGACGGATATATTGTACAGTTCAGAAAATGTCGTGGCCGAAAAGCCGTATTAAATGAGCTTGTCAATCTGTTATGCGACAACATTACAGACCCTGAAAATCAGATTATCGGAGTGGCACATGCTGACGCATATGAGGATTCGCTCTATGTGATTGAACAGATTAAAAAGCGCATAAAGGTGCGCGATGTGATAAATACCACCTATGATTTCTGCACCGGAAGCCATGTTGGTCCGGAATCTTTAGCAGTATTTTTCATGGGAAAGGACAGAGAATTGGGAGCCTGATATCAGGCTCCCTTTTCACTTCTTTTATTCATCATCCTCACATAAAAAAGTCCCAGAACTCGCTTATTAAGCGGATTCTGAGACTTTTGATTTCTATTAATTGCAACTTCTATCTCATTTTAAGCTGCAGCTTTCTTGCTTTCTGATTTCTCACAGAGCTTCTTCACACCCTGAATTGCAACAAGTACACCAAGGATGAGCAGTAATACTGCAAATATAAGCTGTAATGAATTTCCAAGGTCAAGTCCTACAGAGAATAATGCCTTTGTAAGCTTGTAGATTGTCATGCCAAGTGCAGTAAATGTAACTGCCATCATGAATACCATTGGAATCCAGAGCATGCAGCCCTGACGCTTTGTCTTCTTTAAGAATACTGCACAGGCAACAAGTGCAAGTACTGATAAGAGCTGGTTAGCTGAACCAAACAGTGGCCATATCTCTGCATAGCCTACCTTTGTAAGCAGGAATGCAAGTACCAGTGTGATGATTGTTGCAAAGTATTTGTTTGTCATCAGCTTGACAAATGGACTCATATTGTCATCATCTGTGTCTGAATCAAGCCAGAACTCCTGGAATGACAGACGTCCGACTCTGGCTACTGAATCAAGTGATGTCAGAGCGAAGGCTGATACAGCAAGGTTAATCAGTGTGAACACAAGTGAGTGTGGTAAACCGAGTACTGACAGGAAGTTTGCGATAGCTCCTGCGAAAATCTGTGGCTGTGTTGTAAGTCCCTGAGCTGCTGCCTCTCCCTTACCGAATGAGGCTACTGCGATAAGTGCAAGGATTGCAAGCATACTCTCCATAAGCATGGCACCGAATGAAACAGGAAGCATGTTCTTCTCATTCTTTATCTGCTTAGATGCAGTACCTGATGATACAAGTGAATGGAAACCTGAAACTGCACCACAGGCGATTGTTACGAATAAGATTGGGAACAGATACTGTGGGTTTCCGTTTGCATCAGGGATTGCAAATGCTGTGAAAGCATCAAGGTTACAAGCAGGATTTGCAACAAATACACCGATTACCGCACCTACGATCATGAAGATTAACAGGTAGCTGTTAAGGTAATCACGTGGCTGAAGCAGTGCCCATACAGGTGTAACACTGGCTATAAGTATATATGCAAATATAATTATGTGCCATACGCTAAGGTTTAAATACATTGGGAAATTGAGTCCCAGTGCTATAGCTACTATAAGTAATGCGATTGCAACAAGTGTGTTAATCCATTTGTTGAACTTAGAGTATTTAAGGAAGAAACCAAGTGCAACTGCTTCTATGATGAAAAGCATTGATGTAGTTGCAACTGCTCCGTTGGCTACAACCTTTGTAACCTCGCCTGCTTTATCAGCAGCAAAGCCATTGAAGGTTCCGGCTACGACATCTGCGAAAGCTGCAACAACAAGTATACAGAACAGCCAGCAGAATAACAGGAATAATTTCTTTCCTAATTTACCGATGTACTCCTCGATGATGTAACCGATTGTACGACCCTTGTTCTTAACTGAAGCGTACATAGATGCAAAGTCCTGAACAGCTCCAAAGAATACACCACCAATTAATATCCAAAGCAGAACCGGAAGCCATCCGAAAATAGCTGCCTGAATTGGTCCGTTGATTGGGCCTGCACCTGCTATAGATGCAAACTGATGTCCGAATACTACATTGGTATCGGCTGGTACATAGTCCACTCCGTCCTCCATCTCGTAGGCAGGAGTCTTGGCATTTGGATCAATGCCCCATTTGTTTTGCAGATAACGGCCATATAATAAGTATGCTCCACCGAGCACAACAATGGCTATTACCATCATTAAGATTCCACTCATATTATTACCTCTTTCTTTTGTTTATCTTAATTTTATTTATATATTATGTTTACTCTTTTTTTAGCAAATTTCAATAAATATTTTATACATAATTTATTTTTAATTTCTATAATTTTTGTTTAATTTACCAATCGGTTATAATAGGTATTCATTCTCTTTATGCTGTCTTTGTCTCAGCGGCTTCTTCTGCCTTTTTAGCAGCCATTTTGTCCTTTAATGCAAAGGCTCCGGCAAGCAGTGTGCCTGAGATTGAATGCCATGTACATGACACTGCACAGATGATGGCTGATTCAGGTGTTGAAGCAAACTGTGCTGTAGTGGTGGCAAGGTTTGTGGCAAGACCTGCATTCTGCATACCAACCTCGATAGAGATGGTTCTCTTCTTGGCTGTGTTCATGCCTACCAGCTTTCCTGCACCGTATCCGAGCAGATATCCAAGTCCGTTATGTAACAGAACTGCCGCAAAAATTACTACTCCTGATGTAAAGAACTTTGAGCCCTGTGATGATACAACACCACCTACAACGAATGCAAGACCAAGCACCGCAATACCCGGCATAACCTTCTGAGCCTCGGCAAATGCCTTTTTCTTTCCAAGCAGGTAGTTGAGTAAAAATCCAACCGCTACAGGAAAGATTACAGTCTCAATGATTGACACAAACATCGGAAGCGCCTTGATTGAGACATGTGTTCCGCTTGCAAGAAATGATACCAGAAGCGGTGTCATAAATGGTGAGAGCAATGTGGAAACTGTTGTCATTCCAACTGAGAATGCCACATCACCACCGCAGAGGTATGACATAATGTTTGAAGAAACACCACCGGGACAGCAGCCTACGAGGATAAGTCCAAGTGCGATTCCGTCAGGCAGATTCAATGCCTTTGAGATACCAAATGCGAGAAACGGCATGATAAGATACTGTGCGATTGCACCTACACATATATCAAATGGTCTCTGTGCAAGTATCTTGAAATCCTGTGTCGTAAGTGTAAGTCCCATACTAAACATGATGATTCCTATAATGATTGACTGACATGTGAACTTGTTGGATACCGGATCCACAAACAGCATCTGATTTACCCAGGCCATCAGATTCGGAACCAGAAATGTGACTACGGCGATTGCTATGACAACTATCGATGTGTAGTCTGATAAAAATTTACTTACTTTTTGTAATGCTTTCATTGTAAGCCTCCTTAACATTTTTCTGCTCACTAAAACTCTTTTATGGAATTAAAAAATCCCTTTCCAGATTGACATAATCTGAAAAGGGACGAAATAATCCGCGTTACCACCCTGATTCCACAGTGTATTACTGTGACACTCTGCATACCAGCATATGCTTTCCATATAACGGTGGACACCGGCGAGGTTTACAGACACACTTAATGCTTTCAGCCCGCTTCTTAGAGAGGATATTCCAATCTGACCATTACCTGTTCGCACCGCCCACAGGCTCTCTGAAAATAAATACAAATCGGACCTTGTTCTCATCAACGAATTTTGGTGAACATATTTATTTAAATCTTGTTTTGTATTATAGCCCTCTGACACTATATGTCAAGAGAATGATACAAATTTGTACTATAACATTTATTTATAGTTTTTATTCATGTGCTTTATTCTTATTATTTATTCGTAATCTTTGTTGTTATACTCATCATTCCATGACTGCTGTTGTGATGTACCGTAGGAATTTTGAGCATCCCCGCCCTGTGCTGTGCCATACGGATTCTGACCATACTGTTGGTTTGCTCCGTTTCCGTACATGTTCTGACCGTACTGCTGGTTTGCCCCATTTCCGTACATGTTCTGACCGTACTGCTGATTTGCGCCGTTTCCGTACATGTTCTGACCGTACTGCTGATTTGCGCCGTTTCCGTACATGTTCTGACCGTACTGCTGGTTTGCTCCGTTTCCGTACATGTTCTGACCATACTGCTGACCGTATCCGTTTGAACCGTATGGATTATAGTAGTTATTATTACTATTATATCCATCTCCCACATAAACAATGTTTTTGTTGAAGGCAATAATACAGATAAAAATCACATTGAGGAATATAAGTCCGCAGGCAAATCCTGCTCCCTTGCCAAACGCATGTGCCAGTCCGACACAGCAGAGGATATTCATAACCAATGCCGCAATCATTGCTGCAATAATCAGAATAACCGCAAATATCAGCATGCCCATGTGAGCCCCGATGCGGTTTCCGGCATATCCATAGGTAGAATCATAATACGACCCCATATAACTGGATGTCATAACGGAAAGTCCTGAGGCAATAATCTCATACATTAATAAAATACATCCTGCTATACTTGCGATACTTGCCACAAGATATCCCCAGAACAGCTTCTGTTTCCCTGCAATCCTGAATTTTACATATGAGCTGTAAAACGGTACAATGGCCGCCCAGCCGTGCTCTCCTGCCTTTGCATACATAATCCATGATGCAATAATTGTCAGTACCATAACTGCCAGATTGATAAACGACTTAAAGCCGTCAATCATACTCATAATAGTATAATATGTGCTCATTTTTTCTCCCTTTCATAACCAAAGTTTGTTTGTTATTCAAAGTATACATCACCACAGGTCAGAGTGCAATAATTAAAAAGCTTTTCATATTTTTCATACATCGCTTTTGGCACCCTTGACAAACCCCTTCTTAAACAGCTATAATATCGTCAATTGAAGCACAATTACATTTCAACAGGCTTTGATGGGAACAAGTACATTTCTGCAATACTTACAGAGAGCTGCCGGCAGGTGAGAGGCACAAGGAAACAGATCTGGAATACATCCCGGAGCTTTGCACCGAACGTCATACCGGATGGTTAAATATCGCCGGTTCGATTAATAAGCCGCAACGTATTGGCACACGTTATAGTGCCGGAGTGTTAGCAGAATCGGCTATTTTCACTATATAATATATGTCGAATAATGTGTGACAACTCACGGAGGCATTCCTGTGCGAGCAGGATGCAAATTAAGGTGGTAACGCGAGAAATCCCCCTCGTCCTTAAATGGATGAGGGGGATATTTTATTTTTCAGAATACAGATTCATCTTATCAGGAGGAAAATCATGACAATTTATGACGAATTAGTTGCCCGCGGTCTTATCGCGCAGGTAACAGACGAAAAAGAAATCAAAGAGCTTATAAACAACGGAAAGGCTACCTTCTACATCGGCTTTGATCCTACAGCAGACAGCCTTCACGTTGGACATTTCATGGCTCTTTGCCTTATGAAAAGACTTCAGATGGCAGGAAACAAGCCTATCGTGCTTATCGGTGGAGGTACCGCACAGATCGGTGATCCATCAGGACGTACAGATATGCGCCAGATGATGACAACAGAGACTATCAACCACAACGTAGAGTGCTTCAAGAAACAGATGAGCCGCTTCATCGACTTTGGCGAGGGAAAGGCTATCATGGTAAACAACGCTGACTGGCTGATGGACTTAAACTACGTGGATGTGCTCCGCGAGGTTGGTGCTCATTTCTCAGTAAACCGTATGCTTACAGCTGAGTGCTACAAGCAGCGTATGGAAAAAGGTCTTTCCTTCCTTGAGTTTAACTACATGATCATGCAGAGCTACGATTTCTACACACTTTTCCAGAAATACGGCTGCAACATGGAGTTCGGTGGAGATGACCAGTGGAGCAACATGCTCGGTGGAACAGAGCTTATCAGACGTAAGCTTGGAAAAGATGCATACGCTATGACAATCAATCTGCTCCTAAACTCTGAGGGCAAGAAGATGGGCAAGACACAGTCAGGTGCAGTATGGCTTGATCCTAACAAGACAACACCTTTCGAGTTCTTCCAGTACTGGAGAAACGTTTCTGATGCCGATGTTCTTAAATGTATCAGAATGCTCACCTTCCTTCCTCTCGAGGAAATTGACAAGATGGAAAGCTGGGAGGGCGCACAGCTCAATGAAGCCAAGGAAATCCTGGCATTCGAGCTTACAAAGCTTGTTCACGGTGAGGAGGAAGCCGCAAAGGCTAAAGAGGCAAGCCATGCACTTTTCGCAGGCGGAGCCAACAACGCAAATATGCCTACAGTTACCGTCACAGCAGAGGACTTCCCTGACGGAGAGCTTGATATCATCTCTGTTTTAGTAAAAGCAGGACTTTGCGATTCAAGAGGAGACGGCCGCAGAAATATCCAGCAGGGCGGTGTTTCAGTTGCAGACGAGAAGGTAACTGATATCTCTACCAAATACACTCTCGACGATTTCAAGGGCGAGGGTCTTATCATCAGACGTGGTAAAAAGAAATTTGCCAAGGTTGTAGCTGAATAGACAGAGAATCCCCGGTAGTAACTACCGGGGATTTTTACTTTCAGCCATATTTTATTTTGAAAATTCATTTGCAGGAAATTCATATGGCACAAATTTACTGCTGCATGTAACTGTATACTCCGTTTCTCCCGAAACAGTTTTTTGTTCTGTGCCAACACCCTCTCCACAAATCCAGTATGAACCATCATTTTTTTCTATTACGGTATTCATCATTTCGGCAGGATATTCCCCATCAAACCCGGCAAGGCTGTACTTGTCCGAATTATATTGTAATCTGCCTGTCCATACCATTATTGCATCAGATGCGACCTTAGTCGGTGTCTTTACGACAAGACTGTCTGCGATTCCACAGTTGTCAGCCGGATTGTATCCCCAGGTCCATACTGTTCCATCATTTAACAGTGCAGCATGAAATGTACCACCTGTTACCAAAACCGCATTATCAAGGATTTTTTCCGGCTTCTTTATAAATGACACCGCATAATTCTCAAATGTCATGCTCTCATATGTAGTACCCCAGGTCCATACAGAACCATCATTTTTGATAGCAATAATATCAAACTTACCGCACCTTGCATATCTCACATCTTCCATGATAAGACATGGTGTATCCACATAATAATTATTATCAAAAAGCTTCGCTGTCTTATCATAGCCATATCTCTTACTGAATTCCTCAGTACCTTTTCCTGCATGTCCAAATGCATATAGCTTATTATCCTTTGTAAGATAAATCGCAAAACCCTCTCTGGAATAATCTACATGCACAACATTTTCTGCGATCTTTACCTTTTCATTATGTACATCATAATCACGCATTCCCTGTGCAAGCTGTCCCCAGTCGTTGTTTCCACATCCCCACAAAGCATTGTTTTCGTCTATGGTGTACAGATTTCCCGGATCACCCGTATTCGTAATATAATGATCTGCAATATTGATAGATATATCCTTAAGTTTTTCTGTCTGATTTTGCTCGGTCTCAGCAACGACCTTATTATTTACATTCGGACCATCTTTAATATTACTTTTGAAATACATAACACAACTGATTGCAGCAATACATATAACCACACACAAACTAACTAAAATTTTCTGGATATATTTGTTCTTCAGCATGAAATTCTCCCTTCTTATTAATGTTGAGATAATTCTAAGTTCGCAAACTCCACTTCAAGTGGTGGTTTAATTTTAGCCCTCCAAAGGGCATACATTACTGCTTCGCCCAATATGGCGGTATTCTATTGTCCATTAGGATCACCTCCTATGTTGAGGTTTGGCTTGCGACACCATTCTCATATTTAACATAGGAGGTTTTTTATTGGAATCCTCACCGTTTCCACTTACACTATTCGCCCCAACATAGATGGGGGATTAGACTTTTCATTTATTTTATATTATACCAATAATTTTTCATTATTAGTTTACATTTATAATTTATCTTTCTTTATATTTATTAGATTTGCAAATCATAAAATAACTCAAGGAGGATATACTATGGCAACATATGGTTGGATGATTAACCTTACAGGAAATACAATCCCTGTTTATTCAGAAAAAAACGGTGGTCCGAGTACTACTACAATAGGAAAATTAACTAAAAACGAATGTTTCATCGAAGGAACTTTTTCAGAGAATCCATGGGAAGGGGATGGCAACCCCGTATTTTTTCTAAATTCAAATCATAACATCAAATTTGGATTAATAAAAAACTTTCCCAGTACTCTTGTGGATTTTTCTGCATATGCTTCAAATGGAACATCGTGGATAAAAACTAATTCTCTCGAAAGAAAAGTTCAATATACTACAGTTGCGTATTATGGTAATGGCAGTAAATGTTGTGATCTTCCAGCTGGCTCAAAAGTTTGGTTGACCAAAAATGCTACAGCTGGTGAAACAAATCCTAATTACGTAGCAGTCTCAAAAGTCGTAACATCAACTGGTAAAACATATACGTTTAGTGGCAATGGCTTCGTTGATCTCACTTATGGTGGTCGCTGGGTAAATGTTGGCAGTATTTTATTACGTAAAGTTTAATTCACAAAGTTAGCAATAAGCCAGAAAGTATAGTTTGCTTTCTGGCTTGTTATCTGTATTTTTCAAAATACTATTCTTAACTATTCATACACTTCCAATGCACCATAATATGTATTTACCGTACTCATGTCCTGCACATACCCAGCCATATTCTCCGATCCATAGCGCAACAGATAGTAATCCATATCATGTGCAATATGGTATATATCTATAATATACTGTACATCATGAGTATTCTTCGCCTGACGCATGTCCTCTATCATGGTATCGAAATCCTTTGAAAGCTTATCGTTCTTTATAGTATCCTTTATTTCAGACATAAGATTGATAAAATATTCACCATCTTTTTCATTGTAATCAACAACCTTTTGTCCGTACTTTTCACAATATTCTTCGTATGACATTCCACTGCTTTCATCATAATCCATGCCATCGTCAAACGCATAACCTATCAGGATTTCTCCTGTATAGTCTATCTCATTCCATTCCAACGATTTTGGATCACTAAGCTTTGAAAATAGATTATAAAACATACAATTATATTCAAGAGATAGATTTGTATTTTTAATAACAGAAGTAAGCCTGCTGATATCTTCATCGCTCATTCCCTCAAGACACTCGGCTCTTTTTTCCAACACTTGATTCTTAGATGGTTTCTGTGGTTCTGCCTCTGTTTCGCTCGCTATCTCTGAAACATCTTCACTTACTGATTCTGTTTCAATTATTGCAGAAACTGCATCCGATGATGAAGTATTTGATTTGGCGCATGCAGCTAAAATTGATATTAAAATTAAAGACTCTATAATCAGTTTTTTCATATACAGGCTCCTTATTAGTTTACAAAATAATGTGTATATACTTTTTATATTGCATAGATAATCGATTATCAAAAACAATTACTTTCAAAGGAGAAATAAATATGTCAAATTATTTTTGTATTAACAAGAGTGATAAAAAAATTCCTGTCTATTCTGACGCAGAAAAGACATCTCAAATAGGAACTATTTACAACCGAGAAGCTTTCGGATATGACAACAACTGGGGAGGTGATGGTTATTTCTGTAATATTGTATTCAGAAAAGCAAACGGCTCAATATCAGGAGGTTTTATTATTGATCCGCCTAATAATGCAATGCTGGAATGTACCGACTACCCATATGGTAAAGCCCGAATTAATGGAACCGAGTATAAAACCTTTCTCATGAGAAAAACCAGTACAGTTTACAAAGTGAACGGAAGCAAATGGGGAACTGTTGCAGCCAATCGCCGAGTTGCATGTAAAACAGGGTTATCTGGTAATAGTCATCCAGAGTGGAAAGCCATTAATTATGTTGAAAATACAAATGGTTTATGGATTCCAGTTAACAGTTCTGATAAATTAACATATGGATTTGTAGATACAGGATTAAGTGTTGCCTCAGGCTATAGTTCAATACCTATGTATGGTTCATGGTAATCCCATTTACCTTCTAAATAGGTGAAACTGAGTATAAGCGAGGAATAATTTTACTATTCCTCGCGCTTTTCACTCATTTCAAAATATTACATTACTATTCATGAAGCAACATCTGTTTTTTTCTTTTTGTTGATGAATAAAATATCCATATAATCTGTAAGAAAATTAATCTCATCTTTTACATTAGAAATATCTCTTACAAAATAACACATTAAAACCGTTGTTGTTAATACAGTTAAAATAAAAAATATATTTGGATCTGTTGCATCCTTGTAACTATTATATAAGGCAGATACCATTGCTATTTCCATAGGAATTACAATAGTTTTTAATGAATCCACCATATTTTCTTTATTACGCTTCATTTGCACTAAAAATTTTTCAAAATCTTCGCATTCCTTATGTTTTTTATAAGTTTCCTCTATGGAAGATTTCCATCCTGAATATTTTGAAAAATATTCCGCACCATATTTCATCTTCTTTTTATTTCTTCCGATCATTTTATATGTATATAATTCTATAGTGTAGTCAAACCCATATGGCAAATTTTTTAGATATTTATTAATCGATTTCACAGTATAAATCTTTATTCCAAAAAAAATCAACGTAATAATCGCACTAAATATAATAATCTCCCTAATTACATAAACTAACAATATATACCATTCACTTCTATATGCTCCCAAAATCCCTTCTACATTGACCATTCCGCATATTATCAATACTATTATGCTTATTGTTACAATCCCATAATTAAATTTATTTGACACTTGTCTAACATTTGTTTTATTAACTTGATTCATTTTGCTACCTCTTAAATATTTTAATATATCAGGTTATAATTAAGTAAAATAGCCCTAAAGAGTATACCCTGCATAGTTATCAGTTATCTTATTAATCTACTATTCTTAACACATCTAATATAATTTAACTTTCCCCAGAAAAGAATACATACCATAAATAATGTTGTAACTGCAATCATCATTAACATTTTTTCCAACTCAAAAAAATAAAACGCAAACGTCAATATAATTATTATCCCTATAGAATGATTTAACTTATTGTTAAAAATCTTTAATTCATTTGGGCTTATTGGTCTATTGACATCTTGAACTGGCGATATGACTTTTATTACCAAAAGTGAAATACTTATAATTACCAATGCTACATAATCATAAATTCTTATATACTTAACAATCATAAGTATTCCCCAAAATGACACACACGAACATATCAAGCAGCTAGTATATGTGTTTAAATGCACCCCACCTGCATACGAACGCAATAATATAAAAACAATAAAAAAAAGTATTGCTTCAAATTCCATGTTACAAATAATAGCAATAACAATACTGATAATGGTATTTAAACATACTTCCATGCCAATTTGAAATCCATATTGGTAAATAGCTTTTTTTTCATTGGCAATCACCTTATTCTTAATCAAATAATTTGTTAATATCCTTGAGATTCTCTCCATATACTATTTTGATTTAAGATCCAATAACTCTTTTGGCATTTTAGGTTGGTGAAAAATATAAAAGCAAATTCTTTGTACTGATCCTTCTGCAAAAGCAAGAGCAAAGTTTGTCATGTTTCCTTGCGCTTTCCTCATAATAAATTCTTTAAATTTCTTCATAATAGAACCTCCAAAAATTATTTTGTTTTATTTTATCATACTATTTTCAGAAGTTCTCACCTTGTAAAAATTACGGCATTATATGTATTATTTTCTTTCATCATAAAGCAGTATTTGTATCTTAAACATATTATCATTTGTTGAAATATTTACAATCCCATTATACTTTAATGCAGCATTTTTAATAGAACTTATTCCTATTCCATGATTTTCTGAATCTTGTTTTGTGGTTAGTAAATTTCCCTTACTATCTTTTTTCACAGCTCCGCTAAATGAATTAGAAATCATAATCAGAAGGCTCTTTTTTCTATAAACTAACTCAATATTAATTTCTCTTTTATTTATATCATCAATCTTACTAACCGCCTCAATAGAATTATCCAAACAATTTCCTAATATAATGCAAATGTCTGCATCATTAAAATTAAATTCTTGTGGAATTTCAATATGCGATATCATAATTATGCTCAATTGCCTCATAATAGACATTTTATAATTCAATAGAGCATCCACAACAACATTCCCACTATTTATATCATAATTATTTACTAAGCATTTTTCACTATTCAATATATCGTCAATATAGAGTATCGCATAATTAAGATCCTTTCGCTCTATATATTCTCTTATACATATCAAATGATTTATAATTTCATGTTTTAACTTTTTAATATTTGAGATTGATTCTTCCCTTTCTTTTAGCTGATTTTTGCACAATTCTATTTCCTTTCCAAAAATTGCCTGTTGTTTTTTTATGTCTAATCTATCTGATAGACTCTCGTACATATTAAATATCATAAAATTTAATGCAAGAATTATTGCTGATGAAAGTAAGCAAAGAATCGTTTCACTTTTTTCTTCTGACCTTTGACATAATGAAAACAATGCATTTAATATAAAAATACTACCTACTGGAATACAAAACAGCATTCCCCAATACGAAATACTTATATCTCTCTTCAATTGTGCATGATTTAAAGTCTTTAAGACCATTATTATTGTCAACATAATAATTTTCGAAATAAACGAACCTAATATTTGCGACTGGGTATAATGTATATTAAAAAATATAAATAAAAAGCCTACCATTGTCTCTGTAATCATTCCTAATAGGTTGATAATTACAATCCAAATTAGTTTCTTTCTTATACTCCCCTGATACAAAAACATGCAAAAGCAAAAACTGTTTACACTCTCTATTCCAAGCAAAAAAATGGGTTCTATTATAAATTTTACTCCTATAATATCAATGAGTAAAAACATAATCCACACAATTATAAAAATCAAAACGGGTACATCCTTCTTTACAAAGAATATACCCATTATTTCTTTAATAATAACACAAAACAAACATACCGAAATAATGTAAAAAAGTATTTCATCCATCTAAAAAATCTCCTGCGAGTAAATCATTATATCTTTCCCTTATCTCTTTTTGTCTATCCTCACTTATCTGCAAAACAGTCCCATCAAAAAGAATTACATTTGAATAACTAATCTTACAAACATATCTATAATTTACCAAATATGACTGATGAATTCTTAAAAAAGGTATTTTCCCATCTTTTAATTGCTTTTCAATATTACTAAGTTTACCATAGAATTTACCATTACCTTCTTTATACTTAATATTAATGAGTCTACCAGAGCTTTCAAAATATATGATACTATTTATTGGTAGTTTATATGTCACCTTGTTAAAGCGATATTCAAAATATACCTCATCCTTAAGTATACGTTCATATGCTTTGTTAAAATATTCTTCAAAAATATGATTATCAACAGGTTTTTTTATAAATCGGAATGGTTCTACCTCAAAAAGATCAATAAAGTAGTTATCATAGCTTGAAATGTAAATTAAAATTGCATTGGTATCATTTTCTCTTATCTTTTTTGCAACTTCTATTCCATTAATTCGATCCATCTCAATGTCCAAATATAATAGTTCATATACATTCTTTCCCATTGAAATATCATTCCATAGTTCAGCTCCATCTGAAAACACTTCTATATTCATTTTAATCATTTGTTTCTTAGAGATTTCTAAAAGTATTGTTTCCACTTTCGATGCAAATATTAAATCATCATCACATATTGCTATATTTATCAAATTAGTTTTCTTCTTTCTGTACATCTCTTAGACGATTTAACAAAATCATTATAGTCTTTCTATTTTCCTCATTTAAATCCTTATATGCTGAAACAACCTCATAAAAATCATCTATTTCTTTATTAATCAATAATTGCCCCTCTAAATTTCTTTTTGTATTAGATAAGCACAAAATGTAGTCAACTGTAACCCTAAAATACTTAGCAATATTAACTACTAAATCTAATGGTGGGACACATTTACCATTCTCTATTCTGCTTATTGTCTGCTGCGATGAGCCAACAAAATTTGCCAATGTTTCTTGTCCTAGACCATGTTGCTCGCGTAATTCTCGTATTCGAGTATCCAAAATGCCACCTCGTCTATAATCAATCTTTTAAATAATTCTACCCAAGATTGCCATATTAGATACTCATATTTATTATAACGCATTATCCACATTTTATGTATATTTTTTATTTATTATACCAACTTTTTCACTGGTAAATACCTAATAGTAAAAATATCGAATTTATTTGTAAAAAAGTCTTTTTCTCTATTTCAAATATGATTTTTAGATAATTTTACATAATTATTCCTATTTTTAACATAATTACTCTCTTTCTAAAATAATTCTCCATAATATTAAAATCTCTTATATAACTACTAAATTTCAAATTAGTTTACAGTCTTCTGTATTTTTTCTTTTTCCTTAGTAAGGAGGAAGAGAAATGGGAGAAATTGTAATGTTAATTAATGAAATACGAGATGGTAATAAAGATGCTTTCTGCATACTTATGGATAAGATGCAACCATTAATAAACAAATATAGCTATTCCCTTTACAAAGATAATCGGGAAGATATTCAATCTGAATTATATATTGCACTTTGGGAAGCCGTTAAAAAAATATCATTTGTAGAAAGTGACGGACAAGTTATCAACTATTTAACTACTGCTATAAAGCATAGATTTTTTGAATTGTATAGAGCCAGTAAAAAAGAACATGATTATGAATCTCTAATTGAAAATGATGAATACTTTAACAATCTAACATTTCATGAATATAAGTATGATGACTTTTCAATAAGTGAGGATCTCAAAAAATTTATTAGCAAATTTGATGGTATTAAAAAGAATATATATCATCTTATTTTGATTGAAAATAAAAACGATTCTGAAATTGCTAAAGAACTAAGTTTATCTCGGCAATATGTCAACCGAATACGACGGCAACTTCGGAAAGTACTGCAACAATATTTATCATAATAAAGGAGCATATAAATTATGCGTAATAAATTTCTAACAATTAAAAGTAGCTTAACTTTTTTTATCGCCCTTCTAGACAATAGACTAGGATTAATTTGCCCTTCACTTAGTTTATTAATATTTTTAATGATTTTAGACTACATTTCCGGAATGCTTGCCGCAAAAAAAGAAGCAATAGAACATCCAGATGATCAAAAATATGGATGGAGTAGCAAAAAAAGTATCATTGGTATATATAAAAAGGTTGGTTACATATTAATTGTGTTAGTCGCAATAAGCACAGACTACATTATTTTTAGGATAATTAAGGAACTCGGGATTTCTTACCAAACTAATACTATGTTTGGTTTATTAGTTATTATATGGCTTATACTGAATGAATTATTATCGATATTAGAAAATGCGGGACGCATGGGTGTTAATTTACCTTCATTTTTAATAAAAGTACTATCTGAAATTCAGAGTGATATTGAAGATAAAAAAAATTATTAAATCAAAAGTTACTCATTCATAAATATGATTTATAATAAATCATTAATGTATGAATTTTCGAGAAAAAATTTCCCAATACTTTATCTATAACAGAACTCTATAAAATGAAACTTCTTGCATAATACAACTCCCATATACTTCTCTCCATATAATCAAGGGTTTTTCCAATAAATTCAATACTTTTTGATACCTATCATTGAATAGAACTAAGGTTATGAAGTAACCTATACCTCATACAGGGCAGATATATAGTAATAATGGGTACACCAAATAAAACATCATCACTATTCGTTCTAAATGTCCTCGATGTGTACCCATCCCTATATAGCAGTTCACCTCTCATGTCCAACAGTATCATCCTCCTTACGGCGGGTCCTCACTTCCTTCATTCTGCCTGTCCATAACCATGACACCAGCTTAGCTATTTTCAGAGTCAGGCCCTATGGAAAAAATTCCTGCCAGCTACCAGCTCTCATTCTTCGTACTTTCACCACTGATCCAAACACTCCGATTACAGCCCCTTTCGGTGGACGCTTTCTATACTATAATCATTATAGTTTTTCTTTATTGCTCGGTTATGTAGCCTTTAACGGTTCTCGCGAATGTCGAATATCTTTCCTTGGTAAGGATCACATGGAATACTCTTATCAGCTACTGTTGTTATTCCTATACCTTTTATTTCAAGCAACTTATCCGCATACATGATCTGCTGGCATAGTTCTTTGATCAGGTCATTGACGCATTCAAGGTGTTTTGTCTGGAGCTCATAATCCTCTATCAGATCCTGTATCTCCATCCATGCTTCTGTAAGGCCAGTCTCTAATCCTATGCTTTTCATAGGCATTTAGAATCAACATAGCCTTCTTATGCCCATATCCTTAGAGTTTAGTGTCTTTCCATATCTTTATGATACCTTCCCCTCAGGTCTTACTATCTCCTCAGGAGTCGGTACTTGTTTTAACACCAGCAGCCCTTGGCATCTATGTGTATATAAATTCCCTTATATTCCGGGAAATACGCTGCAATCCACTTCTGCAGACGGTTCTTCGCCCTTGTCTGTTCTTCTTACAAACACGAACCGTCGGTTTGACGCATTCCGCAGTTCTGCATATACGCCTGTCGGCATATATGAATAAAAATATCTTCCATCTCTTACATGCCCTGCAATAATACGAGGATCTTTTCTGTCATTTTTAGATGGACCGTTGTCATCTAACTCTTTGGTCTTATGCACATGATTCGGATTTACCATCACAAACTTTATGTTCTTTTCACCCATGAACTGCGCAAAATCAAACCAGTAATGACCGGTTGGCTCTATTGCTACTAGAGCCTCTTCAAGTTCACTTTTCTGCATCAGTTCCACAATCGTATTGTAAAAGCTTTTGAATCCCTCCATAGAGTTTGAATACACTACAGGCTTTTTGGTAAGCTCGATGCTTCTCCAGTTAAAAGCTCTGAAATAATACTTTTCACTGCCAACATCAATTCCGACAGTCATTGTTGTTTCTTTTACTTGCTCAATCTTCTTATTTTGTGTAGGATTCATTTGTAGATGCCTTCCTTATTCTGCTCATTTGCTAACTGGCCGGTCAGCAATGACAGTTTAAGTTAGGTATCTATTTTTGTAAAAACATTTACTTTCTACACTTTGAATTATACAGGAAGCTATATTATTTTAAATTATAAACTTCGTGAAAAAAATTATATAAAAGGGTCATGTCTCACGACTGACCCTCACAAATTTAAATAACTAGTATTTTCATAATATTAATTTAACATAAATATCTTACTTATCTCAATTACTTTTTAAGAACATCTTCAATAGCATCAAATGCTTTTTTTGCAAAATTAATTTTGGTATCTGATATTAATTTATCATTTTCTAATATTTTTACTTCTGCTATAATAAGATCATTATCTTCGGTTTTTTCTGTACTCCCCCCTAAAGTTCTCCATACAATTTCAATATTGTTTGAATCCACATTTCCTTGTGTCTCTACCTCATATTGTGTTCCTTCAAAAAAGCAGCTTCCGATTTTGCGCTTACTACTAATATATTCTTTTTCTGATATACAACAATCGAATTATACCCCTCCTTCGAACTAGCTAATACAACCTCACTATCCATCAACTTCTGAGAATCCTTTTCATTCCCCCCAATATTTTTACATAAAAAAAATATGACACATCCTAAAATTATCAGTACCGCAACTGTTGAAATTAACACTCTTTTCTTCATACAATTTAACCTCCAAATTAATTATTTATAGACATAGCACCTAAAATATTTTAGATGCCATGTCTATGTCAGATTATGCGACTGCCAATAAAAATCCTCCACTAGCCAAAAATTCTAACAATGCTCCTATTCCTGTACTTGCCACAAGGCAAATAACAGCAACCACGGCAATAACTGCTAGAGATTTTACAGCGGCTGTAGCAAAAGACTCTGCATCAAATTTATCCTCATCACTATCATTTATTGTGATTGTAAAATCGAGTTCAACTGAAATACTAGTCTCAATATCAGGATCATCTGGAACCAAATTTTCAGAGCTAACACATATTGACATCTTAATCTGTTTAGGCGTTATATATTGACACTTCATTGTAATATTACCAGATTTAACAGAAAGTGCAATATTTTTTAGTACATCACTAAAAATATCCCCGTTACCAATATCTCCTAGATCAATATCTTTTGTTATTTCTACAATTTGATTTTGACATCCAGATGTCAAATTTCCTGTATTATCAATGGCAATTTTGATATTATAATCAGTATCGGCAATGTTTTTTATTTCTGTTGAAATTATTGTTGAAACATCAACAACCGTATTACCAGCAGTATATGTTCCAAGAGAAATTTCCTTATTATAAGAAAAGCCTACATCCATAATTTTATCCAAATAACCAAGGGGATCTAACACATCATATACATACTGAGTTCTTTCTATTTCTAACAATACATTTCTATTTTCTTCTTCTAGCTCTTCATCTGTTCTTTTCTGTACTACATCAAAAGTACGTATTCCAGTATCCCTTCCAGAGTATGCATCCTTATCAATTGCAAATGAAGGTTTAGATAACAGCGATTCCTCATAAAACTGATCAAAAGCCCAATTTGATGGAATGGGATACCCTAAATTACAACTAAATCCTGTAGACATATCTGCTACAAAAGAAGTATCAGCATAACCCAATTCACTAACCTGTGTGCATATATATCTTGGTGCATATATTCCAACTTTATAATTTTTTATATTCTTTTCGCTACAAAACACCAAATTAATCTTTCTAAAATAGGGGATTATAAATGCCTTCATCTGATATTCATAGCAATCAAAGTCTACCGCAAAGTAAATAGTAGAATTTTCTGGAATACCAATCCTCTCAGCTGCTAAAATAGCCGTTTGAGCATCTATTGTACCTTGTGATGAATTCTGAAAATACTTAAGATAGTAACCACCATCTTGATAAATAGGAAAAATCGCTAATCCTGCTTCTTTGATGTTGTCAAGCTCATCCAGAGTCATAAATTTAGGAGTATGTTCGCTTCCAACATATCCTGTTAAATATCTACCAACATGCGTAAATCCTGCTGCTTTGATATCCTTTGCCTGCTGAAGATTTAATACAATAGAACAATCACATGCCTTCGCTTTACGATTAGTATCACCCTTACTTGTAAGTAAGGATTTCATTGTAGATACATTTACCTCCCCTTCTTTAATAAGACTTATTCCTGTTAAAGCATAAAACTCTTGAAACTTTTCAATTTGCTCTGCAGTTGTTTCATCAAAAATTCCATCAAATCGTCCAGGATCATATCCATTAAAATATAATCCATATTGTACCAGTTTATTATATGGAATATACTTCTCTGAATTTTGATCTTTTTTTAATTGACTTGGGAAATTATTTGTCGTAGCATTTCCAAAATTAACAGAATTAAGATTTGTAATAAGCTCAGTTGTAACACCTTCTGCTGCCTGTAAAGCTCCTATCAGCGAAAGTGCAGTCTGTCTGGATACAATTCCATCGCAAGGACCAACTCCGATAATATCAGACCAATCCTCATTTAGCTGCTTTTGAATCTTTCTTGTCGTAGCATCACCTCGTAAAACAAGCTTAAACCAGTTCATTGAAAGTAATCCCATCCAAACCTTCCAATCAATTTTTCCCGTTATCGGGATGCCTGCATCTCCCTGCATTTCTCTAATCGCAGATACTCCTGTAGTATAATAAATACCTGTTATTCCCCCAGCATTATATCCTTTACAGAATAATGCACATTGGATAAGGCACACATTAATATTGCTTTCATCTTTAGGATTCATCTTTTCAATTACACCAAGTGTTTTCATCTTCTCAATTGTAACTGCTCCAACTGCTCCAGTAATACTAGATACTCCATTTTGAATCTGAAATGCTCTAATAATTCCCTGCATAGTAGCAGTACCTGTAACTCCATCTTCATCTAGCGTTACCCAGGCGTTGTGACCTCCAAACATTGAATTAAGATATTTTTGAGCTTTTAAAACATTACTATCTGACATTTTTTTATCTCCTTTTCTCTTTTTATAAGCGCTTACATATTTATAAAAAATATACTAAACCATATATGTAAACAAAAAGTCTCACTATTTTATGATTGAATATACAGCTCTCTTCCTATAAAACAGCAATGAAATATATAGGTGTCTTTATCTTTCTAATAAATAACATAATAAACTCGCTCAAATATCCTCATTTTATGCACAATGTTCTAAATACTTATTATAAAAAGTCTTTTCAATAGCCTTACTCTCCATTACTAGCAAAAAATGTGCGGTCCCAAAGAACTGCACATTTAATGTTTCTATTATTATATTTGCATTTTCATGTCAAACTCTAGCTGTAATCTATCACGAGAAACATCTGCTTTATAGCCATGGTTCCATCATATTCCGCCTGCTCCACTACTATACTTGAATTGAAGGTTTTCAGATCATCCTTTAAAACTTAAAGTGCCTACAAAAAAGTCTCTGCAAGTCCCCCTTTAAAATATCCTGCAGCTTTTTTATACAACAGGATGAACATAACACGCATGAATCGAAACCTTTCTGACTATTATATACAAAACGCGGCATAGAGCAGAACAAGATTTTTTATTGTCTTCAAAGCCAAGGGTTTTGATGGAAAGCTTAATCACATTGGCACAAAATAATCTCATATACTCAAACTTCGCACTTGAATAAGTGCCTACACACCTTGAAAAATTCAATAATAGCCCTACTTTTTCCTCATCATCCCTTGACTTCTCATTAATAAGTTAATATAATTTACCTAATTGATACATCAACGCTTTAAAGCGCTGACAAAAGGAGGAATTATCATGAAAAAGAGATCTAAAATTTTAGCTTCACTTGTTCTTGCCGGAACAATGGTTCTTGGACTTGCCGGATGCGGAGATTCCGGTTCAGCAAACGGTGGCACACAGTCAGGTAAGAAATCCGGTGCCAAATATCAGGTAGGTATCTGCCAGCTCGTACAGCATGAGGCTCTCGATGCCGCTACAAAGGGCTTTGAAGATGCATTAAAGGACAAGCTCGGAGATGATGTCTCATTTGACGAGCAGAACGCCGCAGGAGATGCTTCTACATGCTCTACAATCTGCACCAAGTTCGTCACCAACGACTATGACCTTATCCTTGGAAATGCCACAGCAGCTCTTCAGGCCGCTTCAGCAGCCACAGACTCTATTCCGATTCTCGGAACATCTATCACAGACTACGCTACAGCTCTTGATATGTCAGACTGGTCAGGCACTACAGGAAAGAATATTTCAGGTACTACAGACCTCGCTCCACTCGATGAGCAGGCTAAATGCATCAAGGAGCTCTTCCCGGATGCAAAGAACATCGGTATCATCTACTGCTCATCTGAGCCAAACAGTATCTACCAGTCAACAACTATTACCAAATACCTTGAGGACGAGGGATACACTGTAAAAGAGTACACCTTCTCTGATTCAAATGATGTTGCTGCAGTAACACAGAGTGCATGTGATGCATCTGATGCAATCTACATCCCAACTGACAACACTGCTGCTTCATGTACAGAGGCTATCAACAATGTAGCTTCACAGGCTAAGAAACCTATCTTCGCCGGCGAGGAAGGAATCGCTAAGGGCTGTGGTGTGGCAACACTTTCTATAAGCTACTATGACCTTGGATACACAACAGGTGAGATGGCTTACGATATCCTTGTAAATGGTACAGACATCAAAACTATGGAGGTTAAGAGCGCTCCTAAGTTCACTAAGGAGTACCTTCCTGACCGCGCCAAGGAGCTTGGAATCACAGTTCCTGACGGCTATGAGGAAATCTCAGCTGAATAAACAGCTGCACTATGGAGGTATTTAATAAAATGATTCTAATGAATTATTTTGCAACCTTAAATCCGGTTGCATTCACCAATGCCCTTCCGGGCAATATAGCCCAGGGCCTGATATGGGGTATCATGGCACTCGGTGTTTATATCACTTTCAGACTGCTGGACTTCGCCGATCTGACGGTTGATGGCTCATTTGCAACAGGTGGTGCCGTAACCGTTATGATGACGATTAACGGCTACAATATCTGGGTTTCACTGCTTTGCGCATGTATTGCCGGTCTGCTCGCAGGACTCTGCACCGGTCTCTTACATACAAAGCTCGGCATTCCTCCGATTCTGGCAGGAATCCTTACACAGATAGCTCTCTACTCTATCAACTTAAATATCATGCAGCGTCACGCCAACCAGGCACTTAGCGCAGATAAATATAATCTGGTGCTTTCATCACGTAATCTGACACATGCGATAATTGTCGGTGTGATTTTCTCGGTTGTAATTATCGCGGTGCTTTACTGGTATTTCGGAACAGAGCAAGGCTCTGCTATCCGTGCCACAGGCTGCAACCCTGCAATGAGCAAGGCTCAGGGTATCAACATCGACAACATGAAGCTCATCGGTCTTGCGCTTTCAAATGCAATTGTAGCGCTCTCAGGCGGCCTGCTTTCACAGTACTCAGGCTTTTCCGATGTAAACATGGGCCGTGGTGGAATCGTCATCGGTCTTGCCGCAGTTATCATCGGTGAGGTGCTCGGCGATGCAATCCTCGGAAAGCACATGAATTTCATGGGAAAGCTTATCTTTGTCATATTTGGTGGAATTGTTTACTACATTGTAATCGGAATTGTTCTGTGGCTGCAGATGCCAAGTGATGACTTAAAGCTCTTCACTGCAATCATCGTGGCAATTTTCCTTGCAGTGCCTTACCTGAAGGGCAAGAGCAAGGCCTCCTTTAAAAAGGCCGGCAAACGCTCTGCCGCAGCACTTAACACAAAGGAGGGCAAATAAATGCTAGAGATTAGAAACGTACATAAAACCTTCAATCCGGGCACAATCAATGAAAAGCATGCCCTTAATGGTGTAAACCTAAAGCTTGAGGAGGGCGATTTCGTCACTGTTATCGGTGGAAACGGTGCCGGAAAATCGACCATGCTCAATGCCGTTGCAGGCACATGGCCTGTGGACGATGGTTCAATTCTCATTGATGGAGTGGATGTCACAGGACTTCCTGAGTTCAAGCGTGCATCATTTCTGGGACGTGTGTTCCAGGATCCAATGACAGGAACTACCGCAACCATGCAGATTGATGAAAACCTCGCACTTGCAGCGCGCCGCGGAAAGCGCCGTGGTCTTGGCTGGGGTATCACAAAGGCTGAAAAGGAGCATTTCCACGAGCTTTTAAAGGAGCTTGACCTGGGACTCGAGGATCGAATGACCTCAAAGGTTGGTCTGCTCTCAGGTGGACAGCGTCAGGCTGTTACACTGCTCATGGCTTCACTCCAGAAGCCGAAGGTGCTGCTTTTGGATGAGCACACCGCAGCTCTCGACCCAAAGACAGCCTCAAAGGTGCTCGCTCTCACAGACAAAATCATCAAGGAGAACAGCCTGACAGCCATGATGGTCACACACAACATGCGTGATGCCATCGCTCACGGCAACAGACTCATCATGATGAATAACGGACAGGTTGTCCTTAATATCTCAGGCGAGGAAAAGAAAAACCTCACTGTGGAGGATCTGCTCATGAAGTTTGAGGAGGTTTCCGGCGAGGAATTTGCTTCTGATAAGGCTTTGCTTGGATAGACATATCTATATAATAATAAAAAAATTTGCAGCTCAATACACGAGCTGCAATTTTTTGTTATATACTTTTTATATGAGTTCTCCCACCGGCTTAATCATATCAGCCTTGATAAAGCCCTTTATGATCAGATACTGCTCTATCGTTTTCACACAGTTTTCCACACCGACACGGTCACTGTTTAATGTCAGGTCGTAGTTCACCGGATTGGTCCAGTAGTTTCCGTGTGTATAGTACTTGTAATAATCTGCCCTGAACTTATCTGTTCTCTCAATCGTGGCATTAGCCACCTCCGGTGTCACACCCATATTGGCTATGGTACGCTCCACACAGAATGCACGCGGTGCCTCAATGTATATGCTCACTACATTTGGGCGGTTCTTTAATACATAGTCGGCGCATTTTCCTACTATGACGCAGGATTCCTTGTCTGCAAGCTCCTTGATAATCTGGCTCTGATACTCAAAGAGCCTGTCATCTGATTTGAACTTCTCATTTCTTGATATATATCCCTTTGCTCTTGGAAGCCCTCGCAAAAAACTCGTAAATCCGCCCTCTTCACGCAGCTTCTCATTTACCTCCTGAAACACATTCTCGTCAAGTCCGCTCAGCTGGCTTGCAAGAGTCAGAATACGGTTCTCATAACAATGTATTCCAAGCTCTTTTGCCAGCTGTGATGCTATTGCTTTTCCGCCTGTTCCAAATCCTCTGGCAAAGGTTACTACAAAATTATCCATTTATCATTTCCTCCTTCTGAATGCCAACCATATCTAGCCTGCCAGATATCTGCTTAAGAATTCTCTTGTCCTTGGATTCTTAGGATTTGTAAACAGCTCTGACGGTGCTGCATCCTCTGCCACATATCCTGAGTCCATGAAAATAGTTCTTGTAGAAACATCTCTGGCAAATGCCATCTCATGTGTGACGATTATCATCGTAAGTCCTGTCCTCGCGAGGTCCTTCATGACATTTAGCACCTCTCCGACCATCTCCGGGTCAAGCGCTGAGGTTGGCTCATCAAATAAAAGCACCTCCGGGTTCATACAGAGTGACCTTGCAATGGCAACTCGTTGCTTTTGTCCTCCTGAGAGCTGCGATGGCTTTGCATTGATATAAGGAGCCATGCCGACTGCCTTCAGATGTGTGATTGCCCTGTCAAAGGCCTCCTGCTTTGGCAGATGAAGCACCCTTCTTGTACAAAGCATACAGTTCTCAAGCACTGTCATATTGTTGAACAAATTGAAGGACTGGAACACCATTCCCACCTTTGAACGGTAATCATTGATATCCTTTTGTACATTTCTGACCTCTTTATCGTGATATAAAATCTTTCCTGAGGTCTGTTTCTCAAGCTTGTTGATGCACCTAAGCAGTGTTGATTTTCCCGAACCTGAGGAGCCCACAATACAGATGACCTCGCCGGAATGCACATCAATATCAATCTTTCTAAGTACCTCATGATCACCAAATGATTTGCTTAAATCCTTAATTGAAATTACTGTCTCACTCATATTGTGCCTCCTATTCATTGTCCATGTACTCAACTGCGAGTGCATAGTCTGTCTTGCCCTGCAGCTTCTTTTCAATCAGCTTGAAGAGCTTATCAAATACAAAGCAAAGTACAAAGTAAATTACCGCGATAACCAGATATGACTCAAAGTACTTGTAGTAGTTTCCACCGACTGTCTTGGCAGCCATGAAAAGCTCCTGCACAGCGATAACATTGAGCACTGATGTCATCTTCAGATTTAAAAGGAATGTATTTGCCATCTCAGGAATTATATTCTTGAATGCCTGCGGCAAAACTACATAGAGCATTGTCTTAAACGGTGACATTCCCATGGCCCATGCGCCCTCGCGCTGTCCCATATCTATTGATCCGATTCCTGCTCTGACTGTCTCTCCCATGTAGGCACCTGTATTTAATACAGTTACGAGAATACCTGCAAATACAGGTGTCAGGTTTTCATAGCCCATCTGGCGTATTCCATAGTACACAATCATCGCCTGAACTATCATTGGTGTGTCCCTGAATACTTCAACATAAACTGTAAATATCACCTTTACTATACGGATAAGAACCTTTTTTACGATGTTGTCGCCATCGTTAAGCTTTACATCATTTACTATGCCTACGATATATCCCAATACGAAGCCAAGCAATGTACCAACTACCGATATGTACAGCGTAAGCCAGGTTCCTTTGATAAACATGCTTGAATATTTCTGCGCCAGAAATACCATCCATTCTAACGAATTACTTGGATTACTTATCATCATACTGCTACCTCACTTTTATCTCTCTAATCCCCAGCTTACGCCGGTTTATCAGACTATTGTGGGATGATGCGATATAACATCATCCCACAGTCTTTCATCTTTTCGTGAATCAGATAAATCTCTAACAACTAGTTGGCTGCCGGCTGCTGTGTCAGAACCTGATCCATCAGCTCATCCATCTTTGCCTTGTCATTCCAGCCGATTGCATTCATGGCATCCTGGATTTTATCTCTGAGCGCTGTATCATCCTTTCTTGTTGCGATACATACATTTACCATTTCATCATCACCTGTGAATGTATCATTCTCATCCAGCTCGATAATCTGTAAATCATCGTTTGTCAGTGCTGCTGACTCTGCTGTCGGAACATCGATTACACATACATCTGCGCTGCCGTTTGATATTGCGAGGAAGCACTCTGATGTAGTCTCAAAGTTTCCTGACTGCTCAGCACCCTTTATCTGGTCTAAAAGTGGAATCCAGCCTGTTCCAAGCTGTGTTGTTACTTTGCAGCCTGTATCTGCAAGGTCTGAAAGGCTCTTTACATTTGAATACTTGCCACCCTTCTTAACAACGATACAGTTGTTTCTATAATAATAAGGCTCTGTGAATGCGTATGACGCCTCTCTTTCCTTTGTCTTGCCCATACCTGCGATGATACAGTCATAATCTCCTGCATCGAGTGAAATACCGATTGATGACCACTCAACCTTATGTACCTCAAGGTCCATTCCCATCTGGTCTGCAAGCTTTTGTGCCACTGCTACATCATAACCGTATGCGTAGTAATCAGAGCCTGCTATCTTGACAGCCTTGCTGCCGTCCGGTGTGGTATCTGTATCCTGTGTCCAGTTGAATGGTGCATATGCACATTCCATACCAACCTTTAAAACCTTCTTTGATGAGCTGTCTGCTGCGGAGCTATCTGAAGCAGCTCCTCCTTGGGATGAACCACATCCAAACAATGTTGTCGCTGCCATTACACCTGTCAATACTAATGCTGCAAATCTCTTACTTTTCTTCATCATAATCGTTTCCTCCTTGATTATCGAAATATAAAAAGGCGCCGGAGTATTTTCTCCAGCGCCTTTGCTTAGTTCGTATAATAAACTTAATGAAGCAGCTTTGCAATGTGAATTTTGCACAATTTGTTTGTGCATTTTTACAGTAACTAATTAAACATAAGCCTTTTTACAAGAATACAATTAACTACATCCAGATATTCCATCGAGTCATCAAGGCTGATTTCCAGTATTTCCTCTATCTTTTTCAGACGGTATTGCAGGGAATTACGATGAACGTACATCATCTGTGCCGTTTTTTGGACATTAAAACCACACATATAATAATTGAGCAGCGTATCTATGAGAAACGAGCCGTTTGCATTGTCATACATCTCAAGCCGCTTTAGCTTCTCGTTGCAATAATCCATAATTTCCTGCTGATTGCCACTATTGAACATATACTTGTATATGCCCATGGAGCTGGCACTGATTACCTTCTTGTTGGTCGGATTGGGTAAAATATCCTTTTTGGGGATGAGATTTTTCGCCTCCTGATAGCTCTTGCCAAAATCCGCAGGCTTCCTGTATGCAGCACCGAGTATGCATGTGCTGTGAATGAGCCCTGCAAATGGTGCACGGCTGTCTAAGTCCCCAAGTATCCTTTCAATCTGATGCTCTGTCTCCATATCCTTTGTCTCCTCAAAAAGAAGCACAAATTTGTTCAAAAACCTCATATACATAGGCTTTTTCTTCATATGGATAACCTCGCGGTTCAGGCAGTCGGTATAGTATGTATATGTGTGCTCGTCCTGCTCCAGATTCACTCCGTATTTGCGGTCTATCACGATGATTCCCACTCTATACGGCCGGTCAAAGGTCAGACCAAGCTGTGCAGAAATCTTCTCGATATACTTATCATTTACCTCATATCCAAAAAGCAGATTGTACAGGTAGTCCCCGGTCCTTTTATTATCCACACTGGTCTCTAAAAGCAGCTCTCCGACGCTCTGCGCAATATCAACAAAGGTAGCTCCCTCCCACCGGATATAAAACAACGGCAGCTTGAGTTCATCAGCCTTGTCCTTCATCCTCTGTGGTGCCTCTTCCCTGTCCTCCACAACCGAAATCGCAAAGCCCGATATTCCCAGCTCATTCAGCTCAACCATGGCATCATATGCCTCGTCCATGGAAAATCTCTTGTAATCTACCACAAGCAGCGCAAAGTTGCCCGGATTCATATGATCCTTATAAGGCTTTGTCTGCACCAGATACGTCCATGACACCATCCTATCAAGCCCTGCTGCTCCCGCCACAAGCTCCATTCCGTCCATTTGTAAATTGTTAACATCCCTGCATGAAATCATCTGCGTCTCCCTGATATCATTAAGCTTCGGTGATTATCCCAAACCGCTTCACATTACTTATATCCACAGCCGCTTCGCCCCGGCATATCCTCTCCGTGCACATACCTGGCATTGAACTCCATATTTATCTCACGAAGCTCCTTCTTTCCGTCAATATAGTCCTGATACATCTCGGCAAGCCCCGACATGCAGCCATCGCAGGTGGCCTCGATATTGCCAAGCGACTCAGCCACAATTGCCTCGCGCTCCTCTTTTGTTGTCTCACTGATTAAATATCCCATTTCGTATATTTCCTTTTCGTATGTTTCATTTCCGTATAATGCATAAAAATATCCGGAATTTCTGACTATTTCGTAACTGTTCAGTACATTCACAGTTGCGAGTCGCAAGCGCATTAAATGATTAAAAGCCCAGATTCTCATCCACAAGAATAATCTGGAAACGTCCCTTCACCCTTGAAAAGCGTGTGGTCAGAATCTGACAGCAGATACACTGCGGGCTCTTGCAGTCAAAGCAGGTGCCGTTCTTGGAGCATGGTGTGTCGATGCCAAAGCGCTGTGCGTTGATAGGCGCTGCCTCATTTCTCGCACGGCTCATAGCGTCTGCCTCAGTCTTTACGACCTTGTTCATGCCTACTATAAGAAGCACATGCTTCGGTCCGTAAGCATACGCCGCCACGCGGTTTGCATTTCCGTCAATATTGATAAATACGCCATCCTCACTCATCGCATTGACACTTCCAAGGAAATAATCCGATGTAAATGCCTTTAACGCTATCTCCTGCTTCTCCTCCTGCGTAGACACCTTGTCCCTGTCATAAAACTGATATTCTCCGTTTGAGAGCGCCTCATACAGACCACACTCCTTCACCGATGTGGCACCGCCCATATTGATTGAGCTGCCCTTTGGAATCAGCTCCAGTGCCTTTTTAACAGCCTCCTCCTTTGTCTCTACATAATATGCCTCCATGTTGCGCGACTCAAGCGCAGCCACAAGGCGCTTTCCCAGTAAATCGTTTCTCATTTTTCTAACATCCATAGTGTAAACCTCTTTTCATGCTTATTGCCAATCCCATTTGTGAATTAGGTGTATTAATTGTTATTATACTACTTTATAGGGGGTGTCTGCAATTTATTCGGGAATAAATGATTGTACTTTTTCATGCTAAAAGAAAAAAGTGCATAACAAAAAGAGCCCTTTCGGGCAATGTCAAAATGCTTAACTTAATGACATTGCCCTTTCGAGCTCTTTTTGATTTGTACAACATTAAATTGTAGATGATTACTGTAAGAGTGAAAGTACACCCTGGTTAGACTGATTAGCCTGTGCAAGCATAGACTGTCCAGCCTGAGCAAGAATGTTATTCTTGCTGTAGTTAACCATCTCCTCAGCCATATCTGTATCACGGATACGAGACTCAGCTGATGTAGTATTCTCAACTACGTTGTCGAGGTTGTTGATTGTGTGCTCAAGACGGTTCTGAACTGCACCGAGTGCTGAACGCTGTGAAGATACTGTTGAGATAGCATCTGCGATTGCATCAATTGCATATGTAGCATCCTGCTCTGTATCAGCCTTAATACCCTTTACTCCAAGTCCTGCAGAGTTCATTGAGTCGATGTTGACTGTAATCTTGTTTGTCATATCAGCATCTGCACCTACGTGGAGGTTGAAGCTTAAGGCATCGTTGTAGTTTACTTTGCCTTTTGTGAGAGTGAATGTATTGTTAGTAAGTGTTCCTGCTGTAGCCTTTGTATCAGTTCCAATGCTGCTTGCTTTTACAATTTCTGCTGTTTCTAATTTATATGCTGCAGCAGCAGTTATAATACTAGAATCTTTTTTATCTACACCATTGGCATCCGCATCCATTACAGTCATTGATTTACCATTATACTCAACAGTTACTCCAGCTGTTACAAGTTTATCTAAATTAGCTTTTGTTATCTCATTCTTAGCAGTATCAGGAGTTGTATCCTGTACAGTATATGCTTTTCCATTTACTGTTACTGTTGCTGTTCCATCTGTTGCAACACCATCATACAATTTTTTAGCATCGTCAGCTAGTGCTCCAATAGTATAGTTCTTACCAGCAATACTAATCTTATCACCAGCTTTAAGCTCTTTTAATGTAACATCAACTTTATCACCCTTATCTGTAAGTGTAACTCCGTCAATTCCTGCATCATGTGCATTTACATTGTGAGCCTTCTCTGCTCCGTCACCCTTTAAGAGGTATGTCTCGTTGAACTTTGTTGTCTCAGATACACGATCAATCTCTGTTGTAAGCTGGTCAATCTCATCCTGGATTGCCTTACGGTCTGTATTAGAGTTTGTTCCGTTTGCAGACTGTGTTGCAAGCTCGTTCATACGCTGAAGCATTGAGTGAACCTCTGTGAGGGCACCTTCTGCTGTCTGTACTGCTGAAACGCCATCCTCTGCATTTGTTGAAGCTCTGTCAAGTCCCTTGATCTGCTTTCTCATCTTCTCAGATATTGTGAGTCCGGCTGCATCATCTGCTGCACGGTTGATTTTGTAACCTGATGAAAGCTTCTCTGTGCTCTTTGACTGTGCGCTTGTTGTTACGTTGAGCATTCTGTTGGCATTTGCTGCCTGCATGTTGTGTTGTACTACCATAATATAATCCTCCTTGTCCCATATTCATGGGTTATTATGTTTGACCTCTGGAAATCCTTTTCCCGAGGGTGATTCACATCTGTCGTATTTTTATCAAATGTGATGAATCTTTATATAATAAGCGGCTTCCCGGCTGTGGTTTTTGCCACAGCCGCTTATTATCTTTTATTGTATTTCTTTTGTTATTTCGAATAGCTTAATCCGAAATTCTGTGATTTTACCTCACAAAAATTGTTCAGCAAAATTAATCTAAGCTACCAGATGATTACTGTAAGAGTGAAAGTACACCCTGGTTTGACTGATTAGCCTGAGCAAGCATAGACTGTCCAGCCTGTGCAAGAATGTTGTTCTTGCTGTAGTTAACCATCTCTTCAGCCATATCTGTATCACGGATACGAGACTCAGCTGATGTAGTATTCTCAACTACGTTGTCGAGGTTGTTGATTGTGTGCTCAAGACGGTTCTGAACTGCACCGAGTGCTGAACGCTGTGAAGATACTGTTGAAATAGCATCTGCAATTGCATCGATTGCATATGTAGCATCCTGCTCTGTATCAGCCTTTATACCCTTTACTCCAAGTCCTGCTGAATTCATTGAGTCGATGTTGACTGTAATCTTGTTTGTCATGTCAGCATCTGCACCTACGTGGAGGTTGAAGCTTAATGAATCTTTGTATGAAACAGTTCCCTTGTTAAGCGTGAATGTTTTAGTTGCATTAGCGTAGTTATCATTTTTATTAGTTCCATTTACTTCAGCAGCTGTATCAGCTCCGATACTGCTAGCTTTTACGATTTCAGCTGTCTGTAACTGATATGCTTTTCCAGCAGTGATAACTGTTGAATCATTGTCATCAATACCATCAGCATTAGGAGCTTTATCTGTAATGACAGTGGTCTTTTTACCACCAGCTTCAACAGTTGCACCTCCTTGAACAAGTGCTTCTATAGAAGTTTTCTTTAATTTATTAGTAGTTATATCTTCATCACCATCAGCAACCAAAGTATACTCAGTACCGTTAATTGTTGCTTTTACTGTTCCATCATATGTGTTTCCCAATAGAGCCTTTGCTTCATCTACTGTTGAACCTATAGAATAATTCTTTCCAGCAATACTTATCTTATCACCAGCATTGAGTGTCTTTAATGTAACATCAACTGTATCACCCTTATCTGTAAGTGTAACTCCATCAAGTCCGGCATCATGTGCATTTACTTTATGTGCCTTCTCTGCTCCGTCACCCTTTAAGAGGTATGTCTCATTGAACTTTGTTGTCTCTGATACACGGTCAATCTCTGTTGTAAGCTGGTCAATCTCGTCCTGAATTGCCTTACGGTCTGTGTTAGAGTTTGTTCCGTTTGCAGACTGTGTTGCAAGCTCATTCATACGCTGAAGCATTGAGTGAACCTCTGTGAGGGCACCTTCTGCTGTCTGTACTGCTGAAACGCCATCCTCTGCATTTGTTGAAGCTCTGTCAAGTCCCTTGATCTGCTTTCTCATCTTCTCAGATATTGTGAGTCCGGCTGCATCATCTGCTGCACGGTTGATTTTGTAACCTGATGAAAGCTTCTCTGTGCTCTTTGACTGTGCGCTTGTTGTTACGTTGAGCATTCTGTTGGCATTTGCTGCCTGCATGTTGTGTTGTACTACCATAATATAATCCTCCTTGTCCCACGTTCGTGGGTTATTATGTTTGACCTCTGGAAATCCTTTTCCCGAGGGTTTTTGTAACTGCTTTGTTTTAAGTATTTGCAGTCACTTTGTTGCTTTATAACAAACGGCTTTCCGGGTTGTGGCAACTGCCACGGCCGCCTATTAACGTAATTAGTTATGCTTTCTTATCTGTTTCAGATTTTGCCTTTTTCTGTCTTTCATTCCAGATAATCTTCTTGATTTCATGCTGTGCTTCCTCTGAAATCCTTGGCTCCGGATAATATGTATCTTTCCTCTTCTCAGGATTCGGATCGTTGTTTGACCTTGAGATGTTCATCTCTCTTGGAGCATCTATCATAAGCCGTCCGTTTTTTCCGCTTCCTCCGGCATAGACCACTCTGATGTTGTCTCCGATATTCACATATTCTCCTTCTCTGAGCGTTAATTTAAGCATTATGTATACCTCCGTGCACTTGATTTAAGCTGTTTCCATGCTTATGCAAAATGTAACAATTCTCTAAGAAATGTTGCATTTTTTATCTTACAGTTACTATATCGGACATCAATTCTAATACTTTACACCCAATTACAACTTATTTAAAAAATATATTTGCCATTTATTGGTTGTATCTGCCTTTTTTGACGACCACTTTCCACAAAAATCCTTGTTCTTAGACGAAAAATGCAACATTTCTTAGAGAAATGTTGCATTTTTCATTACTATATTTTTAAATTTGAAAGTGAGGATATAATCGTATAATTTCAATTATTTTGCACTACGATTGTTTTTCACACACTTAGCTGTAAACGTTTAAAAGTTTCTTTTTCTTCAGGAATTGACAATATTCCTCCTTTTTTTTCTATGCATAGGCTTGCTACTGCATTTCCATACCTTGCAAATTTTTTTAATTCTTCAATAGAACAATCTTCAGGGTTGAGTTTGCTTTTTACAAATTGAGACATAAATCCGCCCCAAAATGAATCTCCTGCCCCTGTAGTGTCTACTACTTGACTCGAAAAACCACTTACCTTTTGATGATCCTTCCTATTACATATTAACACACCTTCTTTTCCGAGTGTCACTGCAACTATTTTTATTCCATGGTCTAATAAATAGTTTGCTGCTTCATCAGGATTTTCGTATGGCGTAAGTAAAGCAGTTTCTTCATCAGACAATTTAATCATATCTGCAAACGGAAGCATTGAACGCATACGTTCTATAGCAGTCTTCTCATCATTCCAAAGAGGTGCCCTGTAGTTAGGGTCATATGATATAACTGCACCTGCATTTTTTGCACATTTCACTGCCTGGAATGTAGTGGAACGTGCAGGTTCATCAGTAAGAGAGAGTGAACCCACATGAAAAACTTTTGTATTCTGTAAAATTTGAGTATCGACTTCCTTGTACCCTATCATTGTATCTGCTCCGGGTTTCCTTGCAAACGCAAATGATCTTTCTCCATCTTTTGTAAGATTTACAAATGCAAGTGTAGTAAATACATTATCATCCAATATAATTCCATCGCTATTAATATTTTGATTTTCAACAGCTTCTATTAAGAATTTACCATGCATGTCGTTTCCAACCTTGCCTATAAAGGCTGTTCTCAATCCTGCTTTAGCTGCTGCAGTAAGCATATTTACCGGTGCCCCTCCCGGATTACGTTCATAAAGACACATGCCGGTTTCTGAAACTCCTGCCGGTGTAAAATCAATTAATAATTCTCCCATCGCAACTATATCATATTCTTTTTCCATCCATGTCTCTCCCATTCGCAATTATTTTCCGGAAATGCTTAAATTATAGAATTCAACATTCGAATCCTGAGCAATTATACCAGTTTCAAATTCCGGTTTGGCATATATTCTATATGTGAACGCTATCTGTTCATCAATAAATGCCTCTATCATGTCATGATCCACAATAATCTTTACGTCTATTGCCCTTCCGTCTTCAATTTGCATTGTTTTCTCACAGACACGCACCCCATCTGGTCCCGGCTCGGTTGCCGGTGGAACCGCCTGACACGACTGCACCCAAAATGGATCCACTCCCATCGGAAGATTTAAAAATGAGACTCTTTGCATCGCTTTGTCAAATTCAAGAAATAAACATCCACTTGCCTCTTTATCAGACTTTAAAAGAATACCAAACGTATCATATGTTTCTCTTGGTACTATTTTGCATGTCAGCATATAGCTTTCTTCCGTGTGTCTCAAAAATCCATATGAACAGCTTTCCAGCGCATTCAATGTTATAGTTTTTTCACCATAATCTTTTGCATTTCCAAGAACTGATATATATTTCCAATTAACAGCTTTATCAAATATATGCTCATATTCACATGGTAACTTTACATTTAACTCTCCATTTTCGGTTGGCACCACTTCATGTGGAATACAAAATGTTCCACCCCAATACCATTCACCTTTGTCACTCTGCTCTGCACGATCATGCGCCCATCCAAAATAAAAACGTCTTCCATCATCATTTTGCATTGACTTAGCAGCATAAAAGCGTCTTCCACCAATACCATCCTTTTTAGGTTTTCTCCACGGACCAAAAGGAGACTCTGATACACGGTATATTGTATTTACAAACTCTGAAAATCTTGAGTAAGACAAATACCAGTGACCTCCCATCTTGTACATTTCCGGACATTCCGGACAGTTTGTATGCCCCGGTGAATATATTGGACCATAGTACGTCCAATCCTTTAAATTCTTTGAACGGTACAGCACTATACAGCCCCTTCGTGTAACCGGCATATCAAGTCTTCTCGCTGAAATCAAAATCCAATAATTTTCATCTTCTTCATTATAAAAAACATACGGATCTCTCCAATCAAGTTTTTCATAAAGCTCTGTCATCGGAGTAATAACCGGATTTGCGATATCTTTTGTCCACGTTATTCCATCATCGCTTGTTGCGTGACATATGGTCTGCTGAAACTCCGCTGTTAGACAATATCCTGTATAAAATGCATGATATTGTCCCTCACCATATATTACTGAACCGGTCCACACTCCTGAAGCATCCGGTTCATCTCCTTCTCCCGGATATAATGCCGTCGGAAGCTCCTGCCAATGCACTAAGTCATCCGATATACTATGGCTCCAGGTTGTACGCAGTCTCTCCGGATAGACGGTCGTTCCCGGTGGAGATGTAAGTGAAAAAATATGATATTTTCCTTCGTGGTAAAACGGAATTGCATCTCCCGTAGAATCCGCGAAAGACATTTTACGAAAAATTTCCATTTGCTTATCTTTCTCTGTATCGTAAAAAACGAACAGATTTCCTTTCCAATTTATTTTGCAGCCCTTACCTTATTTTTTAACAACGCTATTTTATCCTTCTGACAATCCAGCAGAACTGCACATGCAATAATCAGACCCTTAATGATTAGCTGCCAATAAGATGAAACTCCTATCAGATTTAATCCATTGGAAATAATTCCAATTACCATCGCACCAAATACGGTTCCACTTATCCGGCCCTTTCCTCCGGTCATTGATGTTCCACCAAGTACACATGCTGCAATTGCATCCAATTCATATCCACTTCCTACTGATGGCTGTCCTGAATACATTCTTGAGCAAAGAACAAGTCCTGCGAAGGCTGCAAGCGCACCCGAAAGCGTAAATACAATAATTTCTATTTTTTTAATAGGAACACCAGATAGTCTTGCAGCTTCCCTGTTTCCTCCAATTGCATATACATAAGTTCCAAATTTAGTTTTGCTTAAAAGGAAACTGAATATTGCAATCAAAATTACCATATATACTACCGGAAGCGGAATTACATTGAACAAATATCCTGTACCTATAGCTATAAACATCTTATCTGTAATACGTGTAGACTGTCCACCTGTATACACATATGCAATACCACTTGCAATATTCATCATTGCCATTGTAATAATAAATGCAGGTACCTTAAAATGAGATACTATAAATCCACTGATAAATCCAGCAAGAGTTCCTACTGCCAATCCAATAATTATTGCTACTATAAGTGGCATTCCCTGATTTACAGTAAGTCCAACCGTAAGGGTTCCCGACATCGCAACAATTGAACCAACCGACAAATCAATGTGTCCCAGTATAATTACGAGAGTCATTCCCAGTGCGATATATGTATTTATTGAAATTTGTCTTAAAACAGAAATTATATTATTGGTTGTAAGGAATTTATCCGTTGCAATTGACACTATTACGCACATAATAATCAATACTGCAATAATTCCTATATTGCCTTTTATAATTGAAGTGAATGGATTTCTTTTTCCAAATGCATTTACTTCTCTTTTCTTCTCACTCATATTACTCTACGCCTCCTGCAGCATACTTCATAATTTCTTCCTGATTCATCTGGTCTTTTCCGAGCTTTCCAACAAGCTTACCCGCTCTTATAACACAAACGTTATCACACATGTTGATAATCTCCGGCAATTCACTTGAAACCATAATAATTGCAATGCCGGCCTTTGCCAGTTCATTTATTACAGTATATATTTCATACTTGGCATTTACATCTACGCCTCTTGTAGGCTCATCCAGAATCAATACATCCGGCTTTGTTGCAAGCCATTTTCCAAGTACAACCTTCTGTTGATTTCCACCCGAAAGACTACCTGCTTCAATCTCCGGAGAAGCTGCTTTAATCCTAAGTCTTTTACTATAATGTTCAATAATCGAATCACGCTTTTTTTCACTGATAGCAATTCCATTCATGCAAAAACGCAGACTTGATAAAGTTAAATTGAATGCAACGCTGTTTCCCAGTACAAGCCCCTGTTTTTTTCTGTCCTCAGGAACCAATGCGATTCCTGATTTAATTGCCTGCATAGGATTTTTAAAATGCACTTCATCTCCATTCAGGAAAATCTGACCGGCATCATATGGTCTTGCTCCGAAAACAGCTTCCATAATCTCACTTCTTCCAGCGCCTACCAGCCCTGCAAATCCAAGTATCTCGCCTTTATGAACCGAAAAGCTTATATCTTCAAATGTTCCCTGACGTGATAGATTTTTTACTTCAAGTGCAATTGGAGCATGTTCCACATCGCAATAATCTCTTACATAGAAATTATCAAGATCTCTTCCAACCATCATTGCTACCAATTCATTCGCATTCGTCTCGACAGTTTTTTTTGTTCCTACATATGTTCCGTCTCTGATAACAGTAATTCGATCTGATATTCGGAATAACTCTTCCATTCTATGAGAAATATAAATAATACTTACTTTTTTCTTCCTTAGATTCTCAATAATTCCAAATAGCTGCTCCACCTCTTCATTTGAAAGAGATGATGTAGGTTCATCCATAACAATTATTTTTCCGTTAAACGATACAGCTTTTACAATCTCTACCATTTGTTGTTGTGCGATAGTCAGCTTCTCAACTACTGTTTCAGCTTTTATATTGACCCCCAGGGCAGAGATCATATCTGCTGCCCTGCGGTTCATCTCCGCTTCATCCAAGGTTCCAAGTCTAGTTCTAATTTCTCTTCCCAAAAACAGATTTTGTGCAACTGTAAGGTAAGGCACCAATACTATTTCCTGGTGTATAATACCTATACCATTTGCTCTTGCTGCTGGGACTCCATCAATTTTTACTTCTTTTCCATTAACTTTTATCAATCCACAATCCGGCTGATAAATTCCGCCAAGCACTTTAATTAATGTTGACTTTCCTGCTCCATTCTCACCAAGCAGTGCATGTACTTCGCCCAGTTCCAAAGAAAAGTCAATTCCATTTAAAGCGTAAATACCCGCAAAGCTTTTCTTTATCCCTGTCATTTCTAATACTGTCTGTCCCATAATAACTCTCCCTTATTATTGCCATTCTTTAAGAGTTTTCTCAGCCTCATCCTTAGACACTAAATGCGAATCGAGATATACCTTTTTCTCATCAATTTTAGTATCTCCATTAACATACTTTACAGCTTCCTTAAAAGAATAATCTGCAATCTGTACAGGTACCTGACATGCAACAGCTGTAAATTCATCATCCAGTAATGCCTGTTTTCCATCCGGTGAGGCATCAATACTATATACACCAATTTTGCCTGTTTTATTTGCTGCTTTAATAGCAGCTGCAGCACCAAGTGCAGATGGATCATTGATACAGAAAAATGCATCCATATCAGGAGATGCTGTAATAATGTCTTCTGCCAGCTCCATTGATTTGTCTAAGGCTGCTCCGCCATCCTGCTGTGCTACTATCTTAAACTTATCTTTGCTGTCTCCAAGTCCATCAAGAAATCCATTTACACGATCAACACAGCTTTCATTTGAAGGGAAATCCAAAATTGCAATATTTCCTCCATCCGGATGATCCTTAACCATCTGTTCTCCAACAAGCTGTCCTGCCATATACGCATTAGTTCCAACAAATTGTGTTACAAAGCTCTCAAGGTCATCATCAATAACTGCAGTGTCTACATTAAATATAGGAATACCAGCTTCGCTTATTTCTGCCAGTCCTGATGTTATTCCTGCTGAATCAACAGGAATAACAAATACTGCATCATATCCATTATTTGCTACATCTGACAACTGGCTAAGCTGCTTATTCAAATCATAGTCAGGATCTAAACATGTATATGATATTCCATCTTTGTCACACAGTTCTTTTAGCTTTGAATCAATTGAGCTTTGAAATGTATTGTTTAAGGTATTAGTACAAAATGCAAACGATAATCCATCATTTGTATTCTTACCAGAATCCGTACCATTCTTTGATGACTTACTATTGCCACATCCTACAGTAATCCCTGCTGCCATACACAGGCATAAGCCCAATGCTAATAATTTTTTTATTTTTGCCATAGTTTTTTCCTCCATTTTTTAAATTTACGTAAATTTATTTGTTTTTGTTTGTTTCTGTGATTACATGATATATTTTGCTCTATTATTTGTCAATATTTTTACGTAAAACCTTGTTTAATTCATCGTTTTCAACAATTATACGATTGTGTTTTGCGCAAATTAACATTTCAAAAATATTTTTTACGTAAATTTCCAACAACTAAAAAAAAGAATACCAAAATGATATTCTTTTTCTTCGCATATATTTCTTTTTAGATATTTAATTTTATTTGGCATTATTTAATTTCTTCAGGCATTCCCTCATGAAAAATATCCTTCCATGCCCTTCCTAGCTGCTTAGCATCCACAACATACGGCTGCACTCCAACATATTTCGGCACATCATTACTTAATAAAGATTTCGCTACCACATGCGCAGCTGTTCTTCCCTGCTCATAAGGTCTTTGAGTACTTAATCCCTTTACAATACCACTTTCCATAAATTGTGCAATTTTATAATCTAAATCAGTTGTAAATATAGCGATGTCTTCTCTATGCATCTCTTTCAACGCCTTAATTGCCAACAGCGCCGGTCTATCCCAGCTTACATACAAGACTTTAATTTGTGGATTCTCAGTAATCATATCTTTACAAACCTGATATGCATTTTCAATTTCTCCAAAACCTCTTATTGCCTTAATATCTATATTTTTGTATTGTTCTGAAATAATTTTTTCCACTGCCTCATCTCTGGCACGCGTACCATAAAAGACCGCTCCATGTATGATAAATCCGGCTTCCACGTGTTTTCCTTTACAGTACTCCCCCATCATTCTGCCAACATTAACTCCATTTTCAATCTCATTAACAGACACACAGCAAACATAACTATTTTTTTCCATATTCTCAGGGACATTACTCAGGAAAACAAGCTTTGACACCTTTGCCAATTCACGGAATTGTTCTTTTGTTTCTTTATCATCAGCCGGAATTGCAATTACAGCATCCGGTTTCTGTAAACGAATACCTTCAAGCTGTGCATTTTGCAAAGATGCATCAAAATGTGCATCTGTTACTGATATAATATCAATTCCGTATTGTTCCAACTCATCGCGGATTCCCTTTTCGTGTAATTCCGCCCATGATGTTCCTGTATAATGAAACGAAATTGCCACACGGAAATTTCCAGCACGCAAACGGCTCTTTTCCTCTTTTGTTATGACTATTGATTCCGGTGTAGCTGCTTCTTCTCCAAAAGGTCCATTATCCAACATTCTTGTGGATTTTCTTATTATCAACTCTACATCGGCATAATAATCCTGTTCAATCACATGTCCTGTATTTATCTTTTCAAAAAGCATATTTACTGCTCGTCTGCTCAGCCCTTCAACATCTCTCTTTAAAATCGTCAATGGTGGATACGTTAACTCCGACCATCCCTCATCACCAAATCCAACAACCGATATCTCTTCAGGACATTCAATACCTCTATCCCTCATAGTTTTCATAAGATATAAAGTAATTCTATTTCCTCCTGCCATAATTGCAGTTGGCATATATCGTCTCATCGCTTTTTGTATTTCCAAAATACAGTTATCAGCTCCGGATTCGATATTAATGTCTGAAATATTTGCATCATTTGTATTGATTCCATGTTCTTCTAATGCAAGTAGAAAGCCTCGTGTTCTTTCATCTCTCGTCGTACTCTTCAAGCTTTCTCTTAAAAACAAAATATTCTTATGACCACATTCTAACAGATAATCAGTTCCCTTGAAAATGGCTTCTCTATCTCGAAATTCAACAGCGTCTATACCATCTCCCAAAATATTTCTTTCCATGCAGACAAATGGAATTCCAGATTCAATCAGCTTTTTATAATCTGCCGCAACATCACTGACTGGTACATGTATAATACCTGCTGTTTTTTTATTCTGTATCAGTCCCTCCAGTACCTGAGCCTCTTCTTTAATATCATTATCCGTAATTGCAATATAAAACTGATAACCCTGAATGCTGACATATTTTTTTAAATATCCCACCATATCACGATAAATCGTACTTTCAACATTTGGAATAACTGCAACTATTTCCGACTGCCTTCCAACCTTGAGTCGTCTTTCTTTTTCTTCTATTTTTTTATGATATCCGGTTTCTATAATAATATTTTCTATTTTTTTAACAAGGTCCGGACTCACATATCTTGTTCTGTTTATAACATGCGAAACGGTTGCGATTGAAACCCCTGCCATATCAGCTATATCTTTTATAGTAACCTTTTTTGCCATAATGATATTCCCTCTTCTTTTAAAATTTATATCGTATAATTGTTATATACATTCCCTTATATTCCCATAGTTCTATTGCATTTGATAATGTCCTGACTTTACTATAGGAATCATTTTACACCATATCTACTGTATTTAGTAGTCCAACTTCATACAGATTTTTATATTTTTTATAAATTCATTGCTTATAATGCAGAAAAAAGACCTTGAGTTCATTATAAACCCAAGGTCTTTCGTGCTCCCCCATAACACCATACTCTTTATCCGCCAAAATCATACACCTCATTCAATTCAGGTATAGATGGTGCTGCTCGCTGATATCTGCGTTTTCTTTATACATTTCACCTTTCAAAACAAGATTATCTGCATATCCTGACATTTCAAGCTTACGAAGAAACTCTTCCTTGTTCTATTAGATTTTGAAGTATCTGATAGGATATACCTTTCCTTGTAAATTCGCAAGTACACATTATTCCTCCATATCGTTCAAATATTGATTCATAATTCATAACTGTATTCATGCACATATCCTTAAACAACTTCATACAATTTCTCAATAGTTTTTGTATCAAGTTTTAAAAATAAATAAGCTTATTATAATTTTTTCAGGAAAAATTTAGGCTGCTATGCAGATAGATATTTTTCCTGTCTTCCCCCGCACATTTTATGTTATAATCATCTGACGGAGGTACATCATGAAAATAACTACTCTATGCTATATAGAACACGATGGACAATATCTCATGCTTCATCGTATTAAGAAAGAAAATGATATAAATGAAGGAAAATGGATTGGTGTTGGCGGTCACGCCGAGAATGGTGAATCACCCGAAGAATGCTTGCTCCGCGAAGTCAAAGAGGAAACAGGGCTCACACTCACATCATACCGTTTCCGCGCACTCATAACTTTTATAAGTGATAAACAGGAGCCTGAATTGATGTGTCTTTTCACCGCTGATGAATTTTCCGGCAAGCTTATCACATGCAACGAAGGTGACCTCAAATGGGTGGATAAAACTATCGTGCCCACACTTCCTACCTGGGAAGGCGACGCTATCTTCTTAAAGCTCCTGCTTGAAAATGAAGAAAATTTCTTCACACTTAAGCTTGTATATGAAGGTGAATCACTGGTTGATCAGAAGCTTGAGATTTATTAGTATTATCCTGCCACAAGACTATTTACAAGCTTCTGCATATCTGCCTCCCAGTTTCTTTCCCTGCTATAATAAACACAGCCATATATTTCCGGGTATTTGAGATTCACGCTGGAGCAGAGAATTACAGGTATTGTGATTTTGTTCTTAATCACTCTGTCAATCAGAACATCTCCTGATTGTTCCTCTCTGCCGCCCGGCTCGTCGGGATAATACATATCAGTAATTATCAGATCATACGGATTATTACTATCCATTGAGTTTTTAATCTGTTTCCACCCGTCTGCGAGATTATTGGACCATTCGACATCTTTAATCCCACATCCTGACAGGGCTTTGCAAATGTCATTGTGTTTAAATGTATCATCTTCGATATTCAGTACTCTCATGTGAATCCTCCTGACTTTATCTGTTTAAGTATTCATTTCATTTTGCATTCGTCTCCTCAAGCTCATGCTTTTGCATTATGCGGTTGCGGTCGCTGAGTATCGCAAGCATTTCATCGGCGATTTCCTCCATTGGAAGCTTTTTATAGTGTGACAGATATCCTATCATCCTTTGAGCTGTCCAGTCGGTATTTAGGTTTTTCGTTATCTCATCGCAAAACGGCTCCGGATACCCACGCCTGAGCAATATATCATATAGCTCCATACTCTTTGCTGTCCTGGGTTTCATATAGTGCCTCTCCAATTTTCTCAATCAATGTCACATCCGCCGGCAACTACTTTACATCTACATATATCTGCATTCTTATATCCAGCTAAAATCGCCACCTGTCACAGCAAGCGATAACAGCTTATCCATCTTCTCTACCTCTTCAGCACCTCTAACCATCTGAATAAGCTTCGCAGATTCTACAACTTTTGGCATCTCCTCATCAGGTCCTATCTCCATATCTGCTTCTTCTCCACAGTATGGACATACCAATGTTGGTGCAATTTTTAAATCCAAGAACCTGCTTCCACACTCCTTACACTCATAATAACCGCACTGCTCTGTGCCATCCGGTACATAATACATATATAATTTCCTGCCTTTCATTTCCTTTAGTGTTATTTCCATGTCTTCCATACATCCGGCCGGTATCCGATTGTTGACTGCCTGCCGTTTCTAACCACCGGTGTCTTAATCACCTGCGGATTTTCAAGCACTTTATCCAGCTTGTCCTCATCTGCTATGTACTTTATAAGTGCCAGCAAATCCTTATCTTTGCCATCCCAGTTAATCATATTGTCAAGACCGCCATTCACCTGGGCGACAGAATTAAATTCGCCCTTGCTCATACCTTTTTCCTTCATATCGATAAACTGAAACTTTATCCCACGCTCCTTGAAAAATCGCTGTGCTTTCTTTGTGTCATTACATTTCTTTGTTCCGAAAATTTGTATGTTCATGCTATTTTTCCTTATATTTATTGTATTCTGATAACTTAAGAAACATCCACATAAAATAGTTATTCATTTTTGCAATTGTCTATGATTTTGCAAAATCATATGCCAGCTGCAAAATCTTGTGATATACTATCTTCAAATGAAGGTGTTTTCATGGAATTTAAAGAGAGATCCGATAAAAAAATACTTGATGACATAAAATCAGCCGGTCAGACATTTTTAGGACTCCGAATGGAAGACCTGCTTCTGAGAATCAACGAGCTGGATGATACTGATAGTAAAAAGCAACTCATTCAGGAATACTATGAACATCAAATTGGAACTCATGACGATAAATTTAACGGTACCCGAACCAGAGTGAATTCAGCAATTCGTATAATTGCAGCAGATAAAGTTTTATTTGCACTTAACGTAATAACCAATTCTAATTTCAGGGTGCCACCAGATGCTGTGCTTAAAGCCAGTGAAACTATAGCAAAAATAGAGCGTGGAGAAATAAAACTGCCTGTTTTATCATAGCTCTTCGTCATCCGCCATATTAAGCTCCTTGAAAAATAACATCATTATGATATTCAATAAATTCTTTTTCTGGTAAAAACTTATCTGGCAATACTATTTCTTTACCATTATAGTAATTAAGCCATTGCTTGGATTTAGGTCTCCTCCCTTAATGTTAATCTCTAATTTTGTCAATTTCTCCATATATTGTAATCGAAAAAACACCATTGTACAATGGTCGGATTTCAAAAATTCCGGTTCTTTATAATCTGCAACATTTCCCATTAATGCACCCTTGAAAAATAATCCATCAATATTCCTTTGATATGATTATATCTTCTCGCATATGAGTTTTCCACCCGGATAATTTCCATGTTGTGTGCCTTACATATCGCATTTTTCTTTCTGTCCCGCTCTTTCACCACCGCATCCTCAAAGTGCTCTTTTCCATCCAATTCTATGGCAAGTATTGGCAATTCGCTTCTGCCTTGTTTTTCGTATACAACAAAATCAAAACGTCCCATGTAAAACAAGTCATCATAGGTTATGTTATCTCTGAATACCTGTGATATGGCAACCTCCTTGTGTATTACATATTTACTCTGCGAAAGCCAGATATTTTCAAGAGCATGAGTAAGATTTTCGAGAAAAGCATTTTCTGTAGCTGTCGAGAACGGCTGTATTCCCAGTGCTCGTGAGCTTATATGCTTTTCAGTAATTTTTGAATGGCCATTTGTCTTTATATACTGCGCCAGCTCGTACAAATCATCATCAGCTTGTCCCGCATGCAGTCTTTCCAGTTCTTTTCCATTTGTGAGGAGCACCAGCTTCTCCTTTGCTCTGGATGTCGCAACATTTATGAGCTCCTTATTATTTTTAAGCCAGTTATATGTACCTGAGCTTGTCCTTTCAGAGATTGCTGTAGAAAACAGTACTACATCCTTCTCATCGCCCTGAAATGCATGAACCGTTCCACAGACAAGATTGCTCAGTTTATTCTGCTTTATTGCATTTTCAATCAATTGCTTTTGATTGACAAACGGCGTAATCACGGCAATGCTTTTATCTTTATTTAAAAGCGCATATTCCACCACTTCCTCAACCTCAGCCGGAGAAGTATTTTTTATCTGTGTGTTATCGCTTTTCACATCCATATAGACAAGCGGTTCAGGCTCCTTACTCTTTGACTGTATCTTGAGCTTTGAGTTATAGTATTTTTTATTGTTAAAACCTATTATTTCTTTATTGCATCTATAGTGATTTCTCAGAAGCACCTCATCACTTACTGCATCACAGGCAAGATACGTTTTATAGATTGAATTTTCCCTATAATCGTACTCATCTGATACATGATACCTGCGACGAAGCTTTTTGTTTGTCAGTTCTCCAAGCAGGATAACCGGATTTAGCTGTTGCGGATCTCCCACCAGCATCAGTTTTTCTCCTCTGATTATAGGCACAAGTGAGATTGCCACATTACACTGACTTGCCTCATCCATAATTGTCATATCAAATAAAGGCTCAGGCTCACCTATTTTATGCGCAGAAATGCATGTCGTTATGATTATAGGAAAAACTCGCTGAAGCTTTCTTACATTTTCAGATTTGCACATATATTTGTTAAACTCATTCACCAGCTTCTCTGGTGTCTCATCAGAATCCAGTATCTGTCTAAGCTCCTGGAATTTAGGTTCCTCGAGCGCCTTTATATAGCGTGCAGATGTGTAAAACAGATACTGATAAAATTCATCCTCATTTCTATCCAGAAACTGCATAGCATCAGCATCCGATATCTCACCGATAGCAGCTATCCTTTTATCAAGCTTCTGCATCTGATAGCCTTGCAGATCTGTCTGAAACGGCAATAGCTTCATAGTATTTTTCATATGTTCCTGATATTTCATCAGATGTGTAAGTGTCTCTTTTCTCTCCTTTAAATCCAGAATTTCCTCATATTCCTTTAGACGTGCAGACAAACGCTTTGCCCTGTCTATACGATCATCCTTCCGCTTATCAAGTGTAGAGGCAAAAATCTGCAATGACTGCACCTGTGTACGCAGCTCATTAATATATTTAATTGCCTCCATTACTTTTTCTGTATTCCCCAGGCGAAGCACTGGAAAAGGGATTGTCTTCCCACGATACTTCATGGATGAGAGCTTTTCAAAAACATTATCTATCGGGACGTTATTATATGATGCAAACAGCACTGTAACATTGTTAAAAAATGCTGTTACTATCGTGTTTATTATAGTATTTGTTTTGCCAGTGCCGGGTGGTCCCTGAATATATGCAAGAGGGTATTTCATAGCATTGTTTATTGCAAGCAGCTGATCCAGATTTATATTTTTATTAATCAGTGCAATCGGATATGCCTTCGTCCTTCTTGGTCTCTCAAGAAGCTCTCCAAAAAATGCCTTTATTGGATATGTCACATTATCAGCCTCAAACATATCCATAATTGCCTTATATTCTTCGTGCAGATTGAGAACCACGTCCATTCCAAGTCCAATAACATACGGCATATCATCTACTATGGATTTGTTGCCACCATGCTCCGTTATTGCATCCTTTATTTTTTCCAGATTTTTCTCAAAATCCTCCAAAAGCTCATATTCATCGGCATCTAAAAATTTCCTTGCATTTTCCTGTTTTCCATCTATAGAAAACTGCGTACACACCGTAATCTCCTCATCCGGTTTAAATATATGATTTTTTACATCAAGATTTAGATTTCTATATGCAAGAACATAGAGTCCTTTATTAGTGTTTATACTCAGGACATTTATTGCCAGCCTCTTAACTTTTAATGATCCGCTTTTTCTTTTTTCCCGCGATGAAAAATACTGAAATTGAGCAACCACTTCCCTGAATTGCTGGTCTGTAAGCTGATACATACCACAGTTAATCCGCTCTCTGTCAATGTAATGAATCAAGTCGTAATCTGTGATATACGGAGTCGTATCAAGCTTATTACATATCTCAAGATAATTTAGTATTTTTAAATTTGCTGAGCTGTCAAATATATTTTTGTAACGCTCTGGATGCATCTCAATATCTTCAACAAGTATCTTGTTTTCAGGGCAGTATGTCCCCTCTATTATCTCAGTAGACAATATTGAATCGATAAATATCCTGTCATATTCTCCAATCGTAAGCTGTCCCAGATGAAGTCCATCAACCTTCATAGTTCGGCTTCTCGGATCAATGTCTCTTATCCCTATCCAATATTTCGTCACCTGATCTGCCTTGTTTCGATATTCTATTTTCAACCATTTTCCCTCATGTATGGCTCTGAAAATATCCCTGCAAATTTGGTTCATACTGCCTCCCACAGCTCATTCCATCCTGCATATCCCATCGACACAAAGTATCTAAACCATATGCGCCATGCATCATAAAACAGGCTGTCTTTGTTCTCCTCCGCCAATATCACCAAAGCATCACACCTTACTACATAGTCCTTATCCTTTGTGAAACGACCGGTTGATATGCCATTTTTGTAAAGCTCATACAGATTTTCAAGGGCAGCCTTTGCTGTTGCCATGTCAAATTTGCAGACCCCACTTTCGCTGATTTCATTGAATTTAAGACACTCCCTATAATTTTTTTCTATAACGTTATCTGATACTTTATTTTCCATATTATCACATTCATCCCTTTAACACCATCTCATGCCACTCTTCTCCGCCCCAGGTAGAGTCAGCAATCCCCAGATCCTGCAATCCAAACTTCTTATACATCTCTACCTTCTGCTCTAAGCATGTCAGAAACAGCTTTTTTCGTCCGTTTGCCTTTTCACGCTGGCTGTAGCGGTACACAAGCTCTCTGGCAAGGCCCTGTCCACGATACTCCGGCAGCACGTCAAGGCCCAGAAGCATCACATTTTTACCGTTTTCATCGCATAAATCGATGTCCGTGAAGAACTCATCCCTGAACTTTTCCTCGTCTGTTGCCACACCATTTAAAAAGCCCGCCAGCTTACCGGTTGATTTGTCAATTACCACGAGAAATAACTGTGGTACTTTTGCAATTCTCTCTGTCATTGCCTTTGGAGAACATGCCTCATTCGGTGGGAAACATATCTGCTCAATTGCTATTGCCTGTTCTACCTCGTCTGGGTGTATACTTCTAAATTCAAAATTATCTGTCATTATTTTATACCTCATTCTTCTGTTTATCATATGTTAATTTTTTTGTTACCGGCCACTCTCAAGCGTGAACAGTAAAATTTTTTGTATATGTATATAATACGTGTTTTTGCTGATATAATCAATAATCCCCCAAATACCAAAATCAGCCACAAAAGCATTTTACTGCTTTTACGACTGATTTACATTGAAACCTGACAAAAACCTCCTTTTTACTTTAATGATAAACTTAAAGCGCAAAGGAGGTCAATGTTCATTTATGAATACCTACAATTAATTATGAAAGAACGATAATGCTTCCTTCAATCCATCAGACTCATCATTCATGTGTCCTGCCATTTCTGAAACTCCGTTCATCATGGCATTGAGCTCCTCGATGTTGGCATTCATCTCTTCGGTTGCTGCGGCATTTGCTGCGCTGACGTCTGTCAGGCTGTTGCTGCTCTTCGTGATGTCATCGTTCAGCTCAATCATCGCAGTGACAAGCTCTTCGATTTCATCAGCTTTTTCTGCTGTCTTTTGAATCTGCTCATCAAGTGAGCCAAATTCATCGAGTACTGCCTTAATCTCTTCCTTCTGCTTGGCATTGTCCTCGACGATGGTGCCAGATGCCTGTACACAATACCTGCACTCTTCAACCAGTGATGATATTATCTGCTTGATATTCTCAAGCTCCGTATTGGTATTGTCTGAGAGCACTCGAATCTCCTGTGCCACTACTGCGAAGCCTTTTCCTGCATCGCCGGCTCTGGCCGCCTCTATAGATGCATTGAGTGACAAAAGATTGGTTTCACTGGATATTTCCTCAATGACAGAGACAATATTGCTCACCTTGTCAACCGTAGTATTTACAGTTTCTATGCGTTTTGAAATTGCTGAGATACCCTCATCCATCTTGTGGCTGCTATCCTGCATGGATTTAATCTTGTCATTCATGATTTTACTGCTATCCTGCACTGCTACCGTCTGGTTTTTGATTTCATCAACAGAGGCATTAATGTCCTTTGTTTCATTGCTCATCTCCAGAAGATTTTCATTAATCTTGGAAATAGATGCTGCCATGCCTGTAGAGCCCTCTGCAACATCCTCGACTGCCTTGGATATCTCGTTATTTGCAGCAAGTGTCTGACTGCTTGTGTCATTGAGCTCATAGCTGTTTGATGACATCGTATCACTGGAATTTCTTATCTTTCCGACTATACTTCCAAGCGATTGTGTGAGCTCCTTCATCTTTTCTATAATCAGGCCTATCTCATCATTTGACTCCTTGACCACACTGAAATCTGCCTCAATATTACCATTGGCAACATCCTCAATTATTGTACTGACCTTTACAAGCGGTCTCATAAGCCTGCGTCCCATTATGAATGAGATAATAATTGCAATAAGCACAACAATAGCAATGATTCCAACGGCAACTCCTGTTACAGTAGTGATTCCTGCAAGTGCCTCAGATTCATCTGCTGTAAGCACAAGTATATTTTCATTGTTCAAAATCGTATATGCCGAATACTTTGTTGTTCCATTGAAATCATATTCTACAACAGTCGTGCCCGGTTTTTTGCCATCCTGAAGCTGTTGTACAACGCCTTTAATTACAGCATTCTCAACAGGCTGTCCAACCTTTTCCTTTGTAGGATGATAAAGCATTGTGCCATCATTTTGAACCACATACATGTATGCACTGTCCATGCCTTCAAGCTTTACATCTGAAAGATTATTGGCATAACCATCATAATCCAGATCATCAACACCTGAATTACTAATCTCATTTTCCATGATTTTTGACGTTGTATTAACAACATCTACCATGGTATGCTTGACACTGTCTGTAATTTGTTTTTTGGAGCTTTCAAGAATAAATACCATACAAATTACATTTGAAACTATAACAGCTAAAATCACCATTACTATGATTTTGGCTGCAAATGTACCTCTTTTTTTAGTTTTACTCTGTTCCATATGACCATCTCTCCTATCCTACTGCTACTGCTACTCCTTTAGCTTAAAATTATAAGACAATATTACCATTTTTGGTGAAATTATACAATAGTTTATCAGTAAATAAAAAATTTATCTACATTTTGCCTTTGATTAATTTGTCGCGCAAATAGGGTTAATGTTCAATCATAAACAGTTATACTATCTATTCCACATTCTTTAGTGCCATGTCCATCGGGATTCTCTTTATTCTGCTGAAATCAAATACTGTCACTATCAGGTAACCGATGAGCACAAACACAAACATCTTTACATAGCCGACAGGTGTCATATGGAATGAAAACCATCCGCTGAAGGTCTGAAGCATTATGCGCCATACAATGTCCATTACTTTTGCACCAAGCACTACGCTGATGATATCTGATATAACCACCACGATGGATGTTGAGACCAGATAAAGACTTGCAATTTCTCTGTTGTCGTAGCCTAAAATCTTGGTCATAGATATGGCTGTCTCATTTTTCTCGATGATGAGCTTCGTGAGCAGATATATCATGACGGCTGAGAGCAGTATGCAAAGCACCTGGAAGTACTGCATGTATGAGCCCATGGAGTGGTCGAGCTGGTCTGCCATTTTGGTGATGTCGCGTATCGTGATTGTTGTCGCGATATTGCTCTCATCGATATCCTTTATCTTTGTATCCGACAAAAATCCGCTGAATCTGCCATCTGCAAAATCAAAGGTATCCGCAAAATGCTCTATCGGCATAAATACCGCGATGCTCTGGGATTTATCGTAGGTTCCCTTCACCTTGAATTTGTATGTTTTTTTCTCGTACTGTGCATCAAGCTTTATTGTATCGCCCGGTTTTATACCATATTTATCTGCAAATGAGTCTGATATGTACACCTCGTTATCCTTAAGCGAATCCATGCCCTTAAGCTTTACGTATGCACTGTCTGTTTCCACTCCGTAGACTGACACCTCCTCGTCAAACTCATCTGTTCTCCTTAAGAGCGATGTCATGTCAAATTTCTCTGCGTCACTGTTGCCGGTTTCAAGCACGTTTCCGTCTGCATCGACATAGGATTTGAGTACATACTGATATTTTGCAAACATCATACTGTCTGTATTTTTCTTGTAATAATCAAGTGTATCCGGCATGCCGACTGCCATCGCGAGCATTACCATGATGAAAAATATTCCCACAAAGAGTATCAGATAGTTTGCCACATTCTGGAACATGATTCGCAGTCTGAAACGGCTCATGAAGTTCCAGCGCGGAAGCCGCATTGCTTTTTTACGCTTTGTTTTCTTAAGGTCATGACGCAGAAACTGAAGCGGTGTGTGCTGTATCATGCGGATTATCACGATAAGATTTACAACCAGCATTATAATCACCGGAGCAAGCGTTGTTTTTATGAATGCACCCGGATTCCAGATTGTATGGTATGTCGGCAGGCTGTAGCTGTTGTAATACATGCCCACAACCACATCCTTGAATACCGTATAGCCCAGTATATTTCCTACTACTGCTGCCAGAAATGTCACAATGACAGGCATTGAAAGGTAATGCCTAATAAGCTCTCCCTTTGTGTAGCCCGACGCGCGAAGCGTGCCTATCGCTGATGATTCATTTGCTATCGTATTGCTTATGGTCACTGCAAAAATGAATGCGATTATCACAATAAGAATGTCTAAAAGCACTCCTCCCATGGCCTTGTCTGAGCCCATATCGTCCGTGGCAAAATTAATTGCCGGATTTGAGTAGCGCGGTGTGTAGTCCTCCACCTCATTGCCTGCTGCCATAACCTGTGACACCATCGCCTCCAGAAAGTCATCTGATTTTTCCTTCTGCTCTATGTCGTCAGCCGGCTCATCCTTGTATTTCCATGCATATGTATAGTGAATGCTCTTGTCCAGGCGCTCAAAGCCCTCCTTTGTCACCATTGCCACGTCAAACTTTATCGCATCAAACATCATATCGGTCTTCTTTTCATGCAGTGTGGAATAATTGACATATGCGATAAGGCCCGATACCTTGTATTCTTTTCCGCTGACCTTTATTGTGTCACCGACATTCATGCCCACGTTGTCTGCATGCATTCTGTCCACAGCGATTTCGTTCTCATTTTGTGGAAAAGAACCCTTTATGAGACATGCAAGGTTGATATCCTCGGTCTTTGTATATACACGAATGGTTCCGTCCTTTTTGCCGTCTGCGTCGTAGTCCTCAGTCTCGTTGCGATAGAAATTCTCGTAGAGCGTGACAGAAGTTTTGCTGCTATCGCTGTCTTTTTCGTCTGGAGCTGTTTTTACCTCGCCTGACTCGATAGCCTTAACGAGCTCGCTGTCAGCCTTATCCCTAAGCTCAAAATGTCCATCCTCCTGCTTGTACTTACTCACTCCCTCATCCGCAGATGTGAGCATACTGTTGTTTGCTACATACATTCCGGATACAAAGCCGATTGTCAGCACAAGGAAAAGAAATACTACGAGATATTTCTTCCAGTCGCCGATAATTTCCTTTGGTATGCGCTTTATCAGAGGATTTTTTATCTTTTTCCTGCTCATAGGTCAAACCCTCCTTACCACTCAAGTTCTTCGGCCGAAACCTTATTTGTATTGATATCGTTGTGGCGCACGGCTCCGTCTCTGAGCTTTATCACGTGGTCTGCCATGTTTTTGATGGCCTCATTGTGTGTGACCATGATTATGGTGTTTCCGTACTTTTTGTTAACATCCTCTATGAGCTTCAAAATCTCCTTTGAGGTGTTGTAATCAAGTGCTCCTGTCGGCTCGTCGCAGAGCAGTATATCCGGATTTTTCACGATTGCACGCCCTATTGACACACGCTGCTGCTGTCCGCCTGATAACTGGTTTGGAAGCTTGTAGCGGTGCTCGTAAAGGCCCAGCGTGTGAAGCAGCTCATCGATATCCAGTGCGTTGTCTGACAGATATGCACCTACCTCTATGTTTTCCTTTACATTCAGATTGGCAATCAGATTGTACATCTGAAATACGTATCCCAGGTGCTTTCTGCGGTACTGTGTGAGCTTTTTCTCGCTCATATCCTTCAGCTTGTCACCATTTATGCTGATATATCCCGAATCGGCGCTGTCTATGCCTCCGATGATATTGAGCAGTGTGGACTTTCCGGAGCCCGACGGTCCGAGCAGCACACAGAACTCACCCTTTGCCACGGAAAAATTCATGCCTCGAAGCACCTCCTGGCGCGTCTCGCCGCTTCCGAAGCCCTTTTTCAAATCCACTATTTCTAAGAACTTTCTCTCTTCTTCTGACATATGATATCCTCTCTTTCAACATTTCAAATTACATTTACCTTATATAAGGTTATACGTTTAAAAACAATTATTGGTCAGATTGTACTTACTGTAGTTACCTGTCATTTATGTATGTTAGTGCCGTCTAACTTTATGTAATAAGAGTAACGCTATTCTGCCTTTCTTGTCAATAAAAATTTTATAATCAGTTTGGTAAAATCTCTTTTTATTTTCTGACCGGATTAACAGCTTCAAGGCGTATGCATAATATAAATTAAATCTGTTTTTACGGAGATATGAATTTTTATGTGTGGTATTGCCGGATTCTGTAACTTTAAAGAAGACTTTGAAGAGAACACCGATTACTGGAACTTTCGTCTTGAGAAGATGCGTGCTGTACTCGCCCACCGCGGCAACGATGCCAGAGGACGCTTCCTTAAAAAGCATATCGGTCTGTCGCACAGCCGTCTGGCCATCCGCGATATCCTGTGCGGCGACCAGCCCATGACACGCACCCACAATGGCTATGATTACACTATCTGCTATAATGGTGAGATTTACAACACGGATGAGCTGATTCCCGAGCTGTCCGAAAACGGCTTTGTATGCTCCACAACCTCAGACACCGAGGTTATTCTGTACGCCTACATCCACTGGGGCGCTGATTTTGTCAGCCGCCTAAACGGCATTTTTGCATTTGCCATATGGGATGCTGCTAAAAACCGGCTGCTTTTGTACCGCGACCGCGTGGGTGTCAAACCGCTATTTTATGCCATCCGCGATGATTCTCTGGTGTTTGGCTCCGAGCCTAAGGCCTGCTTTGCGCACCCGGCAGTAAAGCCTGAGCTTGATAAGCAGGGCTTGCAGGAGCTTCTTGCTATCGGGCCTGCGCACACGAGTGGGCTTTCCCTGTTTAAGGATTTGTTTGAGGTTTTGCCGGGTCACTTCATGATTTACTCCCGTGATGGACTGCATGACGAAACCTATTGGGAGCTTACAAGTAGAGAGCACACCGAGAGCTATCGGGATACCGTTGCCCACACGCGCTTTCTGGTGGAGGATGCTATAAAAAGACAGATGGTTTCCGATGTGCCCGTGTGTACTTTTCTGTCAGGCGGCATTGATTCAAGCATCGTGACCGCCATCGCCGCAAACTATATGAACACGCGCGGTAAAACGCTAAACACGTTTTCGTTTGACTTTAAGGACAATGACAGGTATTTTAAGGCAAACGCCTTCCAGCCGGAGAGGGATCTGCCCTATGTCAATCGTATGCTTGAGGAGTATGAGACATCCCACTCCTATCTCGAGTGTGATGAGAATTCTCTCTTCAAGGCGCTCTTTGCCGCAGTCGATGCAAAGGATATGCCCGGCATGACCGATGTGGATTCGTCGCTTTTGTATTTTTGCAGCCTCGTCAGCCGCAAAAACAAGGTGGCTCTTACCGGTGAGTGTGCTGATGAAATCTTTGGCGGATATCCGTGGTTTTACCGCAAAGAGCTGCTTGAAAGATATGGCTTTCCATGGTCATCGGATGTTGCTCCACGCCTTGCCCTTTTGCGCGATGATGTGGGTTTGGAGCTTGATTTATCCGGTTATCAGGCTTTTCGATATGAAGAGTCCAGGTCAAAAGCACCTCTCCTTTACGGCGAGGCCGGTGAGGACGAAAGCCGCCGCATAATCGGATATCTCAATATCAAATGGTTCATGCAGACACTTCTTGACCGCATGGATCGCACCAGCATGTACTCCGAGCTTGAGGCCCGTGTACCTTTTGCCGACCATCGTATCATTGAGTATGTCTTTAATGTGCCTTGGCATATGAAATATCAAAACGGTGTGGAAAAGACTCTGCTTCGCGATGCTTTTTCAGATGTCCTGCCACCTGAGCTTTTGCACAGAAAAAAAAGCCCATATCCAAAGACTTATCATCCCGGATATGAAGCTCTCCTTATAAATGGAATGGAGGAGATATTAGACTCCCCTAACGCCCCTGTGCGTACTCTCATTGACGCTGACAAAACGCGCGAATTTTTAAAGGCACCGGCAGAATACGGCAGTCCGTGGTTTGGCCAGCTCATGGCAGGTCCGCAGCTTATCGCATATTTCATCCAGATTAATTACTGGATGGAGAAGTATCAGCTGTCTGCCTAATGCTCATCCATGATTAATTGACCTTGCGCTCTATATCAATGATGTTATTCTCTATGATATTGTTTTCTGTAATGTTGTTATCTATGCTCTCTGCCGAAGGGGTGCTTTCACTATTCTGCTCTTTCGGTGTAAATCTTCTCACCTTATCCATGAGCTGAGTCTTCTTCAGCTCATGCTTAAGCTCAACACGCTCACTCTTCTGCTGTCGTTTTTTCTCCTTAAGCTCGTACTTGGCCTGCTTCTTTGCGAGCTTATTCTGCCTCTTCTGCTCCTTTATGGCAGCCTTTGTCTCTCTTTTTGCCTGCTTTGCCGCAAGCTTTGCTTCTTTTGCTTCGTTCTTTATGCGGCTCTTTTTATTTTTCTTTACGCTCTTTTTGGCAACCTTATGTAATTCCTTGAGGTCTGACTTTGCAGCCTTTATATTCTTTCTGTCCTTGCGGTATGGATTGTGCACAAAGTATCCCACAGTGCCTATCAGCATAAGAAGCAGTGCCAGTGCCTCTCCCACCATCGTGACATACTCCAGATACTGCGGATACAGCTTGTAGCCTGCCATCTCCACCGCTATCAGGATAAGCGGGATGAAAAACAGTATATTCTTTCGCTTTTGGGACAATAACGCTCCCTCCGCACCTACACACATGAGTACATACAGGCACAGCTGTGAAGTCGGTCCATAGGCATATGCCACAATCGCAGCCATCATCACTGATATGCAAAACACTATGAATGCTTCTCCGCGGAACAGGGCATTCCTGTACTCTTTTATGCCCTCCAGCTTGTCTACCGATATGCCATGCAGTGAATATACCTGGTCTGTGATATCCTCCATGCAGCCCTCATGGTATCGCTTCAGCTCCCTGTTGCTGTTTATATCGGCATCTATGGAGCGTCTGCGCTCTGTAAGCAGCTTCTGCTCCTCCATGATCTTCTCCCAGGCCTCGTCCTCCGCTTCACGCTGCAGTTTCACCTGCTCGTGAATCCACTCGGCTCGCTGGATGCGCTCGCTCTCCTGCGGGATAACCACCTGCTGCGCGTCAACTGTCTGCTGTGGTGTTTGAATCTCATGCGCCATGCTGTTATTTTCATTTTCATTATCTATCATTCCGGTTTTCTGCCTCTTTCTTCCAGACATTTTCTTTTCCTCTTGCAATTGTTATTTACTGCTATATATCTTCTATTAAAGCATATTTTACCGGAATTTTCCATAGAATATCTTGCTATTAAAACAAATATTATACTCAATATAAAAATAGCATAACAATGGTATTTACAATATCATCATTACGCTATTCCATAACTATATTTTTACTGTGGCATATCCTTTCTTAAAGGACTACTTTCATAATTTAAAGTTTTAGCTCCTGCTAGCCGTTTCATCTCATCCATTAATGGATGTTTTTTCCATTTATGAGTATCCTCTGTTATTTGGTAACTTAATATTTGAAAAAATGGTAAAAAAGCAAGAGGTGTAATAAGCTCGTTTATTTCAAAGTCGGGATTTATTATATTTTTCCCTTCAAGTCCTTTTTTATTTGTAAGCATATAGGTTTTATCCGTTATAACGCCTGTAGCCTCAAATATCTCTTGTGTTCTATCCGAAGCAAGACCTCCATCAATAAAAAACACTGTATAATTTGGTGTAAGCTGAAGATTAGGTCCATGTATATATTCTTCTAATTCATATGCTATGCCCGGAACCTGAATAGTTTCACCTACTTTAAGTGCTCCCTCCATAGCAGTTCCCATATTTGCACCTACACTACATATATATACTGTTTGAAGCGATGTTAATGCTTTAATGTTATCAGCATAAAATTTCTTTGTCGCAACTATCATTTTTTCATGCGCACCGCTTACTTTTTCAAATTCTCTTACCCAAGTGTCATATTCATTCCGGCCTATTATTTTACACATTTTAGCGGCTTCCAAAGCAAATAGCATAAGATAAAGTGACAATGCAATTACACCTTTTGTTACATATCCTACCGTTTCCTCACCAACGCCAAAATCAACTGCCATGTCTGCAACCGATACTATATCACTATTCAAGTCACCTGTTAGTACAATTGCCTTTCTATTCAGTTTATCATTTATAAACTTAAGTGCTTCCATAGTATTTACACTATATCCACTCTGAGAAACAGCTATAACCATTTCATCTGACGCAACGCTATGCTCTGCGTGAATAAATTCAAATGGTGATATAACTGTAACTTTGCATTTCAACACTTTTTCCATATATAGTCTTGCACACTGAGCAGCATTATTCGAAGATCCGGATGCAACTATAGTAATATTATGATATGGTCCTTTGATATATTCATTAACCATGGTTTCTGTCAATGCTATTCGTTTTTTTAGATTTTCCTCAATTAATTCTGTTGAAGAGTTGATATAATCAAACATAGTTTTAGCCATATTTCAAAATCCTTTCTATAAAATATACCCACTGAATTATCCAGTGGGTATAAATTGAGTAGTAACAAATATTGACTTATACCCCCAGTATTCCGGTAAGACTTCCCAAAATACCTATAATAAATATAAGTATCAATGCCCAGGTTGTCTTCATCTTCTTTTTGGTAACCAGCCAGTATATAAATCCTGTAAATAATAATGGTAACAGACACGGAACAATTCCATTTATTACATCAGCTATAACAACACTTGTATCTCCGTTTGTATACTTTAATGGAATATTCACCGTAACCATAGTTGCTATCATAGAACCAATTGACATAAGTCCCAATATTGATGCAGCATACGTAAGCTTTTCCATTAGTCCACCCGCTGCAATTTTTGATAAAAATCCAGCTCCAAACTTATATCCGCCCATCATACATATGTATCTCAGAATTACATGTGGTATATTAAACAATAGGAAGAATAAAATTGGTCCCAGAATATTCCCGTTCATAGCAAGTGATGTTCCTATTCCAGTTGCAATTATTCGAAGTGTTCCCCACATAAAAGAATCACCTATACCTGCAAGCGGTCCCATTAATCCTGCTTTTACACTATTGATGGATGATGTGTCAAAATTCTCATCGAGCGCATTTTCTTCTTCCATAGCTGTACTAATTCCAAGAATTAATGTTACCATATGTGGAGTTGTATTAAAAAATTCCAAGTGTCTCTGTAATGCTGCTGCTTTTTCCTCCGGTTTGTCCTTATACAGTTTCTCAATAATCGGAATCAAAGCATACGTATAACCTAGATTTTGCTGTTTTTCATAATTCCATGTCCACTCCATTGGAAAAGATCTGAAGAATACTTTTCTAAGATCTCTCTTTGTAATTAATTTAGAAGTCGTCATCTTCATCACCTCCCATTTCTGTAGCTGTTATAACCTGATTATTCTGCATATTTACTATTATAAGAGCTATAACTGTTGCAAAAAGTGCAACTCCTGTTACTGACATTCCCATGTATGCAGAAATGAGAAATCCCAATAATAAGAAATACCAATTCTTTTTATTTATTATCATGCTTGCAAGAACTGCAAATCCGAGAGCCGGCATCAAGCCAGTTGCAATTGTAAGTCCTGATTTTACAAATTGTGGAATAGCATCCAACACACTCTGAATAACTGTATTTCCTAATAAGAATGCTAAAAATACAAATATTCCATACGGAAGATTCAAATATAGGAATCCTCCTAGCATGTGCATTCTTGCAACACCTTTACTATTTCCTTTAACAGCATAATCATCTGCCTTGTGTACAAAAATCGGCAAAATAAATATTTTACATGCATTTTTCATCAAAAGTGCTAATGAAGCAATAGGTACGCCAATTGTAAGTGCAACCTCAGGATCATTTCCTGCTGCAAGTGTCAAAGCAGCTCCAAGCACACCTCCAGAAATCATATCCGGTGGAAGTGATGCCCCTACAGAAAATGCACCTATAAATGCAAGCTCCATCATTGCCCCAATAATAATTCCACTTTTTAAATCGCCCATAACCAGCCCAGTTAATGTACACATTATTAATGGTCGGTCTAATAGGTTTGTTCCAAACAGGAAATTAGTATGTCCTAACATGGCAACTAATCCCAATAATATAGCCTTTAATATCATATCAGTTCCTCCTACAATACATCCTTTGCATAAATAACTGAATCACTTGGAACCTGCCTTATCTCCACAGTAACTCCATCAGTAATCAACTCCTTTAAGAGTTCTTCCTCTTTTGGTGTTGTAAATACTGCTTTTGATATCTGCCTTGTCCCCTCTCTTGATTTAACACCACCAAGCGTGATCTTATCAATCATTCCTGTTTCCTTGCACAGTTTGTATACATCAGCAATGCTCTCTACAACAATAAATAACTTATATTTATCTGTTACACCTGACACAAGAGCTTCTACAGAAGCATCCATATTCTTTATAACAAGCTTTGTATTCGCTGGTTTTGCAAGTTTTATTCCAGCTTTTCTGATTTCATCGTTTGGCACACTATCATTGGCTATTAAAATGCAATCACTTCCTAATACCTGATTCCAGGCCATTGCAACCTGTCCATGTAGTAAACGATGGTCTACTCTGACATTTACTATCATCCTATATACCCCTTTCTTTAAAATTCGTCATCTTCTAACGAATCAATACCTGTCCTACTGCAAAAATTTATTACACTGTCTGCTATACCCAAAAGTTCTTCCTCAACCTCAGCAGCATTATTTTTCATTTCTGATATAGACATTGCTGTTATAACAAGTGCCAGATTCATTCCAGCAATAAGCCTTATTTGCGGATTAGAAATATACTTCATAAACTCATTATTCACACTTCCACCAAATAAATCTGTAAAAATGATCCAGCTGTCATCCGGTGCAATGCTATCAATGAAACCTTTTATTCTTGTCGATACATCATCTTCTCCGTCTACATATGCACATATAACACTGACATTATCCTGCTTTCCAAAAACCATTTCTGCTGACGAAAGCATTCCTGCTGCCAGATTTCCGTGTGACGCTAACATAATTTTAACCATCTGTCCACCTCCTCTTTTATATTTATTATATTTATTTTATTTATTGATTTACTTTATTATCCATTTTATAATTATAACATAGCTTTACAATTATTTAAGGAGAATTATATGGATAGTCATTCATCAAAGTATATTTATGACACCCTTAAAGGTGACATTGAGAACAATTTATATTCTTTCGGTTCAGCCCTGCCGTCTGAACGTACACTGGCTGAAAAATACTTTGTAAGCCGAACCACTGTCCGTAATGCTATTGAGCAGCTTGTACACGATGGTCTGCTATACAAGATTCAAGGTAAAGGTACTTATGTATCCATGCCTAAGCTTCATGCTACCAATTCTGTAACCTCTACAAGAAAATACTTAAAAGACCATCATCTCAAACCTTCAACCAGAATTATAACATCTGGAATAAGGAATGCCGGGTACAAATATTCAAATATATTTAATATTTCTGAATCTGATCAACTTTTTTTCGTATATCGTCAAAGATTAGGTAATAAAATACCTTATTCTGTCGAATATACTTTTTTACCATTTGCCTATGTTCCTAATGCGCAAAGCTATAATTTTGCCAAAGAATCTTTATATGACTGTTTTAATGATAACAATATAATTGTTGATCATACGGTTCAAACTATAGATTTGGTCAAAATATTTAAACCGCAATCTGATATTCTTCAACAGCCCGATGGTTCCGCCTCATTTAAAAGAGTCAATACTGTGTACGATATACACAATCGCGTTGTCGAATATACATTATCATATTCTTTAGCTGATAAATTTAAATTTGTTTTTGATTAGGAGTATCTTATGAATCATTATCTTCACGCAAAAGCCGATGACGCTGCTGAGGCTATCGAAAATTATATATCCATGCATAATCTTAATCCTCATGACCGTATTCCATCTGAACGTGCCATGGCAGAAGAGCTTGGCATTAACAGGACCACTTGCCGTGAGGCTCTAAAGCGATTGGAAAATGAACATATTCTTTATTCTATAGTTGGGAGTGGCACATATGTGGCACCCCCAAAACTAAGAACAAGTATTGGTATGGGATTTTCACTGGATGCCTATTGTGAAGCAAACGGCTTCAAGCGTTCCAATAAATTAATATATTGCTACCAGACTCTTGCCACCGATTATATAAGCAAAATACTTGGATTATCCCCGTACTCACCAATTTATATTATTAAACGATTGCGGTTTATAAATCAGAAACCGGCAATGATAGAAACTACTCATCTTTCTGAGGCTATGTTTCCTGAATTGTTAAGGAAATTTAAGGAAAATGAAACGCAGTCATTATATGCTTTAATGAAAAACGACTATAACATTATTCCAACTCATCATAGCTATAAAGTTTCTATGAATATATGCGACATTGATAATGCTGTTTTACTTGGAATCGAAACCAATTCTCCATTGTTGAATTTCAGCATAATATCTAAAGATTCAAATAACAATGTAATTGAATACTGTCAAAGTCTGCGTCGAATTGACCGATGTTGTATCAATGCCAGTTTCAAAAATTACTGATACATGAAATTACTTTACCCAGATCACTTACTACATAATCTGTCATTTGCCTTATCTCATCTGTTGGCTGCACTAAATCAGGCACCATGATAACGTTTGCGCCTGCAGCATGACCGGCTCTGATCCCATTATATGAATCTTCAATCACCAATGTGTGTTTTATATTCACACCCAGCATATCCGCAGCTTTCTGATATATATCCGGAAATGGCTTACCATGTTCCACTTCATCACCACATACCATGTACTCAAATACTCCCCTCAGGTCTGCTGCTTCTAATAATTCTAGTGCCATTGCCCTGTCATTGCTTGTTGCAACTGCATATCTTATATTATTTACCTCTAGATATTGTATTAGCTGGTATACACCATTCTTTACAGGCATACCATATTGTCTGATATTTTGCCACACTATGGACTTAAAATCATTTCTGAATTTCTCAACAGGAAAATCTCTTCCGAACTCCAGTTTCAGACTTTTTTTAAATGCTTCTACAGGAATTCCTCTTACTCTGAGCAAAAACTCGTCCGTTATTATATGTCCATATCTCGTAATTGCCTCTCTCATGGCCTTATCATACTCTCTCTCAGAATCAATTAGAATGCCATCCATATCAAATAATACAGCTTCTATCATCTCTATATCTTAGTACTCAAACTGTCTATAATAGCGACGCATATCGAGGTCATGTCCTGTATAAGACTCTATATGTTTTGAAAGACGTCCATTAAGCACTGCTGTACTTATAATAGGGGCAACTAATGGTGCAAACTCAGGCTTAAGTCCTGGTATCATATAGTCCATTACGTCAATAACTATCAGATTGTCTGTATGCTCCTTAAGGAATTTTTCTGCTCTTTCATCAAGAGTTCTGTATACGCCTGCACTCTTTACTAAGAATACCGGCATATCCTTCTCCACAAGCTCCAGTGTTCCATGGAAAAACTCCGGACTTGTTATAGATTTCGTTCTGATCCACTGCATTTCCTCAAGAATACACATAGAAAACAGGTATACCTCTCCCCAAAGCTCTCCACTGCCAATCCACATCATATAATCTGCGTTAAAATATTTCTTTGCAATAGCATCCGCTGGCTCATCAAATTTCTTCTGTGCATCTACCAATGTATCCGGAAGTTTTGCTAATGCTTCTACAAACTGATCATACTCTGGAAAATCTCCATTACAATTTAATAATCCGTAGAATAATCCAAACATTGAAAGATATTCATACTCAACCCCTTTAAATACAACCAATGGAAGTTGATAATCTGTCAACTGACCAAGTGGTGACTCTTTGTCAATGACCATTGATGCAATTCTTATTCCTCTTTCTTTGCACCATTTTGCGGCTGCTACAGTCTCTTTAGTATCTCCTGATTTTGATCCCATAATTACAAGCGAATCTTTATTTAACTGTGTGTTTCCTGCAACAACAAGCTCTGCTGCCTGCTCAACATACACTGGAATCTTTGTTTTTTGTTTTGCAATTGCCGCAAAGTGTAACATCATTGCCATTGTTCCACCAACAGCTACAAAAAAGATATTACTATATCCATCTGCTGTTATCTCTTTTGCATACTCATATCCTTTATTAATAGCTGCAATCTGCTTTGTAAGATTTCCTCTGTACTCTTCCTCATCAAATTTAATCATTATTGATTACCTCCCTGAATTTCTAAATAATAACTGGTATATTGGTTACTCGTTCGAACAAGCTAAATATATTATGTTTACACCCAATTGTCAATATATTAAAAATACCATCCATCCACAAAATGCGGTTTATACTATACCAATTATCAAACATATTTTTATGATACTATACCAATTATTAAATTTTCCCAATTTAGCAAATACTTACAAAAACCACCTGTTTTTAGCGAAAATTCCAGTATAACTGACCAATTATAGCCAACTGTATGATTGTATTATCTTCTTAATCCACTTTTGTACACAAAAAGCCCCAAAATCCGCATATTATATATGTGGATCTTGGGACTTTTTAAGCTCCTAAATTAATTCTTTTATATATGATGTGACACATCTATTCTGATAAGTGCCTTCCTGAGTGCAAACTCTGCTCTCTTCACATCAATCTCTCCGTTTTGGGTATTGAACTCGAGGAAATCTGTCTCTCCCTTGTAGAACACCCTGTCCGGTGTGATTATTTCTATGTCAAGATGCGCTCGCTCTCCTGCGGTATAACCACCTGCTGCGCGTCAACTGTCTGCTGTGGTGTTTGAGGCTCCTGCGCCATGCTGTTATTTTCATTTTCATTATTTATCATTCCGGTTTTCTGCCTCTTTCTTCTAGACATTTTCTTTTCCTCTTGCAGTCGTTATCCTGCTATCAAAATGTTATCCGATTATTTTTTCATGTATTCTTCTATAATACACTGATGCTTCTTTGTCTTTTTATCATAGGTTATGCCGACAAGCATTTTCAATATCCTGCCGTATCTCCTCATTTGGAATGAATGCACAGCTTCTTTTCTGGTCAAACCCAAGATACCCTAAATGAATAAGATATGTTAAAACATCATCTTTATTTTTAAAGCTGACCGTATCATTCATAAAACTGCCGGTGTTCACCTTTATTTCTCCACCGGACAGCATCTGAATTATTGCTGTCTTTAATCCATCAAAATCCAGATTTATAAGTGGAACTATGACATCATAAGACCCGGTCTCTGACCAATAACTCTTCAAATCTCCATGCAACATATAATTTACTACTGCACGTGGATTGTATACATGATAATCTCCCAGCATATATCCATCATACCACCGCTCTACCTGCGTAAAATCCCTGCCATAGCGATCACATATGTCTCTGACCTCATCCTCAGTAAAGCCAATGTATGGAGACAAACGTCCCGCATATAACATAGTATATTCATCAAAATTATTAAGTGCCGACTGCGTCTTTAGCTTTTTTATCGGTAAAATTCCTGTGAGAAATGCAAGCTCTATATACTTTGTTGGTTCACTTCCCTTAAACATTCCTCGCAGGAAATTGATATATTCCTCCTGAACTGAGGAATTTGCTGCTTCATCACGTATCAAAACATCCCACTCATCGATTATAATTACAAATTTATTGTTCGTCATACTGTTAATAACCGATAGAGCACCATACAATGTTTTCTGATTTCTTAAATCAATATCCTTGTACAAATCTGCCAATTCTGATATAACATTTTTATTTATATATCCTGATATTCTTTCCGGCGCACCGGCATCCATTAGTATCCACTGCATATCGAGATGAATAACATCATACTTGTTGAGATATTTCTCAAAGTCTTCTGTCTGTGCAATGTTATAATTCATAAATAATTCCCTGGAATCACAGCCCTTGCTGTAATATGCTGTGAGCATATCGGCCGTAATAGACTTACCAAACCTTCTCGGCCGGCTATTACATATATATGCCTGCTTTGTTCCAAGCACACTATTGGTAAAATCGAGCAAGTTTGTTTTGTCTATATATATCTCGGAAGCTAATGCTACCTTGAATGCACTGTTTCCAGGATTTACAAATCTCCCCATTGCGTTCATCTCCTTTACTACTATATACCTCTATTAAAGCATATTTTAGCGGAATTTTCCATAGAATATGCGCATGATATCCGCAATTTTTATAAACTGCAAAAATCCCGGAAATCCGCTTAACTGCAGATTCCGGGATTTTATAACTACATATTGTCTCCAAGTATTTCCGCAACCCCTGAAATTTTGGTGTCCGATACCATTAAACACTCTACGGGTGGTTCATTTATTAATCAAATGATTGATACTATCAAGGATACTAAAATACAAATTATCATTATTGCGCAGCCAATGCCTGCTACTATTTTAATTTGTTTTGACTTTTTATTTTTAATCTTTTCAAGTATGCCAGTCGTATAAAGAACCATGGTAACCAATGCTCCGACTCCTAGTCCCAAACAGATTCCTTTGATGCTCTCATATATTGGAATCATAGAATCATAACAAATGGATTCCATAATCAATCCTATTATTAATGCTACTAACCCTATAATACTAATTACTTTTACTCTCTTTAATAAAACTGCTTTTTCTGCAGTTGCATAATCAGACATTGCCTCAGCTACTTTTTTTGCTTCTTTTTCCATAATCTCGCTTTTCCTTTCTCCATTGATGATTTCAGGAATACTTACATTAAAAATTTCTGCTATGTTAACCAATAAACTGATGTCCGGCATATTAGCCCCTGTTTCCCAACGAGATATCGTTCTACTAGATACATCTAATTTTTCGGCAAATTCTTCTTGTGTGATTCCCATCTCTTTGCGAAGCTCTTTCAAAAAACTTCCTATTTTTTTTTGATTCATTTATGCTCCCTCCCTTCATCAATAGAATAACCTAATATGTAAATATGAAACACGACACAAAGCGAGAAAATGCCGTATTTGCATTACTAGACAAATATGTCTTGGATCACATTGGTTCCTGACACCATTAAATTTTTCAAATTTAAAGTTATTCATTTAATTCGTCCTCAACCTGAGGACAAATCACTGCATCAGGATACATCTCATAAAAGTATCTCATATATTTCAAATTGAACAATCTAAAATAGTTTTTATAATGGAACTAATATGTATCTGCATTGTATCTAAACAAGGGACGGAACTCACTTCATCATTTAGCAAAAGCGGAAGCTCTGTACAACCTAACACAATTGCTTCTATGCCATTCTCATTTTTCATACGGTTTATTACATTTTGGAAAAACAATAATGTTTCTTCCTTTATAATTCCCAGTTCTAACTCCGTAGATATTTTTTTGTTTATCATCTTAAGTTCACTTTCCGATGGAATAACAACTTGAATTCCGTTTTTCACAAATGGAGCTTTAAAGAATTCTTCCGTCATAGTAAAAATTGTACCTAATAAACCAATTTTCTTTAATTCCCTATGTTTAGCTTCTTCACAAGTTGTTTCTACAATACTAATTAATGGAATAGGTGATTGTTCTTTCAATCTATCGAATACAATATGTGGTGTATTTGCTGACAATGCCGCAAATTCTGCTCCACTTTTAACCAAGTTATTGATGGCACGCATTAAGTATTCTGTTAATTCATCGTATTTCTTTTCATCACATAATTTTAATACATTAAAAACATTTACACTTTCAATTGACAATTCAGGAAATATCGATTTTCCCATTGCTTCTTGAACACCATATACAATATCGTGATAATATGGAATTGTAGACTCTGGTCCCATACCACCAACTAAACCCAATTTTTTCACTGCGCATACACCTCCGCAAACATCGATCTATTAATTTGTTTTATTATAGCACATGTAAGCTCATTCACAATAAATAAGAAATTGCTAAAAGAATCAGTTACCAGTTAATCAATGAATCAGATATTGATGTTCTTCCATTTTCCCCGAAATCATTAACAGTCTTTTCAAAATCATAAATCAATAGTTCCGGTTTATTTCTAACACATTCCTTGATACATTGACCAGATTTTCCAAAAACCATTGTCGGTGCCGTTTGAAAAGGCGAGGTAGCATTTACTGAAATAGTAGTAGTAACATTTTCAACTGCACGAGTTTGCAGATGTCCTCTAATCATACTATATCGCTCCTTGTCGTCCGTATCCGCTACATCATAAAACAAAACCACATTTATGTCGGTATTTCTTTTATACAATTCCCTGAAAAATTCGGGGAATCTTATTTCAAAGCAAATTCTAATTCCAAATACAACCCCATCTATCTCAACTATTCCATCACTATTCCCCTTTGCGAAATTATCATTATCCCATCCCCATAAAGCCCGCTTGTCATAAGACTTGATTTGTTTATTAGGCTGAAATAGTAATGCTCTATTATATATTTCTTTTTCTTTAAATATGGTTCCGACAATAAAAGAAATATCATTTTGGTCAGCTACCGATTGAAGTCTATCACACATTGACTGCACAAGGTTAAAATTGACACATGATGAATTTGATATATCTCTAGGTGGATATCCTGTTAATGAACATTCTGGAAATATCAGTAATTGAACATCTTTATGTTTTGCTAAATATATTGCTTTTTCTATTTCTTTATAATTCTCATTTACATCTCCAGATATCGCAAATTGATACGCTCCAATTCTCATTTATCAATCATCTCCTTTTCCGCAGTAAGCTAAAACATTTACAGCTATATAAGCTGGAACTTACAAGTATCTATAATTTACAAATCATAATATATTCTTCATCATTTTCATCAACAATTTCAAATCCTATCTTCCTATACATACGGACAGCATAATTCATCTTTTGAACTGATAATGATGCTTGTTTATATCCTTCTAGTTTTAGTTTTGTTAGCATCTGTTTCATTAATTCTGTTCCGATACCATAGTTTCTATACTCTTTAAGAAGTGAAATTGCAAAAGACGGTGTTTCATTATCTATATGACCGTAATCATTCATAATCCGAACCCATACGGCACCAACAATTTTATCACTAACTTGAGCGACCAAACATAAGTCTCCCTTATTCTTACCAAAATCTTTTACATATACCTGCAAATCTGGTTGGTTAATAATATCTTTGGGCGGTGCAGAAACTCCTTCGGGAATAAAAATCGCCTCGTACAAAAAAGTATCTAATACCTTATTTTCATCTTGTTTTAATTCTCTTATCAAATAATTCATATAAACCTCCGATTTATTTTTCTTTATAAATCAGTTGTCATTCCACACATAATGATACCTCCGTCAAACACCGATTTACCAATTTCATTAAATAATAAATTTCAGGAACTAACTACATTGTCAAAAAATTCATTACAAGATTCACCATAAATTTTTGGTGCCCGACACCATTATATTTTTCAAATAATAAGTTAGTAACGCAAAAGAAAATATATGACATACACCCAACTAAGTAATCCATGAAAAATCGCCCAGCCTACAGACTTCCACGTTGTATAACTAATAACCATAGCTAATGCACTTCCAAAAGTTATTCTCGTTGATTTATTATCTTCCATTTTTGTTTTCTCCGTATATCCTATTTTCTTAATTCTGCAAACTTGAAGTTTCTCACTTCTTCATCTTAGGGGCAATAAGCAGCACTATTGTTACAAGAAAATATACGCCATACAGTAACCAGGTAATTCTATTGCTCCAAAGGAAACTCTTCTCTGGATGGTTCAACGCAAATATTATAAATGCAATAGCTACAATCAGCATGATCACACCGATAATCCTTGATATACTTTTTTTCATGTAAATCATCTCCTCGTTAAACATGAAGTTATGAATTTCTAATTTTATTAACATTCCGATTCATTAAGTGTCTGCCTAAATTTCTGTATAAAAATACCTTTATCACAGACATTTCCTGATGATGTTCTTTTAGTAAATCATCTGGTGAATCATAGACTCCAAAATCCTGATTGATTCCTTCACTCTGAATATATGTATTATTTCTATCAAAATCAATAATCGGATTTTTAAAGTCTTTAACTGCCACACCATAACCACAAAATGCACCTGTACAATGGCTATTTTTTCTTTGCAACTTTCTCAAATATTCCATATCAAGAATAAATGCCTCTAACTCATACCATTTATCTTCAAAATTCACTTCAACCCAACTATGAAATACATTTTGAGGTGCATTTTTATACACAATTCCTGTCATTGCCCCCTTTTGTAATTTTTTATCAATGGTAAATCCATGTACTCTGCAAGGAATATTACAAGCTCTTAATAATGCCATGAACAAAGTTCCTTTTGTATTGCATTGCCCATAACCATCTGCCAAAACTTTTGATGCAGAAATATTATCATCAATATTATATCCGAACAATATCTCATCTCTTACAAAATTATAAATTGATTTTAATCGTTCAAATACTTCTATATCATTCCAGTTTCTTTCCTGTATTAATCGCTGTATGTTTTTACTTGAATAATCCAACATTTTTGTTTCTCTTAAATATTTTTCCATGCCAAAATTCACTCCATTAAATACCTTTTTCACTGCCTACAGAACTTTTATCGGAAAACCCGATAGAAGTTTTCTTCTCCATCACATAGTTTTTAAGCGTAATTCCCTGCAGGACAACTTGTCACAATCAGTCGTTTTGTGTTCTCTAAGTTTCATCCTTTATCCTCATAAACTTGAATTTTCACGTTAGGTTTCATCCAAATATATTTCTATTTTGCTGAATACCTTATCTTTACAGGATTTAAACTCAGGAGTCTTTTTGATATAGCTGAATATATCTTCTTCAATATCCTCATTCCATATAGTTCGTTGAAAATCTTTATTTTCTTCCGTTGGAATATATAGCACATCCACATGAATTTGATAATACTCTTCCTCATCATTAGGAAATTGTCTAACCAAAGAAAAATTAAACATAGGTTTTCCTGTAAAAGAATAGGTTCCTGTTTCAAATAAAATCATATCTTCTTTAAGTGGCATATTACACATCTCTTCAAACATGCTTACTATGTGTTCCAGACTAGAATTATCTGAAATGCTATTTTGCAAATATCCTAATAAACTTTCCTTTGATGTTCTCTTAAATCTATCAAATAATCCCATTTGAACCCTCCTGTAATTTGTACTTATAGGCTCAGCATAAGTCCCCAATATCATGTGTAATATATTATTACAACCAAACTCTAACCCATGTTGTAATATCGTTCTGATTCTATAAAAGACTCAATAACCGCTTTGCCTATTTCCTCAGCATCTGCATCAGCAAATAGTATAAATTCTTTGATGATTTCATCATATGCATATTGTCTTTTATGTGATTTTTTCATCGAATGTATTATATACTGATTATCTTCAGTGATTTTAACACGAACATAATGATTATTTTTCCAAAAAGCTACTCGGCTTCTATATTTCGTATTTTTCTTCCATGCAGCATTTTCTTTTCGCTCATTAGGCGTCAGCGAAGATAAAGGACTGTTTCTTATGTAATCAAGAGCACTTTTTACCCCTTCACCGACAGAAACAGCATTGTCCAAATCTGATAAATTTATGAACCAATCTGAATCAATCGAATATCCTGCAATATGGTCAATAAGCGGAACAATTAACATTCGCCCCTCTCCCTTATATATAGATATTAATAACGGATATGAATGTAACATCATAAATTCACCTCATTTACAAATACCGATTTTTCAATTCTGTCAACAAAAATTGTTCTATACAAATTCTGCACCCGCTTCATGTAACTTTTTAAAGTACTTATTCTTGTTTTTCTTATACATTGTTCCGATTGCAGCTTCATTCACGATTACTTTATATCCATTTTTTATAGCACCTAATGCTGTCAGTGCAACACAAGCCCCACCATCTACACCCACAACTTCAACATATTCAATATTGTGTTTTTTCAGCAATATATCAAGTCCAGAATTAGTAAATGCATTACCTTTATATTTTATGAATATATTATCAGATACTATATGCAATTCTTTAGCAAAATCAACATCTTCTGTTCCTTCATATGCATGAAATGGTGCAAACTTATTTATCAGATTCTTCTTCATTACATTTTTTATATAAATAACCAAGTTGTTTTCATTAGCATCAATAACCTTATTAACCTCATGAAGTAAATCACTATTATTATATTGAAAGAACCTTGCATGTTTTTCCCCAACACATACATTTTGCATGTCAATTACCAATAGTGCTTTTTCACAGTTCTTTCCCCCATAAAATTTACTTTATCCTGACTATCAGACCACTGTTCTTTTGTAAGATAAGTAAAGTGCTCCGTTCTAACATCTCCCATAAGTGCACAGGGTTTATTTTCTTCCGTATGATGATATTTGAATCCACATTTTTCCTGACAGCGTTTTGATTTTTCATTTCCGTCATAATATCCACACCACATAGCACTACAACCCAAATCTAAAAAAGCATGCTTCTGTAAAGCTCGAACCGCTTCGGGAATCAAGCCCTGCCCCCAGTATGGAACACCTATCCAATATCCAATTTCTATTTCATCATCAGCTGCTTTTGTGTGCGACTGCGCTGGTGTAATCAATCCGATACTTCCAATTGCAACATTATCTTCTCTTAAACACACTGCATATGTTTCATCTGCTGCCAAGACACTTTTGATGATTTCTCTGCTATTCTCTACACTTGTATGTACTGGCCATCCTGCTATAGGCCCCACCTTTGGATCCTTGGCATACTTATATAAACTCTCTGCATCATCCTCTTTCCAGGGACGAAGTATTAATCTCTCAGTTTCTAATGTCATAACCTACTCCTTCATAGTAATTTTATTAAAGCCTTCTCTTGCAAACAATTCGTATGCTTGAAAGAAATGTTAATTCATACATCATTTCATAAATTGTGATTCTGTCATCCCTACAAATGCTAATCTGTCGAGTTCGTTACATAGATGAAATTTTACTAGCCCTCTCCATATAATTCCGTACGAATCAATCTCGCTGTTTCCATAAACTTTTCTGGATTTATTTCTTCTGCAAAAGCTTTATCCATTTTTGTTTTCTCCGTATATTCCTATTTTCTTAATTCTGCAAGCTGGAAGTTATTACTTTCTGCATAGTGTGTTTCCTAAAATGATAATTACCACGACATCAACCAAAATAATCCCCAATGCAATATATACAAAAAATGCAGGCAAAATATTTTCAAACAAGCCCATAGTTAATGCAAGAATTGCTATAATAGACATTCCAATTCCCATTGTTCTGCATAACTTCTTTTCATCATATTTTTCCTTTTCTTCATTTGAAGCTGTATTATATCCAGAAATGAACCAGCTTCCATGTCCAGAAAGTAAAATAATAGAAAGTACAGCAAATATCGCAAAGACAATCCACACTATCCAATCAGAGCCTGTTGCTAAATCTGCTAATTTCATTTACATACTCCTCCTTAAATTCCGGTAGTGTCAAAAACTACCCATTTTATTGTTCTAAAATTCTTTTAAAACCTTGATTTATTGAAGGTTTGCAAATAAAAAGAGCATTGACCTCCCAAAAGAAGTATAATGAGTTCACCACAAACACCATTATCAACAAGGAGACAATGCTCATGGACATTATACTTTATTTACTTCTATTTATTCAATACCAACATAAACAAATCTGCTGGCTTTTTAATTTTATCTGCAGATATATTCCCCTTAAGCAGTGGGTCTTCGATGACTCCCATTCTCCCAAATATCAAAAATTCAAGATTGATAAGCTCCCAAAAATAATCTATTACGAAAAATGGGATTACAAAGACTACATTCCTTACCTCGAATGGAAGTATGGCAAGAAAATCAAACCTGTCAGCCGCCGTTCTGAATGTGATATTGATGACAACTGTACCTGTCCACGTTGCAATGCTCCAAAGCCTTATCTCTACAAGAATAATGGTTCAAAAGGACAGATTCTGTGCAAAGTATGCTCCACCGCATTCTCTCCGGAAGAAAACCGTTTTTCAAAGTCCTACTCCCTCAAATGCCCGCACTGCAATCACTCGCTGGCTCATAAGAAAGACCGCAAACACTTTGTTGTCCACAAATGCGTAAATCCAAAATGTCCTTACTACCTCCACAATCTAAACAAGGTTGATAAAAAAGACCTTAAGGAGGACTATGGCAAGAACAAATATAAACTCCATTACATCTACCGGGAATTCCAGATAGATTTCTTTCGCATGGATTTAAACACTCTTCCCAAGAATGCTTCTTCCCTAAAATTCAGTAAACATGACCAGCATGTCATGTCTCTTTGTCTTACCTACAAAGTGAATCTTGGGTTATCGCTTCGTAAAACCGCTCAGGCATTGAAGGACATACACGGCATCAGCATCTCACACCAGCAAGTTGCCAACTATTGTAAAACCGCCTCTGCCTGCATAAAACCTTTCGTAGACAACTACGATTACAAAACTGGCAATGTATTTACTGCCGATGAAACATACATCAAAATCCGTGGTATCAAAACCTATATCTGGTTTATCATGGATTCTGCCAAACGCTCTGTTATCGGCTATCAGGTATCTGATAATCGTGGTGTTGGTCCTTGCATTCTGGCAATGCGGATGGCCTTCCGGCATCTAAAAGAACTGCCTAAGAACTTTAAGTTCATTGCAGATGGCTACAGTGCATATCCCCTTGCCGCCCAGCAGTTCTTCCATGAATTCGGTGATAAGTTTAAGTTTGAAATCACACAAGTAATCGGACTCACCAATAACGATGAGGTTTCTAAAGAATTCAGACCTTACAAGCAGATGATTGAACGCTTAAACCGTACATACAAAGCTTCCTATCGTAAAACCAACGGCTTTGATAACATCGATGGAGCCAACTATGATCTCGCCCTCTGGGTTGCTTATTACAACTTCCTAAGACCACATAAACACAACAACTATAAAGTCTTAAATGAAGTCGAAATGCTGTCTCAGGCTGACACGATGCTGGGCAAATGGCAGCTTCTCATCTTCCTTGGTCAACAGACGATTCTGAACCTGCAACACGGCGAAGCCGCTAACTGTTCTTAGATTCAGAGCCAGAGGTAATTATCCCAGCCACCGCAAAGCGGCGTGCCCTTGATGGCACGAAAAAGAACTGCTACACTGCTGTAATCGACGGAAAAACTCTAACTGTTCTTGAGTTCTTCGCCGTCGGTGATTAACCTACAGCAGTTCTTTTTCGTACCGTCAAGAGTGGCGGTGGGGCACCACCACCCCAAAAAACTACAGGTGTGGAAAAGCATCTGAGCCTTTTTCTTTTGCTCAGTTTTTTCATAGGTCATTTGACACTATCTAAATTCCATTTTCTTAATTTTATAAACTTGAATTGACCGAGCTGATAGTTACCGTTTTCTAACACTCCATTCATCATCTTGAGCTTTTCTTTCAGCATAGTAACCGCAAGGCATATCCTTTAGAATACCAACAGAATTATCTAAGTCGAATACTGATTTTAAGGATACTAACTTTGCTTCGTCTGTTTCATGTGCTTTTCCACATAGAAATTGCCACATTCCATCATCTTCATCATGTGATACATACAAAATAGGTTCTCCATTCTCTAATATGTGGCAACAGGTTATTGTAGCTGTATTTGGTGCGTCATAAAATGGGAATTTCATATTTAACACTCCTTTCAAACTTGAATTTTCTCAATTCTTCATCTCTGTTTTTTTTCTTTTCCAATTAATCAGTAGACCAATCGTGGAAATAACAAAAATTAATGCCGATGTTAACGAAATAATTCCATCAGTAACCACAAATATGATAAACGTGGCTAATGGAATATAATTAAGAATACTTTTCAAAATTTTCATGTCCAATCCTCCTTTTTAAAATCTCATTAATCTTATAAAATATTTTGTTCTAAAAATACCGATTTACCTATCTGTACTCAACGATTTCTTCGAATGTTTTCCTCGGTCTTTTGTCCGGAGCTTCGTCGGCAAAGCCAACCGCAACAATTCCTGTCAACTGGCTGTCTGTTCCGATAAAATCCATCAGCTCATTATAGGCAAAACAAGTATTTGCAATCCACAAAGTACCTAATCCATACCCTGTTGCTGTCAGAATCATATTTTCAATCGCTGCACCTATGGACAGCGAATCACATATTTCAACAATTCGCTTTTCATTTTCAATGCTTGCAAATGGAGTATGCTGATTGGTATTAAGCACTGCTATAAGGCATGGGACCTCCTGCATGATTCTGACTGTATTCTCAGCATCCGGTATGGCAAATGCCCATTCCGGCATAAGTTCATGAGTCGTTTTTTCTGAATTTATACCATGACGCATGACATCAACCAGTTTATCTTTTTCTTTCCCCTGATATACAATAAATTTCCAAGGCTGCCTGTTTTTAGCAGATGGTGCAAGGGAAGCACTGTATATGATCTCTTCAATTAACTTTCTTTCGATCTCATCTGGCTTATATTTTCTTATACTTCTTCTATTCTCAATTTCTCTTATCATAGATTTCTCTCTCCCTTAGAGCCTTGCCCTCAAGGCTCATTTTCTCCTATGATTTCCAACCTATCCATCCCAACATGACATTTCAGGGAAAGCACCTCAACACCTGCGTCCTTTGCCTCTTCCAGTGCAATGCCAAATTCGGGATGCATTGCCGTATTCGGCCTGACTTCACTGATTTCCTCCATTTGAATCACAAATGCAATCAAGCATTTATATCCTTGTCCGCACGCAGCTGCAAGTTCCCGTAAATGCTTAACTCCTCTTTCCGTCGGGGCATCCGGAAAATATCCAACTCCGTCTATCTCAAGGGTGCAGCCTTTGACTTCCATTAGATATTTTTGCTTTCCTTTTTCCATATATAAATCCATCCGGCTGTTTCCAAAGGCATACTCTGGTTTAATACAATCATACCCCTGTTTGATCAGCCATTCTTTTACCACTTTATTGGGCGCCTGGGAATCAATGTTAACCCACATCCCATTCTTTTTAACCGCAATCAAATCATAACGTGTCTTTCGATTTGGATTCTTTTCTATGCAATCTTCCAAAATCACTTCCGCCCCTGGCAGCAGTAATTCACGACAACGGCCCGTATTCTTTACATGAACCAATTCTACCTCTTCCGCTCCGTCAATCTTTACACGCGCAATAAAACGATTGGGACGTTCTATGAAAAATGCTTCCACTATCTTATCATATTTCATGTGCTGTTTCCTATTCTCTTATCATTCGATAGAATGTTCCGGTACCAATTCCTGTTGTCAACTCATAAGCTTGTCCATCAATCCTACCAATATGCTTTCATCCCAAAAACCATAATAATTTTTTTCACTTTTGGGATTCATGAATCCTATCTGTCGAACTTGCATTTCTTCATAAGCAGGAAGATTATACAAATCGTATTCTCCGCCATATTTCCATGCACATATTTGTCGTTTTGCATCTTCGGATAGATTTCTATATACTAATTCATTCATAACATTTGCCTCGTCAAACTTCCGATTCTAATGTCTCTATTATACCATAATGATACTATTATAAAAAAGGAAAATAGTTCACGGTTTATATGCCAAAAATATGCCAAAAATAAAAAATATGTATCTTGAAAAGGCAACTTGCATATGCTATAATGGCGGTAGCTAAGAAAGAGATTGTATCCAAGCGGTACACAAATCGAAAGCCCCAGAGCGTCACCTCTGGGGCTTTCTTTAGGCTAGTTGTCACTGTCGTCTCCGTCTAACCATTTGCAGATGTAGGAGCTAACTACACCAGCCGCAACGGAAACCAAGAAAGAAATTATCAACTCCAAGCAGCACACCCCCTTTCTGTTGCCAGATTGGGTGCGACAACGTAGCTATTATATCATATATTCCAATTTTATCTACAATTTAATGTTGTACAAAGTAAAAAGAGCTCCCTAGAGCTCAATAGCTGTTTTTTCTCTGTTTGCATAAATTTCATAATTTCCTTGCAACTTCAAAGTTATTTACTTCTCTTCATACTTTTTAACGATAACTAAACTATAAGCAGCCATAAAATGCACCGTATTCCACTTAAAATTGTGACAAGATTATCCGTTATATTTACTTCTAAGCAATGATCCTTTTTTTAAGTTGTACTTGAAAAGACTGCGCTGTGGTTTATGGTGTTGTCCGGACAGATATGAATATCCGTACAAGACGCGATGTCAAGAAATTTTTAAAAGGTTTTCTGGCCAAACTGCAGGATTATGAACCTGTAGATTTCTGGGGCGAAGAAGAATCAAATACAAACGTTTAATGCAATCAAGGCGTCAGTCCGGTATTTCCGGAACTGACGCCTTTTAAGCATTGGAAATTGTCAATGCCACTGTTTTGTCTTACATATACTTCTTCACAATATTCTCCATTTCTTTCCACTTATGTTCCATATCAGAGACAAGTTTAAACTGTGTCCTTGCCCGGTCCAAATTCTGTCCCGGTCTGTGAATTTTAAAATAAATGTCTCCCTGAATATAATCCATAAGAAACCTCATTCCACATTCATAGGTCATAAGCTTAGCCCCCATCGGAAGCAGCTTTATCTCTTCCTGTGAAAGTTTTCCACCACAGCCCTCAATAAAGCCCTTCGCACATGCTTCAAAAAGCTCTAAATCGCACCACACTTTATCCAGATTTTGTTCATCCTCTAATGCTGTACTTGCTCCAATCCGCACTGCATCCCCAAAATCATTCATGGCCGCCCCCGGCATGACAGTGTCCAGGTCAATCACACATATTCCTTTTTTGGTATCCTTATCCATGAGGACATTATTAATTTTTGTGTCATTATGAGTCACACGAAAACTGATTTTCCCACTTCTCAGCAAATCCTGAAAGCAGTCCACAATTTCTTCCCTGTCCAATACAAACTGAATTTCCTCACGGACCAAATCCACTCTGCTGCACACATCCTCTTCCACTGCCTTTTTGAATGTCTCAAATCTTTCTCTGGTATCATGAAATCCCGGAATTGTCTCATGAAGTGTTTTCGCCGGATAATCCGCTAACATACTTTGAAATCTGCCAAATGCCAGACCGCCCTCATAAAGTATTTCAGGATTATCTATCAAATCATAGCTTACGGTATTTTCAATGAATACATAAGCTCTCCAATACTCACCTTCCGAGTCCACGTAATAGGGTTTCCCGTCTTTTGCAGGAATGACATTTAATGTCTCCCTCTCTGGATTTCCACCGTTAGCTGAAATTTTTCTTTTTAAAAATTCAGTGACTCCAACGATATTTTCCATTAATTGAACCGGGTTTTTAAAGATACTCTTGTTCATCTGCTGTAAAATATAATGCTTTTTTACTCCCTGTTCGTTTTCAAATGTAACACGGTAAGTATCATTAATATGTCCATTTCCCCATGGAATTTCTTCTTTATATACACCTTCAAAACAGAAGTTTGCAGCCGCTTCTAATTTTCCGCAGAGCTGTTTTGGATAAAAATCATTCTCTTCCAGCTTTTTCACTGCTGCCATAACCATTGGTTTATCTTCCTTGTAGGTAACTCCATACCACTTTTCTGTTGTAAGAAGAACTTTTACTTCTGCTTTATTGCTATCTAACAGTCTGCTGACGACCGATGGAAGATAATATTCACATTTCAGTGGATTATGTTGCAGACCCTCCTGCAGAAAATCACGAAATCCATACGCAATCTCTGACAAAAATCCCTTGCTAAATCCCCATAAATTCATGGAAACAATCGTATCTCCTGCCAAATCCGTATAACTTTTTCCATCATCTTCCGTATATGCGGCATTCTCTCCACGTTTTACAATCGTTGTATGTTCTGTTACACTGACAAGTTTTCCATTACTATCAATATCACAGACACCTCTTGCCACACTTCCATTCTCCGTCAAAGTATTTTTCAACTGATATCCTACCATTGCATACTGATACTTTTCATTATCTTCATGCACACTCAGATAATCATAAATCTGCTTAAATGCTTCTCTTCCATAATAGTCGTCTGCATTAATCACTGCAAATGGTCCGTCAATCATATCTTTACAGCTTAAAATTGCATGCGCAGTTCCCCATGGCTTTACTCTTCCGGCCGGAACTTCAAATCCCTCCGGCAGATTTTCCAGCTCCTGAAATGCATATCTTACTTTCATAATCTTTTCTATACGATTCCCTATGACATTATGAAAATCTTCCGCATTCTCTTTCTTTATTACAAAAATAACCTCTTCAAATCCTGCAAGATAAGCATCATAAATAGAAAAATCAACAATAATATGTCCATATTCATCTACTGGATCAATCTGTTTCATTCCACCGTAACGGCTTCCCATTCCGGCTGCCATAATTACAAGTACAGGTTTCTTCATCTTCTTTATACCTCCTGATTAAACAGCGTACCATTTAATCTCATTTGCCTCCATTTTCAACGCAAAACTGCTTCCATCTCCGCGATAGATAACCGTATTCTGTGGCTCGTAGGTATTATTTACAACACAGAATTTGCCATTTTTTACATATGCATGTACTTCCACATTGAAATTTGTACTAAACCACTGATGTAATAAACTTTCGCCATGTGTACTCCACAAAATACTCCGATAAAGAATTCTGCTGTTCTCAAAACTATAAGGCAGTCCGCTGATATAAACCGAGCGGCCCTCGCCAAATTCATGCACAGCCATCTGAACTTCTTTGTCCCTCTGTACCAGAATTTCTGTTCCCTCATACGCAAACATATTCTTCTTGCCCTCTCCGAAGTCAACAGGCTTTGTTGTATCTGCAAGAATAAAGTGATTTTTGTGTTCTTCCCAGTTATACTTATCGTAGTTTAAGGTAAATCCGGTTTCTTTTTCCACACCAATTAAATCAGCAAGCTGCAGATAATGTCCCTGATACTGGTGTCCTGCCGGTTCCCCGACACCGATAAATCCACCGCCCCGGTAGACAAATTCACGAATGGCTGCGGAAATAACTGCATTCTCCCAGACTGCCCCGCCGGTGTGTGCCGTATCCCCGTCCCCGACATTGATAATGACATCAATATCCTTTAATATATCCTTATCCTTTAAAATATCATCAAATGAAATAAATTTCACATCAAACGGTGCGCCGCTTAATGCCTCGATAATTCCCGCATAACTGTAATTCTGTTTCTGATATAAGGCATGGTGTACCATATGGCAGCCCCAGCTGCGGATTTTGCCCCAGCTGTTTAAAACAGCAACCTTCTTCACACAGTATGGTGTTGTTCCTTTTGCATTCTCATATAGTTCACGGAATTCATTGCACACGCTCTCCACATAGTCCAAAAACTCCGGGAAATCTAATGCAAGCTTTAAATATCCGCCATATCCGATACGGTCGATTGGTTTTCTTAAAATGGCACGGCGTGCTGTCACCCAGTTTTCCTTTGCTTCCTTGACAGGATCTCCGCCCTCATGGAAGGTATCCGGGAAAAAGTATGGAAGGAATCTTCCTTCTGTATATTTTACACCTTCAATATCAGAGATCAGACGAAGTGTACTTCCGTTTCCAACGCTTCCTACCACTGCGTCAAGACCGATCGTTGCAAACTCTTCCATGAATGGTTCTGTTCCGATCCAGTGATCCCCCAAAAACATCATTGCCTCTTTGCCGCATTCATGTGTGATGTCAACCATCTCTTTTGCAAGCTTTGCAACTTCCCTGCGCTGGAATGCCTGAAAATCCTTATATTCTTTACCAGGTACACGATACTGATTGTTATAATATCCCTGGTCAATGATATATTCCGGGCGGAATTTATAACCCATTTCTTTTTCAAACTGCTCTAAAATATAAGGACTTACTGACGCGGAATAACCATACCAATCCACATATTTTTCCCGCTTTAACTCGTCAAACATCAATGTAAACTGATGGAAAAACGTCGTATAGCGAATGACATTGACATATGGATGCTCCTCGCAGAATTTACGCAGGCGCTCCATGGAATATTTATGTGTTTTCGGCTGCCGTACGTCAAACGTAATCTGATGTTCGAAATCTTTCCAGTCATTTGTCACCGCATTGTACATATGTACCGGATCCCAGATAATATATGCCAGAAAGCTTACTGTATATTCATGAAACGGTTCTGCCTCATGAATACAGACGCACCCTGACTCCTCATTATATTCCCACTGTTTGGTCGATACCACCTGACCTGTGGAACGGTCAACAACCTCCCACCATCGTTTAATATCATCTCTTGTATTGACCTGCATTAACTCATCCGAAATCCCCTTCATCAGAGGAATTTGCAGTTCGCTTTCAACAGCCGTATAAAATCCACTCATAATATAACACTGCTGCACCTCATCCGGGTTCGCCTTCGCCCACTCATTATCTTTTCTCGTGGTGTAGTAAGTTGCATAAATCTTTGCCCCGGTCTTTGTCAGCTCTTCCGGGAATTCTGTTCCGTCACAATCGCGGATTGCATCTGCACCCCAGCGTTTCATTAACTCAATTGTCTCTGGAACCACATCCAGATTTGTAGGAATTGTGACACGTCCTGTATTTTTCTCACTCATTTTTCTTCCTCACTCTATTTCATCCATATAATTACTTTCTTTTCTTCTTTTCTGCAAAAGGGCAATTATAAATCCACAATGCCATTAATAAACAGATAATTCCAATAAGCATAATTCCTAAACCTGTCATTTTTCCTGTCATACCCCATCCAAAAACAGACAGGCTTATTCCGGCAATAAAAAGAGCTGCCATTAAAATTATTCTGCATTTTGTGTGCTTTTTCCAAAATTCCATTTTAATCTCCCTTCTCATCAACCCTTTAAACCACCAACAGTCATTCCCTGTGTCAGTTTATTCTGAACACATATATATAAAATTAATGTAGGAAGCATTACTATTACAAGTCCTGCATACATAATTCCATACTGTGCTGCTGACTGCTGTGCCTGCATCAGATTTAATAATCCTACCGGTAACGTTTTCGGTCCCTTTGCCGAACTCATCAGTGTCATGGAAATGATATATTCATTCCAAAAAGAAAGAAAATTAAACAAGATTATCGTAATAATAGATGGTTTTGCCATTGGAAAAATAATTTTCCACATCGTTGTACTATAACCTGCTCCATCAATATATGCCGCCTCTTCATAATCATGTGCCAATGTTGAAAAATACCCCGACAACAGATAAATTGTAAACGGAAGTGCTGTTGCAGCATATACGATTGCAAGTATAACCAGATTATTTAACAGAAAACTTTTCCCAATTACTGATTTCAGCCAATTGTCCCCATCTCGCAGCATCAAAAAAATTGGAACAACAATGTAATTCACGTTAATAAAAAGACCACCCATAAAAGCCGCATTTAAAAATTTACTTCCTTTAAATTTAAAACGTGACAAACAGTAAGCTGCCGGCAGCGCAACAATTAAAAGAATTACAAGTGCCAAAGCTGTAACCAATACGGAGTTTAACATGTAATCTCCCATTTTTGCTGTATTCCAGGCATCAATAAAGTTCTGAAAATAAAAACCCTCCGGCAAAGTCCACGGATTTCCATAAAACTCTTTATTTTGCTTAATGGATGCCATAAACACCCATGCCACCGGAATAATAATACTGACTGCAAGCATTATTAAAACTAAATAGATAAAAAATTTATACAACCGTTCCGCAGAATTCGGATTTTTTTTCTCTCTCATATTTTCTCTCCTTAAAACTCCAGTGGTTCACGCTCTGTAACTTTATTTACAAGTGCAGACAATGCAAACGAGAAAATAAATATTACAACACCTATTGCCATACTGTATCCATATAATCCGGCATCCTTCTGTCCATACATATAGCTTAGTGACACTTCAGAAGCTCCGTTTGGGCCACCTGAAGTCATAGCTTTTACAAAAAGAAATGCCATATTAATAGTAGAAATAATAAAAAATGTTAATGTTGTACGAATATTAGTCCAGATCAACGGAATTGTAATCTGAAAAAACTGAACGAGCCTGCCTGCACCATCTAATCCGGCACTTTCATACAGGCTTTTCGGCACACTCGCCATAGATGCCATGTACATGACCATATAGTAACCAATCGCCTGCCAGATCATTGCAATAATAAGACTGACGATCACAAGCGATTCACCTTTCCACAAAATCGGGTTCTCCATTTTATGAAACAGTCCGATAATACTATTTAGCATTCCGTTCTCCGGCTTATAAATTGCAGAAAAAATACCTGCAATTACTACAACCGATAAAATATTGGGAATATAAAAAATAATACGGAAAAAATTCTGTCCCCTGATTTGTTCTCTTGACAGAATGCCTGCAAAAACAAGTGCAAATGCAAAGGTAACTATTGTAACAACAACAATAAGTAAAATCATGTTTTGCATGGACCTTATAAAATTAGTATCCGATATTAATGTTTTAAAATTTTTCAGGCCAACAAATGTTTCATTCGGTGAATATGCACCTTTTTCAAATAACGACATCCGGAATACATTTAAGGTAGGCAATATCATAAACACAAAAAATAAAATTACTGCTGGTGCTATGCATACCGCCAAAAAACCGCTTCGTCCTCTGGCTTTTTTCATACTTTCACGTTCCTTTCAAACAAACCGTACTATTTAAAATTCGGCGGACAAAAATTCTGTCCGCCGACTCATTTTTACCACTATAGCATTAAGGCAAACTAAAAACTCTTATTTCAAATTCGCCCGCATCTGGTCACTTGCCGAAATAATTCCGTCAATCCATGCCTGCTCATCCATATCGCCTGATACTAATGAGTTTACCGGGTCAAAGAATACTGTTCGCACTTCCACGCCCGGAATTGCTTCAAATGCTGCGAAATTACCCATAGCTGCCTTTGCTCCATTATCATAAATAGAGTAGAACATTACGTTATCACCACTTAATTTGTCTGCAATGCCTAATACTGGCTGGATAGCTCCTGCTTTTGCAAAAATTTCACATGCTTTGTCACTGTATAAATAAGAGATAAATAATTTTGCTGCATCCTGATGCTCTGCACCAGAAGGAATCCATGCCTGCTCAAACCATGTATAACTGTATGCATCTCCGCCATCTTTTACTGCCGGAAGAGCTGTCATTCCCCACTTAAATCCATCTGCACGAGGTGCTTCTGCCATTTCTCCAACGATCCATGTTCCATTTGGCATAAAGATTGCTTTATTGTCAAGTACTAACTGCTGATTCTGTGTGAAGTCCTGATCATTTGCCTGCGCAGGTGTGACCGGATTTGTGTACTCAGCTAACTTTGCAACAATATCAAAGCATGTCTGTGCTTCCGGAGTTTCCCAGATGCCTTCCGCATAATTTGTTGCTTTATCAAAAAATTCCGGACCACCTGCTGAATACATCAGTGCGTAGAAGAATGCATCAAAATAACCTGTTGTAGGATATGTAAATAAGTAAATTCCCTCTTCTTTTGCTTTATCTCCTAATTCCCACATTTCATCCCATGTCTTTGGAACATCCCATCCTTTTTCTTCTAAAAGACCTGCATTATAAAACAGACCACATGGAGAATAAAACATTGGTGCAAGATATGTCTTTCCATCACCATAAGGATTGGTCAATGATGTGTCTGTAAATCCTCCTGCAATCTTCTCTGAAACAAGTTTGTCTTCTCCCGGAACTTTCATAGATAAAACATCTGTAATGTCAGTAATCATATGTCCCTTAATAAACTGTTCCGTCAACGCAGCTTCACGTCCCGTGGCAAGATGAATAACATCCGGGTATTCGCCTCCCTGCATGGATGGTCCAATTACATCCTCTAATTTTTTATCTGTTGTAAGTTCTACTTTAATTCCGGTTTCTTCTGTAAATGCATCTGCCACTTTCTGCCACATTTCAGAACCATAAGCTGTCTCAATAGCAGCTACACTGATTGTTGTTCCAGCTTCTTTTGTCTTGCTGGTATCTGACGCAGAATTCTCCTTTCCTGAATCTGTACCGCACCCTGCAAATAAAGATGCTACCATTACCATACTCATCATTGTACATAAAATTTTTTTCTTCATAGTAACCTCCCATTTTTGTTATTTTTTACTATAAATTCTTATGTTTCCTTCCTTACATTTGTTATTATAGAGTACGCCATCTCTTTTTCCTATCCATATATTGCTCTATATTTTATAATTCTTGCTTTATTTTAAAAATCTTGTTATTTTGTTTTTTTCATTGTATACTAAGTACAACATCGTTCCATTTTAACTAGGAAATCATTGCAATTATGACATGAAAGGAGTGTATTTTCCATGAGTAACCGCAAATTTAATCTGGATAATGAGGTACAGCCGGAAATCCATTTCCGCCTGCTTTCCATATCAGCATCCAAATTTGAAAATGACTGGACTTCGTTTCCCCACAGCCATCATTTTACGGAAATCTTCTTTATTAAAGACGGCACCGGACGCATGCTGATTGAAAATGAATCTCTTCCTGTCTCCTCAAACAGCCTTGTCGTGATCGGTGCACAGGTAACACACACAGAGTTTTCCGATCCGGAAAATCCACTGGATTATTATGTGCTCGGGGTGGAAGGATTAAAACTGAATACTGACAAAGAACCGGAATACATTCATGTCCCGGCTTCTGCAAACTCGCCTTTTATCCGCCAGTGTTTTGAAAATATCCTGCGGGAAATGCATAACAAACAGGACCGCTACGCAGAGATCTGCCAACATTATCTGGATATTTTAATTTTATATTTCTGCCGGAAAGACCATGTATCCTATGAAGTGGTGGATGCGCAGAACAGCAGCCGCGAATGCCACAAGGTAAAACGCTTTATCGAGCACAATTACCAGAGCATGATCTCTCTGGATTCGCTTGCCGAAAACTGCAGTCTCTCAAAATATTACCTTTCACACCGTTTTGCAGAGCTGTACGGGAAATCTCCCATCGCTTACCTGAACGAAGTTCGGCTGGCGTCTGCGCGTGACCTGCTGCTCACAACCAATCACAGTATCGAAGAGATTGCCGGATGTATCGGGTTTTCCTCTACCAGCTATTTTTCGCAGTCCTTCCAGAAAAATTTTCATGAATCGCCACAGCAGTTCCGCAAATCCCACCGTGTCAGGACATGACCATGTTTCATTTTTTACATAAAAAAATAATTTTCTAAAAATTTCCCCGAAAGAATATCATATCTTTCGGGGAAACTATGCCTATCAGCCGGATTGGAAAGAGAAAAATGCTTTACCGTCTTCTTATAAAAAATTTTATATTGCTGTCCATATTGGTTTTTCTTTCTCTTTCCCTGAATTATGTCACAGTGGCTCTTGTTAATGATGGGATTATAAATTTCTTCTTTTGCTAAGATTTTATCAAGCCATTCTGCCATGTCAGACAGACTGTAATTATTCGTAAATGGTCTGGATAATGCATGTGATCTGCTGTAAGTCCCGGCAAAAATACTAACGTAATTTTCTGTTTATCTATTAGATTTACAAAATAATGGACGCAGCCTTTCCCAATGATGTATCATTTCCAGATATTCCTGCTCAAAAACATTTACATCATAATTCCCTGTTCTGTACCAAGACTTCATCATCCCTTCTGAAGCATATAGAATTTCTTTATATATATTGGTAAACTCTAAATCCTTACAGATGAAATCGCGATTCAAAATTGACAAAAGTATTTCCAATGTCATTTACGATATTGTTATTTATTATATTTGGTTGTGCTTTTCGCCCTAAATTGGGAAAGTGGGGGCACTTTCTGCCCCCACTCTGGATATGTTGCTAAAATACTGTTTAGATTTATCATACATACAACTGGAATTTATCTTTTTTTATATGTCACCACAATTCCAACCACCGAAGTCAAAAAAACAATCGGTGCGAGTCTTACAAACAAGAATTCAAACCCATGCAGTATTGTTCCTGCCACTGCCAACTCAGGATCATTGTAATTCCAATTCAAATAAAAACTATTCGTAGATGCAAGTGCGATAAATATTACCACTATAACCGTACACAATGAAATAAGAATCCATCGAATCGTTTTTACCTTTGTTATACTTCTTTTTGCAAGCTGCAAATTAATAACTTCTAATTTTTCAGAAAGAATCTTTAAATCATCGGTAGTCGGTTCTGCTACAGGTTCTCCAAGTAATTCACTTACAGTAGTATCCAGTTCATTCGCCAAAATAATCAGCATACTGGAATCTGGAACTGACAAACCCTCTTGTGTCAAGCAGTTGACAACATTTTTCTTAAACTTTTTTCTTCCTCTTCATTATACCAGCTTCCGGCTAAATTACCACCGAAAGCTGATACATCTCCTTAGTTGCTTCTGTTGCTAAACTTCCACCTAAGCTCTATGGTCTTGTCGGCATACACGACTACCTTATCAAGCAGTACATCCAGAAGCTCGTCTGTAATCTCTGCGATTTCAGACTTACCTTCCAGAAACTGTATTCCACTGTTCTCAGACGGCATCTGGTTTTCCAGTGTAAAAATAGCTTCCTTCTGTGCCTCTATCTTCTCCCTGATTCCATCTATCATGGCTTCATAGGACTGCTTCTGCATAAGATATGTTTCCCTGTCTGTAACACCCTTTGCATAGGATTCGTATGCTGTCCGAAGCTCCAGTTCCAGTCTCCGGTGTGTATCTTCTGCCATAGCCAGTCTCTGCTTTGCCCCACGGATACGCTCATTATGTTGCTCTCTTTCCTTTTCCATAAGAAGCTTCAGCTTTGCAAGTCCTGATATCTGCTTGGAAAGCTCACCTTTTATGATACCATCAAGGTCTGTTACAAGTACCCGGTGGACACAGTTATTATTCTTCCTGTAGTTCACTTCACAGTTGAAAAATCTCTTGCCCAGGCGGTCCTTATGGTAGATCATATTTCTGCCGCAACAGTTGCAGACTAACCTTCCGGTATAGACCGATGCCTTTTTCCCTACCGGTGTAAAAGCCTCCGGCACAGTTCCCTTCATCGCTTGTACCTTCTCATATACTTCCTTTGAAACTATAGCTTCGTGATGGTTTGGTATCCGCTTCCATTCACTTGGCGGAAGCATCTTCTTACGTCGGGAACCAATCTCTTTCACACGGCTTTTTCCATACACAAAAGTACCGATATACATCTCGTTATTCAGGATGGAATTTACCTTATAATCTGTCCACAGGGGCGAATCCCCTTTGGTGTACATATTTGCGTATGTACCCTTTCTTCTGTGGTACGCCGCAGGAGTATCAATTCCTTCTCCGTTTAATGTCCTTACAATACCGGCAATACTCGCTCCACCTGCACGAAGCGTAAAAATGCTCTTCACAACAGCGGCTGCTTCCTCATCCACCAGAAGCTCACAGGCATTATTCTTGGATTTTAAATATCCAAAGGGAGCACATATCCCGATAAACATTCCCTTATCCTTCCTTGCCATTACTGCCGTAGATACCTTCTGCGAAAGATCCTTACTGTAAAAATCATACAGCAGAGCCTTAAACTGCACATCTATCTCACCGATACCGCCCACATAATCCTTACTGTCGTAATTATCGTTAATAGCTATAAAACGGATTCCCATAAAAGGAAATATCTGTTCAATATACTTCCCTGTTTCCAGATAGTTTCGTGCAAAACGGGACATATCCTTTACAATGATACAGTCCACCCTCTGCTCTTTTACCATAGCAAGAAGCTCCTGCATTCCCGGACGGTTCATGTTTGTGCCGGAATATCCGTCATCACACTTTTCCGTTACAGTCATGGAACGCAAATCTTCATGTGAGCTTATATAATCACGGATGATTCTACGCTGATTGGTAATACTGTTACTCTCATCCGCATTCACATCATCCTCCAAAGATAATCTTAAATACATAACCAGATTAGACATCTGTCCTACCTCCTTCATTCCACTTGGTTCTTCTCGGAAAACGGAATGTATCCGTATAACCAGTGGACTTATCACTGTTAAAACGGTACTGAATCTCCATATGCCGGTCCGCTGTCAGGGTAATCCCTGAAATAAGGGTTTCCACAAGCTCCGGTGTCAGAACCGACTTATCCTTTACGGATACAAGGGCATTTACAAATTTCTTCTGCTCCTTTGTATTACGAACAAAAGCTTTGTAATCCTTCTCAGCTTGTAACAGCTCCTTATCAAGCCTTACCCTTTCCTGCTCCTGCCTTCTATTGGCATCTTCAAGCTCATCCCTGCTAATCTCACCCTTTACATAGCTCCCGTAAAGTTCACTTCCTTCAAAGGAAAGACGCTCCGCACGCTTCTTCAAATCCGCTATCCTTGCCTTAAGCGTTGTTTCTGCCGGCTGGAAGCCTTTTTCCAAAGCATTCAGAAGCTTCTTTTTATCCGGCACAAGCTCCTTTACTGCCTTTTGCAAAGATTCAAACACCAGCAAATCCAGCTGTTCCTCGGATATCTTTATTACAGCTTCCTTATCCCTTTCCTCCACAGGCAGAGGATTGTGTCTGCAACGGTAATAATACAGTCGCACATCCCCTTCCCCGGAATAAATAATGGAAGATTCTCTCGAAAAATCACCACCACACACGGGACATTTTAAGATGCCCTTATACCTGTCTGCCGTCAGCGGTAAATCTTCTCTTGCCACAAAAGATTTCTTTTCCTTTTTCTTATCCACTACACTTCGGACTTCATAAAAAAGTTCTTTAGAAACAATAGCGTCATGGGCATCCTCATGGATAATCCACTCATTCTTTGACACCTTTTGTCTCTCCAAGCCCTGATACAGACACCTTTTTGTCTTTCCCTGCTGAAGCGTTCCTATATAGGCTTCATTGGAAAGAATCTGGGAAATGGTACCATTCTTCCATTCACTAAGAGGCTCCCCTTCCGTGATATAGGCAAGTTGCGTCTGCCTATATTCTTCCGGTATTCTGACCCCTGCCTGTGTCAGCTCCCTTGCAATGGCACGGTGGCTCATACCGCTCTTTGCCATCTGAAATATCTTTCTGACAATCTCAGCCGCAGGCTCATCTATAACAAGTCTGTGTCCATCATCCGTTTTCACGCTACTGTAGCCATAAGGTGCATGACCAAGCACACTGCCTCTTTCCATACAGCTTTGAAATGCCGAAGTAATACGCTTTGACACATCCTTTGCATACATATCATTTACAAGGTTCATAAGAGAAATCCCAAGCCCCTTGTTTCCGTTGTAATCCTCCACGGTATCAAAATGATCGTTTACTGAAATAAACCGCACACCCAGAAATGGCAGTATGGTTTCAATATAATTACCTGTTTCCAGATAATCACGTCCAAAACGGGACAAATCCTTTACAATAATGCAGTCTATCTTTCCTGCCCTCACATCATCCATCATTCGCATAAAATCAGGTCTGGTAAAAGTGGTTCCCGACACACCCCTGTCAAAATACTTCTGATAATGGGTTAGTTCCGGTCGCTCCTTGATAAAGTTTTCCATAATCATAAACTGACTTTCTATGGAATCACTTTTCCTGCCATCCTTTTCTACCGACAATCTGGCATACAGCGCAACATGATACTGCTTCTCTGTTGTAACATATGTTACAGTTTTATCCTTATCAGACGAAGGAACCTTATCCGCAAGTGCATTAAATCTTCCTTCTTTTCTTGCCATCCTAGGACACCTCCCTCATGGCTTCCGCTTCCAGTTCACCCTTTACAAGCTCTACCGCCTTTGCCATCTCATTACGGTACTTAAACACTATCTCTACCGTCTTGTCCTCATAGACTAAGATCTTGTCAATCAGAGAAACCAAAAGCATACGGTCCAGCTTTTCTATCTCCATATTTTCACGCAAGTCATCCAGCCACTGTCCTGCTGCAATTCCGTTTTCGTATATGGATTTTACAGTTGTCTCCTGCACCTTAATTGCAGCTGCAATCTCCGAAAGCTTGTTGCTGTAAATCTCCCTGTAGCGGTTAAACTGTTCCTGTGTAATAAGCTTCTCCTGTAAATCCGTATAAAGGGCAGATTTCATGGCACTGTATTCCTGCTCCTTTTCCTTTAACATCGCAATCTCCTTATCACGGTTTAGGGCTTCCTCAAAACGAATCTGCTTTGCATCTAAGATGCTTAACAACTTCTTGGTATCCGTAAGCTGCTTCACATACTTTCTGACCTCACCCAAAACAATCTCATTTAATACATCCACCTTGATACTGTGTCTGGTACATTCCTTCCCCCTGTTATAGCCGGAGCAGATATAGTATTCGTTCACCGTATCCTTATAAGGAACCTTCCTGCTGACCAGTCCCCTTCCACAGTCACCGCAGAAAAGAAGCCCGGCATAAAGCTTTGGCTCTGTCATTCTTTCCTTTGCTCTTGTATCACGCTTCAAAAGCTCCTGCACCGCCTTAAAATCCGCTTCCGTAATAATCGGTGTGTGATTGTTCTCCACCCGAATCCACTGGGACTTTGGCTTTTCTATGGTCTTTTTCACCTTATAGCTTACCTTTTCTCGCTTCCCCTGTTCCAAAACACCGATATAAATCTCGTTAGAAAGGATGCGTAAAACTGCCTTTGGTGTCCACTTCGCCTCCGGATTCCTTTGAAAGCTGGTCTTAAACTTTTCCCCGTGAGCCTTTTTATACTCTGCCGGCGAAAGAGTTCCTCTTTCATTCAGCTTTGCCGCAATGGAATTGGCACTAAGCCCCATCAGCTTCCATGCAAAAATATCCTGCACAACCCTTGCCGCTTCCTCGTCAGGAACAATCTTATTTTTGTCCTTCTCATCCTTACGGTACCCGTAGCAGACAAAAGAACCGATATACTCTCCATTCATTCTTTTTACCTGCTGGTTACTGCGGGACTTTATGGAAATATCCCTGCAATAGCTCTCATTAACGAAATTCTTGACGGGTACAACCATATACCGGTCACTGCTGTTAGCGGTAAGACTGTCATAATTGTCATTGATAGCAATAAACCTAACATTCTTCTGTGGAAAATACTTCTGGATATAATTGCCTGCACCGATATACTCACGTCCAAGTCTGGATAAATCCTTGACGATAATGCAGTCAATCTCTCCTTTCTCCACCATGGCTATCATCTCCATAAAAGCCGGTCTTTCATAGTCCGTTCCCGAAAATCCGTCGTCACAGACCTCCTTAACCAGCTCTACATCCGGAAACCCCCGCACAAAGCTTTCTATCATCATACGCTGGCTTTTGATACTGTTACTCTCATCCGTACTGCCACGCTTATCATCATCTTCCCTTGAAAGACGAAGGTAGGCACAAGCACGGTATTTCATCTCACTCATAATGTTCTCCTTTCCCGGTGGCAGAATCTGCCACCGTCTGTAAATTCTCTAGTATTTCAGTGAAGCGACTCGATCAATATAGGCTGACAACAAATCCGTGATACTCTCCCCGGTATCTGAAAATGTGCTGATTACCTTGTATTCCCCATACTTTGTGGTATGAATATCCCCGGCAAGCTCACAACCTATAGTTTCCTCTATCTCTTCACTGACAGCTTTTTGTTCTATCAGTTCGTCCATTCTACTTCCTCCAGTTTTCACATTAGATTCATGGAAATGCACCTCAATTCCGCTTCGCTTCATCTCAGTCGTTGCATTTCCTCATTGTTAGCACGCAAAAAGACCGCCTCCATGGCATCAGAGTCTCCCTGCATACGCAGTCCAAACAGATACATGTTATCTGCTTCTTTTACTCTGTCTGCCATGAAAAGCGGTCACTTAATCTAATGTGCATCTCAACTGGAATTATTGCACTCTCTATTGCTTCTTCATTCAAACATATTCAGTTAATACGGTTGCAAGTACGACACTTCGCTGGCTGGGCTCCCTGTCGGTACCGGTAATCCGGTATTATCAGTTACGGTAATCTTTTTTAGTGGAAAATATAACCACTGCAACCTGTGAGTCAGAGTATACATCAAAACCTCCCGACTGGCAAGTGAACATTAAATAAAATTTGCTCGAACCTGTTCCTTCCGTCAGTTTAGGCGATAGCGCACCTTCCCGGTTCGCCTGGCTGTGCCTTGATTCTATGATGTTACCTTCCTTACTGAATAGTAACTGTCCAACGCCAATCCTTAAAATACTTTGTATTGCTTGGTCTTAAACAGTTACAAGTAAAAGCTTTGATTCCTCATGTTCCGTAAGGTAAAAGGCAAAGTTTCCCTAGGGACTTGTTTTGCATCTTACCTTACGAAACATTTGTGAAAAAGGAAGTTTGCTGTTCTCACCTTATGAAGAATGTTACCGTTTCAGGTAACCTTGCAGCCACTGTTTCTTTTTTATCATCCACAGCCTGCATGGGTCTCTTCTGCTCAAGATCCTCTCCCACCCTTTGCGGAAGTGTCATTATATCTTCGCTCGTCCGTTACCGGAGTCATGGCGTAAGTCTGTTGTTCTTCATAAGCAGCTATTCAGTTGTTTAACGATAATCCCTGCTTCGATTATCTGTTTTCGTTTTTTGATTATAGTTGACATTTTCTGCAAAATCAACTATTATTCTTATAAATCGTATTGATAATCGCTATTTTATGTTTAACACTTTAGCGATTTTCGCTATAGTTACGATACTATGTTTAACAAAGAAAGGCTGATATTATGGGCATTTATGAGAATTTTGAATCCATCAAGGATATGTTAGGATATAGAAAATTTACTACGGAAGAGATTATAGAGAAGGGTTATTTGTCAGAATCCAGCATTGCACAGATCGATAAAAAAATGGATGAAGCACACTCTGTGCTGTGCCACTTCCCTATTGGATATACCTATAATGAAAATAAAACATCCTTCTACCGGATTGCTCTGAGCGAGCAGTTCCAGATATTAAAGGAATACCCTGCTGGTACAAGTATTCTTGATTTTATTGCATTGGAAACAGAGGAAATCATTGCTTATATGAAAAATATGTCCGAAAACATTACTACCATGATTGAACAAAAGGCTTCCGCACCGGATGCAGATGGTATTATCCGCTTTAATTTCACGGATGTTACACAAACCGCTGTAAACTCCACACTGGCAGCACTCCAAAAGGACAACTTCTTTCTGTTCCTTGTTAACTGCTGTTTTCTCCAGTATGTAACGGAACTGTTTGTATATAACTTTTATCCGTTCATTGCACTGGAGCATTATAAAAAAATCTTAGGGAATGCTTTTAATTATGATGAGGATACCGACATTCTGATGCCGGAAGAAGCAGACGGATTATATGACATTGCAGAATTTATCAACTATGGTATACGCATGACCGCAGCATTTTTAGATTATCAGAAGGATTTATTAACCGCAGATTTTGATATGCTTCTTATGAAGGATAAGCTTTTCTCTGAATATGATACCTTACAGTACCTATATCTCATGGAGTCAAAGGACAATATGCGTGATACCTATACCAGCACAAGCTTCAATACGCACCTTATGCCTATCGGTGTTCATGCTTTTAACCACTTAGACATAGTAAATAAAATCATCGATGAAAATATGCCCGTCCGTGAGGTCTATGATATTAACTCCGTACAGGACTGGTTCCGTTATGAATTTATGTATCTTGCCAAAGGAAATGTATTGTATAAGCAATGCAAAAACTGTGGCAGATTCTTCATCCCCTCCGGCAGATTGGACAGCGAATATTGTGAACGCATTGATACAGCCAGTGGCAAGACTTGTAAAGAAGTAGGTGCCATCAACACCTTCGTAAAGAAGCATGAAAATGATGAAATCCATCAGGCGTACACAAAAGCATACCGCCGGATGGACTCCAGAAAACGTACTATGTATATTTCCAAAAAAGAATTTACCGAATGGAGCAAAACTGCCCGTGAAAAGCGTAAACTCTGCGAAGAAGGACAGATTAGCCTTGAGGAATTTCAGTATTGGCTTGATAAGAGCAAGTGTCGATAAAACCCTTGTTCCTAATGCATATCTCGCTTTTAAACGAAACCTCCCTATGATTTGAGATGTTGTTTTATTATAATCATAACTAGCTCAAAATGTATTTTTGAATATGACAATGCGCGCGTATTTTTTAACTTTTATTAATGTTTCTGAGAAAAAGAATCAGTTAACACAGAAACGACTGGATTGCAATTGAAAATTGTAATTCTTCACCCCGTGCAAAAGTAAAACATCCTTTTTTGATTGTAAAGAATCAGTTTTGTTATAAAAAGGTTACATACCACTGAATCAGTAACAACATGAATCGATTCCACATCCTTTTTGCTAGCATAAATCTATTCATGTACTTCCGTACCAGAAGAACTAATGACTTTTGTATGTCATAACTGTTCCCTTTTATGATCGAAGTGCCCTCAAATTAACATTTAAAAAACGAACACACAAAAGGTGTTATTAATTATAATATTCCTTTTTTAATCCAACAATTAAATTAGAAATTATTAAAGCCACAACAATTGCAACTAACGTTACAATGCCGCTCTTTTCGAAATGATATACTTCCCCACTGATTGCTGTAGCCACATCAATATTCACAATATTTAATGGATTATATTCTTTCATTTTGGGAATTAAATTAATCAAGAATAAAACTCCTATACAACTTACTATCAATAATAAGCTAACATAACCTCCTTTACAGACTACATTTGTGCATATAATTAAAGCAATTAGAAATACGCCAAATAGCCATGAACAAAATAGCAATGGCATCACTCCAGTAAAGTTCACATCCGGAAAAAGTACTTTCGTGTACAAGCTACATGAAAAAAAGCTAACTACAAGTGATACAGTCCAATTAATGACCAATGCACAAAATTTTGCATTAACAACTTCTCTTATTGCTAATCCTTTAGAAAACGGAATTATCAATGTTCCTTTTATAAGCTCATTTCCTAAAGTGTTATAAAATATAATTACAAAAACGACAAATCCTAACTGTGAAATATTTTTAAAATATTGAGCCCAAGCATCTATATATGTCGGGTCTGGCATTTGTAGATTAATTAAATCAGTTGATAATGCACCAATAACTTCGGTTGTATACTTTGCTCCAATTGGACTTATTACGCCTAACAAAAAAAACAAAAGAACAACTATCAGCACCTTAAATGTTGCAACCTGTTCCCACAATTCTTTTTTAAGATACGCATAAAACCCTTTCATTGCACAACCTCCATATAAGTATCTTCCAAGGTTCTTTCAATCCTCTGAATTCCGTTAATCTGATATTCTTGTTCCCCAATCCATTTAAATAATTCAGGAACTATTTCCTTTGTCTCTAACCTAATGAATACATCATTATTTTCTTCTTGTAATTCTGCGAACTTAATAATCTGTCGAGCATCATTAACCAAACGTTTTCTTTCCGTTTCATCCTGACAACTGACTCTGATTTTCACACTTTCATCTGTCTTGGTTAATTCATCAATAGTTCCATATCGCAATAACTTACCATTCTCAAGAATACCTACATAATCACTTATCTCCTCAACATCTGATAAAATATGAGACGAAAAGATGATACTCGTCTGTTCCTTCGCTTTCTTTAATAAATTTAAAATTTCTCTTCTACCTACTGGATCTAGTGCCGACGTTGGTTCATCACAAATCAGTAAATGAGGTTCATTCAACAACGCTTGAGCTATGCCAAGTCTCTGCTTCATCCCTCTTGAAAATCCTCTAATTTTTCTATTCTTATCATTTTCAAGCCCCACCAACCTAATAAGTTCTTCTGCCTTTTCCTTGCACTCTTTTTTACGCATCTTACTAATTTCACCACAAAACATCAAATATTGCATCGGCGTATAAAATTCATAAAATTCTGGTACATCCGGAAGGTAACCTATTTTAGTGTAACAAACACCTTTCCCTTTTGTAATATCATTACCCAAAAATGTAATTGTCCCAGAATCAGGATACAAAAACTTCATAATCATTTTCATGGTTGTAGTTTTTCCTGCTCCGTTTCGCCCAACAAAACCCATGATTGTATTTTGTAACACTGCAAACGAAAGATTCGAAATAACTTGCTTTTTCTTGAATGCTTTACTTATTCCTTTTACTTCTAATACAATACTCATAATTGGTCTCCATTACCCTTTCCAAATACAAAGTACAAAATTGGTCCGATTATTTGAATCAAAAGAACTATAACAGTCCAAACAGTCTTGTTACCATTTCTGCAACCATACATCCTATGAATTCCAAGCAAAGCCAAAATTGCTAAAATAACCTCCACTACTACAATAGGTATCACAATTATCAATAATTCACCAGTCATCATTGTCATCTTCCCCTTTCCTATAACCCCAATTTTTTCATCGCAACTTTCTTCGTAATATTGTATACATAAACTTCAATAAGCATTAAATACAAAACGGTCATGAAATATAACACTTGATTACTTAATAAGTGCAAAAAAACACATTCCATTGGAATACACAACAAAACAGATGCACATAACATCTGCAAGGGCATTGTAATACTTTGTTTAATAACTGTTATAGGATTTTCCCACTCAGTACTTCCCAGCAAGAGATCTAAAAGAATTCCTACATTTCCCATAACAATTATAAAAGTTATTAGGCACAGAAATACACTTATCATTTTTATAATATCTATTTCCTTGCCAATTGCGTATACAGAACCAATACTATCAATTATTGCAAAAGGTAAACTACATACCAAAAACACTTTTATTTTCGAATGCAATATTTTTTTGAATCTAATGGGTTTGCTCTTTAATACATCCAAGCATTTTCCTTCTATAGATATGCTACAATAAGTCGGGTTGGCAACCCCAAATACAAAGCAAATTAATAAAGGTAATACTCCGTTAATTTCATTCATATAGCCTGTCTTCGTTAGGTATTCATGCATTAATTCTTTTGGAATCACACAAAAAATCATTAATAATATCGAAAAAATTATTATCGGAGCCAAAGAATTCATTGCATATACTTTTGAACTATAGAATGCAGCTTTTTCTTTCCTATACAATGCTTTTGAGGAAGTTACTCCAGTCAATTTTAAATTTTTGTTCCGATTTGATTCTCTTTTCCATTCCAAATTTCTCAATGTATCACCGTAGTTACAACTAATTTTATATGCTATTATCAGCAAAAGAGTCATTTCCACAGCAATCATGATTATCAAAAAAAAGACATCACAAATATTATAAAATCCCTTTTGAGAACTACAAGCAATCCCATATCCTACAAGACCAGTTATTATTACTTCCACAAGAATCCCGAATATTCCAAACCACTTTGACTTTTGAAACAAAAATTCTAGCAAACTTCCAAACACAGAAATTAAAAATGAAGCAAATATCAATAACAATAATCCCAAAATAATATACGTTGCAGGCAAATTTCTTTGAAAAACATAAACAATGGTATAAGAAAAACCAACAACAATATTCCATCTCAGTGTCATTACTACTGTTGTCATTAATTTTGCCAAAACAATATAAAATGTTTTTACTGGAAGATATGAAATTAGTACATATTGTTCATAATCATATAAAACTCTTTTTATATTAATCCCGTAATCGTATATTGCCGCAACAAGAGAAAGTCCATATACATAAAATAAAGAATTCTCGATTATCTGCGTTTTTTTTATTTGGGTCAGTAATATGCCCCCATACAGTACCATAATTCCAAAAATAAAGAACCAGAGAAAGAGTTCTTTCATCCTCACATTTTTGCTCGGCTTTAATAAATGGATGTTCGACATTTCCATTTTCAGAATATTATTCAGCACTTTCATTTGACTCTCCTACTAGCAGTTTTTGCAAACAGCCGGAATGATTTACATTTGCAATTTCATCATCTATCAGAATATTACCATTTTTGATTACTACTACTTTATCTGAAATCCTTGTCACAATATCAAGCATGTGCGAAGAAAACAAAATACCTGCCCCTCTCTCTCGTTCAGCATTAATCACTTTAATCAGCTGTTCTACTGTAGACGGATCCAAGCCTGTAAAAGGCTCATCCATTACAATCAAGTTAGGTTCATGAATAATAGCTGCCATAATCAATAATTTCTGCTTCATCCCTCTCGAATAAGCAGAAACAGGTTTATGTATTACATCTTCCATCTGTAGCATATATACCAAATTTGCAATTCTTTCCTCTTTAGCTGCTTTTGAAATATCATAAAAACTACTAATCAAATCAAGATACTGACGTCCTGTCAGATAGTGATACACAGCTTGATTATCCGGTATATAACCTAACTCTGCCTTACACAATACACTCTCTTTCTTTAATGATTTGCCATTGATAAATATTTCTCCTGCATCTGCTTCCTGTGCTCCTACAATACACCGAATAATGCTACTTTTCCCCGCTCCATTATTGCCAACTAACCCACATATTTCGCCAGCATCCACTTGAAAGCTTACTTCTTTTAGTGCATTTTCCTTTCCCGGATATGATTTTGATACTTCATTTACACTTAACATATTCGTATTTTCCTTCATTATCAAAGCTTCCTATCATAAAAAATCTTGTGTATAGATTTGTTGCAATTATATCACAACCAGCTATTAAAAACAACATTTTGAAAAAAGCACACAATACATATCTGTGAGACTAATGAGGTTTAGTCTCTGACTTTAAACATATACTTATTTTCAACTTTATCAATTACTGTAATATCAAGCCAAACACAATGAGTTCCTTCTCTTTTTCAATCGCTGATATTTTCCCCTCTATTTCAAATCCGTTAATAATCAGACAGGCTACTGTTCTTCTGTTACTGTTATACAGAGAAACTTGACATTTTGCACTATTATAATTCTTCTGCAATTCTTCCTTCAATTTTTTTATTAGATTAGTTGCTACAGAATGTCGTCTAGATTTTTCCAGCACATGCAATGCCACAATCGTCCAGATTTGGTCAACATTAGGACTAATCGCAGATATCACACCTTGAACTTCATGACTCTCATCATCAATAGCAAGAATTGAGATTTCCATTTTATGTTCAATACGCATACCAACTGCTGATTCATTCATATACATCTGTTCAATAGCAGATGGTGTAATCTCATCCTTGTGTTCGAATAAATACCTTATTAACACTTGAACATCTTTTTTTTCACAAATTTGATAAATCATAATTTCCTCCTTCTAACCTTTATTCCACCACAAAAAATACGCGTTCATCAATCATATGCTGAATAAAAGCATATATGTCATCCAACAATGTACTTCTTGTAACGCCCTTATATTCCTCCATCATCTGATTAGCGATTTCTCCAATTGTATGCTTACCATCGCACTTTATGAAAATATCTGTTGCAACAGGATTCAAAATATCTAACATTCCTGTTACCGGGTGTTGATATATAATATAGTCATTATTCTCTCCATCTAATCTCCATCTAAAATTTAACTTAACTGGAATTTTATTCTCTTGCAATGTATTCATTTATACCTCTCCTATCATTAATCTTTCTTCTAAAGTGTCTATCAATGTGCCATTTCCTCGTTCATCCATCTTCTTAGCAAGTTCTAACATTTCAGGATTATGCCACCCCATCTTCATACGATCCCAAATTTCCTTTAAAGACTCTTTTTTCAAATCACCAAAATATGCATCAATATACGGTGATATACCCACCAATCCTTCTGAATTAATACGTGCAACAATTGCATATCCATTTTTAACACCAAATTGAACATGCTCTGCAGGACTTCTAAACTCAATTGGTATCCCTTTACCACGCTGATTATAAATAAATGTCTCAAATCTCCTAATCTGCTTCTCCGTAGCATAGATACTTTCCTCATGCCCTTTTACACGACCAGATATGGAAAGTTTCTGGGTTCGAAAAGAGCTAACTCCTAATGACTCACATAATTTATATGTATTCTCTAAATCATCAATATTGTATTTCGTTGTAGCAAAAGAAACTTTTACTTGCTTTCCTTTTGCTACAAAGGCCTTAATTGTAGTTACTGCCTCATCAAAAGATCCTTCACGTCCACGTACCCTGTCATGAATCTCACTTGTAGAGCCATCTAAGCTAACTTGAATCATACTTACATATTCACAAATTTGATTAATCTTAGCCGGCGTCATGCATCCACCACTAAAAATACTTCCAACAAGTACACCATTAGTCCTAAAATAACGCAACAAGTCCAAATACTCAGGACATGCCAAAGGCTCCCCTCCTGTTAAACAAACTTGAAAAATTCCAGCTTCAATCAACTGATTGGCAATTTCCATTTTCTTTTTCGAAGATAATTCCTGAGTTCTTCGGTTGTGAGAATCATTATAGCAATAAATACACTTGTTAGGGCACCCGCTCGTCAATTCCCACATTACATATAAAGGTGCTGAAAATCCCCCTTTAGGCACCAGATTCGCATTGGCAAATTGAATGAAATTATCCCCTTCTGTAACTGTACTTATATCCGCGTTAGTATTTCCAAATACATTTATAAACTTACTCATATCTTTTTTTCACAAATCCTTTCTCTTTAAATAATTTTTGCAAATCAATTATGTTCTTTACATTTTGAAGTGTTTCATCTTTCTGAATTATTTCCCAACCTTTTGCAAATCCCTTTTGCCATGCGTCTTGAAAATCAGCATATTCAAATAGATTTCCATAGATATACGGAATATATCCATTCAACATTAAATCACCTTCCGGCGAAATAATTCCACCCCAATTGATTTTATCCTTCATTCCCTTTATTACCGCTTTAGATTGATCAACAAATCTCACGCATAACATACCCTCTTTTGCATTATTTATAGCATATTTTTTTGTCACTCTTTCAATTTCTTTTTGAATTTCATCAATATCTTCAAAATTTAATGCCAAACCTTTATCGTAGGTCATATAATTCATAGCTACAACCGGTTGTATACGAATTTCGTTCACATTATGATTTATCATTTCTTGGACCAAAGGCTCAATCTCTTTCTTATTTTTCTTAGTAATAACCATTTCAACACTGGTAAATATTTTCCCCAAGCCGTATTTATCTATATAGGAAATCAACCTCTTTGCTGAATCACATGCCCCTTCGCGCCCTCTCTGATAATCATTAATCTTTGAATTTACCGAATCCAACGAAATATTAAAAGCCACTAACGAATTTCTACATAATCTTTCTATTTGCATCTCGTCAATTAACAATCCGGGCGAACAAATCATTGTAGATATACCTGCATCAGTAAATTTTTCTACCAATCTTTCTAAATCATTGCACAGTAAGGGATCTCCCCCTGATAAAGAAATCATAAAAATTTTCATAGCTATTAATTCATCAGCCAACTTCATGCGTTGCTCACTAGTCATATCATTAGTCTTTTTAGGAAACCCACCAGAGCAATAGATACAATTAGACATACACTTTCCTGTAAGTTCCCAAACCAACGAAATCGGTGCCTGAAAAGAATTAAGTGTTTCAAATTCTTTTGGTACAATTATTTCTCCACCAATCCATTGTTCCAAATTTTCACTCGTTACAATCGTCTTCAATGCATTACCTGTTTAAAGGAACAAATAAATTCCTCTTTTCTTTCCTTTCTCGCCAAAGGACAACTGAATTCACATCGTTCACCACACCTTTGACATTTTATAAACTCTGCGCCTCTAATCCAATTCAACACAGATGAATCCTTCCATATCTGCTTCATGTCTTTTTCTAATAAATTATTCTTTTCTTCCTTTAACACATGCTCGTCAGAGGGGCAAAGTTTTACATCTCCATATGGATCGACAGTACAATGTATTTTCCCAGCACCGCATGCTGGCATTATCCCACTGGAATCAAATACCTTTGCATATCTGCCTTCATCACCAATATTTAACATATTAGGAGTACATAACACCATGTCAGTCTCTCCATATTTTTCGTCAAACCACTGTACTACATCCTTATAAAATGCACGCAATTCCTCCACATCATCTTCTTGAAAGGCCAACTGTGTATTAACCTTAGCTCTTCCACCACTTTCAAGAGGAACTACACACACCTCTCTTACCCCAATCTCATAAGCCTTATCAACAATCTTTTTCAAACCAAAAATATTCATTTTTGTTTCCATTACATTGCATCTCACTGGAATTCCATTTTCAATGCATGCTTTAATTCCTCGAATTGTTGCATCAAAAGAACCCGCTACTCCTCTAAAGCAATCATATGTTTTCGCATCATAACCATCCATATTGCTCTCTACTTTTTCACATCCTGTTGATTTTAACCCTTTTGCTAATTTATCATCAATCAATGTAGCATTCGACAAAAGACAATAGCTAGCTCCCTTGCTCTGAATATACTTTGCTATATCCAATAAATCTTTCCGCATAGTAGCCTCGCCACCCGAAAGCAGAATTTCAAAAACACCAGCCTCTAAAATATTATCTATTACCTTATACCACTGCTGTGTTGTTAACTCTCCTTCAATATATCCCTTTTCGTTATATTTACAGAAATCCGCATCTGCAAAACAATGAACACATTTCAAATTACAAATGTGTGTTAATTCAATCAATACCTTTAATGGCGCCGAAAGAACATATGGTGGTAATCCCAATGTATAATTTCTATCATACATATCTTGCGTAGGAATCTTTTTCATATTTATACAATCTTTTTTAACATCTTTACCATTTTGAATAAATTTACTTGCTGTTAAATATGATAAATACTCCTGCAAATCATCTTTAATCAAGTGTGGATCTGCTTCATACTCGCTTAACAGATACTGTTCAATTTCTTCTTGAGTCTTTCCTTGCTGACATAGTGATAATATTTCATATGCAGAGTCATTTAACAGTTCAATTACCAATCTATCTCTTTCATAATATATTCCGCCGAACGCTTCTTTTCTTATTCGTCCTACTATAGTTGGTTTTACATTCTTCATCACATCTTCCATTTTATACTCCTCTTATTCCGAAAGCCTTTGATAATTTTAATTTAGAGTCATATCTTAAATATTTGAATTATATTAGCACATCAATAAAACCATATTAACCTTAAAAAATGTCACACTTTAGCCCTATCTTAAAGCAATACATTTTTCAAGATAGATAACATAACTAACACAAGAATCTATACCAAAAGAATCTGTGACATGTAAAAACATGTCACAGATTAGAAAATATAATAAATGTATTTTCTATTACTAAATTATGTAGCGGGCCATACCCATCCAAATACAATTCCAATTGCCCACAGTACAACTGCGCCAATTGCCAGACCATACTCGTTATCAACACTTGATAATCTTAATGTGGCTGGAGAATGATATTCTTTCATGTCTTTTCCTCCCTTCAAAATTTATATAAATCGCAAACTGTTAAGTTTTCGATTCATACCTTAGTTGTTTATTTGCTCTATATAAAATTCAAATCTTGATTTTAAATAATATTTCGAATAATCTTCCCTTGCTATACACTAAATACACATTTTCACTGTCAGAATAACCCGTTTCTTTTCTTATAACACACTTATTCTTCTACTAACACTAAATTAAAACATAGCACTTTTTCATTGCAACCCAACTATCATAACCAAACTGTCTTAATCATCTACTTTGTACCTGTATATTTCTATATGTTTGCCAGCATAAATATAATACGACATTATATCAACTCATTATTGGTATTTGCATTCGCAAGACAGGTACATAACAGATACATTGCACAAAAATCAATCTTCCGTGCTTTGATTTTCTTGTATTATTTACTAATTTTTCTGTTGACATATTTGATATAATGTCGTATTATATCAACTTACAAATCAAGTAATTCCAATCGTTTTCTTTTTTCCGAAGATGATGTTTTTGTATAAATCCAAGTAGTTTCCAATCGACTATGCCCCAAAATATCGGCAAGCTCTGTTATATCCCCTACCTTTTCCATGTAATTCTTTGCAAATAAATGTCTAAAAGAATGTGGAAACACCGTTTCCTCTGGTATTCCTATTCCTTTGGCAATGTTTTTTAAACCCTTCCACACCGCAGCCGAAGTTATAACTTTCCCCTCTTTCCTGCCGGTAAAAACTATTCCTTCCCTTATGCCAACATCATTACAATATTGCAATAATTCAATACACAAGCGTTCTGAAAAGTATATATACCTATATTTTCCCTTGTTCCAGATTTGGGTATACCCATCTGTGATAGCACCGACCGTCACATACTTTAATTCTCCAACTCGTAATCCCGTTCCAGCTATCGTTCTCATAATATGATACAGCTTTATTCTTCCGGTATCCTTTGCATATTTTAACATTGCAAAATAATTTTCCTTACTTATCATTTTGTCTAAAATATTTGGTGCCTGTATACGCTCTGTACGCACTACCACATCTGAGAACCCAAGCCATCTAAGATAACGATTAATTGAAATAATTTTTGAATTTACACTTGCCGCCTTATATTTCTTTTTTAATTCTTTTTTATACGAAACTATCATTTCTTTCGTAATAACTGTTTCCTCTACTTTTTCTAACCATTGCCTGATATCTGTAAGATATTTGTGAATTGTTCTTACAGATAATTCCTGCAATTCCATCTCTTTTTCATACTCCCTTAGCCTTTCTTCCGCTTGTACCTTTTCTAAATACATCAACTTTTCCTCCTTGTAAACACTACATTTCTATAGGTAATATTGCTTTTCGCCCCTATTACACAACCATCCGCCCCTAACAAAACAACAAAAGGAGGTTTACTCCACACTTGTGTAAAAACCTCCTCTACCATTACCTACTTTTTCCTTTATTCTCATAATCTCTTTGCAATATAATATCCGCTTCCTCTCGTTGTTCTGACTTCTTATCCTTCGATACAGCCTCTAAACGAATAAATTCATCCAGCATATCAGCACTATACTTGTATACAATACCTATCGAATTCATCTTGCTAACAAATCTGTGAATTCTCTCTTGCACATCACAATCTTCCAGACCAATCCATTCAACCTTTTCCTTATCCGTCAGAGTTTCGTATCGTTCCTTTGTCATCTCCGGCTCATTTACCGGATGATAAGTTTCTTCCACTACTTCCTCAGCAACCCGCTCTGCAAATCCCTCTGTATCCTCTGAAAAAGCTTCGGATAACGGAACCGTTTCTGATACCGGCTCCGTTATCGTTTCCGATACTAAGGAAACTGTTGGTTCCACAAATGGCTCCGTTCTCTCCGCCGGCCCATAAACGGTGCTTTCCGTTTCAACCGTTTTCTCCTCATAGGCTTCATATTCAGGATAAGAAATCGTTTCACTCTCAAACTCCGGCACATCCACCACATAAAGATTCTCTATATCCACATCATCTGGTATCTCCAAATGTGCGTAGGTACTTTCGCTTAGACAACGGTTAATGGTTCCAAGCTCACTTTTAGCTTCCTTACGCTTCTCCTTAAGTTCTGCCAGCTGTTCCCTGTAGTGTGCTTCGTGATACAGATAAACAGTAACATCCCCACCCTTTTCATACTGGTACTTTTGACGGGCATGTTCGTTATAAAGCTCCTTCTTTTTTGCATCAATATCAGCTATCTTTCTCTCTGCCACACGCTTTACATCAAACACATCATTCCACCCGTTTATACCGGTACGGTTGAGAAAAAGATACTCCTCCTGCAACTCCTTCATACGGATAAGGTCCTGCTGATACCTTGTGTACTTATACTGAAAACGATACTTCTGCACCACACACATCCGGTACAGTTTCCCATAATATCTCTGCTGAAATGCATTCTTTGGTTTCTTTATAAGAGCATATCCCGGCTGATATACTGGTAGTGCCACATACTTGTAAGGGTGCGGCTGTTCGTAGTATTCCTGCAAATTCTGTAGCGAAAACTCTTCATCAAGCGTATCCAACCTTCTGCTTCGCCTCATGCCATCTGCTTTTACGGAAATATGGGCACCTACCTTTACCTCATAGCCAAGCTTTTCCATAAGGAAAACAAATTCTTCAAAGCTTTCTGCCTTATTCCTGCAATACAGCATATCTCCCGTTATGAAATCTTTCCAGCTCTGCTCCTTCTCCCACTGCTTACGATTCATATTCACAGGGTCCTTACTGTACTCCGCAGCCACTATGGACAAGCCGTATTCCTCACACAGCCTGTTGGTAATGGGCTGTATGATATCTTTCCAGTCCCCTTTTCTATAGTCGTACTTCCTGCCGTTAATCATATTCACACTGTTAAACACAAGATGTGAATGAAGATGATCCTTATCCGTATGAACAGCAAATACCGCTTCATACTCACCACCTAAAAATTCCTCGGCAAACCTTTGCACAATGTCATACATCTGCTCTGTGGTTCCTTCTCCCGGCTTTAAGGATATGATAAAGTGATATCCCTGCCTGCCACCGACCTGTCCAAACATCTCCTTCGTGCCTATCATCTGCTCGTAGGCATAATCCGGCAGGCAGTTTATACCGCCCACCAGACTTCTGTTCTCCGTCTTCGCCTCATTGCAGATATATTCAAGAGAATGCTTTAAGTGTGCCGCCACATTCCCCGCCTTTCCTGCCTTCATATACATAATCTTTGTAATTGCCAAACCTATCTCCACCTTTCTATCAGTTCCTTAAGAAGCTCCAAAACTGCATCCAAAGCCTCTTTCATCCTGCGTGCATCCGTACTCCCAAACCATCCGGTTTCATTACAGTGCTTTGCCATCTGATTGATATTGGTGGCAATGCCACTAACCTGCCTGATAAGGTTCCTTCTGTCCTCTGCGTGCGTTGCATCCACACCGCCATGAATGATAAGCTCGCGCACATACTTACTTTCATTCATCCTGGCAGCCTTTGCACCCTCGGACAGCTTCCTTGATTCATAATCCGACAGACGGAAGGTTCGGTTCTGCCTTGCCGTCCGACTCTTTGTTGTTATCTGTTTCTCCTTCATCGTAAATTCCTCCAATCATTAAAATCTGTTGCTTATCTGTTTTCTGTTCCGCTCAATGCTCCCATGCATTTCTACAGGAACCGCTTCTGAAATCTCTCCCTAACGAAATGGACAGAATTTCTTTCAGATAAAAACTGCAAGATACGGAAATCGCAATGCGTTTCCAATCTTGTTAGGGGCTGTTGCCCCTAAAACCCCGATATAAATACCTATATTTCACGAGAAAATATCCTTTTCTGCATATTTCCTGTAAAACAAAAAGCAGGCATATCGGCAAAAGCGTTAAACACTTTTTGCCAAAATCCTGCTCTTGTTATACAGACCGTTATACAGATAAAAAGGGCAATAAAAAAACTGTTAAACACATTTGTCGTTTTTCTTCCTAAATGTTTAACAGTTTCTATCACTTTTCCTATTCTGTTTTACGGTTTGTTTGACAGTTTTCAGCCTAATCCTCGTCATCATCATCGCCGAACATGGCAGCCAGAGAGGCGGCAGTACCACCATCCATCGGTTCATCTGAATACCCCAGCAGATTTTCAGGCAATTCATACTCCTCTTCTGCGGTTTCAGTCTTTGCGGATTCGGTTGCCATCTCTGTTGGTGTAGTCTGCTGTACCACATTCACAGGCATAGCCTGCATCGGAGCGTAGGGCATTGGCACCTGCATCTGCGGATAACAAAACCCCTGATGCCCCATAGCTCCTACAACTGTTGCAAGGGTCTGAGTGATTGCATTCTGCACAATCTTCTCGATTTCAACCCTGCTCTGCTCGGCATAGTCTTTCACAAACCTCTGCACGGTTTCCAACATATCAAGCTGCTCCCTGCTTTTCGCCTCTCCCCGAAGGAAAGACAGCACTGCCCACTTTAATGCTTCCGTATAAGATTCATAAATCTGCTGTTGAATTACCACCTCGTCCAACCAGTCCATAATCTCCTGATCCTCACGGTTTTTCGGGTTGATACGAAACGCTACTGTTTTTGCAGCCATAGCTCCACCCCCTTTACACCAGATTCTGTGCAAGGTACTGATAACCAAGAGCATTTGCACGGACATCCGTTACATATCTCACATTGTCACCGGTACAGCTTCCAAAACGCCTCATAACACCTGCACCGCCTCCGACATACACCACATTGGTAAAGTCAAAGTCGATTTTCAGTTCACGAAGTTTTGCTTCCACCTCAAGAGCGTAACGCTTAAGACCCGCATTAATGGTATCCATAATGGCAGCCTTATTGTTTGCAATGGCATCGGTATCTCCCTTTTCAATCACCTCATTGATGATATACTCCGGAATCTCCTTTCCATGGACTGCATAGCATTCCTTCTGAATACGGTCAATGGCTGTAATCAGTCCCAGCTGATAGGTGTGGCAGTCATCAAGCACAGGAACCTTATTTACTACCGACATAATATCCAACGTCCAGGAACCACAGTCAACCGCTGTCAGTCTGTCCATGCCATCCATTCGGTTTGCAATGGCTGCGTGACACTGAGCAAATACCCTGACCTTTCCAAAGTGAATGACATATCTGACGCCCTCATAATGAAACCCTACCTTATCGTTAGCTCTCAGATAGTTCTTAAATGCCTTCTTCTCTTTTCCGTACAGGGTAAGCGGAACTCCAACAGCCAAATCCACCTTTTGCACGGTTGAATAGCCAACCCTTTTTATCTCCCTGGCAATCGCAACCAGCGTCAGCAGATAATAGTTGTCATTCTCCGTCTTAGTTTCCTGCTTTCCCATTCTTCCCTGACCAACAACATAAATCTTTCCCCTGTATTCCAGTACATTCTCCTTCGTTGCCGGCATGGTCTTAAGTTCCTTAATTCCATTCTCAAAAATGAAGTTTGGTGTCTTTATGGAACTCCAGCCGTGGTCAATGGCAATCAGTCTTGGCATAAGTCCGTCTACAAGCTTAATGCCATTTGCTTCGTTTGTGTTCATGTTACTTCTTTCTCTTATAGATTCTCTCATATAAACCTCTTTCTCCGGCAATTCGGGTGCCGGTCCCAAAATAATCTTCTACCGATAAAAGGTGGCAGCTAAGCCACCACCTTCCTCTTAAACTAAACTTCCTAATGATACTGATAAACAATATCTGAAAGCACTACTTCTTCTGCAATGCTTTTTGCCTGTTCCCTGAGCTTCCACATTTCCATTGTGGAGCCGGGATGTTCAGGCGGATGCTTTTTCAAATGCTGACTGGTAATGGTATCAAGCATTTTGTAAGCCTCTTCATTTACCTCATGTGCCTGACTGTTAATACATCCAAGCCTTGCAAGGGTTCTGTACCTCTGCTTATGATTTTCCTTCATATAGGACAACCACAGCAATCCGTACTTCCCTACTGCCGACAGCTCCATATCCTTCGGAATTGTCAGCACCGGATATAATATTCCGTCCCTTTCCACATAAGGAATCTTAATCCTTCCCATGGCATATCGCCCCCTTTCCTAAAATCTGCCTTAACGATAGCACCGAAACTCATAGAAATCCGTATGCGTACCCTGATACACTCCTGCACATTCAATGTAAAAATACGGGTCTACTTCCAGTACCATCATTCCGGCTATGTAATCCGCTATCTCTTCTTCACTGTAAAGCCTTCTTCTACTAATGGTGGAAGCAAGGTTCAGATTAGTTTCCACAAATACGGAATAATAACCGCAACCATCATAAGGGTAATACTCGTTGTATTCTACCTGTGTAATCTTCCCCTCTGCCAACAGATTGTCCAGATTTTCAGGAAGAGAAATCATCCCTGCCGCCTTACACTTATCAATGGCAAGTCTCGCCACACGGTCAGCATCATACCCTACATACTCTGCCTGCGGTATCTCAAAGGTAATCTCAAATACCGGACTCCCGTCAGCAGGATTGCCACGGTCATCTGTCTCAGCTTCATCTGTGGTTGGTGTCTGCGTAGTCGGCTCCTGCGTTGTTGGTTCCTGTGTTGTTGCTTCCTGCGTTTGCGATTCTTCACTTACAGATGGTGTCGGAGTAGATTGCTCCGTTGAACTCTCCTGCTGTTCAGTTCCCTGTGGATTAACAGGCATATCTTCCTCGGAAGATGTCTGCGATGTCGCTTCTTCCTTTTCTGTTTCAACAACCTGCTCCTGCTCAGTCAAATCCGTGTTTTCTTCGGTAGTGGCTATAGCATCTTCTATAATAGCAACCGCTTCTGATAATATATCCGTCTCTGAATCTGATACATCCTCAGTCACATCCACACACTCTGTCATATCCACAGTACCGCCTGCATATCTTCCCTTACAGCCCTATTAGAACACCCTACAGCCACCATAAGACTACACAACACCAACATTAACCATACCTTTTTCATCATACAAATCGCTCCCTTCTACTGTGGTACTGCTGCTTTTGCAAAAATCAGAAAGACTCTTGCAACCAGTACGAATAACAACAAAAACAACTTTCCTCCATAAAGAACTGCCTTCAATACAAAAAGTACACTCTTCAAAAGGAACTTCACTACTGCAATCAAAATGCTTCCTAATCCCATACAGGACCTCCTCTCTAAGCATTTCCCCTACAAGTGACCAAACTTAAGGAAATGCTGTCACTACTTGTTCCAATGCAGCCACGCATCGGAAGGGTAAAAAAATACACCATCCCAAACTAACTTCTTATCGAAGTCTAAGCTTAAGATGGTGTAGTCCATACCCACTCTTGGTTTCATATTCAGTTTTTACAGGTGCCTTTCTCCACCTTTTTTACCGTAACTGATTAAAATTGATACAATGGACTAACCTCTGAAACGCCCTATTTATAAGGCTTTCTTAAGCTTGTCACTATTATATCTCAATCCCCATTCTCCCATTTTGATACTGTCTGTCTTACTACGCTCAGTTTAATTGCCAGTTCTTCTTGCGACAGCCCTTTTGACTTTCTAATTCTTTTGATATTTTCATTTAGCATAATCTCTGCCTCCTTGTTTTTGATAGCTCAATTCTATATTCAAAAGAGCCGTTGCCACAAGCAATGCATATTAACATCCGCTTATTTACGGGCTTTTCACAGTCAAATCTCGATTTGCCAATTTCATTAAATAATAAATTTCACGAACTAACTACATTGTCAAAAAATTCATTACAAGATTCACCATTATATCTTTTTCTTCTGGTCTTGACTCTGCAATCATAAGCGTAATCGCAACCAATCTTAGGTTTTCGTCTTCCGGAACTTTTATCGGAAAAACCGATAGAAGTCTCATCCAACTCGCCTGACGATATAATATTATTGATATGTTCACTTAACGTTACCTGTTTTACTTCAAACAATTCTCCCATTTGTTTCTGTGTTAACCAAACTGTTTCTAATTCTGGACTTAACTCAACTTCAATATTTATATCGCCATCTGTAAATAAGAATTTATGAACTCAAGCTCGTTACCAGTGACGAATATCTTTCTGTCTTATTTCTAATATCTTCCTCAGTAACACCATAATAACCGTATAAATCTCTGGCTATTTTCTTAAAATTTTTCATTACCGCTTTATTTCCTGAATAAGACATTCCAAATATATTCCAAGTATAATCTATTTCCATTGTAAGAAAATTATCATTAATTTCTATTTTATACAAATGAAAATCCATAGGAATTATACTATCGGGCATTTCAGCAATCATTTCACTCCGAGTCTTTATTTTACCAAAATACTCTTTAACAGATGCTTCATTAAAATAATCCGGTAATGGAATATCCTGCATTTCACCCAAAAGTTCTGGTTCATATTGCAAAATCAAACTTTCTTTTAGGCATTTTATTTGTTCAATATATTCTCTATCGACTGAAGCAGTTTCTGTCAATCCGTATTTTTCTTTTGCATACCGCACTGTTTCAGAAAGTGAATGCGGATTTGCCACTATTGTCTTCTCTACTTTTTTTCTCTTATATCTATATATGCTATTTTTAATCCTAAGCTTTAATGGTTGTTTTTTTGAATGTCCAGCTATAAAAACGCTTGTAGGACCATCTGCACCACCTATAATTGAAACCCCATTTTTACTTTTTTGTTTCATTCGTCTTTTCCTCACAAATCCCGAATTATTAAACTCTTTCAAATCCCATTAAATAAGACTTAATTTGTCAGCTTCGGCAATTCATTTTCTTCAACCGAAACTGCTTCAAGGTCAATATTTGACCAATATGAGCCAATATCTGATCTTGTAAAGTATTCAAACTTGCCCGTTGAAGATTTTAGATTTCCGTTCTTGACTCCATTACAGACATAAATCAGTTCGTAGCTTGTCCCATCTGAAAGGTTAAATCGAAAACTGGTCACATCCCCTCCTGTGGTCTCCTCAACTTGCTTTTCCATTAATGACAAGTCCTCAAACTTATCATACAAGTCTGTTATGTCCGTTTCTGCAACGACTACTTTCTTTTCCGCTGATACAGGTACTCCCGTATAGTGGTACATTTCGATATTTTCAACTTCTCCAACTTCAAAAGGAAAGTCAATATTAACTTTTTCTCCGTTGCAGCCGACTACCCCCATCATCAAAAGCAGCAAGGTTATCATTCCTATCATTTTTTTCATATCATCACACTCCTTTGCAACGCCAAAGTTATTCAATATCTTTTTATCTATTATAATGAAATCAAGGACTGATCTAGCCCCAAAGATGTTGTATTCTATACTGATACATCAATAGAATTGCGAACTAACCTATTACCATTTTTGACAAGTGTAGATTCCACTGATTCTCTTTTGACATTATCAAGAATGCTTGTATCAAACTTTTGTCCCGGTTTCCAATTTGGATTAGCTGATTTCACTGCTGCATACATAGCGGCTCTATACTGTCCTTCGTATTGCTCTAAAGTCCATGTGCCACTTAGCCGTTTGTCTTTGCTTACACTTAACTGATAATCTTTGAAAATATCTGAACGCTTCGTTGTATCACCATTTGAAAGACCATTTTCCTGAATAAATTCCTTCTTCACATTATCAAACATCTTTTGACGATATTCCTCAGATACACTTGTGAGTTGCTGCCACGATGTACCTTTGCCGGTAACATCCATTCCTGCCACTCCATTTGCATTCAGCAAATCACCTTCTGAATCAAATTGCTTCATCAGATTCTTAATAATGGTATCTCTTCCACCGAATGTTTCATATATCATTCTTTCTTCTGGTGACATCATGGCTTCATTTTGCATAATACCAGATAACCAGCCTTTTTCTTTCAAAGCCTTATATTGTTTACTATTTGTGTTGATACCATTATAGGTATTGCCTAATCCGCTGATATTCATTGACATATAAAACCTCCTTGTAAATAAATTCAAAATCCGTTTAGAATTAACTCAATGCTATATAGTATATATCGTCATAAATCTCCAAGAAATAAGTTTCACTGTTAAGTGCCCTCTTGATTATACAGGTGGTTGTTGCGTGTTCTTCGTTCCTCTTTGGATAACTTTTGACGCAACCTCTTTTCCAAGTTCTCAAACTGGCGGATTTTCTTCTTTCCATCCTCAATCTCGGCTGTCCCTTGTGGGTGTCAATCAAAATTATTTTTCTTGGTCTGCGTCAACCGTTCCAACACCGTCATCAGTATATAGCTCGGCTGGAATTGAATTGACAGCAAGTTGTTTTTCTTGCGGTATCGAATTATACCACTCAAGCCATTCAAGGGTTTCTTCGGATAAGTCCGATT